>Ga0209715_1000967_pt1 | contig 23842 bp, 20 predicted proteins | sample COGITO_mtgs_1205_2_FD_184809 | JGI IMG/M metagenome (GOLD analysis project Ga0209715, IMG submission 184809) | Pelagic marine microbial communities from North Sea - COGITO_mtgs_120503 (SPAdes) (version 2) | ecosystem: Environmental > Aquatic > Marine > Epipelagic ... | reverse complement strand
GGATTTGGCAGCATTTATGTATTCTATATGCCCTTTGTGTAAGGGGTTAAAATACCCGCTAACAATAATAGCTTTCTGTTTAGACATTGGTTGTTTTTTATAGACCCCTAAAATAAGAAATTTATTTAGTTATTACATTTTGATTTTTAGTTTCCCTTCAACTCCAAAAAAAAACCTCTTACGATAATTGTGGGAGGCTTTTTTAAATAAATTTAAATTTAGGACTTTGATTTAAATTGATACCATTTTTTCTTTTTTTGCTGCTCTTTATAACCATAGCCATACCCATAATTATAGCCGTAGCCGTAGCCGTAGCCGTAGCCGTAGGCTGCATTTTCACCAACAGCATTTAGGATAATTCCAATATTAGCCACTTTTTGATCTTTCACAAGGTCAACAGGGACTTGTAATAGGTTTTTATTGGTATGCCCTGCTTTGGTAAGGTATACTAATAAGTCACAGTATTTAGCGATAGTAATGGTGTCTGTTACGAGTAAAATAGGCGCTGTATCAATGATTATCATGTCATAGAGTGGACTTACTTCTTCTAAAAAGGTTTCAAAACGTCCGTTTTTTAACAAACCAGTGGCGTTTGGTGGAATTTGCCCTGAAAGTACAATATCTACAGGTCGTTTTTTTCTCAGGTCTTTTTCAAGCACACAATCCACTGCATTAATAGTGGAGTCGTTCAGGTAATTAGATAAACCGTTTTGGTTTTTATTTAAGTTAAAATAGTTGTGCACTTGCGGGTTTCGCAAATCACAGCCCACTAGCAGTACTTTTTTACCAACACTGGCATAGGCCAAACTGGTATTTACGGCCGTGTATGATTTGCCTTCTCCTTTAATGGAAGAGGTAAAGAAAATAATCTGTGCGCCCTTTTCTTTTTTTGGCAATACAAAATCAATTGCAGTGGTAAGAATGCGGAAAGACTCTGTGAAAAAATTATTCTCATCGCTATTTAAAAATAGTTTGGCGTCTTTAACAAAGGGAATCTCAGCCAGCAAGGGCAGCTCTTTGATGCCTTTCAAAAGATCTTCTTTGTTTCTAACTTTGGTATCTAAGAGCAACACCAGGTAAACCACTCCAAAAGGAAGTAGGAGTCCTATTACAAAGGCCCCTAAGTAAATAAGTTGTCGTTTTGGCGCCACAGGGGATGGGTTGGTAATCCCGTAATCAATCACTTTAACGTTGGAGACAATCACGGCATAGGACACGGCAGCCTCCTCTCGTTTTTCGAGAAGAATTAAATATAAATTTTCTTTCAGATTCTGATTGCGTTCAATTTTACGCAAGGCATTCTCTTTTTCCGGTAGCAGTGCAAAGTTGTTGTTTGCTTTTTGCAATGCTGCAGTACTTTGCGCATAGGTGGTTTGTAATTGCTGTATATAGCCATTAACAGAACTAGAAATATTATTTTTTAAGTCTAAGATGTTGGCGTCTAAAAGCCTCACGGTAGGGTTATTAGCTCCCGCACTGGTTTTTAGTTTTTCATGCTCCAGCACTGCCGTATTATACTCTCTAATTAATAGATTAATAGTGGTAGACGTTATTCCTATATTTGCGGGTAGTAATTGAAATTCATCGGAGTTGCTAAGGGTCTTTTTTAAAATCTCTGATAACAGTAGCTGTGTTTCAATAGTGAATAAGGCGTCATCTTTAATACTTTTGGTTTGAAGTGATACCCCCGCATCTGCTTCGAAAAAGCTTATGTTGTTATTTTTTTTGTAGTCTTTTTTATTTTTTTCAATAGAGTCTAGGTCTTTAACCAAAAACTTAAAACGTTCATTTACAAAAGCAATGGTGCGTTTAGAAACTTCTTGACGGTCTTTGATGCCGTCCGCTTCATAGACCGAAATGAGTGTATTGAGAATACTTTGGGCTCTCGGTCCATTTGTGTTTTCTAATTTAAGAATCAAAAGATCGCTTTCCTTTCCCTCTGGAGCGACTGAAATTGCATTTTTTAATTGACTGGTAGTCTGCTCTATCGTATTTATTGCAATGGTGAATACTGGAACGGATAGGTTGTCTAGTTGTGTTCCTTGTCGCGGGCTGACGCTTATTGGGAACCCTTTTGAGCTGCCTTCAAACCAAAAACTAGTGGTTGAAATGGTTTCACTTGTGTATGTATTGGTTATTTCATAGCCGTTGGACGTTATTTTAATTTCATAACTAAGTGTACGGCTCAAAGAATCTTTACTACCGTTGTGCGCCACTCTAATCGGAGAATTAAAGACCTCACGTGTATTGATTTTCCCTGTTTGAAAATAGTGAACGTTTAGGTCTAATGATTCGACCACATCTTCCATAAGGTGGTAAGAATTTAGTAAAGCTATCTCATTTTCTAAGACCACATTTGAGCGCCTAAAAATACTTTTGACATCAAAAGACAGGCCATTGGTTTCTTGGGCGTCAAGAATTTTTATTTTTGCTTCGGTGCTATAAACCGTTTCGTTATACCTAAGGTAAATATATGCGGATGAGATCATGATCATCACAGTCAGTAAAAACCAAGGCCAAAAGTTGAGGTATTTTATAAGCTCCCCTTTGAGGTCTGTCGGTTCATCTTCAAAAATATTTGTATATTGAGATTTGTTCATTTTTTTGACTTAGCGTGTTAGTAATATAGAAATGCTCAATAGGAACGAGATAACGCTGACCAACGTAGAGGCGTTTCCAATAATCCCCGCACTTTTTACTTTAGCGTTGTTAGGGTTCACTACAATCACATCATTGGGCATAATTCGGTACTCCGGATTATTCATCCAGTTGGTCGTCGTTAAATCTATCTGAGAAATACGTCGCTGGCCTGCCTGTTCCCGTATCAGTAACACATCTGTTCGTTTGCCATTGATATTCAAATCACCTGCATAGCCTAGTGCTTGTGGGAGGCTAATAAACTGCTCTGTAAAGTTATAAGTGCCAGGAGCTCTTACTTCTCCCAAAACAGTCACCTTGGCATTTAAAAGACGGATGCTCACCGAAGGGTTGACTAAATGCTGTCCGTTTTCTAAAATTGAAATAAGTTCCTGTTCTAAATCAGCAATGGTTTTATTAACCACTTCAATTTTCCCCAAAATTGGCAGTACAATAGCTCCATTGATACCAACCAAATACCCATTTAGTTTTAAGAGGTCTATGTTTTGTAATTGTGAATTAGAGCCCGTAGTTTGGTTATTATACGGAATGGCCGTTTCCGGAACCAAAGCACCAATTTTAATATCTAGGATATCATTGGGTTGTAGCGCATTGCTGGTATAACTAATGGGGGTACTTTGGTTTAAATTGGCATCTCCAAAATAGAGCAGCTCTTTGTTGGTCACACACGAACTTAGAAGGAATCCAAGTACTAGTAAAAGGAAAAAATTGGTTTTTTTGTAATACATAATTGGTGGTGTAATTAATTTCCAAAATTAATTATGGTTGAATACAAAGATAGAAAAAAAATTATTTGTAATAAGTGAATTTATCACACATTAAGGAGGTCAAGTCGGACATTTTTAAGGACTTTCAGGCTACAGTCTAAAACGAATTATGTTACACAAAAATTTAGATTTTATATGAGATTATAACATATTATTATAATGACTACAGTCCGTAGTCTTTTCAAAAATAAATTGATTTAACACCTTAAAAACAAGTATTTTAGCTTTTATATTTTAAATAAATAACGTATATTTAAATAAGAAATATTGTTAAAATTTAGTCATTAATTTGTTATATGATAAATTTATACAAGCTATTTCTATGTTAAATAATTAAAATAACATATGTTATATGTCCGTTAATTTTTATAAAAAACCTCAAATTAAGAGCTTTTCTACACACTCAAAAATAGAACATTCCGTTTTGTTTTCAGAGTATTTAAAGTCTTTTATTTCCAATTCTGCTACAAAAAGAGTTCAAGGCTATGGAACGGTGGGCTTGGCATATAATACCATTCGGACTTATAAATCGCTACTTCGAGTTGTTAAAGCCTATGAATTTTAGAAATCAGAGAATCTTTATTTGAATTCTATTGATAAATATACCGCCGAATCTTTTACTCATTTTTTAAAAATTGAGAAACAGTATAGTGATAATTACTGCGGCCAACTTTTAAAATTATTGAAGATTATTTTGCGTGACGCTGAAAAAAGCGGGCTGGAAGTACATCCTTATTCCAATTATATAGAATCTTTTAAACAGAAAAGCTCAGATCGTATCCTTCATATTTTAAATCCAATGGAGATTAAAGCTCTTAAGGAATTACAGCATATCCCAGAAGATTATGCAGATAGTTACAAATGGCTGTTAATCGGATTGTGTATAGGGCAGCGAGTATCAGATTTATTAAAGTTAAGTCCTAATAATCTTAGAAAAGCACCCACTGGCTTGTATATCGATATTATTCAACAAAAGACGAGGAAATCGGTGACCGTTGGAGTAGTAGATCCTTTGGTGATTGAGATTCTAGAGAATGAGTTACCGAAAAAAGTATCCCAAGTAGTTTTTAATAAACAGATCAAAGCACTTTGCAGAATGGCGGGGATTGATGAATTGGTTAGTGGGTTTAAGAACAACCCAAAGACTCGTAGAAAAGAAATTGTAAATGCTCCTAAATATGAGTTTGTGACCTCACATATTATGAGAAGATCTTTTGCGTCTAATTATTATGGAAAAATTGAAACGCCGCTACTTATGAATATTACAGGGCATTCTAAAGAGAGCACTTTTCTGACTTATATTGGTACGCATCAAAACAAGGATGCGCTAGCCGATTTATTTATGCAACAGGCGGGAGTTATTTGGTAATGTTATTTTTTTATTCCTAACTGAATTATTTTTTCTTTATACCAGTTTTTATCAGTCACTCTATTAAATAACCAAACACGATACTCTTTGTATATGATAGATTTGTAAATTAGGTTCAATCTATGCTTTAAAAGAAGATAGCTCTTAATACGTTTGTGTTTCCTCTTTGTTGCTTTTGGATTGGTAAACTGACTATTAAAAACATTTAAATACGAAGCTGTCTTTTTTGTGTTGTTGTATTCTAAACTATCTGCGGAATTAAAAACCTCATAACAAGCTGCTAAAAAACAATTTAATGGATGACTAAGTGTTTTTAAAGTATTCACTGCTTTTTTTGCATTTGTTTTTTTAGATAATAAAAAAACATCATAGGCATTTCGTAAAGCCATTGTTTTATAATAAAAACCACTATCGTTTATTTGATTCGCTATGATGGATAAATTTAATTTGTTTGCATAACTCAAAACAGCAGCTTCGTTTATAATCTGACTGTCTTTCTCTATAAAACTATAATTAAATTCACTAGCATATTTCTCTAACAAAAGCTCTTTATGAATTTCTACAGCTGCAATGCTATTCTCTTTTTTCATCCTTGGATAATGCTTGAATATTGGCCAGTTATAATCAATCTTTACCACTTCAGAATACCCATTTTCTCTTAAAATAGCAATCGCTTTTGGATAATCGTCTTTTGAAAAAATAAAATCGATATCCCCAACCATTCGTTCAGCAATATCATCATAGATTCCTGATAATATATTACCAGTTCCTTTTAAAAATATTGGAGTAATGTTATTCTTTAACAGTAGCGTATTTAAATCTTTTGCTTGTTCAATGATTTGCTCGTTACGTTCTCTGTTTAAATTGGTAATATGCTTCATGTAACTTACCAACTCTTGAGGTAAATACTTTAAGAAATCTACTCGCTTTAAATTACAATACAATGCAGGAAATACATAATGGGCCGTACTAACCTTTACAACAGCATCCCAGTTTATAGTCGTTGATTTTAATTGCTTTTCTATTTCTTGTCTATTCTTATCTTCCAAAGAAATGGTCAAACATTTTGCAATAAAAAATAAGGTTTCTTTATAATTCAATTGATTTTTTCTTTTTAAAAATATTACTTCGTAGGATCTGGATCTCTATCGATAAAGCCTTGCTTATCTATTTCTTTTAACTGTTCAATAGTAAACTTGTCTCGTACAGATTTTGTTTTTGGAAAAATATAATTAGAGAGAGTTACAAAAAGTTTTACCCGTTCAGTTTTGGTGAGTTTTTCTTGGTTTATAAGCAAATCGTCCAGTACTTTTTCATAGAGTATTTCCATCTTTTCTTTGATGGAAGGTCCTTCTTTTTTTGCAGGACCTCTTTTGGATTTTTTCCCTGCTTTCTTTGCTGAATTTGGATCGAATGGCATGTGTATTAAAATTAGTTTCTAAACCAAATGTAAAGAAAAGAAATTACTTTCTCAGCAGCCAACCGTAAGATTGAATCTTATTTCCTAGACCATTAACTAAAGTGATTCCCATTAGATCTCAGATAGGTCTTTATGAAATCGTATTATTATTTTGATTCCCACTATTTATAAAGCTAAATTCATAATCAGACCCAAAGTCTAGAGCTATCTTTTCAATTGTTTTACAAACGGTTTTGTCTTCACCAATAGATGAAGCATAATAATGGTCTACATTTTTTATATTAGAGACAATAAAAACACTTTCTGATTCTAGAAAAACTTTTTTGACCCTTTTAAGACTGTTTGATGGTTACTATTTACAATTACATTTTTTGTTTGATTATAGAGTCGTTATTTTCACATAAACTCTTTTTATTTTTTTTACTGATTTCAGATAAATTGGAATATAATGAATTTTTACAAAAAATTAATTTCATAAACACGGATAAAATCTAAACAAATAATCAGTAACGGTTTAAGTGCAAATTAACAAGAAAACGCACCAAATGTATTTGACGTTTTATTCTTGAAGGTTGACTTAATAATCTATAGGTCCATTCCATATTATTTTTGACCCACCATTCTGGCGCACGTTTTACAGCCCCGATATAAACATCAAAACTTCCACCTAAACCCTGACAAACTGCATTATGTGATTTTTGAATACGCTCCATTAATTTTTCTTGTTTAGGCGAGCCCATTGCAACATAAACTATATCTGGCTTATGCTTTTTAATATCTTCAATTAAGGCTAACTCTTCAGTTTCAGTTTTAATATATCCATTTCTAAAATTGCAAATATGAATTCCCTCAAATTGAGCTTTTAGTTTAATTACTGTACTTTCAATTACAGCTTGTTTTCCACCAACTAAATAAAAAGATTTTGCCTTATAATGTTTTTTTATAATATTTAACCACAACTCACACCCTGGTATTTTAACAACTTCTTTTATACCTTTCTTTTTAAGAGCCCATACAGCACCAATACCATCTGGATAACCTAAATTTCTATTTATAATATCGCGGCTTTCATCGGTGGCATGCAAAATTTTCTCTGCATTTATGGCCACTAATATTTTTTGATGCTTAATTGAATATTCAATTAATGCCTCCCTAGATTTAGGGGCATATACCTTTACACCATTTACAACTTTGCTAAACATCTAGAGTGTGATTTTCTTTAAGATAGTAACTCATTGCATTAAACATAAAGGCATTAGACCATCGCATGTAGGATATTTTAGAACTAATCAATTTTTTAAACTGATAATAAAAAAAACCTTTAGGTGATTGCATATTTTGTATCGACCAATTAAGTACGCTATCTGCCAAGACTTTGTTATTTTTAAATTTATTTAATTTTGATAAGGTCACAAATAACTGCCCTGGACAGTGAATATCTATAGGATAGGTTTTATTATTATAATACTTTGGCACACCCTCCTTTTTAAAAAAGTTTTGAATGTAATAATCAAACCCTTTTTTAAGGTTTTCTTCAAACTGGTGATCACCAGTGCACTCTTGATAGATCCTAATAGCATCTAAATTATAACCGGTATGAAAACTATCTATCCAAGATTGAACAGGCAATAGACCATACACCCACGAACCGTCTTTTTCTTGGCCATCACAAGCCGCTTTTACAGCTTTTAATGCGGTTTGCTTATATATTTTTTCTCTTGAATACTTGTAACACAAGCTTAGTGTTTTAGAGCCTAGTAAAGAGGCGTTGTAAACGGTATTATTTCCTTTATAAGGACTGTATGAAAACAAAAAACCAGAATGATGTGGGGTTCTATTCAAATCATTCATCACAAAATTTGCGGCAGATAATGCCAAGGTTTTATAGTCTTCGTTTTTTGTAATATCATAGGCTTTAAATAGTGCCTCAACACAAAAAGTAGTAGCCACCACTGTTGGCGTATCTTTTGGAAATAAGAACAAACGTCGTGCTTGCCATGGAAAATTATACCCCCAACAGGCTCCAGAGAAGTTCGTGTTTTTAAGTTCGTTTAATAAATTTGCTAGTTCATTTATTTTAGATAATAAATCCTCTTTGGAACCAAAGGCAGTTTCCCCCTCTAAAGCTAAATCATACAAATTACAATAACCAGACAAGAACAAGCCGATTCCTTTGGCATTGTGTTCTTTGGGAACCAATAATAGTTTTCTAAAATTTATAGGACTTCTTTTAAAACCTTGAATCCAAGCCAAACGTGCTAAATCCCAATATTTTAAAGGTAAGGCCTGAAATACTTTAGAGTTTAAGCCGTCGTAGGGATCCCAACCCGCGAAGTTCTCTGCTTCACAGTAGCTTTTGAGTTTTAAAAAACTCGATTCTATTTTAGACTTCAACTTGCTCCCCTCCACGTTTTACAGATTCTATTACTTTAAAGGATGCTTTTGTAACTGCTATAATCTCTTCAAAAGCAATTGGTGCTTTACCATCCGTAAGCAAACCGTTTACAAATGCGTTTACCATTTCTTTTTGTCCTTTATTTTGATTAAAAAACTTTTTCTTTTTAGGCTTTCCTTTACCGAATATTTTTAATTCTTTAAAGTCATGAAGTGTTGCAGACATTCCTGCTGAAAATACCTCCACATACTCTTTAGTCATCAATTTTGAACCATTTGCATAATACGCAACTACTCCAGAGGAACCGTTTTCAAACTGAATCAAAATATTTAATGTATCGTTTAACTGATTCGCATCTGGAAGTGCCGACGCTGACACTTTAACTGGAAGACTTCCGTTGAGATAAGTTAAATAATCTATAAAATGACATACTTCCCCTAAAACACGACCGCCTCCAATTTCTAAATCCTGTATCCAATTATCTGCAGGAATTGCTCCTGCATTGATGCGATATAACATCGTCATAGGATTATTACCTATGGCTTTTTTTAATTTTGTGGTTAATGGTGAAAAACGTCTATTAAAGCCAACCATTACGGCTTTATTAGCTTCAGCTTGTGCTTCAATAATTTCTTGCAACTCGGACTCTAATAAACATAAAGGCTTTTCAACAAATACATTCTTGTTCGCCTTTAAACTTTTTAAAACGTAGGGGCCATGTGAATCATGACGTGTGGCCACAAAAATTGTATTGGTTTTATCTCCTAAAACATCAGCTTCATTAGTGGCACAAAACTGAAACTTAAATTTCTCAGCCACACGTTTAGAAGTTGTACCCGTATTGGTAAGTACTCCAACTCTAGCAACATCGTTTGTTTCTGGAATATTTGGCAAGAGATTGCCTTGTGCATAACTACCAGCACCAATAAATGAGATATTTATTTTACCTAATTGCTCTTCTTCAACAGTTGCAATTTTAGATTTATTAGCCGGTTTTTCCGTATTATATTTTAACGCTATTCCTGTGAACGGTTCCGTTTTTGACACCACCAAATCAAAAGCGGCTTTGGCATTATCAAACTCAAATTCATGAGTAGTTAGATAATCTATATCTATTTTCTTGGTAGCGATTAAATTTTGAAAGGCTTCCATGTTACGTTTTTCTGTCCAACGCACATAAGGCAATGGATAATCGATTCCTTTTTCTTCGTAATTCAAATCATATCGTCCAGGACCATAAGAACAGGCCATTTTTAATTCTAGTTCTTTACGGTACCAAAATGGATCGCGCTCAAAACCTGTTGGTACGGCACCTAGCACTACGACTGTTCCTTTTTTACGTGCAATGGCACCTGCAAAATTTATAGGATCTAGACTAGCTGTTGCTGCTGCAATAATTACTGTATCTGCTCCATAACCATTGGTGACGTTTTGTATTTGTTTTTCTACACCTGCTGAATTTCTAGTGAGTCCTAGATCTACGACCCTGTTATCAACTGCTTGTTTTACTGCGGCTTCAGAAACATCGATGCCTATGACGGTAACTCCAGATGCTTTTAAAATTAAAGCAGCTAATTGACCTAATAATCCCAAACCAATAATTACACAAGATTCTCCCAAACGCATATCGGCCTGGCGAACCCCTTGCATCGCGATGGCTCCAACAGTGTTGTAAGCTGCATCCTTTAAGCTTGCGTTTTTATCTAATTTTACGCACAGGTTTATAGGTACCGAAACAATTTCTGCATGATTTGCATAACCTGCGCCTGCACAGGCCACTTTATCACCAACTTCAAATTCTGTGACACCTTCTCCCACTTCAATTACTTCACCAGCGCAACTGTACCCCAATGGTGAATAGGCATCTAGTTTCTTCATAACCGCACGATACGTTTGTATTGGCCCTTGTTTTTTAAGCGTATCAATAACTTGTTTTACTTGTTGCGGGCGCTCTTTAGCCTTACCAATTAAACTTTTACGAGCCGCAACCACAGTAGATCCTTCTGTACCTGCGCTTATGATGGAATAGTGATTTTTCACAATGACCATCCCTTTACCTAATTGTGGATATGGAACTTCCTGAATGATCATATCGCCAGAACCTAGCTTTTGTGTGAGCTGTTGCATTTAATCTATTTTTTTTATTATTTGCTATTCTTTCTAAAGAAAAACACGATTTAGTATCGGTATTTTACGGATAATTTTTCTGTAAATTAGTATTGGAATATAAACTCCAGAAACCATCAAAACAGGTGATATCGATTCTAAATTAGTAATTCTTAAAACCTTTGTAGAGAACAAAAACAATGCTCCCATTATTAAAGTATTCATTAAATAAATATAAAATGAATGTTGTCCAATATACATGAGTCGATCACTAACTTTTAGACTCAACAACTTAAGAGAGATATAATGAATAGCCGGTATAGCAGACAAGCCAGTTATAACTTTAAGTGGTTGAATATAACCTATAGCCGTTAAGCTTAAAATGATTACAAACGATGCTACAAAAATAAGACCTAATTTTGACAAATACTTATAGTACAGCTTTATATGTTTAGTTGCAATAATACCTAAAACAATAAAAACTAAATAGAACGCAAAAAACTTGATACCAAATAGTTCAGGGACCTTAATAAATTGAATTGCTATAGAAAATATCAATAACTTAATCAAGTGATTTTTGGCAATCATCATCAATAATGGAAATATGATGTAAAATTCTAAAAGCACATAAACATACCAAAGAAATCCCGCTGAACCTTCGGCTGGATATATAAAGATTGAAATGACTGTTTCTTTCAACTCAGTCATTGTAAACCCGTAGAAAACATAATCAAAAATCAAAAAAATGAGAGAAAACAAGAGATAAGGTGGCAAAAACTTTCTTATCTTTTTCTTTAAAAAAACAAAATATTCTTTAAAGGTATTTACAGGTTTGTAAGTATAGCTCATTAAAAAGCCAGAAAAGAACATAAATAATGGCATATGAAACCTATAAATTAGTCTTCTTGAGTTAACAAACCAATCTAAATCCTTCACATTAAACAATAAATGGCCATAAACAACGAGCATAATGCTTATTCCAATAGCAATATCTAAATCTTTTAAATGTTTTAATTTTGTTTGCATAAAGTTTAGTTAAAACCTAATTAAAAAGTACTTGTTTCATTTCTACATGTAACTTGTCTCTAGAGTATTTGTCTTTAATTAGTTTAGTTTGTTTTGTCTTTTTAATTAAACTAGCTTGAGACAAGCTATCAATTATAAGTACAAGCTCATTACTATCAAACCCACAAGACCAACCTATATTATTTTGAAGCACAAAGTCAGAACTATCATTATCACCCAAAACAATTATTGGTAATTCTGCCGCGAGATAATCAAAGATCTTGTTAGGAATTGATGGTGTTATCATAGGTAAAAGGCCTACATCCATGGATTCTAAATGAAATTTCATATCTTCTCTATCTACCTTGCCAATAATTTTTACATTATTAATCAAATTGGTTTCAATAAAAGATTGTACTTCTTGGTATCGTTCGCCTTTTCCATCTTCACCTATTATAGTGAGATGACAATCTTTCCGTAATTTCAGAACTTCAAGAATCGGCATTACATCAATTTGATGTTGAAGTTGTGCAACACAAACCATTTTTAAAACATCGTTATCAGCAACTTCTTTTTTCTCAAAATCTTGCCAACGCGTATTTTCCCAACCCAACGGAATGAACACAGAAGGTGTATTCTTTGTATATCTTTGCAACCATTTCTTAAAAGTTGGAGCAGTGTGAAATGTTTTATCGTATTTTTTTAGGGACGATTTTAAATACATATTACAATAAAACTCAAATATTCTCTTCTTCTTTTTGTTTTCTATTTCTAATGCGTCTGGCCAGATATCTTGGATATCTAAACAGATATGAACACCTTTAATTTTTTTTAACAATGACATGAAGAAAATTAATTCAACAGGTCTAGAAGGCAATAATATTCTATCGTTTTTTTGTACTGTAAAGAGTAGTCTAAAAAAAATAGCTATTGAGAAAAACAGATTATTTAAAACACGTCTAGGAGACACATTAGAGTAATAGCCTAAAACTCTCAAAACTTTTAAGTTGTAACCCAGTTTTAACTTAGCTTCATTAATTTCTTGGTTAGAAAAAAAGCGCTTTTCTGCATGGTAGAAATTAGATGTATAATAAACAACCTCCTTCCCATCTTCAACAAAGTACTTGGCAATGTTAGGAAATCTATTGCCACGTTTTGTAAGTATAGACTCGGTTGGACCTATTAAATATAGCTTATCTTTTTTCAATTAATTCTAAATATTTAGTTTCGAAAAGATTTGTGATTTCACCAATATCAAATTCTTTGCAATAACACGTTGAATTTGCCATTCTATTTTTATTATAATTTTTATTTATACTACAATATTTTAGCGCTTCTACAATAGCCTCACTATTCTTAACCTCTACAAAAAGTCCATTTTTTTTAGGTTTAATTAAGTCTGACAGGGCTCCTACTCTAGTTGTTATACAAAATAAGCCAGATGCTAAAGCCTCTAGTAAACTATTAGGACAACCCTCAGTATATGATGGCAATACATAAATATCATTATCTGCATAAAGCGAGAACTTATCTTTACCAGTAACTCTGCCAGGGAATGTTACAATTTGATCTAGTATGTTATTCTGTTTCAATTTACCCTTTAGTTCTTCGACATAGCCTGTTCTATTTTCATGCCCCACAATTGTGAATCTAAAATGCCCTAACTGATTTGTTTTATTTATTTTAATAATTGCTTCAACAAGTTCCTCTATACCCTTTAAATCTTGAATTCTACCCAAAAATAAAACATTAATAATATCATCGTCTGAGGCTACTTCTCTACTTATAATTTTAGATTTATCAATTGCAGTAGTAGTTACCAAAATGTTTGATGCTTTTTTAGGCTTTAGGTTAACTAAATCATTTTTAAATGACGACGCCAAAACAACTTGTAATGTACTTTTTTGAAACACAACATTAAACAGTTTTCTCAAAGTACTGCTTTTAGCTATCTTATGATAGGTAGGTAATTTCCATCCTCTATAAAAGACCACCACTTTTTTACCTAGAAGTTTAGCTATTACTACCAAAAGTCCATCTCTTATTAATGGCACAGGAATTAATGACGGGCTAACTTGAACAATCTTAATATTCCGATCAAAAATTAATGTCAGTGTATATACTAAAAAGTCAAATAGATAAAAGAAAGGGTAAAGTATTCGCTTTAAAACAGGATAATAAAACAAATACGATCTAGAACCTATTGTCCCATGTTTTAATGCAATGGAATCAGATTCAAAATGCTTTAAGAATAGCATATAATAATTTACAACTCCTCCTTCGTGGTTAAGGGGGTTGGTTAATATAAGTACTTTAGATTTCATAAGGCTCTGGAGGATATTGCTTCAACATTTCCTTTTTCTTAGAATTTAAATCCATATCACGGTATTTTTTTCTAACCATTTTTGCAGCACTATTTATCAATTTTGAATTACTAGCCAATAAAACAGCTTTATCCTTTATTTTAACTTTTTTATTAGATGTTTCTTCTTCCAAGCGAGTATCGATTGAACCAAAATCTATGGTTTTGCCTTCGCTTTTCAATTCATCTATATAATACCTAAAACCAGCTAACCACAGCCAAATATCATTAAGCCTACCCACTCGTTCATGACTTTTAAGAACCAACGCATTCATTTGCGATATACTATCCTTATCAAAATGACCTAACTCTGCAAACCAATCTGGATCGACAAGATTGCTAATTTCATTATATAATTCTCCAGAAGACCATTTGGTATAGTCGTGATAATGAGCCCTTAAGTTTTTATCTCGATAATTCCCTTGAATTGATTTATTATTTCTTGCCCAAGGAACCTTTGCAAGTTCAGGAAAGTGGTTTTTAAGTAAACTCATATAAATATTATCATCCCTTTTTGAAGGATGTAAACTCCAAATAAATTCATATACATCAGGTGACGTAAACATTTGATATATATTAGCATATCTATTAATAACTGATAAAGCGTGGCACAAACCATTTCGCATGCGATACCCTTGCATCCAATACTCACACTGCATATATTTTAAAGTATCATTTCCGCCTCTTTGGTGAATATAATTTAAATCCTCATTAAGCCCTTTAGCTCCAATTACAAAGGCTTCTGGAACTAACAAATCATAAGTGTTTTTGGGTTGTTTACGTTCTAATTGTAATAAATGTATATTAGAAAATTCACCTCTTCCTATTGAATCACCATAACTTCCAGCAATTACCATTGCATCAGCAGGTAAGTTTTTAAACCACAATGCACTGTGTAGCATTTCTGGAGAATGTAATAACCCTAAATATTTACCACATTTATGAATATTTTCAATGACCGTTTCTGGTCCTAAAGGAATATGTTGCCAGTCAAAATCAAGCTTTTTTGCCATTAATTTGGCATAATACACATCTCTACTGTCTTCTAAGCCCCAAGTTAAGCATTTTGGCTTTTCCTTTAATTCACCATTTGCATATAGATAACTATACACACCTGCAACAATTCTACTGTCTAGGCCTCCAGTTAATAAGATGTATATATTTGAAGACTGTTTAATCACTTCTCTTGCTTCACTGCATAATTTTTCAAATAATATATTTGCAAGTTGTTTGTCACTAGCTGTTTTAAACTCATGCTTAGGGATTTTTAATTCGGTAAAATCTCCACCAGACAATGGCTCAGCTAGCCAAGGCAATCTTTTTATTTCATTGAACAAAGTTCTGTTTTTACTAAATTGGCCAACAGATAAGAATGATGTTATTGCCGTTAAATCTATAGATAGTTTATTTTCAGATTGTACAACTTTCAAATAATCATCAGTCCATTGATTCCCAATACTTTTATATACAGGAGGTGAGTACAAACTAAAATTTGTGGTTATTGCTTGACTGGAGTTTGACATATTAGTTATGTTTTACAATTAATTTCATCCCCTCGATTTGTAAATAAGGAAAAAGGGCAAACAAATAAATTGTTTCTGTGATATAAAAAAGTCCTGAATATGTATTAACTAAAACTAGCGTTGATAAAGTAACCAATACCATAAAACGATTAACATCTTTAATTTTTCTATACTGCAAATGAAATAATATGATTTTTCTGTAAATTAATAATATTAATATAATACCCATAACACCAAAGTTATAAAGAAATCCAAAAATATCACTATGAGCATGAGTTCTACGAGTTCCTCCATGCCTATGTGAATCTTCTTGATTTCCAAAACCAAATAATAAATTATCTGAATTGTACCAAGCTTCATATAAATCTGTATAAGCACCAACTCGTCCTGAACCCGCACTTTTATTATTAATATCAAATTGTTCTGCAGACAACCTATTGTCTAATCTGTCCGATTGTTGCGCGACAAAATAAAATGCAGAAAACGCAAAAATTGACAGCAAGAATATTCCAAAGAATAACTTTTTTGCAGAAAAACTAGAGTATAAGCCTCCAATATAGTATAACAACGTACCTATAGTAAAGGCTATTACAGCTCCTCTTTTGATAGTTATAAAAATAGAAATCATACACAAAAGGACAAATATTTTATTTTTTGTAAAAGACTCACTTGAATATAAAATTATTGGATAAAATGATAGTACAAGATAGGCAGCAACATTATAATCATCTTTAATAAACCCGGAAAAATAAAAGTAAAGGGTAAATACAAAGGCAATTATAGAGACATTTTTGACAACTTTGATGAAGTCATCAAAGCTAAAAATGCCTTTGTAAGCGTAAGCAAAAAGAACATTTACTCCAAGTATCCAAAACAAGAGCTTTAAGTAGATCCAAATACCTTCAACAATGTTTCTATCGGTAAAAATTTGTAAGAACAGTACGAATGCAAAAAAAGAGAATACTTTAAAAAAATAAAACTTTTTTATAGTTGAATAGTACTTAATGTTTTCTATAATAAAAAAAACAAGTATAAATGACCTAATAGCCCTCGACATATTTAAAAGAACAGAGCTCCCTAAAATATTAGAAGAGAAATCTGTGATTAAAAGTAACGGAAATCCAAACTTTATTAAATTAATTAAAAATTTCATACACTTCTTTATGCTTCTTTTTTAGTCTTATGCTCTAATATGGTGATAAAACTTTCTCTATGCACTCTACTCCTCAAAAAATTTAAGACTACCAAAGCTACCTTATTTGAAATTAAATAATTGTGTATAGCAATTTTCTTAAATATCCTACTAAAGAATAAATTATGCCCAAACGCTGTACTTAAGTAATTTGCCTGTTGAGATAGTATAAAACTTTCCCAAGATTTTTTTATAAATGCCTCATCAGTTACTTTTTTTGATCTCTCATGTATTGTATCACGGAATAATGTCGCCTCTTCTTTATTTAGCTCAGAAACTCCTGGGTAATTTTGCTTAAATGGTACTAATTCTATATTTCTGCTTTCACCATCAAGCTTTATTTTAATAAAAAAACCATGAGACCAAACTGATGTTCTGTTGTTTCTAAAATCGAATAAAAAATTACCTTGACCATAAACAATTGTTCCAGACTTATACGCCTCTAAAACACCTATTAAATGAGAATGTTGGCAAACTACTATATCTGATCCTAAATCTATAAGGTGTTGACAAACTTCTTGTAATTCTGGTGTAGGGTATGGATAATACTCTTTACCATCATGCAATAGTGTTATTATATAATCTACTTTAGTTTTTAAAGTATTTATATCATTATATGCATTGATAAAACTAAATGGATTCGCTCCGGGCGACTCATCAGAAACAATTCCAAATTCATAATCCGCATAGCTTAATACACCAACTTTTTTGTCATCTTTTTCATAAATGTAAGGTTCTTTTGCTTCTGTAGAGTTCAAACCAGCACCAATCTTATCAATATTATGCTTTTTCAAAATTTCTATGGTATCCTTTACACCGTTTTCTCCATAATCACCAATGTGATTATTGGCCAGAGAAGCAAGATTTATATTTAATGCGCTAATACCAGCTATAGTATTTGGATTAGCTTTTATTGAGGATCCTGATTTATTTATTTTTTTTTCATGGAGAGTTAATGGACATTCTAAATTTACAATAAATAAATCTGCCGATTTAAAAGTTTCCTCGAAATCAGAGAAGTGGTCTTTTAGACTACCATCTAAAAACATACTTTCATTTGAATTTATTGGCACTAAATCGCCAGCAATTAATATATCCATTATTTCTTAATCTTTAACTTTGTACTTAATTAAATTATTTAATCTGTCTATCTTAAAAGAAACGCTTTAACCGCATATAAAATATTTACAAAAGCATCAATAACATTTGTCTTTTTTACGGCATTAGATCTTAAATATAGGCTTTTATACAAATCAACTCCATTTTCAACATTAAAATAAGATTCAAACCATGATATTGACGGTATTCTTCCGTTGGTCTTTAAATGTTTATAAATAAATTCTAAATTGGTTTCTTCATTAAAATCATCAACTTGAGTTCTTGGTGAAAAATTTGTTGCAAAAATAGCTTCAAAATTATCCTGAGATACTAATAACGGATAGTTCGAATTTTTATAAGGTACGAGCAACATTTTATTTAAGCTCGATGCTTCCATAAAATTACGACCTGTCCCAATTATTAAATCCCCAACAGCTAACAACTCACTGGCATTATGGGTGAACATATCTGATGTGTCAATAATGACATCATTTTCGAGGTTTTTAGATTTAATATCCTCTAAAATAGAATTATATATGTCTTCACTTTGAATGGTTCCAATAATAATAAGTCTAACATTTAGTTCTTTTGACTTTAACCAAGCTATTAAATTAATTGCTTGCGTAATAGACTTATGATAGTGTTTTCCTATCCTAGCGATTCTTAATATAGAATGTTCTGCCTTTCCATACGTTTTATTAAATAATGCAACGCGAGACACATCTATATCTACTGGTTTTACTCTATTTGCAATAACCGTTAAATTTGTATTTATATAGCGCTTATTATTTAGGAAATACGATTCATTTTCTTTACTAAACAAAACCAAATTATTTGAAATAGGAAAATATTTTTTAGGGTTTGGACCGCCACATTTATTTAAATACGAATATTGATTCCTTTCTTTTGACAATAATCTACTAAACGCAAATGATTCTACATCAAATGCGTGAATAGCATCTGGCTGTAATTGTTTGATTAGCGCTTTAATTTTGGAATAGGCAACCAAAAAATTATACCCATTAAAACCAACAAATGTATACCCATAATTGGTTTTATCTAAAACATCAGAAGGCTTAAAACCAATGTTTATGATATGTGCACTTTGAGTAGCTCCAACAGCATTAGCAATGGTATTTAAACTATGGAAATGACCTCCTTTTCCGTGGCCAACAGTAGTAATAAAATAAACGATTGTCATATAATGCGTTGTTCTACTTCTAGATTAACATCAAATTGTTCTTTTACTTTCTTTTGAATATGTTTAATTAATGCCAAAATATCCTCTCCAGTAGCATTATTAACATTAACGATAAATCCGCTATGCTTTTTCGACACTTGAGCACCACCTATTGTATATCCCTTTAATCCTAATTCATCAAGCATTGAGCCCACAAATTTTCCTGGAGGACGTTTAAAAACACTACCACTATTAGGATATTCTCGTGGCTGCTTAGACCATCGTCTCGTTTTAGATTCATCCATTACTTTTCTAATAATACTAGAATCGCCAGAAGATAACTGAAACCAAGCCTTCAAAATGATCTTATCTTTTTGCTTTTGAAACATACTGTTTCTATATTCAAATTCTAAGTCTTTATTGTGCTTTTCTTTGACCACCATATCATTAAGATCAAGATAGCGTACTTTTTCAAGTATATGTTTTGTTTCACCTTCCTTTGTTCCTGCATTCATAACTACAGCACCACCTACAGAACTTGGAATATCATAAAAAAACTCAACACCTGTTAAACCATGTTCTTCTGCAGTTTCACTTACCTTTAAAATTGTTGCTCCAGCTTCAGCAGTAATAATAGTTGATTTAATATCAACTTCAATGGCATCAAAATTTCCGTTAAAAATCAGGAAATCAGCATCATAATATGTTTCAGATAAAATAAGATTGTGGCCACTTCCGAGTAGAATAAATGTTTTATTTAACTTATATAATTCTACAACATCCTCCTCGTTTTCTGGAAAATATGCTGTTTTACATTTAGAACTCACTCTATATGAATTGTAAAATTTTAAATCAAAATCTTTATAAATGCGCATGGTTATGATTTTAATTTTTTTAGAATTTGAATAATGGGTTGAAAGTCTGATGCTTTATACCTTATAATATCTAAAACAGGAATCTTAGTTTCTTTACTATAAAAGAAAATAAACAATATAGCAGCTAAACTGTAACTTATTGTTGAAGCTAATGCAGCACCCACCGCTCCATATTTTGGTATAAAGACAACATTTAAAACCAAATTAACTAACAAGGCAGGTGTCATAGCTTTTAAAGATACCCATGGTCTTCCTCTTCCTGATAAGTCCATATTAATAACCTTAAAAATAGTAAGTAATAATGCACCTGGCAATAAAGTATTGAGGACCATAACACTGCCTGAGAAAGCCTCACCATACATTAAAACGATGATAAACTTAGACAGTAAAAACAAGACAAGCGCAGCAACACAAATCACTAAAAATGACAAGCGAAGTAATTGTGCAACCTTAATAGAAAACGCTTTATCGTCTTTAGATACCGCACTTCTTGCAAACACAACTGTACTTAACAGCATAGGTATTTGCCACAGATATTCAGTTACACTAACTCCTTTTGAATAAATACCAGTTTCAAAAGAAGTACTTAAATTATCTAATAAAATAACATCTATCTTATAATTCAAATTTATAATTAACAGAGCTAGAGCATAAACTAAACCAAGCGATAGCATTTGTTTAATAACATTCCAATTATAATTAAAACTAAAAGCATATATAAACTTGTTTTTAAAGAATAAAATAAAACTTATAAATAAAGGCCCTACTAATAAGGCTATCAAATAGCCTGAAATATCATAAGATAAACACAACACAAGAATTGTTGTTATAACCAAAATAACCAGAGTTGGAATCCAATTAATTTTATTAAACACACTTATTTGATTTTTACCTAAAAATATTCCTGAATTATAAGTGTTAAATAAAGCAAATGGTATGGGTGACAAAGCCAAAATAACTAACCAATTATTCTCTCCAGATTTACTAAAATAGTGCATTAGCAGATAACAAACAGCAACACTGAACACTACTGTTAATAACCAAATTTGTGTAATCGCAGTTTTAATTTGGTCATCAGAAAAAATACCTTTTCCTAAAAAATAGGTGGTAGATTGTCTAATTCCTAAAGATCCTATTGACATGAAAAGTGACGGATAAACCAGCAAAGCAGCAATAATGCCGTTTTTATCAGGGCCAAGAACCCGTGCCACTATAATAGAAGTAGTTAATCCAAATACAATCATTAATACTTTGGAAACTCCAATACTAAAAGTATCATAAAGAAAATTTTTCATTATTTCTTATTAATAATTTTACAAGGAATACCAACAGCTAGAGAATTTGGAGGCACATCAATATTAACAAATGTTTTAGCCCCAACTACTGAGTTCTCACCAATTCTTACTTTGCCTATTATTGTCGAATTTGCATAAATGATAACATTATTTTCTATAATTGGATAACTCATCTTTTCACCACTTTTCCCACTACTTCCTATTGTAACATTTTGGAATATAGTAACATTATTTCTTATAACAACATCTGCTCCAATAACTACACCAATAGGGTGTGGCAATCTCAACCTATTCCCAATACTAGACAAAAATGAAATGTCACAGTTTTTTCTAAAAATCAATTTCATCCTTTTTCTTGAAGCTAAAAATCTAAAAAAACCATTTTTTGAATAATAAAAATAATTTCCTACTCGATAAGAAAAGAGAACACTATAACTTGGATTTAAATACTTAGCTACCAAGCATTTAAAAAAAGTAGGATTATCACTAGGATAATCTGATAATATCTGTTTATATGTAGATTTCATAGAACTCATTCAATTTCAACACCTAAGCCTTTTAATTTACCTTTTAGGTTTTCATAACCTCGTCCAATTTGCCAAGAGTCTTCAATTTCTGTAATACCTTCTGCTGTCATACCTGCTAATAAAAGTGCAATACCAGCTCTTAAATCTGTTGCTTTCACCATAGTTCCATGCAACTTATTTCCTCCATGGATCTTTAAAAGTCCACCATCGATTTCATATTTTACACCCATCTTTGCTAACTCAACTGCATAGTCATAACGTCCAGGGAATCTTAAATCTATAATACGAGACTCGCCTTTAGATGTTGCTCCAAATACTGCAAACAAGGGCTGCATATCAGAATTAATTCCTGGATAAGGCCCAGTACTGATATCAATTGGATAAGCTTCACCACCTCTCACAATAAGTGAATTTTCGCCTCTGTAAAATTGCATTCCACTTTCTCTTAAATGCACTAATGGCACTTCAAGATGTTCGAAAGGGAAATCTAAAATTTCAACATCACCCTCTGTTACAACGGCACCAATTGCCCAAGTTAGCGCTTCCATATTATCAGAAATAACTTGATGTTTAACACCACCTAAAGATTCAACGCCTTCAATAACAATGCATTTTTGACCATAAACTTTAATGTTTGCTCCCATTTTATTAAGCATAGTCACTAAGTCGATAATCTCAGGTCGTATATGTGGATTCCAAACCGTTGTAGTCCCCTTGGCTAAGGATCCACATAAAATAGCATTTTCTGTTGCTCCTGTAGATCTAATAGGTAAGTGAATTTCACAGCCTATTAATCTACCGTCACTTTTAGTACACAAATAGCCATCTTCTTCCCAAACTTTTGCTCCCATTTTCCCCAAGAGCATAATATGTAGATCATATTTTCTATCACCTAAGGGACATCCTCCAGGAAGCGGAACTTTACCATCACCAAACCTTGTCGTCAAAGATCCTAAAATTAAGAGTGAATTTCTTATTGAACGCTCATCCCAGAGCAATTCTGTATTCAATTTGTTTTCGGTAATTTTCAAATAGCGTTCACCTTCGGTACAAGTTTTACCCATTTGATTGAGCATTTTAATGTGCACCTGCATGTCTAAAAGTCCATTAGGAGAGTTTAAAATCTCAACAGTTTCATTGGTAAGTACAGATGCGGTTAAAAGCTTGAGTGCACTATTCTTTGCACCACTTAATGTAACCTGCCCATTTAATTGAGATTTCTGTATTTTGATTGTACTCATTTTCTAAATTATATTATTAGTTTAATCTAAATAGATTTTTTTAGGTCAACTTTTATTATTCTTTTTTATTTATTAACTCCACAAAAATCCAACACTACCTTCTTTGATGATATTTCTATGATTTTAAACTCATCATGAGCCACTAAAAAAGCAATAATATCTGCTTCACTGGCAGCTGTTTGATAATTTGTGAGTTTAAAGACATTATGCTCTTTAATATTAGGCTCTACAATAAAATACTCCCCATTACTGTCATTTTGTAATACTTTTTGAGCAATATACTTGGCTGGAGATTCTCTTAAATCATCAATATTGGGTTTAAATGCTAGGCCCATGAGTGCCACTTTTGGTTTCCTGCCATGTTCAAGTTCAAACGTAAGTTTCTCGTTTTGTATTTTCTCTGCACACCAAAACGATTTATAATTATTAACCTCTCTAGCGGTACCTATTATTTTAGATTCCATTGGGTAATCTGAGACGATAAAATAAGGATCTACAGCAATGCAATGGCCACCAACCCCACATCCTGGTTGTAAGATATTTACTCTAGGGTGTTTGTTTGCAAGGGTAATAAGCTCCCATACATTTATATCAGCTTTGTCACATATCAAAGAGAGTTCATTTGCAAAAGCTATTTGAACGTCACGAGAAGAGTTTTCTACCAGTTTACACATCTCTGCGGTTTTGGCATTAGTCCCATGTAAATAGCCTTTAACATACCTTGCATAGAATTCTATTGCTTTATTAGTTGACTCTCGATCAATACCTCCAATAACGCGATCATTATAAACAAGTTCATGCATTACGTTTCCAGGTAATACGCGCTCAG
>Ga0209715_1000957_pt1 | contig 23925 bp, 20 predicted proteins | sample COGITO_mtgs_1205_2_FD_184809 | JGI IMG/M metagenome (GOLD analysis project Ga0209715, IMG submission 184809) | Pelagic marine microbial communities from North Sea - COGITO_mtgs_120503 (SPAdes) (version 2) | ecosystem: Environmental > Aquatic > Marine > Epipelagic ... | reverse complement strand
GATCTCTCCACCAGGGACTGCTGCCCAGAGGTCATCGTACGGTAGATCTACATGAGTAATACGAAGCCCCATCTTCTCCATGATGTACGCGACATAAAACTCTGCGGCTCGCCCACTATATATGTTGTGTTGTTGCGTCAATCATCTGTTGCGCAGGAGTGTCTCTAGGTGAGTGATGGTTGTTTTAGCTGCTGATAAATCTGAACGTAACTCCGCTATCTCTTTCAGTAGTGCTTCTATTTGCGAGGTCTTTTCGTCCAACTTGTCCGACAGTCTATCTACCTGTGTCTTTAGTGTGGTTTGGTATTCGGCGTTGGCATCGCGACGTTGCTTTTCCCGTACTGCCATGAAGGACCAAAAGCCAGCGCTGCCTGCGATTGCGACGGCTATAGTAATAATGTGTTCTAGGCCAACCATGTATTCCTCAGTTTCTGCTATCGGCTATCAAGCCGCTCCGCACCAGCGGAGCTGCTGCTGACGAAGTGTTCATCATTATGCAACGTACATTATACGAACCGTTGCTAGGCTTCGTCTTTTCTAAAGTCTTTTCGTAATTTACCCTCGCTTGGTGGCAGGATCTGTGGTCTCTGAATAGCAGAGGGGCCGCGTGTATCTTGTACTCACTACCCATTATGAGGAGGACTACCATCGCGTACATTACACAACCCCCTTGTACCAAAGAACATAGTAAGCGAAGCCGCCGAAACCCGATGCGGCGATGAGGCCAGCGATGCAGTACGAAATGACGACCAGTCTTCTTTCCGCCTCTTCTTCAGCTCGCTTCTGAGCTTCCGCTCTCTTACGTCTTGCCTCGGCCTCGAACTGTACGAAGCGTTCCCAAGTCCCTGGCTTTCCATACAACATGCAGATTGAGCGAAGGGAGTTTCTGTTGTCCTTCATCTCCTCAAGTTTCTGAAAGGCTTCGAAGTCGGATGCACTTTTGCCAAGAAGATTAGTAAAAGGGGAACTCTTTTTTTTACTGGCGTCTTTTAGTTTGGTCTCGCTATCTAGCATCACGCCTATCGAAGAGGCGACAGAAGATAGCTCACGACCATTTGATACAGCTTTCTTGATAACTGCGTAAGCAGAGTTAGCTGCGCTTGCTAGGGCGATTACTTCGGCTACTGCCACGGCGTACAACTCCATTGACCGACACGGTAGTTTTGGGTGTACGTAATATTTTCTGTCGCGCAGACTTAGCTGCTCGACCGCGTTTTGAATTTGGGCTTGATCTACGTGCCATTGAAATAAACTAATGCTTTCGTACTAGAGTGTCGTCCTTTGCCTATGGAGTTATAGGGCATGTACCTACATTCGGAGGTGACTTAGTTGTACACCTGGACTTGAATACATTCTATTGTCTCTAGCTTGTCGTTCACCAAGACCGAAGCTCTACGTAATTCTGTCTCGCACTTAGTCTCATTGTCGAACGAACCTAAGTGATGATAGCTGACACCCACATCTGGTACTGCACGAAACCAGATAAGTAAGAACAGAACCTTCACAAGAACCCTCGCTTCTCAAGAAGAGCTGCGTACATGTGACGCCAATCCTTGAGGCGCATGACTACGAGGCTGTCGTCTAGTGCTTCTTGATTTCGTCTCGTCACGACTACGGGTGCTTCGGGAGATTTTGTCTGGTCTATGTTGCGCTCCGCTTGGCGCATCGCGTCTCGTACGTTAAGGCGCTCTACTCGCTTGGCTTCGATGAACACGTCTGGCGTACCGAGTATGTCAGCACCACCAGCCTGTAATCCTATCTTACCACCACCGCTTAGAGGGGCACGTTGGCAACGCTCTTCGTTGAAGATGTTCTCGTTGAACCACTTTGCTAAATCGACTTCGTACTTGTCGCCTTTTCGTTTCTGTGGATTGCCCATTACCAAGGAACCTCTGGCTTGTAAGGCTTCTTGCGAGCCTGCGTCTGTTGATGTTGCTCAAGGGTTACGCGCTCGGCGTCTCCCTCACGGTCTACACAGGTATCGCATCGGTACTGGTTCTTAGGACGAGGTTCATTACACCCGCAATGTATGCAGGGTCTACTCCAACTTTCGGGAGTGGGCTTTATCTGATACTTGGCACCTGGAAAATATTGAAGTTCAAGCCGCATGAGTAATCTCTTTAGCGTGTCCAAGCACACCTCATACTTCTCAGCTAATTCCTTGTGAGTGAAGTTATTGTGATGCTTTCGGAGCCAAGTCACCTCTTGATCAGGTAACTTGATTTTTCTTGACATGATCGCGTTCGTTACCGTTTCTTGCGTAAACATGTCTCGACTTGTAACATATGCACAACTTACTGTAAACTTTAGGTGGTAAAAAATATATGCGTAGGTATTGACATTTCCGACAAAGACGATAAAATCGCAAGCGATGTAGGCGACTGCAAGCGAATACGAAGTAACGTGTTACTTCGTATGAGAGCAGGACAAAGACAAAGAGAGCAGCGATTTTATCGCCTCGGGTACGAACAAATGTACGAAAGTTTTTTCGGTATTTTAGCTAAAAATAATGTAGATTTTTGTTGCAAACTTTTCAGTCTCAGTGCTAAACTTTAGGTGTTTACCCTAAACTGTTTTCTCCCAGACAGAACTCCCTCGACGCTAGGTATTAACTACGTCGAGGGTTTTTTTATTGAGAGTTAGCCGACCAAGATGGAGCTGATGTCTCCCTGATCTTCTCGGTCCACTCAGCTATAGTAGATACGGGGCGACCCACCCGACTTGCTATTTCTATATCGGAGAGAGGTGGCCTTACTGCGCCAGAAGCGTCTGTCCATTCTTGAGCGAAGGTCATGGTCCGCTGCCTCGCTGTCCTTGGTGACATGATAGATACAGTGTCGTCTTCTGTCGAAGAGGTGAAGGCTATATTATATACAGGCTCGTGAACATCTGACCACTCACGCACCTTGCCGTACCGCAACTGCATCATGACATCTATACGCCTGCCCTCTGCTTCCGCCGCAACATTCATGTCCACAAATGGGCTTGCGGTAATACTGCCCTCGTAGATACCAGCCTTAACGTCCGCTGTTTCTTGATCCCAGAATACCTGTGTAACCTTGATCTGGGTTTCGAGTACGGTCAACTGGTTAGAGCTACCCGCTTCGCGACCTGACGTACCGCTTTCACCTGGCTTGTTACTATGGTGCAGCAGCCATACGCACAGCCCAGCATTTCGTAGCTTGAGACACAAAGTATTTATGTAACCCCATTGCTCGGCAGAGTTTTCTTGTAGACCTGGGAACGCTGATCGGATCGTGTCGATCACAACATGCGTGGGTTTCGTAGCCTTGATCCACTGCTCAAAGTTCTTGATACCCGCTTCGTTCATTAGGTTCATGTCACGCTGATCATGGAACGGTGCCCATATCATGAAGTCATTACCCGCATCACCGAAGCTGCGCTTGGACCTGTCTAGGAATTTTGCCACGTTCGACCTACTGTTCTCGAAGTCAAAGTACAAAACCCTAGACTTGTCGTTAATGTCGAACGGCCCAAACCTCTGCTGACCCGAAGATGCCGCGTACAATATGTTACGAACGAACATTGACTTGCCGTGACCAGAGTATCCAAAGACCTGTATGATTGTACCTGACGTTGGAGCAATCGGGTCGATAAAGAAGCTCATGTTGTCTACGTAACTTTGCAGTTCGTCGAGGTCGCTTGTTGTAATAGGCTTGTACGATGGTGGCTTTTCGGGTGCCTTCGGCTTGGCTGACAGTTCCGACCCAGAGCTTTCAGTGCTCCAAGCCCGTTCGCACATCTGCCTTACCTTGCTATCTTCTATGTGGTTCTGAAAGAACGCATCCATGAAGCGGCCAGCACCCTCTATAAGTTCATCAACTGTCTCACCCTGCCCTGCCAAGGAAGATATGTATTTATACAGGCGATCATCTCTACCGTTGCCGCCCCCATCGGGCAGCTTACCGATACGAGAAACAAGTTCTTCAGTGCGGTTCCAGATCGGTTGATCTACATGAATGTCTTCTAAGCTCATTCCTTCTAACCGAAAGGAATTGAAGTCTATGACGTTCGATACCTCCGCAGTCAGCTTCGGCGCTGAGTAAGTAGGGATGTCGTCGAAGTCGTTACCATGAGACACCCGCCATTCGTAGTTCTTACTCGGCGGCGCAAGGACATAACCCTTACTTCCGCGCAAGTCTAACCCGTCAACGCGAGGCCACTCTTTACTGTTTCCATCCGAACCAACTCTATTCTTAATCCAGTCAGACCCTTTCGGGAACTCGAAGTAATAGTGCCAACCCTTCTTGGTACGCACACTCACAGGTGTGCGCGTCAAGCCAAGATCCTTTGCTTCTTTGACGGCTCCTTCGTTGTCGCAATCGACAACAACAAGACCTGTCATCTCACCAGTAAGCAGCGCAATGTTTGCGTTAGGCCATCTATCGAACCATTCGTATGCCTCTTGTTCTGTCGGCATAATGTTCTGATCTATATAGTGGCCCCACTTTACGAGCGGCTTCTTAGTGTCTGGGCTGATCGGTATGACAGCCCAGCCTCGTTCAAGATACTCTAGCGCTGCGTCTAGTATCTCCATAGTTTTGTTCCTCCGTGAAGTATTGATCGAGGTCAAGCGTGGGCCATACCTCTTTGATTTTTGACAGGTAAGTGGAGGAAACAAAGTCTCTGCGTACCCAGCCGTATGGCGTGGTTCGACAGATGCCTAGCGACTTAGCAACAGTGGGTGCCCCACCGAGATCGTCGATCAATCTTTGTATATCGAAGTGCATTTTTTTTGTTTTCCTCTTGTAATGCTCAAGGATGTATCATATACACTACTACAGCACAACCTTTGATCTTAAAATAGATCGTCAATATTCAAGGATAAACATCATGGACGATATGATCTTCGGAGATATTTTACTACCGATACCGCAGCACCCCAAGGCAGACAGGTTACGCGAGAACGCCGCTACCTACGCTAACTTACTGGCAAAAAGCGAAGAAGTTAAAATATCTTTGGACTACCTTAAAGCAATACTCCTTGGCGATCTACCTCAAGAAGCTGGCGAATACCCCATAGAAATGGACGACGGGCGTACCCTGATGATCAAGGTTCCCGAGAAATGGTCATGGGATAAAAAGTTGTTGAAGGATACATTCGAAGTCGCAGGGCTTCCTGAGTGTGTCAACCAAAGTTTCCTCGTTGATCGGAAGAAGTACGAAGCCGCTCCCGACAACGTAAGGGAAGTGCTGAAGCAAGCACTAACCATCGAATGCGGCTCACCCACAATCAAGGTTCAGACATGAAAATCACACCTCTAAAAACCAACGATACTTCAGTTGCGTCCGCATCTAAGTCTCTCGTTTATGGGCCACATGGATCAGGCAAGACAACGCAATGCGCAAACTACGCGAAGCGATACGGTAAGGGCTTGATCCTCTCTGGCGAAAGTGGGCTATCATCTATTAGTGATATGTCCATCGACTACTTACCCTTCTCGACATTTGATCGGAAGCCAAAGGACGACCAGTATTCCTTTAAGGATCTGATGCAGTACATAAGCTCCGACGACTTTAAAAGTCAGGATTACAAATGGATTGCCATCGACAGTGCGACTGAGCTTAGTCAGAAATGTTTCTCTGATGTAGAGGCTGAGATGTCTGGATCAGGCAACGGCTTTGAAAAGTGGGGCATGTACGAGCGCAAGATTACGTTTGCTCTCAAGTGGGTACGTGACCTACCTATGCACGTTCTGATCACAGCCCTCGCCAACGAAGAGAACGACGATAACGGCGTGACAAACTACTGGCCCATGATGGTGCAGAAGAAGGTGCAGCGATTAATCCCTGCCCTCTACGACAATGTGTTCCCGCTTGTGCGCAAGACTTCTGAGCAAGGCGGCAAAGTATCTGTCCGTCGATACTTAATTACCGACAACGTAAACGGCTGGCATGGCAAAGTACGTGACCCGCACCGTCGCCTTAAACCATTCGAAGAGGTTGACGACGTTACCGAATTACTTAGCCGCATCTATATGACTGATGCTGAATATAAAAACTATCAAGGAGACAAACCTAATGAGTGATTTCATGGGCTTAGAGGGCATGGATTTATCTGGTGTCGAAGTTAAAACAACCCGCATCTTGGGTATGGGACGCCACGTTGTTAAGATTACTGACGCGTCTGTAGAAAAAGATGATGCGAAAAATACTGCTCGCCTTGTTCTTTCGTACGACAACACTGATGGGTCTATCCGTCAGTGGATATATGTATATCACGGCGGTTCCCCTGCCGCGACTGAGGTTGGCAGGAAGCAACTGAAAGAACTTCTATTGACGCTTGGTCATGACGGTAAAGAAGCGCCAGCCCCAGCCTACTTTAAGGGTAAGACTGTTGGCATCAACGTGAAGAACGAAGAATACAACGGCAAGAACCAAGCGAAGGTTTCTTACCACTTCGCACCACCCGCTGAAAAGGATCAAGCAAGCGCATCTAAGCCTTTGGACGACGAGATCCCGTTCTAATGCACCCAGTACACCCCATAGCAAAGAAGTTAGTTGCGGACATCGACGAGGGTTACGCCAACGAAAGTCGTGGAGAGGCCCGATGTTACATCGGTGCTTCCATGGCGGGGACAGATTGCATTGCGCAAATGTCCTTGTCACTTCGCGGGTTTCCTGATGTAGCCCCAGACCCACAGCTAAAACGTATCTTCTTTGCAGGGCACCGCATCGAGGATTGGGTCGTATTCGATCTGAAGAAACGTGCCGACTTGAGGGTGTACGAAAAAGACGACATGACTGGCCGTCAGCACCGCAGGGAGTGGCTCAATGGCCACGTATCTTGTCACTCTGATGGGCTAGTGGACTTCGAAGATGGATCGGGTCAAGCTATTCTTGAGATCAAATCCATGAATGATGCGAACTTCAAGAAGTTCCAGACCACAGGGGTCAAGTCGTCTCACAGAAGATACTATCGCCAGATGCAAATGATGATGGCGATGTTTCGGATCGAGCGTAGTCTGTTCGTTGCGTACAACAAAAATAACTCTCAATATCACGCGGAGATCGTTTCATTCGACCAAGAAGAATGGGACACAATGTACGTAAAGATACAGGCTGCACTTGATGGGCAGGCGGTGCGCGTCTCAGCGGCACCCGAAGACTGGCGTTGCAAGTCGTGCTTCAAGAGGGAAAGCTGTTGGAATATCCCAGACGTTAGCCCCGCCTGCCAATTTTGCGAGCACAGTTTCGCCAATAAAAATGGTGGATGGACATGTAAACTAACGGGACGAGAAGCAGTCGATGCCTGTGATAAGTATGAGATGTTCAGACCCACACAGAAAGCATAAGTCTCATGGAAAAATTCAAGGAACTTAGTGACGCCCGAACGGGCATCATTAGAAAAGAAGCAGAGATCGAAAGTATTTACGAACGTCTTGAGGCTTTAGACCCAACGAATATCGACGACATACACAGAGCAAAGACAAAGTTGCGCCATGAGAAAGAGCGCATGGTCGAGCTGAAGTGTAGGGCGACAGAACTAGAAATTGATATGGTGAAAATGGGGTATCTTCGTGGCATCTAAACCCAGAGATCTTCCGCTAGATGAAGCCAAACGCCTGATTAACGCAGACCGAAACGAGGAGTACGGCGAGCCGTACGACAACTTCTCAGACATAGCCTCGATGATCACAGTCATACTTAGGTCCGTTATGAAGGATGGCGAGCGAGTGCGCGTTGAGCATGTGGCGATGATTATGATTATCGTGAAGTTGTCGCGTATGACGACATCTCCACGAAAGATGGATAGCTGGGTAGATATTGCTGGCTACGTCGGTACTGGCTGGGAAGCCATAGAGATGGATAGTAAGGAGGGTTAGTACCCTCCTCCAAATCCTCCACCATATCCAGAAGTTTTCTTTCTACCACCCGCTCCGCGTTCTCCTGCGATGCCATCGACGATGGCTTCCTTCGCCCACGATACGCCGCCGAGAACTGGAACTCTCCCGACCACTTCGCGAGTAGCAGCACGGCGCATTCCATTAGCATCCGTACCATCAAGCCAAGAACGACCGCCTTGAAGAACTGTCTGGGCGTCATTGAATAGTCCGACAGTCGGACCACCGATGGTTTCCAGAGTGCGCTGCGCTCCATACGCACCGTTATCAGTCTGCGATCCGATGTCGTACATAAGCTCACCAATCAGGCCCATGCCGCCCAGAGCTACCATACCGTCAAAGTACCAGCCCATCAGCATGTCCATGTCTTCGTTGTCTTCGAAGGCTCCTGTTATTGTCTCAGATAGCTTGCGTTCTCTAAGCTCAAACTCTCTGTTGTCCTCGCCACCACGTCCTTGAACAATATCTTTGGCACCTACAGCCACACCACCCATTGCAGGGCCAGCGACCAGCAGAGCAGCCAGAGGTCCAAGGCGATTGTCGCTTCCGCCTACGAACGCCTTGGCAAAGTTCGCGCCACGCTCCGCAACAGTATCCCCACGGAATGCCTCACCCGCAACATTATTGACCAGTCGGGTCATCATGAGTGGGTACGACTTCAACTGGAACGCAATCGCACCAAGGGGTGTCTGCGCCCAGAGAGGAATGTCATTAGGGTTGGGCGTGAATATCATCTGGTTAGTCAGTTTGATCGTTGACGACGACAGCTTGTCAGCCAATGGGTGTTCGTTTCCTGAGAAACGGCTTTCCATAATCAAGTCCATATCAAGTGACTGATCGTCTACGAACTCAGCTAGACCTTCCTCACGAAGTATGCGGCGAGCAATGCGACCAGCCCGTGATGTTGGACGGGTCTTTAAGATCCTGTGCTGCGCCTTCAAGTGTTCGTACGAAACGGCACCCGCTACATCTCTCATCATGTCTGTCCAGGGAGTGAGCAATGTAGAGTTAAAGAACCCAGTCATGAACTGCGTACTATCTACACCATGCGCAACTGTCAGTCGTTGGTGGACGGCGTTCTCGGTTGCCGCACCGATGTTTCGTATCATGTCACGATATTCTGGATCAGTAGCAAACTTACGAAGTGACTTAGTGTACGCACCGATGTCTCCTGTGCGTATCAACGGAAGAACCAAGTCGCCCAGGGAAGTAAGTGTGGTGAAGCCCAGGAGCGTCACCGCATTTACGCCGCGCAACCACTTCGAGGCACTGACCATAGAGAATGTACCATGGACCCCATCAACAGGACGGCGCATTGCAGAGTTCATAAACCCTTGAGCGTGGCGCAAGTTCTGGTTTGATGTAACCTTCTGCAATCCTTCAGTATCAGATAGCGCACTGGCGACAGCTTTCGCTCTCTTACGGAAGTTGTTTCGCAGCATGACAGCATCTGGGTTGTCAGACAGCTTTTCGCCCAAGACATCCATGATATTTGCTTCGATTTCTGCTGCGCTTGACCCACCCTGCGCCATCTTGATTAGCTCTTCTGCCTTTCTCTCGGCTGCGAACTTTTCTTTAATCGGTGCATAGAAGTAGTTGTTGTCAAAGATACTCTCCTTGACCCCATGATCCGTACCGCCAGAGCGTACATAGTTGGCGTTTATGATCTTGTTGGATGACAGCAAGCCACCGATGACTTTAACGGCATTCATGGGTTGCGCTACGATTGACAAGTAGTCGTGATACCCGTGAGCACCTACGCCGAACTCTTCAGTTATGTCGATGCGGTGTTCGAGGTTGTCACTGTACTTTGTCATAGCAACAAGGACATCGTTTTCTAGGAACACAGCCAAGCTATCAGGAGTATCGAAGTCAGCGAACTCTGGGAACTCATCCAGCCTGATCAAGCGATTGTAATCTAGGTGATCAGACTGGTCGCCTGCCTTGTTAGACATACGCTTAAAGTTCTGGGCGGGGTTGGAATACACACCGTCCTCATCAAGCAATCTCTGAACGACGCGGCGTGCTGAAGTCTCAGCCTTGGCTGCATCTCCCGCACCATTCCGTTCAGCAAGGAAGTATTTCTTTAAGCGCCGTACGAACTCTTCTGGGTCAGCTTCAATCAAGTCCTTGCGCCAGACTTGCGGGAAGTAGTTCCGTTTAATTTCTCCGACGATAGCGCCTGATGACTTTAACCTACCCGTAGCTTCGTCCAAGTAACCGCGTACGTGATTGTAAACCTCTGCTTCTTGAGGGATCAGAGACGATGCTTTGTTCTCATCTCTAAGCGCAGATATAATACGCATGTGGCTGGCTGGCTGTGTCATCCGACGTTTCGGATTGATACCCATAGCGCCCATGGCGCTTTCCGCCATTAGCTGCGGGCCAGTACGCCAGTAGTTCACTAGCTTATTGCTGCTATCAGGAAGCTGCTTCAGTAACTTTGTGAGGGGAATAACGAACTTACCCATGCGTGCATTCGTACGCTCGAAGTGCCCGCCACTTCCGTCTTTCGGCTCGAAGAAGTTGGCCAAGGTTTTTAACCCAGAGCGATCCATAATCTTAGAGTTCGTACGGATTGGGTTGAAGATGTTGGACTTCCGTATTTCGGATGCTGCTTCTGATGGCATGCCCCGACCGCGTGCTACTGAAATCATAGCCTCAAGTGTACGAGCTGGTACGCCCGCTTGCTCAAGTTCTGTAGCTGCTTGATTTAGTACGCGCACAGGTGAGCCGACTGTGGCTGCTTCCATTATGCGCCCATTTATCGAGTGCGTATTTGAGTTCTCACCAATTATTGTTGTCGCGTCGTCAAAGACATCACTCCGTATGGAGCGCACATCCCTATTGGACAGCATGATCTTTTCACCGTTGGCTTCGATGCTTGTAAAGCCAGCATCTTTCATCACCCGCTTAAACTTGCGGAGACCGCCAATGACACCAATTATTTCAGCAGCCATATTTTCCGATGTGTAGACACCACGGATTGCTGATAACTCGGTTGCCTCTCTGGGCTTGCCGCTTGCTTTAAGGTGACTGATGATAGCTTTAACCATTGGGCTACGAACGGTCATTTCGTTCGTAAACAAGGCAGGCTCTAAGTCCCGTATAAAGACTGGGTTAGTCTCAGTTCTAAGGTTTACACCCATGCCTGCAAGCTCTTCGCTTAGTACATCGTCTAGTGCGTATAGCTTGTCGATGTATTGTCCTGATGCAGAGCCGTCTATACGAGCGTTGTTTATCTTGGAGCGCGTCATCTCAAGAGCGTCAACGATTTCCATTACGTCCTCTCGCTTTTCAGCAGAGGCAGAGCCGATTATCTCATCGCGTCTGTTCTGGACCGTGTTGAGAGGTTGACGGGTCACATAAGTACCTCGACCAAAGATCCCGTTAGCCTGACCATTGGTAAAGTTTGGTACTATGTTGTCGCCTGTAAACTCACGAACAGCCTCATATCCAGCCATCGAGTAGTCTTCCATGATCTCATTAGCGTGATCAATCGCATACTCCGCTGGAACACTATCGCCATATCGTGCGCGTGGGCTTCCTTTTCTCTGACTGGCAGAACCAATCATATCTCCGTACGCAGTGATCATAGAGAAGCGTTCTCGTGCTGGAAGGCTGCTTATAAGTCCGTTTAGTACGTAGCCAGTTGCTTCCATGATCTCATCGTCCAACTCCTCAATGAAGTCGTCAAAGAAATCCATGTCCTCGCCGTCCATGATGTTCTGAATAGCCTTGATCTGCGGGTTGTTAGAAGTGAGGTCTGTTGCCTCAACTAGAACGTCAGCGAAAAGACGCTCTTGCGGAATGCCGAGTACAGAGCTTGCTTTGGCGAATACGTTGCGAGTGGAGTGGCTAACTGCGTGACTTGAGTACAGAGCCTCGCCTACGAAAGATACTGCACCAGATATGTCATCACCACGTACGAGGTTCGTACCAACCGTACGAACGACCTTACGGTACGAACCGTACGAAGCTGCATCAACAGACTGTGGCAGGCTCTCCACACCCAGTCGAGCAAGGCGGGCCGTAATGGTACGGGACACTAGCTCGGTCTGATTGTCTCGATGAGTAATGCCACGTAGGTACTCACGCATTTTAACTGTGGCGTTTGGCGGAATACCATTTTCGAAAGCCGTACCCGCGTCTTGGGCCTGCTCAACAATGATGGCTTTCTCGACTGCGTTGCTTTCGCGGCTACCTTTTTTAGCCGCGCGATTAGCTGCACGCGTCCGAATAAGGTTCTTCATTATATTCATTGCTTGTTCTGGCGTTGCGCCAAGACCCTTAATTGTCTCCCCGTCTGCGGAGAAAGCTAGGCCCAGAGCAAGTTCATCTTTCTGAACGGCGTTGGCTTTTCCTTTGTTGCCACCACCCTTGACCTTCTCTTTGGACTGCCAAGTATTATAAATAGCCTGTTCTTCTTCGGTCAGTACAATATCTTGTACGTCTGTCCTCACTAGATGGCGGACGCGATTTGCCAACTTGCCGCCAAACTCGGTCGGCTTGCCGTCAACGTCAATTTGTCGGCGGTACTCAGCCAAGGCTTCTGCGAGGGAATACTTGCTTGTATCTCCACCTTTCGTGCCCTTAACAACCTGACCCTTGAACTCCTCCTTGTTGGACTTGCCCTGTTTGCTCATGATTGCTTCTAGTGACTTCTTGAAGTTGCGCCGCTGACGGTTAGTTGCGGCCTTCATTTTCTTTTTACTGGCGATCTTCTCCATCATCTTAGGTGTAAGGCCGACCCGTTCGCGCGTAGCGAGAAGCTCGTCAGAGATCTTAGCTTCTGGAATGTCGCCATACTCGACATTCATATAGGCTTCATTGATCTCTTCTAATTTCCCTTTGGCGTATTTGCCCAGCCCACTGTCCCATAGGGCGATCATATCCTTCGCCATATCGGGGTGATAGCTAGAGCCACCCATTGCTGCCAAATTTTCCCAGAAGTTCCCGTCGTCGGGGATTTGATCATTCACAGTATCCACGGCATAATCAACAGACCCAGTAAGCTCGTTGATCTGTTTAGCAAACCCTCTAAGTTTTGTGTGGCCCTTGATTGCTTGGAATGCGCCAGTGTATCCCTCAATTAAAGCTCGATCCGTTGCTGTCGCACGACCTTCGCGGGACGCCAATATAGCACGGTCACGTTTCGTCATGGCAATACCTTGGAATGTAGCTGCCAATCTACGCGAAGCGAGACCCATCTTTTCGATGTCGTGCATTTCTGGGAAGCCGTCCCTTGCGGCTTCAAAGTCTTGTACCGCCTTGCTCACCTGATCGTATCTTATTCGTAGAGACTGGCCCAGCTTAGTCTGAGCTTCAACGGGCATCGTGTAGCGTACGCGAAGCGCCTCATCCTTGCTCGCAATCATCTTCTCGAAGATCGGCTCAAGTTCTGGGTCAACTATGTGACGGTTCGTAATGTGCTTCCAAAGTTTCTGTATTAGCTTTGTCGCTTTTTCGAAGAAGCTCATCGGTGCTATTGGTGCATCAAACTTGTGGTGCGCCCAAAGCGCGAACTGGTTTGCGAAAAGTTCACCAGGGTTTTGCTTTGAGTTCGTGATGCCAGCGACATCAGCGCCGTCACGCACCATCGGTGAATACGCATCAAGCAACGTGCCTTCGACGCGATCAGATACGAACCCACCGTCAAATCTACCCTTTTGGTCGTAGTATTTGCTGGCTGACTGCCAGAACTCTAACTTCATTTCTGGTGTCATTAGGTTCATGTACGCCCAATGACCAAGTTCGTGCATCACAACGAACGAAGATGAGATACCAGTCTTCGTACCGTCTTTATCCATTTTCTTAGAGTTTAAGAATATGTTGTTGAAGTCTGGCCCAATGTCTCCATCAGAAGATCCTGGCCCAATGCTTCGCATTTCCTGGTACGAAAGTGGTTTGGACGCATACAGTCCTGCAACGTCATCATCTACAAACCCTGAAAGGTTGTACTCGCTGATTGGCTTGAACGCAGGCGCGGAGTTTTGCGGGGCAATCGCACGGAACATTCTCTCGATGTGAGCGAATGTCGAATTGTTCATTTGACCTACAGTCTTACGAAGCTCGACAATAGACTTTTCAATGTCTTGACCAGGCAACCTCAAGCCCAGTGGCACTTCTTTGTTAAGTACGTGAAGATACGCAGTAATCGCATCGAGGCGGTTTCCGAAAGGAACCTCTGTAGTGCTGTTGGGAATATCTAAGCGGAAATTTGCGTTCTCTATGTCCTTTAGAATATCGGCCATGTCCGCAAGTGACGGCTTAGATACCATGAACTCCTCAAGAGTGTCAGCGTAATTAGTGCTATTCACTAATTTGGCACCGATATAAAGGCGACGTGCTATCGACTTACCTTCGGGGGTGGACGCTAATCGCTTAATATCCACGACAGTATTCATCGCGTCGGAGTAGTCGAGCGGTGCTTCTGGTAATTTCTCTTGTGCCTTCTTAGGTGCAGGCTGTTCACCAATATCATTGGCTTGATCTAAAGGTTCAAAGAGGCTCTTGAGTTTGTCGCGATCTGTTGCGCTGGTTATTTTCTTTCCATCAACTTCGCGTGGGACATAACCGATATTATAATTCTCGACCGTCTGCTTACCCAGCAGACGCGCAAGTGAGCCGCCATTATCTACTTGGTACGGGGCCATTACCCGTGGTTTTAGTTCCAGTGTCTTAGGCAAGATCATTAATATCTTATCGCCACGGGTAAGTGGGACATCAGGTAATTCCTGCACATCCGTTACATCGTTGCCCTGACCATCAACAACTTTTTGCTGTTCTGGTCCGTCTACTTCAAGACCGCCCTTACGTGCTCGGGCTTTAAGGGTTTCCTTTTCGTCTACGAATTTATCGAGGTCTCCATCTTTGCCAAAGTTGTCCTCGGCCTTGTCGATCAGCTTCTCAAACTCTTCGCGTACGGAGATACCCTTGATGTTATCATCAACGATCTTGTACTGCTCTGCTCGCTTAACACCCATGCGGTCAAGAGCCTGAGCTTCTGTTGGGTACGTATAGAAACGAGAGCTTCCTGTCTTTTCATTGTGTATAAGCACACCGAAGACTTCTTGGCCTTCTTCAGCAGGAACCCTAGAACCCTGGATTGCTTGCCCAGCTCGGGCGGGGTAAGGATAAACGCCTCTTAACTTACCCCTGTTGAGGTGATCTTCTGCTGTGGACCTTGCTACTTCACGAGTTTCGTTACGCCGCTGAAGACCATCAGCGCCTACAGTAATTGTACGGCCATCACTGGTTTCGTACCCAGGTTTAAATAAGTTGTTCAGCTTGCTTGAGGTTCTGGTCTCGCCAGTAGCAACGTCTGTGTAGTTCCTAAACACCCTGCCTGCGTACTGGTCGAACGCAAGGGCATCGCCAGCCTTACGAGTTGCCTCTGCTACCCGTTTAGGTGTGTACTTTAAGTCGTCATTGCGTGCAGCTACAGACATGCCGCTCTTAAATTTAGCGACCTCTTGCTGACTTTTTAGAGATGTGTACGTCGCGCCAACGTCACCTTCCAACTGGTCGATACGCCGACGTATAGCCGCTGACATATCTTCCGACATCGGCGTGCCTTCGTCTGACGCTGCCTTCAAGACCGCACTAAAGTGGTTGCGTACAGATTTAGCACGAAGTGTTTTATAGTAACCAGACGCCTCAACGATTGCAAAGAACGCGTCGTCGGCGTCTTCGGAGACTTCAGCCAACTCAGGTTCATTGGCTTTCGCAGTCGCTTCTTTAGCGTTCTTCTGAACGGCTACATTCGGGTCTGTAAAACTCGCCTCATCAGGCTTCCTTGATTTCGTGGCCATAGCGCGGCCTTCACGAGCTGCAAGAAACTCGCGAAGAGCACGCATACCATTTCCGGTTATAAACCCTTTCTTGTTCACGCCATTCTCTACAGAAGCAACGATTTTTCCTAAGTCATCTTCAGTAATCGGCGCGTTGTCAGTGCCGTTCTTTTCGTTAGCTTTTTTTACTTTGTTCGCGTGGGTCGCGCCCTTATTGCCAAAGCCCTTTACCCAGCCTGGTTTCTGCCCTTCGGTAAATTTAAATTTAACGGCCTTCGTATCGGGCACGTCCATAGGAACAATAGGCTCGGCTTCTGCTGCTGGCGCTTCGTTGTTGCCCGCGCCTTCACCCGCTTCGGCAGTGGTGTCAGTAGTGCCACCCGCTTCAGTTTCAGTAGTGTCACCCGCTTCGGCAGCAGTATCGTCAGTATCGCCAGTAGCATCGTCAGTATCGGCTTTCGTACCGCCACTAGCGTTAGCTTCCTTGGCCTTCTTGGCTGTTTCTTTGGCTTTTTTAACTTCTTCTTCTGTCGGCCTCTGTGCTTCAGCGGTACGACTGGCGTTTATGTCTGCGTTCGAAAGGCGAGTAACCTGATCTATGTCTGTAGAGGAAAGAAGGGTTTGGAACTCGTTGTACTTTGTCTGGAACTCAGCCTGTAAAGCAGACGTATCACGCCCATCTGCCTTGGCAGTTTCTATTGCCGTGGCTTTGTTATCAAGCTCGTTGTCCATCTGGACTGCACGATTGACAGCGGCCTGCGTGTCACTGCGCTCTTTTTCAATATCCAGAAGTTCGTTCTTAGCGTCTTCACGTACATCAGTTGGAAGAGTGTCATCTGCGGCTTGAGACTGGGCAATGCGCTCCATGTCGTTAAGCTCGATCAGGCGAGAGTTCATCTTGTCGCCAAGTGGCGTACCAACTTTCCACTCAAGAGCACGTTGTGCTGGGGCTTTAGACGCCAAAGCACCCAAAGGCGCACCGATAGCACTGCTAAACACACCCTCAAGTGCGCCTGCTGTAGCAATCCTACCAACGTCATAGCCTTCCGATAAGCCTTGCTGCTGCTGACGAGACTGCTGAAGAGCTTCGAAGCTACCGCCTAGAGTAGCACCTACTGACCCTTCAAGAAGAGCACCGCGTTTTGCGCCGACCTTCATTGCAGTCTTGGCTGCTGCTGCTTTCGTAGCCCCGCCTGCCCGTGCAATCTTTGCTACGCGAGAGGCTTTCGAAGCCGCGCCTGCGTACGGTACGAAGTTGATCGGATCAGCGATTGTTGCTAGGCCGTAATCTTTAACGCGCTCAAAGGTTGTTCCCCGAGTAGGTGCGTTCTGCCATGCCTTAGACAGACGAGCCATCAACGCTTGGTCTGATCCAGCATTGCTATACTCAATCATGTCTAGGCCAGCGGATAGGAAGTTGCTGTCTTTCCAGCGATTGTCAGTGTACCAATCGTCTAGCATTTCTGACGTATTGGAAAACGACTGGCCTTTGCCGTCGTAATACTTTCTTAGGTCATCAATAAAACCTCGATCACGCAGTAGATCACTGCCTGAGAGATTAGTGTATTCTGTTTGTGAGGCGTCATCGCCAGTATAACCTGGACGATATTTGTCGAATAAACTCATCGGGTACTCCATTTAACCTGATTGTCACAGATTAGTTGAGAGCACCCGTTTAAGTCGTCCTTTATCGGCCCATTCTGCTACGTGCTGCTTCTACAATTCCGTTGATTGCATCGGCTGTCATAGTTACACCACCCTCTTCCATCATCCCAATTAAGTCTTCTTTGAAGAACCGTAACTCTTCCTCACTTCTTGGGATCATTATATTTAATGTTGGGTCATTGAGAATGTTTTCCAGTACAGCATCAAAACCATCAGTCGCACTATTGACTGCTCGGGCTTGAGAAGAAGATGCCGCAGTAAAGTCCTGATCTTCTTGCAAGGCCGCGTTCCTAGCTGCAAGTTCAGCCGCTTCTTGTTCAGCAGCTAATGCTGCCTGTTGCTCATTATAAATTCTTTCTTGGTCACGAAATGCGATCTGCGCACTGGTCAAAGGTGCTGTGCTAATTTCCTCTTTCGCCTCTAGTGCGTCTGCCGCCTGCTTCTCAAGAATAGCTTGACCCTGCTGGTAGCGGGCGTCGATTTGTCGTTGGGAAGCTCGTACGCTTTCTAGCTGCGCTTTGACCGCAGCAAGGCTTTCGTTGATGCGAGTGCCGACATCGTTAATGGTGTCCAACTCACCCTCATGGTTAGCAGTGTATATCGGAGACTTGCGAAGAGATGTTAGTCTACGGGCTTCGGACGTAATCCTCGCCTGAGTAGCTACAAGTTCTTGTTCTAAGTTTCCTAGCGCCGCTAATCTTTGCTCGAAGTCCGCCGCATCACGCCCTGCCCCACCTGGTCCGCCGCCTTGTGAGATGCGTACCATTTCTTCGGGAGCGATAGACAGCAATGTTGAGGAGTTCTGAATTGTTGTAGAAACACGATCAGACAAGAGGCTGACGTTCTCGATAATGTTAGTAGCTGGCTGAGTGTCTTCTTCGACAGTGACGCCGCGTATAATATCGAAGTTAGCAGTACGAGCATCAGCTCTGGCATTTCTGTACTCGCTCTGGAACTCTATCATCTGGTCACTGTTTGCAAACATAAGTTCTTCAATGCTCGATAGCCCCATGGCATCAAGGGCAACATTGAATGCTTCTGCTTCTAGTTCTGCGTACTCACCAGTAAAACCGTTAGCCTGGAAGGCAGATAAGAAAGCCGACCTCATCATATCGACTGGCAATGTTCCGTCTTCATTAAGGTATGCTTCTTCCGCACCCGCTGCTTGAGCAATACTTCCAAGAGATCGAATGAAAGCATCCGCGAGACCTTGATCCACGGGGATGTTCAAACCGACAGCAATACTCTGCAACTGGTCCAACGCTTGATTTTCCAACTTGATCATAGCGACCGCTACATCTTCGTCTTCTACACCAAGGGTTGCGGGTATGATTTTTAAAGAAGATTGAGCGACTTCTCTTGTTTTCTCAGGGTCATACGTTGCGCCACGCAGAACCCCGCTCGCAATGCTGCCGTCGCCCATCGCGTCCCTGGCTTCTGTAATCCTAACGCCTTCTTTCTGATCGAGGCTATTGCGAACCTTTGTTTCCGCTGCCGCCCAATAACTGTCGCCAAGTTCGTTCACGTAATCCTGCGTGTTCGTGATGCCTTTAGCCTCAAGCTCTCGTACGAAAGCCTTCATAAATTCTGCTTTTGAAGATTGCAGGGCTTCAGCCGCACCTTCGCCAGACAACCGTGCATCCATAGCGGTTTCTATTTGGGCGTTCAAAGTGTACTCGACATCCTTCATTGCGGATAAAAGTCTTTTGCGGTCTTCAGCACTGATTGAAACAAGGCGTCCGTCGTTTCTGTCGCTGAACTGCTGCTCAAGTATTATCTCAAGCTCATCAGCGCTTTGCCCTTTTTTAACGCCATCTTCGATTAGAGCTTCAGCTCCATCGACTGCCTGTGAAATATTAATTGCGTCTTTTCTGGCTTGCTCTACTTCTTGTGCGTTGAGCCTTTTCGTCAGTGCAGCTTTCGCTGCTACATTTCCGCCATCAAAATTTTCAACGCCTTGGTCTTCATACTGGCGCAGCAGAACGGCAACCCTTGTCTCATAGTCAGCCTGATCGGTCGCGGTACGGGCGATCTCCAACATTTCGGCGTCAACTGTCCTTGTGAGCTTTTGGTTCTTTTCGTAATTAGCTTCCGTTAGAGCTGTACGAACGTCTTTGAAATCTAATTCGTTAGCAATGTCTGGATACTTTTGCTGAATTAGTTCTATTTGGGCCTCTTGAGCGTCCTGGTCAGTCATGTCTCTCAAGGCTTCAATATCTATATTTGCGCTCATGCGCTGCTTGCCCAAGTGACGTTCAAGGACAGGATTGTATGATCCCGTAATTTTTTGCTGCCAGATGTTTCCGCCCGCTGCGGTAAGGGCTTCGAGGGCGGCTTCGGATGGGCTTTGAACATACGCGTCGATTAAGCCTTTGTTGTTGTTCATCCACGAAACCCACGCGGTACTTTCCGCCTGCTTTTGGGCGTTTGGTAACAATGCCAGATCTGTACCTGTAGCTTCGAACTGTGCCTTTAGGCCAGCGTCAAAATCAGGTGTTCCCCAAGTGCCCGCCAATGCTTCACCAATAGCTTTCGAGTTCTGAAGTCCTCTAATCGCTCGTGCTTGCTCACGGTCCTTTTTGGCCTGTGCTTCAGCCGCAGCCTTCTTGGCCTGCTGGTCTTTATACTTCTTTACGTTCCCCTCCATTTGGGATTTCGTAGGAAGCCCAGCGCTACCCGCACCAGTTTCTTTTATGAGCTTGTTCGCGAAGTCTAGGCGCTCCTGAGTGGAAGCGCCTGGGTTCATCTTAACGAACTCATTATACAAGCGAGCGTTGTCTTTTCTCTGATTGCTCCGACGCTCTTCGCCTCGTTGCATAGAGTTGGACATCTCTTTGAGGCCAAAGAACATATGAGTATCCTTACTTTATTTGCGTCTTGTCAGTGTTAAGCCACTTATCAAGGTAGTCACCGAATGCACCGCCAGCGTTTTGAGCGTTGGAAACCATGGTGGATGTAAGATTGTTTGCAGCAGTGAGGGCATTGCCGAACCCAGCGCCCGTATTGCCGTCCGCTGCAAACTTGAACGGAGATCCTGCCATCGTCATTTGGTCTGCAACGTAATCGTTAAATACGCCTGACTGTGTGTTCATGGTGCTTAGACCAGTGAGGTAGTCAGTCAGCGCAGTATCGTTACGCAAGCTCTGTATTGAGCTAAGATCAGATATAGCTTGGGTACGCGCATCATTGTAGTTGCCGTACACATCCATACCGTAGTTGCCCATATTGACTTCGCGTGTGACTGCATCGTTCGCGTAGCTGCTCGCATTCTGGATCAGGTCTTGACCGAAGTTACGTTCCGCAAGGTTCATTAACTGCTCGCCTGCCGTCGCTTCTTGTACGCCTTTCGTATAACGAAGAGCGTCGTCCATACCCGCAACCATCGCATCGTTTAGAGCTTTCTGCTCGAAGTCCGCTGCACTACGTGCCAGTTCTACTTCAAGAGTAGACCCGCCGCCTCGACCTTGACCGCCTTGGTCACTTGCCAACCCGCGACGAATTAGATCGGCAGCGCCCTTTGAATACATACGGTCGGCTGAACCTCTCGCATTTTCCATACGCGCGTTGATAAACTTACTAGCAATTCCGTCGATGTCTCGTGACATATCGTACGTACTTGGAGCATTGTAATCGAAGACAGCATCTTGATCAGAAACTCGGCCTTCGCCTTGGCTCTGCCATCTCATAGACTTGTCGCGGAAATCGCTCTCCACGTTGAAGAGCATCTGTAAGTCGCGAGCTTCTTCGTCGTTTATTTCACCACGGTTCTTTAGCTCGTCAAGCTGACGCGACTTCGAAAAGTATTCGCGCATACCTTTGAAGTTTTCAACGCTCACATCGTCGTAAGTGCCAAAGCCGCCATACAGCTCTGACATTACGGACTTCATCTCTTCAGATCCCTGAGAGTAAAGTTCCATAATCTTTTCGTTGCGAGCAATCTCGGCAGCAGTCAGCGCGTTCTGCTGAGATAGAGCCTTGTTCGCACGATTATTGGAACTGAGCATGTTGACGGCACTTAGGCCCGTCATGAGCATGTTAACAACCATTACTTAGCTCCTATACGAATGAACCGAAGCCAGTTCTCCGCTCGTTTCTAAACTGGCTCAATCCATTGTTGCCGCCTAGAGACCCCATGCCAATCGGCACGTTGACGTAACGAACTTCCCCTGTGTCTTTGTCTCTGACCGCCCGACGTACGTAAGCGCCGCCGCCTGTTCCTGCTGTTGGGATTAGGCTACCCATCGCACTTGGGTCGAGGGCGAAGCCGTACGCGTTCATAAATGCCGCTGGATCATAAGAGTTGGACCCAAGGTCAAGATTGTCGAGGTATTTGGCGAGGTCAGTTTCCGTAAGATAGTCATCTGGAAGAGCGGTATTCGTTTCTCCTGCGCCTTCATAGACGATTGTGTTGGTGCCCCCGCCACCACTGTTTGCAGACAATGCCGCGATCTGCGCGTTTAATGCGTCAATCTCGGCTTGCATGTCAGCATTTACGTCGGTGCTACTTGTGTTAGTAACCCCCGTACCTGTGGTTGTGGTGTCGGTCCCAGTAGTGGTATCAGTACCCGTAGTTGTATCGGTCCCAGTAGTGGTATCAGTTCCAGTAGTGGTGCCCGTAGAAGTGGAAGTATCTACAGTGGCGGTTTGCCGTACTTCCTTTACATCGTCATCGTTTTTTGTTGGGTTATATTCTTCTTTAACGACAGTTGCGTTAGTTGCGTTGCCGCTACCAGTGCTCATGAGCTGACCATTAACGTATTCAGCGTCGTCAAAACCCGTAAGAGAGTTCTGCAAATCTTGCCAGTCAGTGTTTTCTGTGACTAGACCTGTCGTGGTTCCGTCGTCATCAGTGTTGTAGAGCTTGCCGCCCTCATACACCTTGTTGTCGCCCGAGGTGAGTGCGTTGGCGATATTTTGGCCAGCAGTGTTACTGCCGCCGCCCGTTCCAGGGATGTTGAGTGTAGCACCAGCTTGGATTTTGTTGGGGTCATCAATGTTGTTAGCTGCGGCGAGAGCCTCAACAGTTGTGTTGTTGTCCAACGCAATTTGAGAAAGTGTGTCGCCACTTTCGATGGTTTGACTTCCGCCACCATCGCCGCCGTTGCCGCCGTCATCACCCTTGAAGACTGGTAAACGGTATCGGCCTGGGAACAAAAGTTCGTTGATTGAATGTCTCATTTTTTCTTCTCCAAACGATAGTTTGCGCCTACAACTTGGTATCCGCGTTTTTCCATTAAGCTGTGAAATGCTTTGGGGTTTATGTCTGTGGAGTATCCAATTCGAACTTCCTTGACACCTTTACTCAAAGCCCATTCCTCGAACCTATCCAAAAGTCGTAAGCCCACCCGAGTGCCGCGCATACTCTTAGTAACAAACCACGCAATGTCGTTCGCTACAGTGTCGTTGCTAAAGTAATACTTAGCGACGTACCCAGCATATAACCCGACTGGGGTATCGCCCTTCCAAGCCACAATCGCCGTTCTGTTGTCATCGTTTAAGTACCAATCGAAAGTTTCAAAAACTCTTTTCGGGTCGAACTCAAGTTTAGAGTAAGAACTCTCAGCGTGCATTTCTTGCCCAAGTGACGCGAGCGCATCAACATGTTTCTTGTCAGCGACTATATGTGAGTATGTAACGGATGACATTTATTACGCAGCCTTACTTATACTTATTGCGTACGTAGTCGTTTCCGTAGCTTTGGACGTTCTTTTTCATTGCATCGTCTAAACCATAGAACTCAATCATGCCCGTCTCAGGGTTGAACGATCCTGCGCCGCCGATGTCTTGAAGCAACTTGATCGTGAACGGTGACGCACGAACAACCATGCTATCGCCCTCACGGCCCATGTCGCTAGACTTAGCGTCGATAGCGGCTGCTGCCTTGCGGTCTGAAATTGAAGTGCCCGTGTTCGGGCCGAAAACGTCGCTAAATGCCATAATGGCCTCCTGTGCTGTTAAGAAACTATAGGGTAATCGACATGCTACAGTCGTCCCTATTCCGTCATCATTTTGGACGCCCGCCGTTTGGCATCCCTTCGAAGAACTCGATCAGTGTATGGGTGAGCGTTTGTTTCTGGCTTTTGATCTCGGCGTTTAACTTCGTCACCTATCATGTCGGCAGACTGAAGAGCCTCTGCCGCCAGCGATCTGTCAACTTCCATGTATCGACGAGCTTCGTTGTAGTTGTGCATCATCTCTTCTTGGAGGTCTTTTCTTTGACGACGGCCATACAGCCCAGCGGAGCCTACGCGCCCTAGAAACCCTGCATTTATAGCGGCGTCTCCTGTTTCCCCCATATGTCCAAACGCTCTTTTCGCGTCAGACAAGGCGTCGAAGTAGCTCTGCTCATCTGTCCCGTAACTTAGCTCGGTATATCCCGTAGCATCGTCTCCAAGGATTAAGCTGTACATCCCATCGCGACCTTGCTCGATCATCAGTTCACCCGACATTTGGTCCTGAACCTCTCGGGGTAAAGACGCTCGATAACTTTCAATAGCGTTCTTTGACATCTCTGATGCCATGTACGAACGAATGTCGTCGTGCTGACGCTGTAAATGTTCGGGCGTTTTATTACCTCGCATGTCAGCACTAAGGCCCATTTT
>Ga0209715_1000953_pt1 | contig 23975 bp, 23 predicted proteins | sample COGITO_mtgs_1205_2_FD_184809 | JGI IMG/M metagenome (GOLD analysis project Ga0209715, IMG submission 184809) | Pelagic marine microbial communities from North Sea - COGITO_mtgs_120503 (SPAdes) (version 2) | ecosystem: Environmental > Aquatic > Marine > Epipelagic ... | reverse complement strand
CCATCATTAGTCGATGATGTGTAAAGCACCTGCCTTATTTAAGGTGCCACATCTAAACGTGGTCTGGATGGCGTAAAAATAAACGCCCGGTGCAGCTCGATTACCGGCTTGGGTTCTCCCGTTCCATTCAAAAGAAGGAATGTCAGTAGTGTAAATTAGGGTACCCCAACGATTGTAGATATCCAGATTAAATATTTCTAGACTTTCAGAGGTCACAATAGACCAATTATCGTTTATATAGTCTGCATTGGGAGTTATAAAGTTAGGAACGGTAATAGGATCATAATCCGCGCCTAAATAATTCAGAATAAAGGTCAATGAATCTGTTGCGCCTTGATTATCAGCTACGGTGATTTGAACTTCAAACGGACCTGAATAATCTCCATCGGGCAGAAGGTAGAGAATAGAGTCTTTGACATTAGGATCTGCGATTGTTCCGATTCCCTCCAGTATGGTTGCTCCAACTACAGAAATACTATCGGTGCAAGAAGTAAAGGAAAATACTAAAGGTATAGAGTCACCGCATTGATCGCCTAAATCGATGGCGGATACCGAAGATGCGGAGGTTGGATCAAGCAATTTTAAATTGTCGTCGAAGCCACTGATATACCCAAACAATCCGGTCGTATTTCCTTGCCCTGCCAGTATTCCTACGTGGAAAGCGGTGGGGCATTCGAGAGTGAAGTTATTCGTTAATATGGATGATGGAATGTATACTCCGGACCAAGAAGGGTCATATGTGCTTTGCTGTACTGCTATATTTAAATTTTGTGTTATGCTGACACCATTGTATTCTAAATCATTTACTGCATCACTAGGTATGGTTACAAGTGCGGCTGTTGACAGGCCAGAAGCTCTATTGTAGCGGATGTAGGTTGATCCAGTGCATTCTACTTGGGGAATCTGTGCCATTCCCTGTTCTGGTTCGTGTGTGATTGCCCCAGTGGTTACTTGAAAAATATAAATAGGGTGGTTACTTTCAATTACAAAAGGTTTGCCCGGTTGATTTGAGTTTCCCTGCATACTGAAGGTCCCTGATCTTCCTGCATTTGCATTATTTAGAATGGTAACACCATCGACCGTTATATTCGTGCCGTTTTTAGTAGCGATGTACATGAAGTAATCGTTAGGATAATTTGCCAGTCCTCTCAAGACTACATGTTTTGTACCTAAGTGTTCAACCGGAGTAACCTGATCAATTCCAGCGTCGCCATGATTAGCACTTGAATTTTTTAAGTGATTTCCACCAGCCGTTACTGCAATAGGTTTACTCGCTGTAATGTGCGTACCCAGTAAAGCATCGTTGTCTTCCATAGTAGACACCCAACTTTGTCCTTTATCTAAGGTGAACACTGCGCTATCTGAGCCATTATCAAATATACTGCCTGTGGGTGCTTTAAATTTAACCTGAGTGTTATCCTCAGTGGCAACTACGCTTATGTAATGCATCCCATGATATCCTAAAAATGCGCCGCTGACGGTTGTCGTAATGAGCGTCTGGGAGGCGACATAAAACTCTTTTCCGAGTGCATTACGTCCTTTTGCCGTTATAATGTCTTGATTAAACGGTTCAACGATTTGCTCGGTAACGGTTACGGGAGCAGAGGATTCGATAAATAAAGCGTCTTTGTAACGTTTAGAATTGGACCAATTCAATTCGCGGGCGCCATAAGTACTTAATAGGCCGGGAACTGGGGTGGTTAAGCTGACTGTTCCAACACTATTGGAGGTGACATTTACAGTCTGCGAATATGAAGTGTCACTGTTGTAGATCCAAACAGAAGCGTTTGGTGCGCTCGTGCTTATATACAGATATATATCATGATCTCCGGCCTGCCATTCATACAAAGGGGGGAGTACAAAATAGGTATCACTTTGACCTTTAACCTTTGCAGCAAAAGCTACAAATAAAGCAAGAAGTACGGTTTGGCTGCGCATGTTAAGTGTACATTTTACACTTACCAAAAATACAGCTTTTATTTCTCACATTCTTGTTGCCATTCGTAAGTTTTCAATTAATTTCGCCCTTTCCAATAGAGAGGTGCCTGAGTGGTTGAAAGGGCCCGCCTGGAAAGCTGGTATAGGGGCAACTCTATCGAGGGTTCGAATCCCTTCCTCTCTGCTAAGTGTTCAAAACCAGCGCATTGCGCTTGTTTTTTTATTTATTATTTGTGTGACTGTGTCGCAGCTCCCGTTTCAAGCAATAAATATTTCAGCAAAAGGCGATTGTAGTGCTTGCGTAAGCGCGTGAGCTATTAGAAGACTAAGTGTCTGATCGTTTCTCCATTATTCATGAGTTGCTTAAGCGAATCTATGCCTATCTGCACATGTCTTTCGTCGTGAAGTTTTGAATTGACAGCGTCTTTTTCCATAGTTTTTACACCGTCAGGAATCATGGGTTGATCCGTTACAAGTAGGAGGGCCCCCGTCGGTATTTTATTATGAAACCCGACCGTAAATAAGGTTGCTGTTTCCATGTCTATGGCATAGGCACGAACCTTTTTAAGGTATTTTTTGAATTTACTATCAAACTCCCAAACTCTCCGGTTTGTGGTGTAGACAGTCCCGGTCCAATAATTAATGTTATTATCACGAATGGTAGTGCTTACCGCTTTTTGAAGCGCGAATGAAGGCATTGCAGGAACCTCTGGAGGGAAATAATCGTTCGATGTTCCTTCTCCTCGAATCGCACCTATGGGGAGGATTAAATCACCGATATTGTTTCTTTTCTTGAGTCCGCCACACTTCCCTAAAAATAAAACTGATTTTGTTTCTATAGCACTAAGTAGATCCATTACTGTAGCTGCATTTGGCGAACCCATGCCAAAGTTTATAATTGTTATCCCTTCATGCGTAGCGCTTGTCATACTTTTTCCTTTGCCCTGAATTTCAGCGCCTGTTAAGGCAGCGAAAATATCAACGTAGTGCTGGAAGTTTGTGAGTAGAATATAAGCTCCAAATTCCTCTAGAGGTACGCCTGTATAGCGAACGAGCCAATTGGTTACAATCTCTTCTTTTGTTTTCATCTCGAAATAGGTTTAGAAGAGGAATGTCTCAAGGGTATGAGAACCTTCCCCTTGAAAAATAAATATAAGAAATTTGTACCTTGTTTACCTATAAAATCACTGAAATGAATAAGAAATTCTTTTGCTTTTGCGCACTATTAATTGTCAACCTCGCGATTTCTCAGAGCAAAACGGTTCTTTTAAATATTGAACATAGACTTGGCACAGATACTTGTGCCACAGGCGTTGAGGGAATAAATAATTTAGGCAATCCATTCAAACTGAATAGAATCGAGTATTACATGGATGAAATTATTCTAGTGCATGACGGTGGTTCTTCGGATACAGCGGCGGCATTGGCATTAGTAGACGGCTTTAATGAAACCAGCTTAAACTTGGGAACATTTACCGTTGACTCGCTTGAAAGTATTCGTTTTGCGATAGGTGTAAATGCCTCTTTGAACCATTTGGATCCAACGACCTATAATCCTAACCATCCATTAGCACCGAAAAGTCCTTCCATGCATTGGGGTTGGACAGCAGGATACCGCTTTATTGCTGCAGAGGGTTTAGGCGGTAGTACTTTTAGCCAAATCTTCGAATTCCACGGTCTAGGCGATGGAAATTACGCGCACATGACCTTGCCTACCTCAGGAACGCTCGTCGCTTCTGATACGCTATTGATCACGATAACGGCAGATTATAATGAGCTTTTCCGGGGTATAAATTTAGGTTCAGGTCCTATTAGTCATGGTGAAACTGGCGGGGCAGCGCAGACCTTACACAACATCAATAATTACGTTTTCACTTCGAGCGAAGGCAATTCAGCTATGGGATTAACAGAGAAGACTCCTGTTGTTGGTATTTATCCCAATCCTTCTAATGGCCAATTCGTTATTGAATCTTCCCAGGTAGGGACTTACGAAGTTTTGGATATGCTCGGAAGAAATATTATGAACGGTACATTAGACCCAGGAACGAATAATGTGAACCTTAATGCAAATGGTTTGTTTCTCCTCTGTATCAGCTCTTTAGAGGGACAAACAACGGTACGTAAAATCCATGTTGAATAAAGCACTGTTTTTTAGCATCACCTTACTTGTTGCATTGGGATGTGCGAAAGCTCCCGAGCCTGTATGGGATACAGCGCCTTACACATTAGATTTCGGTGGGCTTCCAGAACCCGAGTTACCGGCTGACAATCCGCTCACAGTGCAAGGCGTAAAGCTTGGACGCATGTTGTTTTATGAAACCCGTCTTTCAGGGGACAATTCGATGGCCTGCGCATCCTGTCATAAGCAGGAAAACGCATTTACAGATACGAATAGGTTTTCTACAGGTATAGACGGCTTAGATGGGCACCGCCAGGCAATGAGTGCCGTGAATATGTTGTGGAATACGAATGGATATTTTTGGGACGGCCGCGCACAAAAATTGCGAGATCAAAGCATCATTCCTATTCAGGATGTATTAGAAATGAATGAAACCATGGAGAATGTGGTTGAAAAATTGGAACAGGATACCCTTTACATACATCAATTCTTCAGAGCATTTGGTAGCGAAGACATTTCTTCATATCGCATTAGTTTAGCTTTAGAGCAGTTCATGAATTCTATTGTTTCTTACCGCAGTAAATATGATTTATTCCTGGATGGAGAGGCTACCTTCACAGAAGAAGAAGAATTGGGTATGGAGCTTTTCTTTGAAGAATACAATCCATATTTCCCGGAAACTTCAGGAGCGGATTGTGGCCATTGCCACGGCGGTAAAAACTTTAGTTCTCAGGAGTACATGAATAATGGACTAGACAGTATCTATAATGATGACGGTCGCTATGATGTGACTGGATTAGAGTCGGATCGAGGTGCAATGAAAGTTACAACTTTAAGAAATATCGAGCTCACGCCTCCTTACATGCACGACGGACGTTTTAACACGTTGGAAGAAGTGATCGACCACTATAATGAAGGATTGCGCAATAACGCTTCACTAAATCCTGCCCTTGCCATGACCATGGGAACTGGTTTGATGCTTAATGAAACGGATAAAGACGCCTTAATCGCTTTTTTAAAAACCTTAACAGATACGAGCTTGATTCAAGACTCGAGGTATGCTTCGCCTTTTTAAGTTTCTATTATTCACTTTAATCTTGGGTTCGTGCGTACCCGATGATCTTGTTTTTGACGGACTCAACACAACCTATCCCACACTCGAGTATCCCGCAGATAACCCCTACAATGCTGCCGCTGCATCTTTAGGAGAACGACTTTTTTTTGATCCTATATTGAGTTTAGATTCTAGTATAAGCTGCGGTTCTTGCCATAAACCAGAACTAGGCTTTGCGACAAACGACAGGGTTACACCCGGTGTAGGTGGAATATTAGGCAAACGTAACAGTCCATCTCTCCTGAACGTTGGCTTCCAGCCCTATTTCATGCGCGAGGGCGGTGTCCCGTCTTTGGAAATGCAAGTATTAGTTCCATTAGGTGATGCAACTGAAATGGCACATAACGTGGTTGACGCTGCTCGACGATTAAATCGAAATACCAGCTACAAAAATGAATTTCTCACGGTCTATGGCGATACTGCCTCGCCATATCTAGTAGTTCGAGCATTGGCGAATTTCGAACGTACGCTCGTTGACTTTGATGCTCCGTTTGATCACTTTATTCAAGGCGATGCGACTGTACTGAGCAGCGAGGCCATCAAAGGAGGTAAATTATTTTATGGAAAAGCGGCATGCGTGCAGTGTCATTCAGGTGTTTTACTTACTGACTTCGGTTTCGCAAACAATGGAACGGCCATAGTGGATTCAACAGACTACGGTCGAGAATTATTGACGAATGAAAGCGGTGATAGGTATGTTTTTAAAGTTCCATCACTGCGAAAGGTGCAGATCACAGCTCCTTACATGCACGATGGTTCAGTGTCCACCCTTGCTGATGTTGTTGAGCAATACAATACTGGCGGGGCAAACCATTCGTATACCGATTCTAGAATAGAACCCTTAGGTTTATCTGTCAGCGAGAAAGCGCAATTGGTCGCATTTTTGGAGGCACTATAATCGCCTCATTCAGGCAGCGTAAAGCTAAAAGGTAATAGGCCCTGTACGCCGGTGAATGCCAAGGCCTTGTTCGTCTTATTGAGTAAGATCAATTCAAAGGGCTTTATTTGTCTCAATTCTGTTTCATGAAGCACTTGTCTGCATGATCCGCATGGAGCTGCAGGCTCGCGCTCTGATTCCCCGGTCATGATGTAAACGGTTTGAATAGCTTCATTCGGATGAGCAGCTTTCGCTGCTAAGACTGCCACACGTTCGGCACATAAACCTGAAGGGAAGGCCCCATTCTCTTGATTCGTACCTACAATCATTTCACCCGATTCCATGACCACGATGCTTGATACGGGATAATTAGAGTAAGGGGCATATGCAGAAAGTAACAACGCTTCGAGTCGCTCGGCAATCTCTTTAGGAATAACCGAATTTTCTCGCCAATGCTCATAGGTTCTGTAGTGAAGGGTTTTCTCGTGCTCCATTTGTAAGTGTTTAAGGTCTTCTACAAGTTACCCTTTATTCAATAATTCGAGTCTGAGTTTTGCTCAAAAAGAAAGGGCACCCCGTGGGGTGCCCTTTACATTGATTAGATGTAGTTCTTATTCAAAGCTGTACGTCGTTCCGTAACGCAACATTTGACCCAGAAAATCCATAGGGTATTCAACGGTAACATCCACGATACTGTCCCCTTCGAATACGGGTACCATCTCAGGATTTACAAACCCGCTGTAAGGGGCTAAATTTAGCGGCTCTGAGCGTCTCAATACTTCCGCGTGAAGCTCTTGATCTACTTTAACGCCATAAGTTTCCACAAGATTTCTACCGGCTTCAAAGTCGCCTTCGCTTTTGATACGCTGAATTTCACGCAACAACTCACCAAAATATCCACGTAACTTCTCATAATCGTTTACAACGAAGTAGGTCTTACCATCGATCACCTTGCGTTCGACTACATTCTCTTCGCGTCCGCGTTCGAATGCCCATGACGCTACTAGTTGACGATTACGCATGTGGTCTTCCTCTATGTCATCACCTGGAAGAATACGTCGCAATTGGAGCATCATTCCATTAGACATGTAGTTATCGTATTCTGCATAGCCCGGTTCTTTGTTTTCCATTAAACCAATCTCCTGCATTTTGTCGTCCACTATGAAATAGAGCGCAACGAGATCTGCTCGCGCTTCTTCCAGGGTAGAGCTATAATTTTTCATAGTCTGTTTTGGAGTGCCAACTCCTGGGTTGATCTTTCCTGAAGCATGACCTACAACTTCATGAAGTGCAGTATGCATCTTAGAACCCAATTCTCCATACTTTTCTGCACGCTCGTTGTGCATAGTAGAAAACCCAAATTCTTGAGCCATCCCTTTGCCAGCACTTGAATGGTATGCATCTTCAATATTACCTAAGGATACCGATTTTGAGCCGTGTTCAACGCGAATCCAGTTTGCATTAGGAAGATTTACACCGATAGGCGTAGCGGGAGTTGCATCGCCGGCTTCTCCGGCTACGGTAACGATTTTATAGCTTACGCCCACTACACTTTCCTTCTTGTGGTCATCCATGATAGGACTATGATCTTCAAACCATTGTACATTATCTGCGACCACAGCCATTCGTTCGCTCGCATCAAAGTCTTTGACTTGAACGACCGTTTCATAAGATCCGCGGTATCCCATAGGGTCATTATATACTTCTACGAAGCCATTGATGTAATCTACATCACCGCCGGTTGTTTTGACCCAAGCGATATTATAGTCATCCCACTTTTTGAGATCTCCTGTCTCGTAGTATTCAATCAAAAGTTTCAATGCCGCCGCTTGGTCAGTATTTTCCGCAACATCTTTTGCCTTCTCTAGGTTACCAATTATTTCTTGAATGCTGCTCGCGTAACGTCCGCGTGCGCTAAAGACTTCCTCATAGATCTCTCCGTTTTCGTTGCGAGAAAGACGGCTATTTAGCCCATGACTAACTGGACGGTCCGGGTCGGCATCTACTTTCGCAGCGTAAAAAGCTTCCGCTTCTTCCTGCGAGATGTCCGGGGCATAGAAATTAACTGCAGAAGCCAGTAATAGATCTACGCCATCAGCACGATTCACTTTCTTCGCATCAAATTCAGGATCGAAAATCGCGCGTTGCGCTTCTTCCGAAAGTGTAATACCGATCGATTCTAAAGTAGAAAGGAACCAGGCCTGGTCAAAATCGGCAGAAAATTTCTTGTTGCTGTAATGGTGGTGAATACCGTTCGCGAAGAATACACGTTTTGCATAAACCTCAAAATCAACGTATTGCTGACCTTCACGATCAACAACGCCATCGCTGGAAAGAATGGCCTCGAGCGCTTTTCTAATTTCTAAATTATGGCGGTAATTACAATCCCACATAATATCACGTCCTGCCAATCCTGCTTGCGTAAGGTGATAGGCATAAATGCGTTGTTGCGGTTTGAGATCATCCCATGAAGGGATTTGGTAGCGCAATACTTTGATATCTGCAAAGCGGTCTACTTGCCACTGAAAGTCGGTGTGTGCAGTTTCGGTGTGCATTTCTTCTGTTGGGTTACAGGAGCTCAAGACTAGCGCAGCCGCAGCTCCTAGGAATACAATTTTTTTCATCTGAATTTGGGTAATTAGACCTGTAAGATACTACAGAATCAGAGCTTTTCTTCTACGCCGTTTGGAAAGGTTTCTACGTAAAGTTGTTCTAGCTTTTCCCGTGCCCACGGCGTTTTTCGTAGGAATTTTAGAGAGGATTTGACAGAAGGGTCGAACGTAAAGCAACGCACAGGCACTCTTAATGCCAATTGTTCCCAACCATAAAATGCAACCAAAGCTTCTACCATATGCAGTAGCTTTACACCGTGTAGTGGATTATTTAACTGACTCATTCTCCTGATTTTGAAATGTCCAAGCAACGAATTGACTGGACTTTTTACCGTGAGTCATTTCAATAACTTTTAAATCTGTTGGGTTCCCTTTACGTATGAATCGTTTGAAGGTGCGGACATGTTCTTTTTTTGAAACCAAACAGGTAAACCAATGAATTTGCGATCCATATTCGGCACTTTCTAGTGCAAGCTTTTTTAAGAATGCCTCTTCTCCGCCTTTATACCAGAGCTCATTTGCACTGCCGCCAAAGTTATGATGCGTCTTCTCACTACCATGTAAGTTTTTGTTTTTACGAGCATTTGCTGCTAACGCCTCACTCTTATTCTTGTAGAAGGGGGGATTGCAGACTAAGAGGTCAAATTGTTCCTTTTTTTCGATAATGCCTGGAAGGATATTACTCTTAAACTCTTGCCGTCTAATTTTTGTGCCGAGCATGCTTGCATTCATTCGAATCAGTCCCTTCGCATAAGAAATAGCTTCTTTGTCCACCTCTGATCCAACGCATTCCCAGTTGAATGCAGCAGTTCCCAGAAGCGGATAAATGAGCGATGCACCTGTGCCGATATCCAGCATTCGTGCTCTTCTTCCTTCGATTTTAGACAGTAGATCGTTTGCATGAAGTAAATAGTCGAATCGTCCGGGAACAGCAGGGCATAGGTGTCCTTCTTTTAAGATCCAATTCACGTTAAAACGCCACTTTAACAGTGCTTTATTCAACAGATAAACAGCCTCTGGGTCACTAAAGTCTATGCTTTTTCTTGCAAACTTCCCCGGTATTATGAATGCTTCTAGTTCAGGAACGGCATTTACCAGAGGAGAAAATTTATAATTTGAATCAAATGGGTTGTTTGCGTGCACGTGCTGTATTCCTTAAGAAGAAGCAAGGTAGTAAAGGCTTAGATTAGAAAGAATTCCCCGGTCAATTACCTTTCGCATGTTATCGACAATAATATAGACGCGATTGGCTAGAAATTGCAGGCGGTATATCAGCAAAAAATAGAGTGCAAGGCAATACCGCTCTTTTTATTGTTTTATATTTCGGTGATAAAAGAAATCTAACATGTTGAAATATTTAAGAACAGCCACAATTATTACAATATCTCTGGTGGTCATGGCCAGTTGCTCAGGACCAGGAGAAATTCATGAATACACGGTGAATGATTTAGAGTTCAATCTTGAAGGGCCATTATTTGCCGGTCCCAATAGTGGACAAGCCGAAATTGAAATTGATTTGGCAGATGTTGTAGGAGGCACGTACGAAGAAGGAATGAGAATTAGCGATGCTACTTTGAAAGCGGCTAGTGTAGTCCCTAACGACAGTATGGGCTTTGCTGAAGTAAATGCCTTTGTTGTCTCTTTTGCAAGCGACAATGAAGATGTCTCAATGCAAGAGGCGGCTGTCAAGAATCCATTAGAAGAAGGAGAGACGGCTGCAACGCTCAATGTAGCGCCGGAGGCCGAATTAGGAGAAATTATGGAAGATGGTAAAGTCTATGTTATCCTCGATGCTGACCTTGCAGAAGACTTCTGGGAAGGCAACCGTAATTTTAAACTAAATTTTACACTTGAATTAACCATAAAATAGAAGACCATGCTTCGTAAATTAACATTCTTGGCAGTTTCAGCTGTCATTGCTTTTGGAACATTAAGTTTCGATCTACAACAAGAATCAGAGAATCCTGGAGACAGGCTCGTAGGTATTTGGGAACCATCGAACGGCCGCTCACGCATTAAAGTTGACCGAATTGGTAATAAATACTATGGTCGAGTGGTATGGCTCATTGAGCCAAACGACGCTGACGGTAATCCTAGAACGGATATCAACAACCCTAATCCAGATCTACGTAATGTCCCTTTAAGAGGCTTCCGCATGTGCAAGGATTTCGTTTATCAAGGTGATGATACTTGGTCAGAAGGAACCCTATATGATCCAAATAATGGATCTACATACAGCGGTACTATTAAGATGCGTGACGACAATACCTTAGACATGCGCGGTTACATTGGAGTAGAGGCTATTGGACGCACGGATGTATGGAAGCGTTTAAAAATGCCTTCAAAAAAGAAGAAGTAATCCATGATGCGTAATCTTTTGAAGATAACGACGGCGGCAATCGTCCTTACTTCAACGCCAATCTTCGCTCAGACAGAGACTGAATCTACAGATTCTTATGACGATATTGATTGGAGTTTATATGATGACCTTGGCTTTGAGGATGAAAGCATCAAGCGTTATGCTAATGCTAAGATTGAAGGACTTTCTCCAGCGAAGCTTATTTCTTTTGGGTATGACTTTCAAAGTCCATACTCTATTACGGCAGGGGATATGACTCTAGTCGACGGTTCGACCATTGCAGGTGGAGAGGCGCTACAGGTAAACTCAACAGCGGGTATTCGTGCGGGTTTCAACCTTCCAGTAGTCAGCCAGACCAATCTTGTATGGCAGATGGGAGCCAATTATTGGAACACTTCCTATAATTATGCTGAAGCGCCAACTTCAGCAGATAATCCATTGCACCAAACACTTTCCGAGCACGGTCTTCGCACTTCTGGTATTAACACCACAGTATACAAGCCACTAGATGAAGAGCAATTTATCCTTTTCCAGGGGTCTGCAGATATGAGCGGTACCTACGGTACTTCTCTCATGCCTGCTAAATATTTGAAATATTCGGCGGCTGTATTATGGGGTAAGCGTCCTACTGAAAAGAAGCAGTGGGCTGTAGGTGTAGCACGTACATACCGCGTCGGCGAGTTAAACTACATCCCGGTTATCTTGTACAATAAGACTAGTGCAAACAACAAATGGGGTACTGAAGCATTGTTCCCAGCTCGAGTGCACGTGAGGAGAACAATCAACCCTCGTAATATGGTATTCTTAGGATATGAGTTGCAAGGTCAGTCGTTCCGCATGTACGATAATGAAAACTTAGGCTTTGACATTCGCGACGAAGATCTAGAGATCCGTCGTGGAGAAATTCGCGTACGTGCGATTTACGAGTTCTCATTAAAGAACTTCATTTGGATGTCTGTTCAAGCAGGGTACCGTATCAACTATCGTTACGATGTTGACCGCTTAGCTTCAGGGCCAGATATTTATCGTGCCTTTGGTCTTATCGACGGAACTCCAGCTTATGCACAAATGAATGGCCTTACAAATCCATTCTACGTGAATGTGAGCGTAAACTTAGTTAGTCCATAATTATAAGTACATGCGAACGTAATTATTTAGACGCCCCAGTAATCTGGGGCGTTTTTTTATAGACTAAATAAAACTGTACCGTTTCTCTTAAGGTGGTAATGGTTTAACAGATAAGTCGTATTTTCTGAAATACAGAATACATTTTATGCGAAGAATTGTTTCAGCAGTATTGCTCCTTAGTTTAGTATCTGTATGTCTAATCTATTATTCCAAGTCTATGGCTTCTAATCAGCGAATTGAAGAATACCCTTATGAAGTAATTAATACATATCAAAGCTTTGAGATTAGACGCTATGAAGAGGCTCTTTTTACATCAATACGTTTGAATAGTACTTCTTATAAACAAGCCTCTAGCAAAGGCTTTTCGATTTTAGCGAATTATATTTTTGGAGGAAATGACCGAAAGCAAAGAATTGCAATGACCAGTCCGGTGACCATGACTTTGGAGGATAATATGCGCGTAATGTTTATGATTCCTCACTCTTTGAAAGGAGGTGATATGCCACGGCCTAATGAAAAGTCGATTGATTTTGTTAGAGAGCCTGAAAAACTATTGGCAGTTATAAACTTTGGTGGTTGGGCAAATGACAAGAAAATTGCGAAGTACAAAGCCCAGTTGATAGATACGCTTGATAAAGAAGGGATAACGCATGAGAATAAATTCTTCATTTTTGGTTACAATCCACCATATGAGATATTTAACAGACGCAATGAGGTTGCCGTTGAAATTCTATACGATTCTGTGGAAAGTGAAAATTCTACCCAAATGAACAGTAGCAATAGGAAGAGGTAAAATCAATGTTTAATGATAACCTCCTCGGCTGGCAGTCTACGTCGCGGACCCCAAAAACCAGGCTCTTCACCTTTACCGCAGCCAATAACCATGTTAATTTCAGCGCGTCGAGGCAACCCTAATATCCGTTTAACTCGATAGGCATCAAACCCTTCCATAGGACAAGTGTGGAATTCTTCCGATGCCATACTCAACATAAAATTCTCTGCTGCGAGCGCAGCACTCTTATGAACGGTTATTCTTTGTTGCGCATGTCCTTCTGCTCTATAAATAGGTCTAAATAAGCCTATAGAAAAGGAGAGGAGTCTTCTGTAGAAACCTAAAATACCCAAACCGTCATTCATGTACGAGAATGGCATCAGTTTCGTGTAATAAACAAGTCGCATCTTAATGGACTTCGCATCCCGTCCAACACGCTCGGCATCCTTTAGAATAAGGTTTTTATGCCATTGCACTCTTTGACGCCATTTATCTCTACGAGTAACAATCACTACCAATTCCTGCGCAGTTCTAGCTGCACTTTGATTGAGACAAGCATGAATCAATTTCTTTTTCTTTTCTTCATCGCGTACCCAATGAAACTCCCAAAGCTGCATATTACTGCTGTTAGGAGCTAACGTGGCGTGCTCTAAGGCTTTTTCTACCACATTAGCAGGAACTGGCTGATTGGGATCGAATTTTCTGTTAGAGCGGCGAAATTGGATGATTTGATCAAAGGTCATAATTCAGGTCTTTAAGGCATTACTCTGCCCCAATTGGCTAAATGATGGTGCCCCTCATGCTGCGAAGGCAAAATGTTCTTGTATTTGACTTCTCCGTCTTTCAAGATCCATAATACGCTAGAGTTTTGCTCCTCGATGTAGTAACCTCCGCCTGGTAAGGCATCTACTAGACTCTCTGTGAAGGAAAATATCTCGTTTCGAGTGAATAATTCGGCATAGATAGGCTCATAACGTCCACTTTGTAGGTAATAGCGGAGAACACCGGAATATTGTTCGTTGACTACTAAGAGCTCATTTGCTAATCTATGTGCATCGGGTCTATCCCCTTTGAGCGTTTGACCACCGTTGTTAAAGAAGATGATTGTCGAATCAGATTCGATATCAACATCGTGCTGTGAAATAAAGGGGCCTTCAATCAATTCAACAACTTCGCCGGTTGAGGGACGATAGTGCATGATCCACGAGCTTGTCCGTGATGAAATAAAAACATCGCCCTTTTTCATAAATGGACCATCTTCTAAAACAGGCTGAATATCATTGATGTGCAGCGGATCTCCCGGTGAATCTGATTTGATCAGTAAATAGGTTAAGTCGTTTTCAATCAGAATTTCGGTTACGCTTTTGTGAAAAAGAATACGCCCAGTTGTAGCATCAAACTGGGTAATGGTGTTGTCTATAAAAGGGAACTCGCGGCCGTCAATACTGAATTGGGCACCATAATAAATATGCTCTCCCTTGTCCTTGTTGTAGGTATTCGCCCAAAAAGTGTTGTCCACGCCCATGTTGATGGCGTGATGATGTGCAATAGTGTCCTGTTTCCAGAGGCGCTCGCTATTTTTATCAATCTTAATGATTCCGGTAACGCCGTTCAATGAATAGATGAGGCTGCTGTCCGGTAGCATGAGCGAATGCATGATCCTATTGTGTGGGTTTGCTAATCGGTCTACAGTCCAGCTCTTTAACTCTTCATCTGTCTTAAGATTTTTGATAACGATTTTACGCTTCCAATTCGCCGTGGCATAGCTAATGAGCACCTTAACATCTTCTTCTAAGGTATTCACCGGTTCAAAGTCCTCAGGGGACGGGATAAACACAAGTGGTAAACGTTCAACTGCCGCTTTTGCTACGAGCAAACGGTCTGGCAACGTTGAAAAATGGGTAACGGCACGGCTTACATTATGCGGGACCCACTGCTTTCCTTTTGTGGTCTCACGCACGAGCCAACTGAATAAACACAATAGAGTTAATGCAATTACTGCATTCGCTACAAACAGTGGGAGCTTGCGAAGGATTGATTTAAGCATTGTTCATGTTTAGGTAGGCAAAGGTAGGTCAATAGGGTTTAAATCTCTAAGATGAGGCCGATGGTCGGAAGCAATCGCCCAGTATCACTCGATATGGTTTTCACTGAATAGGCATCAGCATTCATCGGGTCTACTAGAGGTGCACCATTTTCATCTCTTTCAACTGTTAAATAGGGCATTAATGGAATCGCGGAGCTGGTGAAATTTTGAAGGTCTAAGAACCAGGTCAAACTGTAATTTTTCTTGTTGTAGGTTTTGTCTAAACGAACATCAATCACGCTGTAGCTAGGGAGGCGTTCACTCATGATGTTTTGACTATCAAATATGCCTCGCTGCAGGATATCCCAATTCGTACGCACCGCACTCAAATCCGCATTAAAAGGTGTGTACGGTGTGCCTGTGGCCCAACGGTATTTAGCTCCGATTTGCCAGCCTTTACCCCATACTTTACCCAACACTAGGTTCACATTATGCCGGTTGTCCCAAACTGTTGGAAGCCATGGTTTAGAGGCGTTTAATCTTGTGTCACTGTGCCCATAATTATAGCTTAAAGTCCACCAATAGCTCCCCTTGAGTTTCTGTTGTAAAAACAGCTCAAATCCATAAGATCGGCCTTCGGCATCAGGAGAACTCACTTGATCACCGACGGCAACATACGCGCCAATAGCTTGTGAGAAAGATTGCTCATCATCCCATAAATAGGGCATACCCGTATAATATTTGTAATACGCTTCTAAAGAAAAGCGATACGTTTCCCCGTTTTGGAATTCTATCCCTGTTGCTGCTTGTGCAACCGAGCCTGGTCCTGTCCCGTACGTGGTCCAATTATTTGCTTCATTTGCCAACATCACAATGGCCGGTGGGAGCTGATTGTACCAGCCAAGATTGCTCTGAACTGCCCACGCCTCATTCAGGTGGTATTGCGCACTCGCACGTGGTGAAATTCTCAGTAAAGAATTTAGGTTTAGGTTGTGCATGTCCAATCGCAATCCAGCACTAGTACTGAGTCTGTTTTCAAGGTAATTTCGCGTCACATGTGTGAAAGCCCCCAGGCTTTGAAAAGAAAGGGCAGAGATATAATCTACCGTATCGATGCGTTGTACCGTTTCATCGTTATTGTATCGAACGCTGGTCATGTCGAGATCGTAGTCGCGGTGTACAAAGTTCAATCCATACTTCCATTGCCATTGTTCAGAGACGACGTAATGGGTCAGATTCGCTCTTGTATTGGTTTCTGAAGAGGCATAGGCCAATTGGCGATCTCCCAGATTACCAGTATTTCCAATGTATTTCTCCGCTTGATTGCCTACATGATCGCGGCTTAGAACATATTCCCAACGACCGTTGTCTTTAAATATTCGGTAACGCGCTCCGATAACTTCGGTCTGTTGATCCCCTTCTGGAATGTAGCCAACATTATAAAGTAGGGCATCGCTGCCTCTACCGTCTTTGTACAGTCGGTATTGATCCCAACCGCCGACTCCGATGATGGTCAAATCCTTATTCTTTGCCAATCGGTGGTGAATGCGGAGCTGCGCATCTTGATAAGCAGGAAGCACAGGGATATTAAACAACCTGAAATAATGCTGTGAGAAGCTGTTTCTTCCGCTCAAAGTAACCGCAGTATTCTTGCCCAATGGACCTTCAAAGGTGATGCCGTAATCGGTTCCGCCCTGCGTGGCGCGTATGCCCCAACGATCCGTTCTAGCATTTCTACCTTCAAGCAATAATACGCCTGAGAGGGCATCATCGACTTCTGCTGGAAATCCGCCAGTGATCAGATCCATGCCTTGAATGTGGTCTAGGTTGATCAAGCTTACAGCGCCACCTGAGGCGCCTTGAATGCTAAAATGGTTAACTGTAGGAATAGAAATACCGTCCAGAAAGTACCTGTTTTCATTGGGTGCGCCACCGCGCATGGCAATGGCGTACCCAAAGGAGGGCTTTGGTAAAACACCTGGAAAGCTTTGAATAACTTTACTTAAATCTAAAACCGCTCCAGGCATGCGCATCATTTCGCTACGGTTGATGTTTTTGATGCTCAGTGGCGTTTCAGGGGTGCGGTGGAAGGCATCTGCTCTAACCGCTACCTCATCTAGAGAGGTGATATGCTCCACAAGCAAACTGACATAGGTAGGTTTCGAAGAACGAACTTGAACCTCATGCAAAGTTTGCATTTGGCCTTTAGGACTTTTCGCCCGCACATTATATAGCCCAGTGGGAAGCTGCTCGAAGATGAAGTTACCGGCAGCATCTACAATAGTTTCCAATTGAAAATCACCTTGTATCACATCCACTTCCCAGCCCACAAGAGGGCTTAGGTTAAGCGCATCGCGCGCTTCGCCTTGCAATGTTCCTAGATTCTGTGCTAGGACAGATGTGGTAAATAATAGAGCGGCGGTTAGGTAGGATAGGGCGATGCGCATCTGTTATCAGAATTTTATTCAAAGGTACAACGCAAAGTTTCCCTATGTGTTTAGGAAACGCCCGTATTATATACGAATTATTGAAGTTTAGCCACCGTTTGCCAAGCGCCGGCATTGATACTCTTAATACCAACTCCTTGCAAAATAGATGCGGCATTCCCGGCACGTGCACCGCTCCTGCAACACAAGATGATGGGTTGATTTTCCTTTTGAAGTTGCGCTGTTTTCTTACCCAAATTTCCCAAGGGAATATTTACTGCGCCCTTCGCATGGCCTTGTTTGAATTCATCCGGATTCCGAACGTCTACGATTTTAGCGCCCGCCTGCAATGCTTCAATAATGCGGTCTTGTTTCTTTGATCCGCCAAATAAAAATGATAGTAATCCCATGCTTCGATATTTTAAGCGAATCTAGGCAGTTAAAAAGGGACGAGTGTGACTATACACACAGGGTAGGGTTTATAACAAATGATCTGCGGCAACAGCAGCCACCTGAATATGCTGTTTAGTGCTCATGGTATAGCCTAAACCTATAATCCAACCTTTAACCATAGGAATTAGCTTGTGTGAGGCGTGGTTTTCATCTTCGTTGTAATCGACATCTATGGTAATGGGTGTATTGATGCCTTCACCTCGTAAATACTCCGCAGTGGTGATGCTGTCTTCCGCTTCCTTAAAGAGTCGAGTAATCATATCTCTTATAATAGTATCTCGACGTTTGGTTAAAATATAATGGACTCCTTTGCCTGGATGTCTAAAGGCGATAACGGTAGCATATAAACTATGGCCGCCAATGTTTTGAGAATCTGATCCGACGCTTAGTGATACATTCGGATATTGCTGCAGGTAGGATTTAACATACGCAGCACTATTTTCTACCGGTGTTCCGTCAAGTTTACGATATTGCGTCATAGACCTTAAAGTTGAACAATGTTTTCGAGAGAAGAAAAAAAAATACTAAATACTGCCTTTTTTAATCAGTTCGTTCGTCGTATGTCCCGCCATCATAGCTTAGGCGGCGGTGGAGGACGGTGGGAATCGTACAAGACGGGAGTAAAAGGTCTCTATTTTAGAATGTTAACAGCGCCAATTGTTGGCATTGCTATCGATATTCAGCAGAAAGACCCAGAGATAAGGGCACTATTATTCGACCAATTCATAGAGTTACGTCGTTTGCTTGAAGCGGAGTGGGGCGATGCCGTAGTTTATGAGTCTTCACATTTTTTAGACAGCGGTATTGAAGTGTCAAGAATTGCTATAACACTAGAGAACGCCTATTTCTATGATAAAGAGCAATGGCCTACCATACTTTCTTGGTTTGAGACAAAGTTGATAGGTTTAGATGCATTCTGGGACACTACAGGCGATATCGTAAAGGCTTTAGCCCGTTAGTCAATTATTCTTTTTAGTACCCTTAATTTGTGTGTGTGACGGCCCAATTCAGCATTATAGATGCCACTGTGATCCAACCCGTCTACGCGAACACGGCCGCTCGCATGAATGATGTGAAAGTCGTCGAGTACAATGCCCACATGTGTGATCGCTCCTTCTGCGTTATCAAAAAATGCTAAATCCCCAGGCGTGCACTCTTCTAGAAAACTTAATGTGGTGCCTTTTTTTGCTTGTTGGGAAGCATCGCGCGGCAGGTAATGTCCGGCCAATCGATAGACCATTTGGGTAAATCCACTACAATCGATTCCAAAAGGCGTACGCCCGCCCCATTGGTAGGGGGCATTGAGGTAAGAAAACGCAAAATCGACCAATTCCTTTCGGTCTTTTTTTCCTGTACTAAAAGCACCCTCAAACGTGTATGATTGTTGCTCCAAACGAATGGTACCGGCATCGAGAAAAGGCAGATAGGCGCCTTGGACAATCAAGGGATAATCTGTAGGGCCAGTACCCTGTAAAAGTTGGACCGGGTCCAAACTCACTCGAAGTGGAGTAGTGGCTAATAGCTCATAGTAAGACTGTGAGATAGGCTGGTATTGCAATCTGTCAATCCATCCTTCATACCCATCATGATCCAGCTGAATACGTACCCATTTCGGTTGCTCTTCGAGAATACTGAAACTTTCCCCAAACAGTACTACGTTAACCTGCTCCGAAGAGTCGGACGCCTCACCTCGCATGGGTATAACACTGAGAAACGCTATGCCTTTTTCGAATTCACTCACAGGTACAATTTACGGGCTTATCAAACCACAACGTTAAAACCGAGTCAATTTTATAAACAGCCCCTCTAACAGAGTAGGAAAGAAGGGCTGCCTTTTTTTACATCAATTCAAGCACTAAGGCAGAAGCTCCGCCACCGCCATTACAGATAGCAGCTGCACCAATTTTCCCTCCGTTTTGTTGCAAAACGCCAATCAACGTTGTGATGATACGTGCACCAGAAGCACCCAACGGATGGCCTAAACTCACAGCTCCGCCATGTACATTCACCTTCGCCGCATCAAGACCTAACAACTTCATGTTAGCCAGCCCAACCACAGAGAACGCTTCATTGAATTCGAAAAAATCTACCGTATCCATAGTGATGCCCGCTTTTGCTAAGGCCTTTGGCAATGCTTTTGCTGGTGCAGTAGTAAACCACTCTGGTTCTTGTGCCGCATCTGCATAACCTGTGATTCTAGCAATAGGATCCAATCCTAGTTCCGCCGCTTTAGAAGCACTCATAAGTACAACTGCAGAGGCACCATCGTTTAACGTCGAAGCATTAGCTGCGGTTACGGTACCGTCCTTCTTAAATACAGGACGTAATTGAGGCACCTTATCCGTATTCACTTTTGTGTATTCTTCATCGGTATCCACTACAATGGCATCCCCGCGGCGTTGAGGAACAGCAACGGGTACTACTTCATTAGCAAATTTTCCGCCGTCCCATGCAGCCGCACTTCTGCGGTAGCTTTCTAGCGCAAAGGCATCCTGGTCTTCGCGCGTGAATTGGTGCTCTTCAGCGCATAATTCAGCGCAAACGCCCATATGTTGTGCATTGTAGACATCGGTAAGCCCGTCTTTAACAAGTCCATCAACAAGCGAAATATCGCCCAATTTTACTCCGGTTCTACCGGTAGGTAAATAATGTGGAACCGCACTCATATTTTCCATTCCACCTGCAACAATGATCTCGACATCTCCGGCCTTAATGGCTTGTGCGCCCATCATGATGGCTTTCATACCTGACGAGCAAACTTTATTAATGGTGGTACACGGTACTTGGTTGCCAATTCCTGCAGCCATTGCCGCTTGTCTGGCCGGTGCTTGACCTACATTGGCTTGCAAAACATTGCCCATGTAGACTTCTTCTACGGCATCCGCCGAAAGTCCGGCTTTTTCTAGAGCTCCCTTTATCGCCGCAGCACCTAAGGCTGTGGCAGGGACGCTACTCAGTGCTCCGCCAAAGCTGCCCATAGGGGTTCTGACAGCACTTACGATCACAACTTCTTTCATCTTCTGTAATGTTATTTGGGTTCGTGTCAAAAAGACCCCACTAAACTACTAAATTGGTACGCTAGAAACGAAGGTATTTGGTATGAAAGCATCGAATTGGATACAGCAGCAGCAGAAGTGGGTCTATTTCAGCATAGTAAGTGTGCTGTGTATTGCATTACTGTTCGTAAGCATTCCTTTTAAGGCCCAATTTCAATACGACTATCGTCTAGGGCAAGTTTGGCTGGAAGACGATTTGATTGCACCCACAGATTTTGCACTTCCAAAGTCGCCAGAGAAATTGGAAGAGGATCGGCAGCAATTGATCGCCCATAAAGACCTTTACTACAACTACATTAACCAGATCAACAATTGGCGTTCAAATCTAGATTCCACGCTCATACCTGAGGCAGAATTCATAGAATGGCAGCGCCGAGGCGTCGTGCTGAGCCACCCCTCAGATCATCATAAAGTATTACTTGCAGACGGTACTCCCATAAGCTTGAAAAACAGCCTTTCACCGGATTATTTAAGAGCGAAATATGCACTGCCTGACAGTGTGGAATTGGTCCCTACTTTTACCTTAAATACCGCGCTAACTGACAGCGCATTAACAGCAAAAATAAACGCACTAACCACCTTTAGAGGGATCATTACAAAAGGAACACCTGTAGTGCTTCGTGGCGCTACCGTAACAGCGGAAAAATTTGAAATGCTCAAGGCACTTGAAGCAAATTTCGATGGGATTGCAGAAGATCTAAATTGGCAAGGAAGGGCAGGTGCTTTACTCTACCTACTATTGGTTTTTCTAGGCTTAGCACTCTATTTAAATGCATATGACGCTCAAATCATTGCCCACAGCTCAAGCCTCAACCTTTTGCTCTTCTCCATTACAGGAGCGGGCACTGCCACTTTATGGGCTTCTTCCATCAGCGTTTTAAATGTTTTCCTGGTTCCGCTCGTCCTGTTGCCGGTCCTCGTACGTAGTTTCTTCAACGACCGATTAGCGCTTATTACCCACGTCTTCTTACTCCTAACCGTTGCCCCATTTATCAGTGGTGCAGTACATTTCATTGCGGTCCAATTCGCCGCTGGCCTCATCACCCTGTTCAACATCCGCGGCATCTACAAGAGAAGCCAATTGTTCCAGAGCACTTTTAAAATAATGGGCATTCTGTTGATCGTTCATCTTTCCATTCATCTCATTCGACAAATGGAGTGGACGGTAGAAGCAGCCATTCCTTTGGGGTCATCGTTGATCGGAACCCTCGTACTCCTTTTCATCTTTCCTTTGATCTATTTCTTTGAACGCACCTTTGGTGTGGTTTCGGACCTCACTCTTTTGGAACTGTCAGATACCAATAACCCGCTCTTAAAACGTTTATCGAAGGAAGCACCAGGTACCTTTCAGCACACCATGCAAGTTGCGAATCTCGCAGAACACGCCACGGAGTTGGTAGGGGGGAATACCTTGCTCGTCCGCACCGGCGCTTTGTATCATGATATAGGTAAAATCCCAAATGCTCAATACTTCACGGAAAATCAAAGCTCTTCAGCTTCACCGCACGATGAATTGAGTTATACGGAAAGTGCAAAAATTATTATCGGACACATTAGCGACGGGATAGAATTGGCCAAAAAGCACCGACTACCAGATATCGTTATTGATTTTATTCGTACCCACCACGGGACCTCAAGGGTTGAATATTTCTACCGTAAGTACAAGGAAGATCATCCGGACTCTGAAAAATTTGAATCTTTTCAATACCCTGGTCCTAAACCGTTCTCAAAAGAAACTGCCATTGTGATGATGTCGGACGCCGTAGAGGCCTCAACACGTTCTTTACCTGAGAAGTCTCAGGAGGCACTTAGTACAATGATTGATAAAGTCATCGATCACCAGCTGACCACGGGCCAATTGGACAATGCGGATATCACATTAAAAGAAATTAACGCCATTCGCGAAGCTTTCAAGAAATTTATGCGCGGCGTTTATCACGTACGTATCTCGTATCCAGAGGAGGTTAAAACGATTCAAAGCGCTTCGTAATCAAAGCGCTACACATTGGAAAAATTTCAGAGCAGGAGCGGGGAGTCCAAGCATTCCAATCGTTATTTAAATTAATTTGAATCAACACCACACAATTTCGCATTAAACCCTTGCGCAAACCGAAATTCGGTATAAATTTGCGCTCCCTAACGGAAAGATGGCAGAGTGGTAATGCAACAGCCTGCTAAGCTGTGATCGCGTAAGTGATCCCAGGGTTCGAGTCCCTGTCTTTCCGCAAGAACAAACGTTCATTGATATTGCAAGTTCGGGAAGTGGCGCAGGTGGTAGCGCATCTGGTTTGGGACCAGAGGGTCGCAGGTTCGAGTCCTGTCTTCCCGACTAAGCCAAAGCAGAATCCTTCGGGGTTCTGTTTCGGCTAATGCAGTAGAGAATACCTATACCAAGGTATGGTGAGGACTCGTAGCTCAGCTGGATAGAGCATCTGCCTTCTAAGCAGACGGTCACAGGTTCGAATCCTGTCGGGTTCACGAGAGAAGCAAAACCCCAGAACGCGAATGCGTTCTGGGGTTTTTCATTTCAATCAAATGCCAAGCTCGCTTGAGCCTGAAGGTTGAAATGAAAAACACCGTCCCACGTCAGTGGGTAGAGGGGTTGCAGATTACTTGCCCGTGGCCCCCGTGCAGGATCACTTAGAAATCCTGTCGGGTTCACGAGAGAAGCAAAACCCCCAGAACGCATCGCGTTCTGGGGTTTTTTCGTTTACGCTCGACTTTCTTGCTTTTTACAGGGAGCGTAGGGGTGAAATAGTCTACCACTTCGCGCAGCGAAATCCGAATTTCATTTCTTTCTTTTAAGAGAATAGGAGAGTGCGTTTCATCAGTTTTTAGACTGGGTTAGCCCCCGCGGTATTTTGAGTCAAACGAATGATAAAGGCGATTGTGGGAAATCCAAAAAAGTCGATAATCTCTTGAATTTTTATCCTCGCACTAAAAATAATTATGCTTTTACCTCAGTTTTCGAAGTCATGTCACGCTGCCAAATAGAGGTTATGATTGGAAAAAGCGAATTGAAAATCTCTGTTTTTTTCGTCATTTTGAACTTGATGTAATTAACAACACCCCTTTTTTCAACGTCTTATAAATCA
>Ga0209715_1000950_pt1 | contig 24000 bp, 20 predicted proteins | sample COGITO_mtgs_1205_2_FD_184809 | JGI IMG/M metagenome (GOLD analysis project Ga0209715, IMG submission 184809) | Pelagic marine microbial communities from North Sea - COGITO_mtgs_120503 (SPAdes) (version 2) | ecosystem: Environmental > Aquatic > Marine > Epipelagic ... | reverse complement strand
TTACAAGGTTTGCAACAGCAAAATAGCTAAGTCACTGAAAAATTTGGCATTAGATGGTGATTAAAGGCAGATGTGTGAGCATGCTGTTTTACAAGCCAGTTACAAACCTGCTTTTAACGTCTGTAACTTATTGTTTTTATTGCGATAAATATAGATCCACTATTGAGTGGGAGTAATAGAGAAACTCATTAACTAGAGCTTAACTCATCATTTATCAGATAGCGCTGAGCTTCGTAAAAGAGGAGGCTATCGGGGTTCGCCAGAGCATCGCTGTTGGTAACCGCTTTTCCTTGCAAAGAGTTCAAAACAGCTTTTTCAGCAATTTTTCCACTCAATGTCCTTGGGATATCCGGCACCTCTATTATTAGTTTAGGGACATGTCGAGGTGTTGTTCTTTCGCGAATAATTGCGCGAATCTTTTTATTCAATTCATCAGAAAACACTGCGTTGTCACACATGACTACGAATAAAACAATGCTAACGTCGTCGCCGAAAGGGAGGCCAACTACAACTGAATCTGCAATTTCGGCCACTGTTTCGACCTGACGATAGATTTCCGATTGCTTGCAAGGCGCTCGCCATATTGGAATGGGCATCAGCATAGTTAGGGTCGAGTGCTAGTGCGTGAGTGAAGCAATCGATCGCCTCTTTCCATTGCGCTTTCTCTTGCAGCGCTAGGCCAAGGTCGGAATAGGCTTCTACATAGCGCGGATCTATCGCAATTGCTCTGCGATAGCTTTTTATTGCTGCATCGAGTTCGCCGCAATCGATTTGCGCACTTGCCATATTGAAATAAAGGTCAGCAAAATCCGGCTCCAGTTCGATAGCCCTCTGGTAATTCTCGATAGCTAAAGCGTAGTGGAACAGGGCTGCATGAATCGCACCACAGAGGTTATAAAGAGTCGCTGATCTAGGGAAATTAGATTTCAGCTCTTCGGTGATAGAAAGAGCCTTTAGTAACTCGCCTTGAGAATAGAGCTCCACAATAAAGTGGAGCTCCGATTCGGAAGGCTCTTGAGTGGCTTGGAGCTTACTCAACTCCTGTGCTCCTAAAAATGAGGTGTTGAATAAACGTCGAGCGGTTAAAGCTTATAAGAAGGGTCTTTCTTCTCGATAACGCGTTTCATCGCGCCGAATTCCAGCGACCCTGCCGGCTGTCCCATATTTTGTACTGCGAGTAACTTCGCGCTGCGATTGAGAATGTCATCGCTAATGGGGATTTGCTTAACTCCGCTCTGATCGACCGATGTCTGAATCTGGCACGAGCGCTCCATAAGCCACAGATTTACGAATGCTTCGGCAATGGTCCTTCCGCCTGCTAGCAGGCCGTGATTTCTCAGAATCATCATCGTCGCTTTATCGCCTAGATGCTCTACTAGTCTCACCTTTTCATTCTCATCGACTGTGAGGCCCTCGAAATCATGATAGACGATTCGATTGTGGAGTAGGGCAGAATAGAAATTGTTCGGACGCAGGCCGCCTTCTTGGCATGCGACGGTCATGCCTGCGGTGGTGTGCGTATGCGCGATGCAGGTTATGTCGTGTCTTGCGGCGTGTATGCAGCTGTGAATCAGCATGCCCGCTGGATTGACGAAATGCTCGGTTTCCTCGACGATATTTCCCTCAATGTCGACCTTAACCAAATTTGACGCACAGACTTCGCTATAGTGGAGCCCGTATGGGTTAATAAGAAAGTGACCTTCATCGCCCGGTAGCTTAACGGTAATGTGGTTGAATATGAGCTCGCTCCATCCTAGATGGTCGAAGATTCGGTACATGGCTGCAAGATCTTCTCGCAGGCTTTTCTCTGTTGCGGTCATGGTCGGCCTTTGGTTTTCTTATAAATGGATAGCGCAAATATAGCAGATATTAAGCAGTTGGGAATTACTGCACGCTATGTACTTTGTTTAAGGCTAGATCGAATCCAGCCCTTCGGTTAATTCAATATAAGTCCCCCAAGGGTCGGTAAAGAAAGCAATCGCTAATCCTAGGGCGGGGATTTCGGCATAGGGTCTGTCGAAAACTACCCCTTTAGCTTCGAGCTCTGCGCAAAGTGCCTTTAGGTTGTCTACTTCGAATCCGATATGATCAAGCACCGTGCCTTGCGTTGGCGCGAGGCGCGTCTCGCTGGGCCCAAAGGTGAGGTTGACGTTGGGGAGTTGGCCGGCCGGCTGTCCGATGCGTAAGCCACTTACCGCACCTAGGTGTTCGGCATACCACTCACGCATGTCTTCGCCTGCCTCAGACGCCCAGTGAATATGATGCATCTGTATTGGGTGCGCTATGTCTTTGTTTTCGATGAGTTCGACTTTTATGTCATCGGGCCCAAGTACATAAGCGATGGTGTTTCCCGCAACACGTCGACCGATGCCGCCGGTCACCTCGTAGGTTGGGGGGAGTTCTTCACGAGTAATCATGCGATAGCCTAGCGCTTGTAGTCGCGCCACATCGGCGTAGATGTCTGTCGTCTCGAAGCCAACATGATTGACGATCGTGCCTCTTGTTCCGCTCGTTGGTGCAGCGTCTGTGAGAAAAACTAAGACATCAGGGAAAGCGACCACCTCGCGACCTGTTTCACCGAGTGTTCGCACAGTCCCTCCTAGTCCTTCGAGCCAGAACCGTTGCTGGGATTCGAGATCCTGTGTGTTGATGTGATGATGCCCATAGATGATGCGGCCTTCGTCGGCAGAATAGAGCTGACTCCATGCCATTGGGCTCACGAATAGCCCGCAAAGTAGAAGTGTAGAAAAACGTCGCGATTTCAGGCTCGACTTCATAAGGGGGTCTCTTAATCAAGGTGGATTTATGAAAGGATGTAGCTATTCCTAGAGTAGCACGAGCCAAGCTTGCTCGGTCAATGTGGCTTTGCATTAGATGAATGAAGGGTCGCGGTTTGACTAAGGTTATGGTTTAGTCGAGGTGATAAAACCGAGCTGCGTATTCACCATCCAATCCATTACTTCCAGCATCTGAGCATAATCGTTTCCAGCGCCTTCTAGAGTCTCGAGTATCGCTACTATCGATTCCAGAGTTGAAAGAAAGTCGGGCGAAGACGCCTTGCGTATTCTGTATCTTGAGGGTCGCTCTGTCTCGAAACTGTATCTTGGCAGCGATTGCAGATAGGGCGAACTCAATAGCATCGCTTTGCTTTTGCGCCAGGTACCGTCCAGCACTACGAGAGGGCGAGGCGATGTACCAACTAATTCGGCAATGTCTTTGTTTTCGGAGTTTGGATAAATGAGCACCGGGTTGCACCAGAAGTCACGGTCATTTTCGGGCGGTGTGAAGGGCTCGCGATCACCGAGCTGAATCGTTCTGAGGTTTTTGAGCGAGAGCTGGGCAATTCGTGCTGTGCCTTTTGCATGGCTAGATTCATTTAAATGTTGAATGAGACACACAGGCCACGCGTTCGCTTTTTTCTCTATGAGGTGGCAATAACAGGTAGAAAGAGGTTTAGCGCATTGCTGGCACGTCTGCCGTTTAGCTTTAATCACTTACTCGCGCTCACTGATTTCACGGAAAAAGCCGCTTTTGGAAGAGTAGGTGAATGAAAATACCTTAACTGCCTTTCTATTCCTAGAGCCAGAACACTTAGCAAGAGCACTTAGTAAGAGCACTTAGCAAGAGCACCTAGCAAGAGTCAGTAAACAGCGAATAGAAAGAGTGAATAGTTTGCTTTGATTTGCAATGTTTGCTGTTATGTATATTACAGTTTTGTGAATTATTTGTGAAAGGAGTGTCAGAGTGACAGTAACAAGGCGGGGGGCATGAGCCAGCAAAGAGAGCGTAAAGGATGAATGCGCCGGGGTGGCGTAGATTCCTCGGCCAGAGTGTTTGGCTCGTCATATTTGCATGGCCTGCCCTATGGTCAGTAGTGGGTTTGGGTGCCAGCTGGCATTGGCTTCTCTCAAGTTTGCTTCTGGCCAGTCTGTTCGCGTTTATTGGATTTCGCGGGCAGCTGCGTCACTGGCTACCTAGGGCAAGTTTAAGCGTGTTTGGTTTTATTGTTATTGTGCTGAACTGGCTTCTGGCGGTTTCTTTTTACACACAAGGCACGGGCTTCAACGATCAGCTATTCTTTCACATAACCCCAAGCAGTTTGGGTGTCGCGTGGAGCACAAACCGGCTGCAGATGATCACCCAGTTTTCTGCACTTGCGGTTGTGCCGTTATTCATCTGGTGGTTTTCGCGGCCGCTTGATTCGCGTGATTCGGGCGTCTCTCAAGAGAAAGGCGTTAACCGAGAACAACCTAGCGCGCCTCTCATTAATTCGGCCGTTGTCTCGGTTCTTCTGCTTATTGCAGCGGCGCTATCCTATCCTGCGTTGGATCTTGCGGGTTATCTCGCAGAGCGTGCAGCGTATTCATCTGCGCCGCGTGTGGCTAGTACCTCCTATACCGCTATCGAAGGGAGCACGCCCAAAAATATTATCCTTATTTATGCAGAGTCTCTTGAGGCAACCTATTTCAACACGAGACTTTTCAATGAAAATTTGCTGCCCGAGCTGACCAAGTTAAAAACCGAGGCAACCGTCTATACCGATGTGCGGCAGAGGCCGGGCACGGGATGGACGATTGCAGGAATGGTCGCGAGCCAATGCGGCTTTTCCGTGCAAGTTAACACGCCGTTCAGCGGTAATACTCGGCTCGCGGCGAGCGAGCGGCCCTACGAGTCGGCCAAATGCCTAGGTGATGTGGCCAAAGAGTTAGGGTATCAGACACTTGCATTGGGCGGAGCGAATAGCGCGTTTGCAGGAAAGGGTAATTTTTTGCGCACTCACGGTTTCGATCGGGTTTTAGGGCGGGAAGAGATCCTTGCACAGACCCAAGAGGCGTTGGAACTCTCCCCTTGGGGAATTCACGATGACGATCTCTTCGCGTTCGCGCTGGCCGAAATTGAGATTTTTGAAGCGAGTCAGCAGCCGTATCTCCTTTCACTGTTAACACTCGATACTCACCACCCCGATGGTTACCCAGCAGCGAGCTGTCCCCAATTCGCAGGGGGCAACCCGATGGATACTGCCTTGTCTTGCACTGATTTTCAGATTGGTGCGTTTATCGACTCGTTAAGTGAAATTGTCGATTTGGACAATACGGTGATCGCTGTGTTCTCCGACCATCTCGCGATGCGCAATAGCCATTGGTCGCAACTAGCGGCTAACCCACTGCAACGACGCCTGTTATTTATGGTGATGGATGGGGAGCGAGCAGAGGAGGTTGACACGCCAATCTCACACTATGAAATTGGCCCCACACTCCTTGCCAAAGCTAACGCGGTGTCATCAATCAACATCGGCTTTGGCAGAACAGCAGGCGCTATGCTGAAGTCGCCAGTCGACGAACGGCATTTTCGTCGGGCGCTCTATGCCGAGGAGTCTCTTGATCTCAATTTATTTCGAGATCAACTCACCGTCGATGAAACGGCGCTTCTTATAACCTTGGGAGGCGCTGAGTTCTCAATAACTGAGAATGGAGGCCCATTCCTTTATGGCATTTACATGCTTGTTTTTGACAACGACGGTCAATTTCTCGATGTTTTATATGCACGCAGTCTTGCTGATGTGATGCCGCAGATGCGCGGCAAGCTTGTTGCTTATTTCGAGCGAAAAACGCGAGACGGCGAGCAGAGTTTTACTGTAGGTAGATTGTCCCCTGATCCTGACGCCAGTCGCCACTACTCGCAATTTGGCTCGCTCGAAATCATAGGGATCAGCCCAGACGAGTTTAGCGACTAGCTCGCTTGATTGTAATTCGCGTTAATGCGACCTTTAGCCCTCGCTAACAAAGCACCGAATGAAAGGGTTAAAGCATGCGCGAGTTACAGGCAGATTACGTAGTGGTTGGCAGCGGTGCCGTTGGCATGGCGTTTGCCGATATCATTCTTACCGAATCAGACGCGTCAGTCTTAATAATCGACCGTTACGCGAAGCCCGGCGGTCATTGGAATGTTGCTTATCCCTTTGTCGAATTGCATCAGCCGGCCGCGTTTTATGGTGTGAGCTCAAAAGAACTGAGCGGCGGGCGATTAGAGCAGGGCGGCCTTAACGATGGCCTTGGCGAACTCGCTACCGGCGCGCAAGTGAGTGCGTATTTCGATGATGTGATGCGCCACCAGTTTTTGCCAACGGGTCGAGTCCAGTATTACCCTTCCTGCGATTACCAAGGCGACGGTCAATTTGAATCGAAGATAAGTGGTGAGCGGTTCAGCATCACTGCGAACAAAAAGTTGGTCGACTGCACCCATTTAAATACCGAAGTGCCCTCGACTCATCTCCCTAATTTTAGCGTCGCCGATGACGTCCGGTTCATGCCTCTCAACGATCTCCCCAAGGTCTGCGAAGCGCCCGCAGGCTACGTTGTTATTGGCGCAGGCAAAACAGGTATAGACGCCTGTCTGTGGCTGCTAGGCAAGGGTGTTGACCCCGATGCTATTACCTGGATCGTGTCGCGTGACGCCTGGCTGCTCGATCGTCGTAACACGCAAATAGCCGATAAGTTTTTCTTTGAAACGATGGGCTCTTACGCGAATCAGATGGAGAGTCTCGCCGAAGCTGAATCTCCTGACGCGCTTTTCGAAAAGCTCGAAGAAACGGGCTATTTCGTCCGCATTCATCCCGACGTGAAACCGTCGATGTTTCATGCCGCGACTATTTCGAGACCCGAGATCGAGGAATTAAGGCGAATTAAAAATGTGATCCGCCTCGGTCGGGTTAAGTCCATAAGCCGCGATCAGATCGTGCTGGACAAAGGTGTGGTTCCAACCTCGCCTGAGATCATTCATGTTGATTGTTCGGCGAGTGCCTTGGCTAATATCGGCATTAAAACGATTTTCACGGGAAAAATCATCACGCCGCAGATGGTAAGGCCGTATCAGCCCGTTTTCAGCGCTGCGTTTATCGCCCATGTTGAACTTAGTTATGCAGGCGACGACACCAAGAATCGGTTTTGTGCGCCGGTGCCCCTGCCTAATCACGACACGGATTTTCTGCGTTTCACTGCGGTATCCCTCGCCAATCAATATCAATGGAACACAGAACCTGCACTGCGGGCGTGGATCGCTGGTAACCGTTTAGACGGTCCGAGCAAGCTGTTACAGGGTCTCAAGCCGGACGATGCGGAGAAAATGCAAGTTGTAAAGCGAATCCAAGAGAGTGTGCCTCGCGCCGCGGCTAATTTGCAGAGGCTGCTGCAGCAAGTCAGTTAGCTTCAAAGGTGCAGCGTGGCAATGATAGAAACTATTCGTTACGAATCGTCGATAGACTCAAGTATGAAGATGACGAAAGCATCTAGATAATAAAAGCATCGAGATAACAAACGCATTAACCAAAGTGGAGTGAGCATGTCTGCAGAATTACAGGTCAGTAAAACGAAGTTAGCCTCGCATCGGGTAGTCGATCGCGCAGAAAAGGTGCTTGGTGAAGGAGAGGTAAGACTGTCGGTTGAATACTTTGCCTTTACAGCCAACAATATTACCTACGGCGCTGCTGGTGATCGTTTAGGCTACTGGCAATTTTTCCCAGTAGATAATGAAACTGGCGAAGATTGGGGCATTATACCTGTCTGGGGGTTTGCTGATGTAAGCGAATCCAATTGTGCTGACTTGCCTGTGGGCGATCGTGTCTATGGCTATTTTCCCCCTGCGGCGTCGGTGGTTATGCTGCCCGTAAATTGTAAGCCACATTCGTTCGTAGACGGCGCGGTGCATAGGCAAGCGTTACCGCCACTGTACAACCGTTACCAGCGGGTGAGTGCCGACGCGAGCTACAGCAAAGAGGGAGATGTGCCGCGCATGTTATTGTCGCCTCTGCATCTCACCTCATACTGCATCTGGGACCATCTCAAACAGCAGAATTGGTTTGGTGCCGAGCAGGTTATTATCGTCAGTGCGTCATCTAAAACGAGTTTAGGCGTTGCTGTGGCGCTCGATCGAGACGACGCTGCGCCTACAGTAGTTGGTCTCACCTCGCAGGCTAACAAGCAGTTTGTTGCCGATACTACGCTTTACGCGGCGACTATCGCCTATGATGAAATCGCGGCATTGCTCGATAAAAAGAGCGCAGTAATCGTCGATATGGCCGGCAACCCCAATGTACGACACGCACTACAGGCGCAGTTGGGAGATCAGCTCCAGCATTACATCAGTGTGGGGTTAACGCATTGGGACGAAGAGGCGAAGGGGAGTGCGGGTGATGCCAGTCTCGTGCCCATTAAGTCACAAGAGATGTTTTTTGCACCAACCTACATTCTCGAGCGCATGAAAACACTTGCCCCTGGCGAGTTCGAAAAGAATTCGAGCGAATACCTGAAGGCGGCAACCAAGGCGACGTTCGGTTGGATGGAGGTGAAAGAGCTCGGCGGTATCGAGGCGCTCGCCGAGCTCTATCCGAGTTTTGTCGAAGGCACATTGCCACCTTCGGCGGGTTATGTCGTCAAACTCTAGTTAGAGTGGCGACCAAGCAACTTCCGGTATTGCTGACTATCTAATCGCGCCTTGCGGCGTGGTCTGCCAATGGAATAGGCTTAAGGTGGCCGTGCCAGTAACTTCCTCGCTTAAATCGCCCGCGCGATACAGTCGGCCGTTGATCATGACATGGCTGATTCGATCGGTGTTGCGAATGTCGTCGAGTGGGTTTGCATCGACGATAACGAGGTCGGCAAGTTTGCCTGCCTCGAGCGACCCGATGTCTTTGTCCATGCCAAGGTGGCGCGCCGGATTAATTGTCGCGGTAGCAAGCGCCTCCATCGGTGAGAAACCGCCGCGTGCGAAACTCCACATTTCCCAGTGACTCGCGAGTCCTTCGCGCTGGCCATGGGCACCGATGTTTACCATGATACCTGCGTCCATCAGAATCTTCGCGGCAGCGGCTGAATCGTCATCTCGATAGTCTTCCTCTGGCGCTGTTACGCGGCGCACCGAACGCGCTTGCAGTTGCGACGGTGGCACAAAATTGCTGAGGATAGGGTGTTTCCATACTTCGGTATTCTGATAGAAATAATCTTCTGAGGTGAGGCCACCATAGGTGACGACGAGGGTAGGCGTATAGCCCGCGCCCGACTGACGCCAGAACTGATGCACATCGTCATACATTTTGAGCGTTGGCACGTTGTGCTCAATGCCGGTTATGCCATCGGCGATCATGCTCATGTCTAGTTGATAAAGCGACCCACCTTCGGCAACGCTGATCAACCCCTCTTGGCGTGCTGCCTCGATTACCTGCTGACGCTGTTCTCTGCGTGGTTGATTGTAATTTTTGACACTAATCGCACCTTGCGCTGCGAGTCTGCGTACGTGGGCCAACGCATCGTCTAGGTTGTCGATCGGTGCCCAGCTCGTGCTTTTTGCGCCATAAACAATCTCGCCAGTCGAGAAAATACGTGGCCCCAGAATTCGATCTGTGCGCGCATATTCTGCTGCTGCGAAGGCCGACTTCGCGCTACTCGAGGGGTTATGTACAGTGGTGACACCAAGCGCTAAATGGGCGAGCAAATTCCAGTTTTGCTGCGGGATTATATCGTCGCCTGCATACGGCCCGTGTGCATGCGCATCAATGATGCCTGGCATGATAGTTTTGCCTGCTAGATCGATTTCGGTGTAGTCCTCGGGCACAGCAGTGCCTCTGGCTATCGACTCGATACGATTGCCTTTGATCAGCACAGTGGCGTTTTCTATAACGGCGCGCTCGTCGTTCATTGTGATAACCCGCGCATTAGTCAGCGCCACCGCGGTGTTAGGGATGGCATGTGCAACCTGCATGCTCAGGTTGTTGCCAGTAGCAGGCGTCGCGTAGTCACCGTTCATCAGTGTATTAATATTTGCTGTTTTAAACTCGGCGCCAACCGACCAGCTAATCGACTCGCTGTCTGGCGACCAGGCGATATACGTGGCACCTACCTTGCTTGCGCGGCGCACGGCGAAGGCCGGCTTCGCCGCATCGAGATCGATACCTGCACCGAACTGCGAGCGCGCGGCAACGTGAAGCTGAAACTGATTGATAAACGCAACATAGTTTCCATCGGGCGAAAGGCGCATCTCACTAGCAAATTCGGCCTCAGCGACTGTGCGCTTATCTTGACCCGCACGGTCAACTGACACTAACTGCGTAATCGCGGTGGAACTGCCGCGGCCCTCGGCGCTTTCGTTGCGCTCCTGTAGATAGATCCTGCCCTCTGGGCCGAAATGGGGGTTGTTGCCACTGTCGGTCACAAAACTGAGCTGCTCGGAGGCGACATCGTAGAGATAAATGCCAGGCTTGTTATCGAAATTGGGGTTAAGCAGATCGCTGCCGCGACGCTTGCGCAGCAAGAGTTCGGTGCCATTCGCATTGATCGCAAGGTCGTCGTATTGTCCTTTAATAAGAGCCATCTCTCTTGGCGCGCCGCCTCGAGTGCGCACGCGGTAAAGCGTACTCAGGGTGTCGTCGTGCCAGCGCAAAAAGTAAATTGAGTCGCCGTCGGGCGAATAGATCGGCGAGTAATCGAAGCCTTCATGGTCGCCTCGAGTCAATCGCTCTGGTAGCGATTCTCCGCGCTTGATAAACAGTCTGCCGAGCGACTCAAACACAACCGAGGTGCCGTCGGGAGAGGGCTGAGGATAGCGCACCATTTTAGTCGCGAAAGTCTCAGGGGCTACCTCAACAGTGCCGCGCAGCGGAGGGTAAATTTTGCGCGTATCGGCAACATGGAAAGGAATTTCTGTCGTTGCTTCGGTCGCAAGGTCTAGCTTAAATATTTTGCCTTTGGCCCAGAAGACAATAGCGTCGGAGTCTGGTGTCCACTCCATCGTTGGGTAAAAACCATGCACAGCCCAGGTCTCTTGCATGTCTGGGTCGAGCTCTGCGTAAACCATGCGCTCTTCGCCGGTAGCCAGATTCATAACAAAGAGGCGTGATTCCGCGCGGACGCGTTTCACATACGCAAGCTTGCTACCGTCGGGTGATGGCGTAGGGCGCACTGCGCCGCCGGGCCCGCCTGCAACAGTCGTGATCTCGGTAGAGGCGAGATCGACACGGCGAATCTGAAACAGTTCGGTATTGCTGTCCTCATGATAAATAAACGTGTTGCCCGGTGAGACATTACGCACATAGTAAATCGCGCTGCCGTCAGGTGCGAAAGCAGGCTCGCCCTGTTCTTTCTGAAAGTTTTCACTCGGACGCGCGACAATACGCTGACCCGCGATAGCGTCATCACCCGTGCTGTCATAGAGCCAAATCTCGCCGGTGCCAAGCGATCGCGAGGTGGTGAAGTGTTTGCGCGCAGCGATAAAACGGCCATCTGGACTCCATGTCGGGCTATTCAGAAGGCGGAAAGACTCGTGCGTTACCTGATGCGTCGCACCGCTTTCGAGGTCGAGTGTCCAAATATTATCGCCACCTGCGCTATCGCTGGTGAAAGCAATACGCCGCCCATCGGGGCTATACTGCGCCTGCATGTCCCACGCGAGTCCGCTTGTTAGTGCTACGGCTTCGCCGCCATCGATAGGCATCTGATAAATGTCGCCGAGTAAATCGAACAAAACCGATTGGCCATCGGGGGAGACATCGACATTGAGCCAAGTGCCTTCTGTAACATCGAGCTGAGCCGTCATGGCTTGGGCGCCGAATGAAGGGGTGTTTACATCCCACGTGTCAGCGGCCGCTGTGTGTCCGGCAAGTGCAGCGAGTCCTGTCGCGATAAACAGTAGGTTAAATCTGAATTTCATCGGTGTCGCTCCTGACTATCGAGTCTCTGCCTGACAAGTAGTAAGCGCTTGTAGTCATGACTGCGGGTCGAATTGGCCAGCCCACCGTGAGTGATGGGCGCATGAGTTCAATTGTAGCTTCGCTTGCGCTGAGAAAGCGAATTTGGCGAATGCGCAGACATTGAGATATTCTCGATCACTCGCGAAAGACACGAGTTAATTTGCTTACAAGGACATCGAGCCAGGACTATGAATAAAGAAAAACTGTTGGTCATTTTTATGTGGGTTACTGGGATCGGTACAGCGCTTGTTGGTCTTGGGTTAATCGCACCCTCCGAAATCCAGCAGTCGATGTTTGGTGCGCCATCGGCGGATCCGCTCGCATTGCTTCTGGCACGTGGTTGGTCAGGCCTTGTAGGACTGATGGGCATACTTCTCATAATCGGCGCGCGTAGGCCTGCATTGCGCACTTTTTGTCTTAATGTCTCTGGTGGCAGCAAGGCGATGTTTATCGGCATGATTCTAATTTGGGGTCAGGCGTATGTCCCAACGCTTGCAGGCGCGCTATTTATCGATGCGCTTGTAGTCTTGGTCGCTATCGCCAATCAGGTTCAAGGTAAAGAACGTCGATGACATTAATAGCTTTGCAGAAAAACCGATAATCACGTCTCAATAATAGCCATTTGGTTAACAAAAGAAGAGTTCTATGAAAGTGCCCTCCAGACTTTATCCGCCGCATTATCTTGTTCTTAGCATTGCGTCGATCATTGGCATTGATTGGTTAGTTCCTGTGCCATTTGTTGCCGCCGCTTTTGCTCTAATTGGTGGCTTACTCTTTTTAGTTATTGGACTCATTCTCGCAGCCTCGGCCGCCAGACTCTTTTCCAAAGCAAAGACCGGCATAGTGCCCTTTAGTGAATCAACAAAACTGGTCGTCAGCGGAGCCTACCGTTTCACCCGCAATCCGATGTATCTAGGGATGTTCTTTTGCCTCATCGGCGTCACACTGCTGGTCAATAATGTAGTGGGGTTGCTCGTGCTTCTATTGTTTTTCCTCATCATCAGGCAGCGATTCGTGCTGAAAGAAGAGGTGCAAATGCAAGAAACCTTTGGAGACGACTATGCCCAGTTCAAAGCCCGTATCAGGCGCTGGATCTAATAAATTCAGACGCATAGTTCGCAAGAGAAAATAATTATGAGTTGGCAAAAAGAAGTCGATGAACTCAGGAGACGCGAGGCGCTCGCGTACAAAATGGGCGGTGAAGAGCGAGTCGCCAGGCAGCATGATAATGGCAGGCTAACTGTTCGTGAACGTGTTGCTGCGTTAGCCGACGACGGGAGTTTTCATGAGATTGGGGCGTTAGCTGGCAAAGCGACCTATAACGACGCAGGCGAGATGCAGGACTTCGTGCCGTCGAACTTCGTTCTGGGCACGGCGCTGATCAACGGCCGAAAAGTGGTGCTGGGCGGTGATGACTTTACCGTGCGCGGTGGCTCCGCGGACGCAAAAGTAGGTGACAAAAGCGGCTACGGCGAACGCTATGCTCTGGAGATGAGACTCCCGCTTGTCAGGTTAATCGATGGCAGTGGCGGTGGAGGAAGCGTCAAGACGCTCGAGATGGTAGGCCACTCCTATGTTCCAGCGCTCAAAGGAATCGAAACCACAATGCGCCTGCTCGGTCATGTTCCGGTTGTCTGCGCGTGTATGGGTTCGGTTGCTGGGCTTGGGGCAGTGCGAACGACGATTTCTCATTTCTCGCTTATGGTGAAAGACACAAGCCAAATGTTTGTTGCTGGCCCCCCAGTTGTAGAGCGTAGCTTTGGCAAACCTGTTGGTAAGAATGAATTAGGAGGCTCGCAGATTCATGCGCACGGCAGCGGCGCCGTTGATAACGAGGTCGAAAGCGAAGTGGAGGCCTTTGAACAGATTGCGCAGTTTTTGTCGTATCTGCCCCAAAGCGTATGGCATCTGCCGCCGCGTGTTAATTCTCAGGATCCTGCCGATCGTAAAGATGAGTCGCTGCTCAGCGTGATCCCGCGCGATCGTCGTCAGATGTATGAGGTGCGGGAGGTTATCGCAGGGATCGTTGATAAAGACTCGTTTTTTGAAATTAACGCCGGCTATGGCTGCTCGCTCGCGATAGGGCTTGCACGCCTCGATGGTTACGCCGTTGGGATTATGGCCAACGACACGAAGTGCCACGGCGGCGCTGTAGATGCGCAGTCATCAGAGAAGATGATGCGCTTCGTCGATCTTTGCGACACGTTCCATCTCCCGGTTATCAACCTCGTCGACAATCCTGGATTCCTAATTGGCATTGAAGCGGAGGAGGCGGGCACGGTAAGACTCGGTAGCAGAGCACTGATGGCGTGTTTACAGGCGACCGTGCCCTGGGTGTCGGTGATTATCAGACGTTGCTACGGCGTGGCGGGTGCGGGCCACGGAAACTCCGATGGGCTTAATTTGCGTTACGCCTGGCCCTCCGCCGACTGGGGTTCCCTGCCTATCGAAGGCGGTGTGCAGGCGGCGTATCGGCGTGAGATTGAGGCTGCTGACGACCCGGATGCCAAACGCCGAGAAATCGAGGCAATGCTCGAGCAATACCGGTCGCCGCTGCGCACCGCAGAGGCGTTTGGTATCGAAGAAGTTATCGATCCCCGTGACACGCGTCCGCTACTGTGCGATTGGGTGAAACTTGCCTATGACTTAACAGCGACGCAGCTTGGGCCGAAAGCGCGCACGACAAGACCTTAGTGCTGTGTGTTCTTCATGCGCAAAACCCTTTTTCGTCTTATACTCCGACGCTAACAAAAACTGCACGAATTAGAACAGCGACAAGCTGCCGAGACTAATCGCATGATCTGCTTTACCTTTCACTGCCCCGACAGACCGGGCATCGTTGCCGAGCTGTCGGCTTACCTCGCTCTGCATCGTTGCAATATCTTAGCGCTGGAACAGCATGTTGAGGACGATCGCTTTTTTATCCGTATCGAATGGGAAGACAACGGAGCATGGGCGGATGCCAAAGCATTTAGCGACGAGTTTTCGTCGCTGCCTGTGGGCGAAGGCGGCGAACTCGATATTCATTTTTTCAACAAACCTCAATCGCTCGGACTCTTTGTGTCGCGAGAGCCGCATGCGCTGCTTGAGGTATTGAATAAGATTGAGCTGGGGGATCTCGTTGACGCTGAGGTGAGTTTCATTATTGGTAACTTCGACCACAGTGCGATTGCGGCGAGACTCGGCATCCCTTTTTATTTTATTCCTACCATCGATAATCCTGATTTCGAATCTCAGCAGCTTAAAATAATTGCAAGGTACGCACCCGATTTTATCGGGTTAGCGCGTTATATGAAGATTTTGAGCGCTGAATTTATCGATAAAGCAGCCTGCCCTATTGTTAATATTCACCACTCATTTTTACCCTCATTTGTCGGCGCTAAGCCCTACGAGATGGCGTATGAGCGAGGCGTCAAATTGATGGGCGCGACCTCGCATTTTGTAATTCCGGCGTTGGACCAAGGACCAATCATCGAGCAGGATGTGTCGCGCATCCGGTCGGGCTATTCAGTCGACAAGCTTAAACAGATTGGCCGAGATACTGAGAAGAAGGTCTTTGCACAGGCGCTTAAAAAAGTGCTTGAGCACAAGGCAGTGGTCTTTCGTGGTCGTACCGTTGTCTTTGAATAGGCTTGCCTTCCCGCTATTTTTCTAAGGAATTTGGATGCTCGACTTTTTGCGAGTTAAAACAGTGCCCACGGTAAGCTGGAGTTCTCCACGGCCGCTTAATTTCTTTCCGGCCTTGCGCACGTTTGTGCTGCTTTGCATTGGCCTAGTTTTGTTTGGTGTCGGTGAGGCTCTTCTCATCAATGCCGGTGTCGGCGTGAGTCCATGGACCGTTTTTTCGCAAGGCGTCGCTAACACCTCAGGTTTGGGGATTGGGATGTCGACATTCTTTATTGGCGTAGGTGTTTTGGTGTTATGGATACCCCTGCGGCAGACGCCAGGTCTTGGCACACTATTAAATATTATAATTATCGCGGCGGTGATGGAGCTATCACTACCGTATCTTCCACAGATGGCAGGGACTGTGTCGGGTATTATCCAAACCATGCTCGGCGTGTTTATTGTCGGTCTTGGGAGCGGGCTCTACCTCGTCGCTAACTTGGGGCCTGGGCCTCGCGATGGAGTGATGACAGGGTTGCAGCGCGTAACAGGGTTGCCTGTTGCGCTGGTGCGGATGAGCATCGAGCTAACAGTGGTCGGTATAGGCTGGTCACTCGGGGGCGTTGCGGGACTTGGGACGCTGTTGTTCGCCGTGTTTATTGGCCCAGCAGTGTCCATCGGCCTCTATCTTGTGGGTAGATTGAGTAAGCAGAGATCGCTATGACTGATTCGGCGGACACGCCAGTATCCATTGCGCAAGACACCGCGTGGATGCGACTTGCCATTGAGCAGGCGCACCAAGCTGAGTCGCTCGGTGAAGTACCCGTTGGCGCGGTGTTGGTAATTGAGGGTGCGCTTATCGCTGCCGCTTTTAACGCACCGATAAGCGGCTGTGATCCGAGCGCGCACGCCGAGATTGCTGTCTTGAGAAAGGCCGCTGAGCTGCGCAAAAATTATCGGCTCCCTTTCTCGACGCTCTACGTCACTATTGAGCCCTGCACCATGTGTATGGGAGCGATGATTCATTCTCGGGTTCAGCGCGTCGTCTTCGGCGCGCGCGAGCCTCGGGCAGGGGCAGTGGTTAGTCAGCTGCAACTCGCAGGACAGCCATTTTACAATCATCAGATTGAGGTGACCGAAGGTGTCCTCGCAGACGAATGCGGCGCGTTGGTGTCGACTTTTTTCCGCGCTAAGCGAAAACGCTGATTTAGATTGGTAAGCCCCATGAATGCTTGCCTTGCAGCGCGTAAAATTGTACTTTGCGGTTCGATATCGATACACCAGTGCAAATACTTCCCGTCTTTTCTGAGCGTGAACCATGAATTTACAAGATCGCAAAGCAACGCAGAGCATGCTCGGTGCAGTGAGTGTGGCTCGGGCGACTAAAAAGCTTGCACTGATTCTCGCCCTCGGAGCGCTGCTTGGTGGCTGTGTCACCAATGCGCAAGCGTTTAAAGCCTACGTTGGCGAGGTAAATTCGCAAATGCAGGTGTCGGTTATCCACGGAGGACAGTTAGTCCGAAACGATCTGATGAATCGCTACGTCGATGTCGTCAGGTTTTTGCGGGTTGATGATATGCAGCTTAATTCTCGAGAGCAGATCGCCGCGGTGGAGGTAGTGCCGGGTTATCGTGAGATAGAAGTCTACTATTCATGGGATCATGGCAGCCAACGCGGTCTTGGCCCCGCGCTTGTTGACTACGCAGCCGCTCAGACAGAGGTAAGTCGTGTCCTTCGATTTACCGCTCAGCCGGGAGAGATCTACACAGTGCGCGCGGAGCCTACGTTTCAGGGCGACCGCCAAGACATAACAACGCTTGCAGCAGTTGATTTCTGGGTCGAAGACTCAGCTGGAATAGCTGTTGTACCTCCTGAAAAGGCCAGAATCCAGCCGCTTCTAGGGTTTAATTAGCTCGCGCTTCTAGTTGTACGCTCAGCACTTTCTTGACCCCCATTCCTTTTCACGCCCCTCGCCTCGGCGTCTTTTGGCATCAAATTGAGCGCAATTTGATGCCATTTCGGCTATCATGGCGCGCTTCAAATTCAGAGTCTCGTCACAAGGACACATACGATGCAGGCGTTGTTTGGAGCGGCAGCTCTATCGGAATTCAAAACCTCACGGCTTCTCGTCACCCTCCAAGCTGCAGTGCCCTCCGTTCTCGCGATCGATGCACGTTTCCTTCACTTGGTCGAATCCTCGCCTCTCACAGAGTATGAGTCCGGCACACTTGGATCGCTGCTGCAGTACGGCGAGAACGCGCTCGACACTAGTGAGCCGCCACAATCTACTCCGCTGTCCGTTCATAGGCTGGTCGTTCCGCGTAAAGGGACACTCTCGCCTTGGTCGAGCAAGGCCACCGATATCATCCACAACTGCGGTCTAGATAAGGTGCGCCGCGTGGAGCGCGGTATCGTTTATACCCTGACGCTTAGTGCCGAACTCGATACCTGCGAACAGTCGACTGTCGATGCCTTACTGCACGACAGAATGACGCAATCGGTGCTCGACAGCGTGCAGCAAGCAGAGAGTTTATTTCAGCATGCTGAGCCGCAAGCGCTGCAGTGCGTAGATTTATTAGGGCAGGGTAGAGGTGCGCTAGAGCAGGCGAATAAAACGCTGGGCCTTGCGCTGGCCGAAGACGAGATCGATTATCTGAGCGAGCAATTTACAAAACTGGGGCGCAACCCAAACGACATCGAATTGATGATGTTCGCCCAAGCCAACTCCGAGCATTGCAGGCATAAAATTTTTAACGCGAGTTGGGAAATCGGCGGAGAGCAGATGCCACATTCGCTTTTCGGCATGATTCGCAATACGTATGCGGTGTCACCCAGCGGGGTGCTATCGGCTTATTCGGATAACGCAGCGGTAATGAAGGGCTATACCGCCGAGCGTTTTATGCCCAGTGCTGCGAATCAGTGTTACGGGTTTAGCGCTGAGCCGATTCACATTCTAATGAAAGTGGAGACACATAATCACCCAACGGCGATAGCACCCTTTCCTGGTTCGGCGACGGGCTCTGGCGGTGAAATTCGAGACGAAGGCGCAACCGGCACGGGCTCTAAACCTAAAGCCGGCCTCACTGGTTTTTCTGTGTCGAACTTAAAAATCCCTGAACTACTGCAGCCGTGGGAAGTCGACTTCGGTAAACCAGCGCATATCGCCTCGGCGCTAGATATTATGCTCGATGGTCCTATTGGCGGCGCCTCGTTTAACAATGAATTCGGCCGGCCGAACCTCTGTGGTTATTTCCGCAGCTTCGAAGAGGAATGGGTTAACGAGGCAGGCGAGCGCGAAGTGCGCGGCTATCACAAGCCGATAATGATCGCCGGTGGCCTCGGTAATATTCGCGACGGCCATGTGGTTAAAACAGGCATCGAAGCAGGCGCTCAGCTCATCGTCTTAGGTGGCCCTGCAATGCTGATTGGCCTTGGTGGTGGCGCAGCTTCGTCGATGGCAGCGGGGGCTGGTAACGAAGATCTCGACTTCGCCTCGGTGCAGCGCGAGAACCCGGAGATGGAGCGCCGTTGTCAGGAGGTCATAGACCGCTGCTGGCAAATGGGCGACGACAATCCGATTGCCTTTATTCACGATGTAGGTGCCGGAGGACTGTCGAATGCATTGCCCGAGCTGGTAAAAGATGGCGGTACCGGTGGGCGCTTTAATTTGCGCGCTATTCCTAGTTCCGAATCGCAGATGTCGCCACTCGAGATTTGGTGTAACGAATCACAAGAGCGCTATGTGCTCGCGGTTAGGCCCGAAAACCTCGATGTATTCGACGCTCTCTGTCAGCGCGAACGCTGCCCTTATGCGGTAGTCGGCGAGGCGACGGAGGAGAAGCGTATCGAGCTTTCCGACGCGCATTTTGGCAATAAGCCGATCGACTTGCCGATGGATGTGCTCTTTGGCAAGCCGCCTAAAATGCATCGTAAGACTGATCCTAGCGCAGTGCGCGTCTCGACTTTTGATACAGCCTCGATCGAGCTTGGCGATGCGATAACGCGTGTACTCAGCCTGCCTTGCGTTGCGAGTAAGAGTTTTTTGATTACGATTGGCGATCGAACCATTACTGGGCTTGTGCACAGGGATCAGATGGTTGGGCCATGGCAGGTTCCGGTTGCCGATGCGGCGGTTACTGCCAATTCATTTAATGGTTACACGGGCGAGGCGATGGCGATGGGCGAGCGCACACCGCTGGCACTGCTCGATGCGCCGGCCTCTGGCCGGATGGCAATCGGCGAGGCGTTAACCAATATTCTCTGCGCAGATGTTGAATCGCTGAGTGAGGTAAAGCTGTCGGCGAACTGGATGGTCGCTGCGGGCTACGACACCGAAGACGACAAGCTTTACAAGACCGTCGAGGCGGTGGCGATGACCCTTTGCCCGCAGCTCGGTATCTGCATTCCCGTCGGCAAAGACTCGATGTCTATGCGCACAGTCTGGGAACAAGAGGGCGAGGCGCTAAGTAATACTGCGCCGCTGTCGCTGGTTATTTCGGCGTTTGCACCGCTGCAAGATATTCGCGATACGCTAACGCCCGAACTAAAAACTACTGCCGGCGACACGCAGTTAGTGCTGGTGGATTTAGGGCGCGGTAAGAACAGGCTGGGCGGTTCTGCGCTCGGGCAAGTATTCCGCACGCTCGAAGGCACAGCGCCAGACCTCGACTCGGCGAGCGATATGCTAGCGCTATTTTCGCTATTAAAAGCAGCGCGCAGCGAAGGGATCCTGCTTGCCTATCACGATCGCGCCGACGGTGGCCTTCTTACTACAGCGGTGGAAATGGCCTTCGCCGGTCGCTGCGGTGTCACGCTCGACTTGGCTGGCGCTGCACCAATCGAAGCCTTGTTTAGCGAAGAGCTTGGTATAGTCGTGCAGATCGGTCGCGCAGATAGTGAGCGCTTTACCGAACTAGCCAATGAAGCAGGACTAGGGGACTGCACACACACTGTTGCGGCTGTGGAGGCAAACGACGCTGGTCGGAAAAATCCTCGTCTGACAGTGCTCTCGCATGGCGAAACACTCTACTCTGCCTCACTTTCTTCGTTGCAGCGCACGTGGGCAGAGACTAGTTATCACATGCAAAAGTTGCGAGATAACTCTGACTGCGCGCAGGAAGAATACGATTTACTCCTCGACACGAGGAACCCAGGTCTCAATGCGGCGCTGAGTTTTGATGTAAATGAGGATATAGCGGCGCCGTATATTGCGACAGGCGTTCGTCCCAAAGTTGCAGTGCTGCGTGAGCAGGGCGTGAATGGCCAGGTCGAGATGGCAGCGGCATTCGATCGCGCGGGTTTTGAGGCGATAGATGTCCACATGACCGATCTGTTGCAGGGGCGGCGCAGCCTTGAAGAATTTTCCACGCTCGTCGCCTGTGGCGGTTTCTCCTACGGCGACGTTTTAGGCGCCGGCGGCGGCTGGGCGAAAACGATTCTATTTAACGACGCACTGCGCGCGCAGTTCGAGGCGTTCTTTGCTAATCCCAACACACTCAGTCTAGGCGTGTGCAACGGATGCCAGATGTTGTCGCATCTTAGCGAACTCATACCCGGAGCTAACAACTGGCCCTCGTTTCAGCGCAATCGCTCGGAGCAATTCGAAGGACGCCTCTCGCTCGTTCGTATCGAGAACTCGAACTCTGCGTTTATGCACGATATGCAGGGCTCGCGTTTCGCGATTGCCGTTGCACATGGTGAGGGTCGAGCAAGTTTCGCCTCCAGCACCGATGCCGAAGCCTTCGCCGCGTCCAACTCGGCAGCGATGCGCTATGTAGACGCAAGCGGCGAAAAGACGATGCGCTATCCCGCCAACCCAAACGGCGCGAGCGATGCGATCGCCGGATTAAGCAGCGTCGACGGTCGCGTAACCTTGATGATGCCGCATCCGGAGCGCGTATTCCGTGCGAGCCAGAATTCATGGCATCCGGAGGATTGGAAAGAAGATGCGCCGAGTATGCGCTTATTCCGTAATGCACGGCGCTGGCATGGCTAGCAGCCACGAGTAGCGGACAAACGGCTGACACGAATTACTGACATACGAGCTTGCCAGGCTTCGTCAAGTTTCGGAAACGCTGAGCAAGAGTTAGAGCTATTTATCAGACACTTACCGAAAATTAGGGGTTCTGCGCTAAGCAAAAGTCTCTATAATGCAGTGTTTTTCGCGGGGCGTCCCGCATAGCAACGGCGGGAGAAGCCAATGCCAGGTTCAGAAGTCGCAGACCAAGTCGAGAGCAGCGGCGTTCGAGTGGCGATAATCATGGGATCGAAGTCAGACCTCGAGACCATGCGCGCAGCGACTACACCCTTGTCTGAGCTAGGGGTCGAATTCGAGCTCAAAATAGTCTCAGCCCATCGCACCCCTGCGCGGCTTTTCGAATTCGCAACGCAGGCGCACACGCGCGGCATCGATGTCATTATCGCCGGCGCCGGGGGCGCAGCTCATCTTGCCGGCATGGCGGCTGCGATGACCCATCTTCCTGTGATTGCCGTCCCTGTATCGAGCAAGCAGCTAAAAGGAATGGATAGCCTGCTTTCGATGGTCCAGATGCCCAAAGGTGTCGCGGTAGCCTGTCAGGCGATAGGCGAGGCCGGTGCTTACAATGCAGGACTCATGGCTGCGCAAATACTCGCGCTTAAAGACGCAGGCCTAAGCCAGCGACTGATCGCGTGGCGCAAAGCACAAACCGACAGCATTCCGGCGGACGTTGAGTGATGCGGATAGGAATTATCGGCTGCGGCCAACTTGCTCGGATGCTTTCCCTTGCTGGATGGCCCTTAGGATTAAAGTTCTCTTTTCTGGCGGAGCCCGGCGATACTGGTGACTGTGTTCGAGGACTCGGAGAGCTCGTGCCTATGCCCGATGGGTTTGAGGCAATGGCCATTACCGAACTCGCAGAAAAAGTGTACACCTCACTCGAGAAACCCGATGTAATCACTGTCGAAAAAGAAAGTGTGCCGGTCGATTTGCTCGAGGCATTAAAGAAACACTGTGCGGTATATCCTGATCCCAAAGCGGTGAGGATCTGCCAGAACCGCGGTTGCGAGAAAGAATTTATCGAAGGCGTTGGTGCTGCCATGGCGCCGAAAATCGTTGTTAACACAGCGGCCGAGCTTAAGCTGGCGATCGAGCAACTCGGCTTTCCCGTTATCGTTAAAACCTGCGAAGACGGCTATGACGGGCTCAATCAATGGAAGATGGATGCTGCCGGTGATTTGACAGAGTTTCTCGAATCGCGCAACTCAATTGTTGAATCGGTTGTAGAGAAACGCGTGAATTTCAGCCGCGAAATCTCACTGATTCTTGTCAGGGCTGCAGACGGCAGGACTGCCTCATATCCTGCTACACAGAACTGGCACGAAGGCGGTATTCTTCGCGCCTCACTTGCCCCCGCGCAAGATATAGATGAAGGCTTAGCCAAACAGATCCAAGATCTTACCGAAAGGGTTCTCGGCAATATCGACTATGTGGGCGTGCTCGCTATCGAGTGTTTTGTCGTCGACGGCAAACTCTTGGTGAATGAGCTGGCCCCGCGTGTGCACAACAGCGGTCATTGGACTCAGCAGGGCGCAGCGACTAGTCAATTCGAAAACCACCTGCGTGCGATTGCTGGCTTGCCTCTGGGAAGCACCGAGGTGCATGGTTTTGCGGGAATGGTTAATTTATTGGGTGTAGAGGTTACCGCGCAGACTGCCCTGAAGCCCAACGCGTTTTTCCACACCTACAATAAGTCTGTGCGGCCTAATCGCAAAGTCGGTCACATTAATATTGTGCACAACGATGCAGAGGCGATGAAAAAACAGCTAGATGCGACAATCGCAGCGATTTACAGCGACTGAGAGTTTTAAACAGCTAATAAGCGCTGTTGCTGATTAGCGTCGTGGTGATTTTGCGTTCAGGGCTGTAGTGAACATCAAACATGCGCACGGGAAATTTCTGCTCCCGGCGATCAGCAAAATAGTGTTTAAGTGTGCTGTGAACTACGGGAAATGCCAGTTCGTCCCACGGGATGTCCTCTTCGGCAAACAGAGCAACCTCAAGAGACTCGACCCCTGCCGCGAAATTTAAGTCCGCAAGTTCTGCGCGAAAGAATAAATAAACCTGATTAATTTTGGGCAGATTAAATAGCGTGTACAGGCTGTCTTCTCGCACACTAATTGTCGCCCCAGCCTCTTCGCGAGTCTCGCGAATAGCGCCCTCCAAACTCGACTCTCCGTTTTCCATAAAGCCTGCAGGCAATGTCCATTTCCCAAGCCTCGGTTCGATTGCGCGCTTACACAGTAAAACCTTGTCGCCGTAATAAGGCAGCGTCCCAACGACGTTGTTTGGGTTCTGGTAAAAGATGGTGTCGCATGCGTCGCAGCAATGGCGAAGCTTGTCATCCCCTTCGGGGATTTTATGGATTAGTTCGGCGGCGCAGTGGTGACAGTATTTCATAGGGTCTCAATCGGCAGAGTAATCCTGCTCAGGCTTTTCGAATCGATGCTCGCTACTCGTCTCTACGATAGCGCCATGATTCTAGTTCGCTAGCAGTTTACTCGCTTGTCCGATTTGAGCAAAGGCTGTGAGCGCACTCTAGATCCGATTGATCTCGCAGTGCAGCCTAAATCGTTTCGAGGTCATATAGGCTTCGATTTCGCGCAGTCTAAGCTCAAGT
>Ga0209715_1000935_pt1 | contig 24299 bp, 33 predicted proteins | sample COGITO_mtgs_1205_2_FD_184809 | JGI IMG/M metagenome (GOLD analysis project Ga0209715, IMG submission 184809) | Pelagic marine microbial communities from North Sea - COGITO_mtgs_120503 (SPAdes) (version 2) | ecosystem: Environmental > Aquatic > Marine > Epipelagic ... | reverse complement strand
ACAACTTCCCAGTATGAACAAAGATGATATCTATGCTCTGCTTGGAAATCCTGGAGGAGCACAGCCAAGAAGGTAATTAGGAGCAACAAACCTAATCTCAAATAATTAAATAAAATGGCTACAAAATTCACAACTCCAGCGAGCGCTCCTTCCCAAACTGATACTTTCGGAAGCGGTACCTTGACTAATGTTGATCTCTTAACAAACACTAATTCCTACGGTGACCTTCTTAAAGGTGACGCTAATTCCGACTTGCGTTCACGTCTTTGGTCCGAACTCGTATCACGCGACGCTCGGGAAAAAAACGTATTCGCAAAGTTCATCGGCGGCGAAGGAAGCGGTAAACCAATCACAGAAAAACGCGATCTTAGCGCAGGCGGATCAGACAAAGTAACATTCACTACTGTTGCTCCAATCAGAGGACAAGGTGTTCGTGGAGAAGAAATTCTCAAGAACGCTACCGATACTCTTGATTTCGGAACATTCAGCATTGAAGTTGACCTCGTTCGTCATGCAGTTTCTTGGACACAAGTTCTTAAGCTCATGAGATTCACCGGTAAGACAATTGACCAGCTTTCAGCTGAAGTCATGTCCGAATGGATGAGCCGTACCGAGCAAGACCAAATCCAATACGCTCTTCGTCAGATCTGTGCTTCTAAAGGTACCTCGAACACTATTAGCGGATACGGAACCGGAACAGCTGGTGACCTTAAATATGTTGACGGATTAAGCACCGACATCATTCAAGAAGCTAAACAAGCTCTTATCGCTAACGGTGGTGAGCCAATGAACACTGGTGGAGACGAGAACCAAGAAATTCCTGGTTACTTGTTCTTCGCACCTGACGCTTGCTTACGCCCATTGCGTTCAGATCCTGATTACTTAGAAGCTATTACTCAAGCTGACGCGCGTGGAGCAGACAACAAATTGTTCTCCGGTTCATACGCTAAGTGGGATAATAACATCATCGCTAATCACAATGTTCTCATTGACACAGCTCGTGGACGTCAAGGTTCTCCTTTACTTCCTACCTACTATGCTTTTGAAGCTAATGGTGATGTGACTGCAACTTCTCTCACTCCAGCTAGCGGTAGTACTCCAGCAAGTGGACCTATCGGTGGAACTGACGGTGACTATGTTGCTAACTTCCGCGGTGTATCTATCAGGATTCCTGGTGGCGGAGGAGTTGACCTTGTTAACGATTCCGGAACTCACTACATTCTTGGTGTAGATACCGATGGAACTGTTGCATTGTACAGCTATTCTTCTCAGTCAACATCCGAAAGCTTAGTATTGACCCGTGAAGACGAAACCGGAAAGTTAAGCGGTAACGTTAAAAGCGGTAACGCTTTCAATGCTGGTGCATTATTCGTTCAAGCGAATGCTCTTGGAACCCCAATCGGTTATGCATTAGCCATGGGTAAAGACGCAATGTACTACGCAAAAGGAAAAATCTACGGTGAGCAAATCTTCCATTACGACGATTTCGCGAACAGTGGTAACGAAGCACACTTGTCAGCTGTTGGTGTTCAATCCGTTTACGGAATGGGCGCACGCAAAGACACTCGTGGCAGAATTCCTTCAGTTCAGCTTGTCGAAGTTGTTCGTCAGGTTCCCGGTCTTTCTTTGACCCAAGCCTAATGGTTCGGAATTTCCCCTCCCATTAACCCTCCGGCCTCTCCTCTGCGTATGCGGGGGAGAGGCTTTTTTATATCATGAAAATAATAATAATTGGAAAAAGTAATCAAATGGGTGCGACACCCAATATTAGACTTAAAGGCATGTCTCAAATGAGATATAATTTCTTATGGGATCCGGAAATTAGGCACTTTGCTTATGAACCGAAAAACCAAAAAGAAGCCGATGATATTTTTAGAACGCAGGGTCGGATTTACCGCACCATGTATTTTTCAGTTTGGCTTGATGAGCCTAAGGCTGAGCCCGAGGCTAAGGTTTCTGCTGGAGCAAAATCCAGACCTACTGCCAAGCCTAAAGGCAAGAAGCAACCGGTAGCTGAAGCGGTTAGTAGCGAATAATATGGCTCTATGGCCGCGATTACATACTTATCCATTAAGGATCAGCTTTCGAGTATGCTCGGAGCTGATGGTGTTTTAGACCTCCCTCAAGTCGATCAGGATCGTATTGGCATTTATGTCAATCAGGCATATCGTGAATGCTACACCCCGATTGATGGAAAGCGTCCAATGTGGGCAGAGAAGAAATTCTCTCTAAATTTTACTGCCGACCAAGCAGGCGCTGATTTAACGCATCAAATTACATCGGTTGATAAAATACCTGTACTCGTTGGCGAGGGACCGCTTTCTCCAATGACCGGACCTGAGGCTGAAATCAAAGCCCGATCGCTTTTCTCTTGGGACTTTCGAGCTCCTTCTGGTCGCGGTCTTAATTTTCCACATTACAAAGATAATGAACCCGAGAAGGGTAGGCCAATATGGTACTACATAGATAACCGCGATCATGGAACGGATACAAAAGTTGTTAATCGATTCTATTTATATCCCGTTCCTGAAAAAGCATATGAGGTTGAATTGTACGCCAACATCGTGCCCTCCGACCTAAGCCTTGATACCGACGAACCACGACTACCAGCCGATTTGGTTTGGGATATTCTTTACCCCATGGCTCAAGGTAAACTTCTTGCTGACCCAAGATACAACGGGGATAATAAAGAATTCATTGCCCGCATGGCTGATGAAGCGAGAAAAAGACTCAGGACTTTGGTCTCACCTCAAAAGCATAAAGGTTCACTAAGACTGACTAAACGAGGGGGTTGGTAATGGCTCAGGATCTTACCATCCGGCTGCTTGGTCGACCCAAGGTTACTCAAGATAGTCAGTTAGGATTCCAACGAATAGTTCGTAAGTATGTAGTCCAAGGTCCGAGGGCGAGTAAGGCGGGGATTGAAGATGCTAATAATCCATTATTTCTTCCAGTCGGAACAGCGGATGAAGAATTTACAGATCATTATTTAGTTAACCAAGCTGTTGAACCCACCAGTTCAATGGATAAGGCTAATCTAACCCGGGACTTTGTTGAAATTCGGGACACATACAATTCTGAAAGTTCCTCAGAAAGTGGCGATTTAAAAAGAATAACTCGTAAATATATAGTTTTAAGAGCCCAACATGCTAGAGGTTACGATGTTACATCTTGGGTTAATCACCCATTTAACTCGGGAGGTCGTTCTAATGATGCTTGGGATTATTTACCTAGCGCTATTAAGAATACAGAGCCTACGTCTGTTAGCTATACGGATACCGGTTCTGTTAATGTTTCTATTTTCAACGCTTCTAGTTCTGGACCTAGTTCACTGGGAACACCCTCAGTAAGCATTGCGAGTACTAGTACTACACTATCCACAGCTTTACAGGCTGCTGCTAGTACAGACAGCTTATCTATCAAATGGGTTAGGGCGACGGTTCAAGTCGACAGTTCAAATCCTGGGGTCGATGTTTGGAGCGTAAGTTGGGTTGCTCCAGTTACAGATCACTGGGCTGTAGGGAATGGTAAAAATGGGAGCTCTAGTCAGAAACTACCCGCTATGATGAAGTTTGATCATAACGGAATACGCACTTTTAAATTTGGAACTAGTGGCACGGGTGGTCCAACTATAATGTATAGCTATGTATCCTATGTCGTTGGGGTTGATCCGGGAACTACGCTAACAAGTTACTTTGGTACTGGTACTGTAAACCCATCTGTGAGTATGGATTTTCAATTAATTGGACTTGATGGAAATCACAGATCCGCATCTTTTAGGCAGTCTGTCGCAAACACTTTTTTAATTCAGGACACTTCTCAATATTTAAAATTCCCACAAGCTTATTTTATAGACGCATCAGCCCGTGAACATCCATCGGTAAAGGTTGGTTTTAAAGAACCTCATAAAATTGTATTTTCTTTTCAAAAAGATATGGATGCTGCGGGAGACTCAAACCCCAACCTTCCACACTACCAAGGTAGTCCTATTATGCAGGCCGGAGGTAACCTTTCTTTTAGCCATACTTTTATAATGAATAGTTCTAGCGGTTCGTCGTTAATCGGGTCTTCTATAAAGCCTATATTTTCTCACGGATCTGAACGGATTTGGAAAATCGTTTTAACTTATGTTGGATGACGAAAAAGAACAGAAGTTTATTGATCTTGAAGAACTCGTCCGCGATCTTGAAGAACGATTAACTGATCTAGATAACCCGGAACCCGAGTTTCTTGAAATCGATGGTGCATCTCGTCAGGTAATAGTTCATTGGCTTAAGGATACCGATGTAGCAACAATAGTATCTCTCGGTGATGCGAAAACTGAATTTCTAAGTAACGCCCGAGCTATAGATACAACCGAAGGTAAGCCTAAGGTTAGTCATGGCGATATCATGGTTATCGGTGGCGATTGCCCATGGTACGCCTTTTGTGCTCAGGTTGATATTCGAGACGATGGTGCGGGCTTTCAAGCAGAAGATGATATAACTCCACCTGTCGCTGAATCAGATGAAAACGCGGACGGAGATGTCGAGCGTGAATTTATTGTATGGGGAGGCTGTGGATCTGGAGGTGGGGACGACTGTCCGCCAGGAAACAGTGTTTCAGTGGTTGGTGCTGTTTCTACTAGTGGGGCTACGCCCGGCGACTTTACTAAAGTTCTCAGTAAGCAAGCGTCTAATCTTCCAGTTTTAAACTACACTCTCGATAAACTTAAAACTCTTAGCCTAACTAAAGATGTTACTGGCCCAAGCGATGATGACGCGGAAGATTTTCTCGCATTCGGTGAATCGTTTACTCAATGCAGTTCCGAGTGTACTGGGTTATTCGTAAATCTAAAGAAGTTCTCTTCAACCTCCGAGAAGTACGATCTGGCCGCTACTGTAAGTTTAAATAATTTAAAGCTCACACCAAATGAATTAGTCCCAACCCCGCTTAAAATATCGAGCACCACGCTGTCCGTCACTAGTTCAACTATTAGTTCTGACCCGTGCGGAAGTCTCAGCTCGGTTGCCGGTTCTAGTTCAGAATCAATCCTCACTCAGATATCAAAAGACACTGCGGAAACTCCCGAGACTATATACAACCCCAGTGTTCAACCTCTTGGGGAGAGTAAAGTATCTATTGGAGTAAACATCCCGACCGGAGTCCAGGGATCTGCTATCAGTAATGTAAGCAATGTATTCTTGCCCGTAATCCCTTCGGATGCTTGTCCTGAAACAACAACCTTTAATTTCATGAGCGGAGCAACTTTAAGTATCTCCGAAGATGACTCCGATTGCGATGATGGATCGGGAGAGCAGTGTAAAACAATTACCGTATCCATGACTCCAATCGTTGGATCCCTGACTTTTAACTGCGGAGTATTGACCAGCTCTACCGCACCCACATCTGGTGGGCAAACAGCTCTTGAAGAAACTTTTAAAGTTGCTTGCGGGTGTGATCCCGAGGGGCCTTGCGATTCTGCAACAGGGATCAATTTAGTAAATGTAACTTTTACCTCTCACCCAGATAACACGACCCATACAGATATAAATGAATCTTACGTACTAAGTAAAGTAGGAGACTGTCAATATGAGAATATGGAGGGTGATAATAATATGGCCATCCTCTACGGCTCGGTCGATGGACTTTGGCAAGCCAGCGGGAGTAGTGAAGACGGCTATGCGTTTTATGCGTCTCCTGGCGACACTGAAAAAGGAAACACCCCAAACACTATACCTGACCAAAATATTACGTCAGGTGTGGCAACAGCACGTTTAATAGTTTCTTTTTCATGAGCATGAGCGACAAAGATAAATCAAAAGGACTAGGAGATACCGTTAAAAAGGTAACTAACGCCTTGGGAATCAAGCAATGTGAGCCATGTAAGCGTCGGCAGCAGAAACTCAATCGGTTGTTCCCATACAAGAATAAGGATAAAACTAAAGAGTGAGGTTCTTCCGGATACCAGCCTTCACGGGCATTGAAACGCACCGCGATGACGCCGATCGGGGTAGCTTACGAGTAGTCGAAGGCTGCGTCCCCCACGGGCCGGGAGGACTGCGTTCAGGCCCTGTGTGGGAAAAGATTGGAGATGTTGATCTGTTCTCCGATAGCGATAATTCGCAGAGCCATATGACGGGTGCGGATGATGGGAAAGGAAATTCTATTGTTTATGTTTCCCGTGCCGGGGATGTTCATGATATGGCTGTTTTCAATACAGAACATACTGATCTAGTCTCTTTAGGTTCAACTTATGCCGTTGCAGCTCCGACACTTTACAATCAGGAAGCTGCGATTACACCAATTGGTAACAGGCTCTATGCGATGGGGGATGGTACTGCTGAAGCTGCATACATTGGAAAAGGCCCACCCGCTGCAACTGCTGCGATATTCCCCGATGAAGTTCTGTACGATCAGGAATGGTCTAGATTCCCGAGCTGCAAGTTCTATGCCCAGGGGCCAAAGAAAACTATTTTTGCTGCCGGAAATCCAGCAAAACCTTTAACTGTTTATATTTCTGAGCCTGCGGGCTTGACCAACCCATACCGCGATTCTCCGCACTCCACAGAATTAACAAATCACAATGCTGGGATGTTAAGCACGGTTGATATACTATCATCAAATGCATCCCAAATTACCGCTCTTTCGACCCGCGGAGATCAGGTCGTAGTCCATACCGATAAAGGTTGTCACCTTCTCTACGCACCTCAGTCCGATCAAGCGAGCACTGGATATCGAGTTGAACAGGCTCCCGCCACTAATTTTTCAGGTGCCGTCAATGTTCAGGTTGTAGCAGGGGAGAGTGGAACCCAACCCTTCTGGCTGGGGCACGATGGTCAAATTTATAAGGATGAGGCCGCAAGTCGTGGGGCGGAGGACTTTAAATCTTTTGCAGATCCTAAACAAGCAAGTGCGAAGGCCAAAGGTCAGTGGGAGAAGGAATTACCAACCGATCTAACGGGTTCATTTGCAACTTACGATCCACAGTCCGGTATGTATTGGATCTATGTTGAATCCGATGAATATAAAGAATTCACTAATAACGATGCGCCTAGTGCTCCCTTCTTTTTAAAAGCTCTTCCCGAAGCTGCTGGATCTCCAATTAATTTAACAGCCTCTCCTGATATCCAAGCTCCTATTAATTTAACCGCGCTTCCTGAGATTGTTGCAGCCCCAATTAATTTAATCGCACTTCCTGAGATTGTTTCTACCCCAATTAATTTAATTGCTCTTCCCGAAGCTGCCGAATCTCCTATTAATTTAATTGCTCTTCCTGATATCGAGGCTCCTATTAATTTAATTGCTCTTCCTGAGATTGTTTCTGCTCCTATTAATTTAATTGCTCTTCCTGATATCGAGGCTCCTATTAATTTAATTGCTCTTCCTGAGATTGTTTCTGCTCCTATTAATCTAATTGCTCTTCCTGAGATTGTTTCTGCTCCAATTAATTTGATAGCTGTTCCTGAGATTGTAGAATCTCCGATTAATCTGATCGCTATTCCTAATGGTGTGTCTACCCCCATTAATCTAATCGCACTTCCCGAAGCGGCGCAGCCTCCTATCAATCTAATTGCGGAGGTAGAAGCTGTTGAATCCCCTATTAATTTAGTAGCTCTTCCTGAGACTGTAGGATCTCCCATTAATCTAATTGCTCTACCCGAGACTGTACTGGCTCCTATTAATCTAATTGCCGAAAAAACTTGTTGCGCTCTCGAAGCGGAGTGGGAAACTTTAATAAAGTATGAAATATTTAGTAACAATGAGGTTAGTTGGGGTACTGATATTAGAGTCGTTAAGGACGGTACAACTTATTACGGATCAGTCCAAGGCGAGTATCACTTTACTCCCGTTGATAATGGGAATGGTTGTTTTAACACCGCTACCGCTTTTAAAAATAACAACATAACTGATGCTGGTTCTGGCTGGCGGACGGAAAGCAGCACGTCAAACGGCTCTGGGTGGTGGGGTTTTGAAGACCCCACACCGAATTGTTCATTAGATGAAGACTGTAACCCAGTTTATGATTTTTCTACATACACGGGGTGGGGCCTTCAGGATCAATCTTCGGGAGAAATACTTAACTCTACACTTTTTATTCGCTGGGGGCCTAATATTGAATACACCGCACAAACTCCTACTAATCTAACCGCAACTCCAGCCGCGGCTGAGACACCCATTAATCTAACCGCGACCGCACCAGTATTAGCGGCATATCGTGATGATACATCGGTATACTTTTTATCTAATTATTACGCGGGTACTCAAGTCGGGATCAGTCCTAATTCGGAAATGCGCATTAATGCTATATTCGGGGATAAACTATCGGCAATAACAAATACGACGCCGCCCGCTACGGAACAGGAAAGAATAGCTACAGGAACTAGTAGCCGCCGAATGTCTGTCTTCTTCCCGGACGGCAGTGTCGCGAAGCTATTTAAGGCTAAGAATGATTTTCAAAGTTCAATAGATGATGATAAGTATGTTTTCTGGATACCTATGAAATATGGCGGTCTCAGACAGACGACCGACCTAGTAGCGAACGCGAATTTCGCAGGGCGGTATGATTGGGCTTCCTCGATAACTGGTACATATCCTAGCTGGTATCTTAGGCGTAATGATGGAAGTCAGGACCATTATCAATGGCTAATTGCTGATGCTTCGGGAAATTATCACTGTATGAGATTCAGCAATATTGGGGTTAACTCTACTTCTTCTTTTTCCGGCGCTTTATTATCCGCTGATATAAACCTTGGGAGTAACTTTTGGGGGTTAACTACTCAAACTCGCCTTACGGGTAACGGTAATACGGTTGACGCTGTGTGGTTAACGCCAGACCCTGTAGAAGCGCCGGGGATTAGTCAAGGGACATCAGCACTCCTTTTTGACGATATGTCAGGGGTTAACACAGCAACCTCAGGATATACTCAGGTAAGCGGGAAATTTTACAAAGAAAGCATTTGGAGCGAGCTTCCAACCGCTTGAAAAACTAGATAAATAAAGAGAGAATATAAACTATGGCTACAATTACACTTACTTGGGATAAAGCCGCTAGCGGCGGAACTCCCGCCACTTACAGCATTTATAGAAAACAGGGAAATCATGTGGAAGCTGATGTCCTTAGCGGCCCAGACGCAGGCTATCCTGTAGTGGTTAATCATAATGGCTCTACTGGTCAGACTTTTACCGATGATGGGGATGTTACTAATGACTCAAATCATGTCTCGGGCACTCCTTCTGCACCTCTTTCAGGTACCGACTATTCATACACAGTAACGGCTACAAATGCGGGTGGGACAAGTAATCCAGCTGATAACGCATCCAACGCAATAAACATTACCGCATAAGCGGGGTGTCACTGCAACGAATCGTTGCATAATTAGATATGCCGTATACTGGAACATCTAAACCTTCGAAATATAAAGGCTGGTTGTACGACGAGCGGACATCTGCATTGTCAGGCCCGTTTGTACACGAGGATGTGACCGCTATTACGACTAAAGATAATTCTGCGGATATGTTTTGTGTAACCTCAAATAAAGAGGTTAAAAAAACAAACCTTTTAGAATTTAATGACCCGACATTCCCCATTTTTTTAGACCCGTTCACCACTACGACACCTATCGATTCTAGCGAATCTGGTATAATATGTTCTCAGTCCGGTCAGGGCTTTTTATATAGAAATCGTTTTATGGCTGAACCATTCTCGGACTCGGTTGTTGGGGGTGGTACGATAGCTGACCCGCTCTATTTTAAAGACTCTTACCTTGCGAAAACTGAAACTAATTGGATGCACCTTGGGGATGAGCATAGCGAGAAACAGATTTATCGTGTCGATCTTTCTTTTCATAAGAATTCATGCGGCCACCTTTGGCTTTTCGTAAAAAATGATGAGGGGTTGGTCAAGGGGCAGTACAAAGGAATGCTTAAGCCCCACATGAAAGTTTTTACAAACATGCGGGGTCGGCGATTTAAAATACAAATGATGATTGCGACTCATCATAATTTCCCATGGGCCATGCGTGAGATGTCTATTGGCCATCTGTACGGGAAGAGCTTCTGATGAGGAAATATAAAAACGCGAAGGGTACAGCGTATCGTAGGGGTAAAAATCTACAGCTTACTCGAAAAGTAAAAAACTCTAAAACATCTGAGCAAATATATTCTAAAAACTGGCCTAAATACGGGGGCTCCTTAAAGGCATGCTTTGTCGATACCGACCTTGACGGGTTTAAAGATTCTGTTCGCTCGAAATACCGAAGCCCGGCTGTTTTAAAAGGAAATGCCTGCCATGTTCTACCCCCAATTCCTATAACTGGACCGAGCAATATTTCAGCATCAATCGCTACACCAATAACTGGGCCGAGCGGGATTACTTCTACTATAGCTACACCAATTTCCGGACCGAGCAATATTTCAGCCGAAATTATACAGGCTCCAATTTCCGGACCGAGTAATATTTCAGCCGAAATTATAGCTCCAATTTCTGGACCTTCAAACTTAACAGCCTTGATTATAATCCCATCCACGCTAACCGTATCTCCGTTCCTCAATTATTCTGGGATTGGTGGACCGATCTTGGGAGTGCCCACACCGAGCCACACTTCGTTTGAAAGCTCACAACCCGTTAGCGTATTAGCCCCGTTTACATTTACATTCACGGACACATGGAGCCTTGTTTTCGGTGCCCGCCCTGAATACAGATGTACTTTTCAAAAATGGTCAACCAATCTACCCGGTTTAAATAATAGCACTGATCCTGCGATTGGATCTAGGGGGCCTTGGCCCCCTAGTGGGGGGACTTATACTGCACAACCCATTTACACTAAGGTTCGGATAAACTGATGCTCGGCTAAGCAACCCAAAGATTTTTTATATCCCCCTCAATAATCGCATCGGAGTAAGAATCATTTGTGGTGCTCGCATCGGCGTGCCTAAGAAATTTCTGAGCGATATAAATGCTTTCCGTGCTGGCTATATAGGAACCGAATAACTTTCGCAATTCATGCAATGGGCTAGCGCGATCCCATCCAATTGCTCGTAATTTATCCAACGCATCATCAAATAATGGACGACCGCTATCGGCTCGTTCCTCAATTAAATAATCGTCTTCCGATGCTTTATTAAGAATGTCCGCGGCAACGGTTTTATTGCCAAGCGTAAAACCTTCATGCCCACCTTTCGGCCGGAAGCTTAAGTCCGATGTGATATTAATTCTAGCCTTATCCCCATCCATTTGGAACCAAGGCTTCCGAGCATGGAATATTTCATTTCGTCGCATGCCAAAATGCAGAGCTAGCCCGAGCAGAGTTCGTAAATCTCCTGTGCTATCCTCCCACAATTCGAATGTGCTCTTAATTAGATCTTCACTTGGAAGCTTATAATTAGTCTTCAACCCGGTAAAGAATTCTGCCTCTCTCAACTCTTCGACAAAGGTCATGTCATATTCCTTGAATAGCTTTTCCCGAGAGAACATAGCTTTAATCTGACGGATTCGACTGTTAATCGTCCGCTTCCGACTCGCGAGCTTTGACTCATCGGTTATCCCTTCAAGGCAGACATGTTTATATTTTAGGATAAAATCGTCACATATCTGAGACATGTCGAAATCATCGACAGGTTTTTTCTTCCCCACAACTTTTCGAATGAATCCACCAAGGCTGTCTTTGTACCCCTTGAGCGATGAATCCCGAAGGCCAATAGCCCTTTGATTCTTTTTTAAGATCGCAAGACATTGGCCGAAGGTCGGAGCTGGCGCTTTAATCTTGGCAAATGCTTTTTTATTAAACATTTTGAGAACCTCGTCGAATGGGTAGAGCAATAGATGCCCTCGAATTGTATCGGCTAATTTTAATGCCTCATCCATATCGAGACCGAGAGGGAAATATCGAACTTTTTTATCGACGATTGTCTTAAAGGTCCAACCTCCTCTTTCGGAGCGTTTATATATTCTAGTCTTTCGATTAGATGTGGCGAATTTGTATCGGGTGGTGTGTGATTTCATACCACTAGCGGTAGTGTTTTTTTTCATGTTGTCCAGTGTTTATGCGGTTACACTCTACAACTAGTGTCTCTAAAAGAAATTTTGAATCCAGCGCGTCTACCAATTCCGCCATCCGGGCAAGTTATTGAATAGCAGCAACTTGACACCAGTGTAAAGCCGTGTTATACATTAAATATGACTCGAATGTATCGCTTTTGTATCGAGCCATCAACAAAAAACTATTATGAAAGATTGGTTAGACAAACAAAAATCGCAGGAGAAAAACATGCTCGATGCGGTATCTATTCAAGCTCGCCAGGTTGCCGACGACCTCGTTCCTCAAGTCAGATTATGCGCTTTGGAAAATGAGATGGTTGCGGATATCCTGATCAAAGTTCATTTTGAATTTGGAAAAGAAAAAACCGAAATCTGGAGCGAAGGGGCTGTCGATTTTCCAGCCAAACAATCGGTGTCTCAAATGTTTGAGCTGACCTATGGCCCAGAAGAAAAAGGTTAGTAAGGTACTAACCGACCTCGGTTTAATCCCCGAGGAGGTTAGAATGGCCTTTGGTGTCCGGGAAAAGAAGCCTGAGCCTGAAAAAAAAGGCTATCTATTCCGACCCGATCAAAAGAGAATGATCAAACGGATGAAGAATTGGGAAAACCTAGTGTATGCTCGGTTCGAGGCTGGTATGCACCCCAAAACAATCGCTCGTTGCTTGGGTGTTTCTGAAGAAACTGTGCGCGTACGGTTGCGAAGATCTGGTTTTTTTGAGAAAAACGAGACTACGCTGCCTTAAAAATATCCCAGTTCTCCCGGTATTTTTCTGTAAACGATTTTGTTTTTGGGTCATTTGGATAGACCCATGTGGAAACACCTTTTAAGTTTTTGCAGGGTATCATGTAAAAAATATCGAGTGGGGCGACATATCCCACTACGATGTCGACTTCCGCACAATCTATTACTTTTTTTCCTCGTCTACCACTGCCGGTACTTAAACGGTAGCGTGGGATTTTTCTACAACCCCCCTCATTTACGGAAGCGCGGGTGCCCTTAACTTGAACCCGGAAAACAGTACCTTTTTCGTTTACAACATGGCAGTCTTGCGGGAGATGATCTCCCGCTGGGACAAAAACTTCAAAGCCCCGACCCATCGCCTGTGCGAAAAACTTATATTCGTAAACAGCGCCTGATCTTTTATTATCTACTCTACTCACCTTTGATCCTCCAGCCATATTGTAATTTTTCAGATCGGTTCACCCAATCGAATCCCTTACTGAGCATATGACTCAAGCCCCATCCCAATTTCCTTGGGGTTAACTCCTTCAGTAGCACACGATTATTCTCGTTGGCAGAAAGTACAACCATCAGCTCCGAACAGGTTCCTTCCCAACTATCATCCTTAAGTGTTCTTCTAAACATCGCGAGAATTTCAATGATATGGCTGTATCGACTGTCCGCTCTAGCTCGGGATTCTAGGTCGTGGTTTACAAATGCTTTCACTCCAAACCGTGTTTCTAAAAGATTAGGCTCAATTTCGTGGGCCAAAAGCCAAGCGGCGAAGGCCGGAAGTTCAGCGGTTACGACATGTTTAATATCTTTGGTGAATTTAAATCCGTCATTGCATTTGAAGACCATCAATTTATCTTTGATGCTCATATCCAAATCGGGGAGGAGCCTCATTGAAACCGGGTCATCATTCAGCGTACATGAGATTCTGCCTCTCCAATAGACCCGCCCGGACTTCTTAAATTTACCATTAATCAAGAATGTGTCATTCGCGATGTGCTCTTTCAGCCGAGCGGTAAATGCTGTATGCATAGCATTCGATGCGGTCGGAGCCTCATCGTCAACCAACCACATGCCGTATTCGAATAGGTGATCTGTCCATTCTGATTTACCGGTCAAATATTCTGATGCCTTAATTCCACCCCCAAATAATCCGCCAAGTATAATAGTGTTATACAAGGTTTTCCCGCAATTAGGAGGACCGACTAAAAAGTGTGCGTGTCCACGCTTTGGTTTTCCGGCATGAGCATTTAAATAAGCATGCTTCAACCATGCTAATTCATACTTCAATTGTTTCTCACCCAGCATATGAGCCATCCATTTTGCAATGACTGGGAATTCTGCTCCCCATTCGCCAGCTTGGTCTGCCGGGGTTAAAGGGCTCACCCGAGCGGTATTAAAATAGCGACGGTTTTCATGATTAACAATTTGTGATTTTACAAAGCAAAAGGGTAGACCAGCTTCAATCCGTTTGGCTGAGTTGATCTGAAACAGAGCTTGTTTAACTTCCGATACATTTTCGTGTCTCGCTGGTCGACCGGAAAGATTGTGTCGGCATTGGAGATCTAATTGGCATTCCTCTTTTAAGCTCATTATAAATGAACCGCTTCCATCCTCGATGAAATAATTCCGCCCGTCATACCAATAATTCTCAATCGCCTTGCCGATCCGTCCGACTTCATAATTCCTTACGAATTCATTACTGGTTATCTCAGCCCATGTATAAAATCCTTTGGGCATGTTAAATACTTGCATCCCGGTTTCCCGAACGATTGCTGCATTCTGAGTCTTATGCCCTCCACCTGGATCCCAAAAGGTCGGTCCTCGGCTACCTTCCACAAATTCCGTAGGCCATTGGTTGTCAGGCCAAACCCTTTGGATCTCAGCGTAAACGGCTTCAAGTGGGATAACTACGCCATGACCACGAAAATCTGCGGATTTAGTTGTTTCATACTGCCAATAGTGAAGCATGGCCGTCGGAATTCGGGCCTCAGGACTGACTGCTTTCCAATCATGCCCATGAAGTAAATAATGTTGTCTTTTAAATATACCGGAATCAAACCCCCGAGCGATTGCGTCTCTACCATCAAGCTTCAGCTCTTTGGCCAAACGCCCAAGGAATTTCTCATTGGTTTTAGATCCATGGCAAAAGATTGGATCTTCAAAAAACCAAACCGCGTGGATCCCTCCGCTATATGATCGGGATATATAATTAACAGGGTATTCATGATCAATCATCCGACGGACAATCTCCTCGAATTCTTCATCTGTGAAATTAGCGTCCCAATCAACGGTCACGCCATGAAGATATCGCATGGGATTCGCTTCACTCACACGCTGACCGGGATCTACTCCTTCGCCGGTAGAATATGCGCAGTAAACTGTGCTCGGACTAGCTGCCCATGCTTTGAATTCTGTGGTGTTTCTAAACTCAGGAAGGTCGAATTGAACTTCCCAAGGTTTAGATTTACTGACCTGACTCGCCCTAAGATTTGGAATCGCGAATAGCTCCATAAGTCAATACCTCCTCTAGTACATTGTTAACGGCTAGTTTTAAATCCAGTTCGTGGCATGTGATATTTCTAATCTCGTAATTTATCAGCTCGGAATTTATACCCGCTTCAGACACATGCTCATCCGGAGTGTCATCCAATCCTCTGACTACTCGAACAATAACGCCGCCGTGAGCCCTAATCATCGCGGCCTCGTTCGGAAAACGGACATCATCGATTACATAATTTCTTTGAGGCTCCAAATGCGTCTCCAATGATGAGACCCAAATATTTTGAGACACCAATGTTCTCCCAAATTCTGTGCCCAACAGCTGCATCAATTCCCGAGGGCTTTTACCGAACTTAGGAATTATTTCTTCCTTTAATTCGGGGTTGTAGAGTTCATCATTAGTCAGACCCATGGCTGACAGCATTAATTTAATGGGGGTTGCGAAACTTTTAATTCCGTAATCCCACTCTTCCGCTATTATTCTTGCTACGGATGATTTTCCACATCCTTTTTTTCCAGTAAGTCCTATGATCATTTGGTGTATTGTTTTGTAATTATTGCATCGGATGAGATTGGTACATCTTTCATCCACATGGGCGGGGTGCTCATGATTTTTTGTATCGCTTTTGTGGCGTGTTTAGCGCCCGCTTCGCCCACTTCAACGACAACTTCATCGTGTACATGAAGGACGATTTTAAACCCCGCGTCCGTTATACGATTCATTATAAATCCGAAACAGTCTCTCGCTAACGCTTGAACACTGTTCTGAAAGAGGTTGGCTCCGTACATTTTGGTCCGACGAATCGATCCTTTTTGAGTCGCACATGTTACGCCATCGGGCTCATGCCGACAGCGAAAGTACTTAAGCGTCCGGCCAGAGGGTAAAGGAATTTCAAAATCATTCCCTTCACTCGCTGTCTGTTTAAGCTGCACATCTAATGATTTCCAAGCCCGTGTGATCTTCTGATTCTTGTCACGAAAATCCATCACCTGGATAAAGGCATTGACCCATTGTCGACGGTCGTCGGTCGGAAGTTGAGGGTAGAGCGTCGCTTTTCCCGGCATGTATTTCCCAGCGTACTCTTGAAATCTCAATTCATCTGCCCGGCTAAAATCCTGATCGAGAATTTGAGTCTGCCCGTACATTGCTACAGTCTCAGCAAATTTTGACCATCCACTTCCGTAGCCCAATTGCAACACACGAACTTTAGCGAGTAGATAAAGCTCAGGATCCTCATCCTTTAATTTCCCGCCTGTCCATCCCATTGTCTGCCTTGCGTGTGCCTCATAGGGAGACATCCCTTTAGCTACAAGCTCTAGGAAATCTGTATCCCCAGCAAGAAACGCTGTCAGCCTCGGCTCGATTTGAGAAAGGTCGGATACTATCAGAGTATTCCCATCTCCAGCCGATATGCAGTTACGAATGTTAACTCCGTATTTTGATTCTCTCGGGAGATTCTGAACATTAAAGCCAGCGTCGCCACTCCATCTTCCGGTAGCATCCGCTCCGAAATACTTCATGTTGTATGACATCTTGCCTTCCGGTGTCAGTCGATCTTGCATAGAGCGTAACCGTTTCAAATGCATATTGATTCGGTTGTAATTCTGCATATCTGCAACAAACGAAATCTTATCGCCATTCTCTTTAATCCATTCTTCAAGAACCGGGCTATCTTTCGCCAAGCTTTTTGGAGGCTCAATGCCAAGCTTACGGCACTCAATCGCCAAAGCCTTCTTAGAATATACGACATATTCTTTCTTGGTATCGGGATCTATTTCTCCGTACCAAGGAAGTGCCTTCTTTGCTTCGAATAATCTTTTTTCTAATAGATTAATAGAATTCTCCATCAAGGTTACATCAATCGGTAATCCTTCATAAGCCATCGCTCGGGTCATCCGACTCAATCGCTTTTCTTCTTCAGGCCATTTATCTCCGTACATCTCCCAAATCTGGTAGGTAAACTTCGCATCATCCAATGCGTACTGAAGAACCTCTTTAGATTCGTCCATGGCGATCATGTCGTCCCATGTCTTACCCTTCATGTTTGTGCGAACCCCTTTATCCATCTCTACCCCTAAGAGCTCTTTGGCGGCTCCCTTGAGATTTCTTTGGAATTGGAAATATACGCACATATCGGCGGAACATTCCCATTCGACTTTAATATTCTGAGGTATGATCCCCATTTCTTGGCATCGCTCAAAGACTCGTTGGTCGAACGACGCATTGTGGGCGATCAAAGTATACCCATCCAACCTTGTAAAATCGTAATCCTTAGTCAGCCCGACATATTCAAACTCGGGACAATAAATTGATACGAGGTATGCATCGAACTCAGGATGCGTGACATATTGGTAGGTAGAACTTCCCGCTATTGAATAATCCTTACTATAAAAGGTCTCAAAATCTAGTGCTGCTACTTTCTTATTCATAATTATGGTGTGTGGTTTTTATGAAATTGTGAATGTCGCGGTGGTAGTGGGGGCCAGAGAACACAACTCTGACCCCCTCACACACCACAACTAATCGATATGAGACAATTAGCTAAAATCTTTTAGCCATTCGACGAACTTGGGATCATGCTTCGTTCCCTTGCGGAGCTTAGGAGCATGCACGAAATTGTTACCAGCTTTCACCTTCTCAGTAGTAAGCCTGAATGATCCGGTATTAATACCTTCTCGGTAATACATCTTTGCGGCTGTAAAAATTGGTACTGCTGCATGCTTGTATGCAGTTCCTTTAATTCTCCATAATGCGAAGGCATAATTATTTCCGTCATGTTCGAATGGGAAGTCATCAGGATTGTCACCCTTGATGCAGACCAAGGCATCCGCGATTGCTTTCCATGATGCTGGTGTGCCATCTTGCCACACAAAGGTAGCTTCTGGATCAGCTTCGAGAACTTCTGCTTTCGTGCTCATGATGCGGGGGATTTCTCCGCTGTCCCATTCAATGTTCTCCTCGAACATCTTACCAATGCGGCATACGGTAAACTCTACCTCTTTTTCGCCGTCACTGATTTCGGTTTCGCCATCCAAAACGATGGTTCCTTTTTTATAGGTTTCGGATAATGCTCCTACGCCTTGAGCAATTTGCAGCCTGGGAAAGCTGATATCGCTCGCATCGAAATCTCCCACCAAACCTTGTCCGGGCTGAATCGCCAAGCTTGCGGTTGGGGAACCTTCGATAATATCTCCAGCCGCTTCTGCGTCTGATGTCGTTTCACTTACTTTTTCACTTAATGTTGATTTTGCCATTTTACTATTTTGTTATTTTGTTATTTTGTATTTGTTTGTATGCTGAATGTTATACACTCAGATTAAAGATTTTGAGACTTGCGGAGGTATGGAGATCTTTCCCGGTCTTCTTCCGATGCAATAACATCGGCTTCCTCAAGGCTAAGTTCCACAACTCCGCGAGCACTTTTTTTCTGCCCACGCTCCAACTTCTCAGCGTATTTTTTAGCCAATGCGGAGACGCTAACGCTGCATGCGCTCATAAAATCATCAGGAGTCATAATATGCTCCAAAGCCTCGTAAGCTTCCTGCGCATCCTCAATTTTCGTAGTCGCATTTCGATAATGCAGATTGTACCCGGGGATTTCTTCCCCATTCTCAACCGCCAGCTTCAATGCCTGTTTCTTAGCAGCAGCCTGCCATTTGTCTACCACTTGAGCTACATTTAACATCCGTGATAAGACCATTGGATCTTCGACTTTCTCGGGACTATAATCCCCCCATAAAGTCATCTCAAAATCTGTTACGCTCTCGCTGTATTTCTTGGCGAGCGGTAGTAATTTATCGGACAGGGCAGGGCATGAAAGCTTATGCTTACAATACCGGCAGCCTTCAGAATTAGGAATCGCTTCGGCATTCTCAGCCTGAGCCTTCTCAATTATTAAATTAATCCGAAGACGGATATCTTCCATGTCTTCCCGCTTGTAACTGTGCGTCAGTATCTCATCCCGCCGTGGGAGGATGAAATGAACGGTAGCTGTCTTGAGCTTTGGGAATTTATCCATAACCCCAAGCAAATATGCCTGTCCCTGGATGTTGATGTCACTATCATCAACCTCTCCTCTTCCGTATTTATAATCAACCACATCCGCGTGGTCTCCCTTAATGCTGACAAAGTCAACTGTTCCAAATATCGTAGCCATCTTTTAATATCCCTTCTAAATTTTTATCCATTTTAAATGCGTATATCGGTATCTCCTCGTCGGCGGTCTTTACGAATAAACTTTCACCGCGTTCAACGAGTCCGTGCCCGATAACAATTTTCCTATCCAGTAATAATGTGAGTTCATAGCCATCAATCGGGTTCTCCGTGCTTTGCCGGATCGCTCCCTCAATTGATGAGTACCCATCATCACTACTCCCCATGCTTGATGCTGACTCGTAATTCCTTATAGATATCATCTGCTCCGTCCTCCAATGGTTTAATATAATCAAGGCAGCTAATTACTAATCTCATCTGTTCCTCGTCGAGCCCATCTAGATTGCCGGTCTCAGCAGCTTCGTGAAGCTTCGTGCCTTCCTCAGCAAAAATATTGGTCTCATTACTAGATCGATAGCTTGGGCAAATTTCCACATATTTTAATGTGCTCGGCCCGAGCTCGTGGTGTGCGTCTGGACTACTCATCTTCAGCAAGCCCCCACTCTCCAGTATTAAGGTTCTGGTCAACGGTCGCAGGGTTAAAGCCGCAGCACACAAGCAAACCTTTCAACTCGTTTACAACCTCGTCCAATGTGCAACCGTCTTTTATCTCAGCGGTATACTCGCTATCTAAATCAGTTATTTGTATCTTCATCTTCAGCCTTCTCCTCTCTCTCCTTTAAAGTGTTAAGCAATCCTTCGCGGATTGCTATGTTTACGAAATCCTCGTCGGTTGCATCTTCCTTACCCCAGCGAACAAGCATGTCTTTGGTCTCCTCCTCCATTTCGAGTTCTAGTTTTACATGCATCTCGTCCTCTTCGGATAGGATTCTAATAATTGGTAAATCCTTAGCCTCACTCATTTCTGTAACTCGTCTAGAGCGCTGGCCATTTCCATCATTACCGTGTACATATTCTTAATCTCATGCTGGAGAGTGTGAATCTGCATTTCCTGGAATGCCGTATAAGCTACCATGGAGTTGTCTTCCGGGTGATTCTTTTCGTGAATCGATATCATATCTGATATCTTTTCCTTGAGCTCATTCATTAGCTCAGTCCGATCAGCCGGAAGATCATCCAAGCTGTTAATTGTTTTAAATTTGGATCGCAATGGATCCGGATCGTGGTCTGGTTCAAATCTCATATTTTTTGGTGTGGTGTGTGGTTTCTGTTCTGTTAATAGTGTTATACATGCGTATAACATTATGCAATTATAAAAATGGTCTTCTCACAAGCTTTTCGCTAGGAGGCGCATCAACACTGGCTGAGCGCTGGAAAGTTTTTTTCAGTAGCCGACGGACTAAAGTCAAAGGTCGGAGGATTATAGCTATTATTTTTGTTTTCATATTAAATGGAGCTCCCAATCAGATTCGAACTGATGACCCCATCCTTACCATGGATGTGCTCTACCAACTGAGCTATGGGAGCGGAAAATAGGGCGGAGGGTTTCAAGAATGTACATACCAACTTACCCCCATGATGTACCCCCCGCCTTAAAATGGTGGAGCCAGACGGGATCGAACCGACGACCTCCTGAATGCAAATCAGGCGCTCTTCCAACTGAGCTATGGCCCCATTAAAATTCATGAATTATAACTCTCTCCCTGCCAGATGTACAGCGGTGTCATTTCACCCACATAAGCAGTTCCTATGTTAAAATCGAAATATTCTATAGCTTCTTCCATACTCATCTCACTTTGTATAAGCATGGATTCAAGCATCCGCTCTATCGAATAAACGGCTCGGCCATCAGCATAGTTCTTACCAATAATGCATTCGTCAAACCCGTCCGCTAAAACTACATTTTCATCAAACTCCCACTCGTCCACAATGCTCGTGTAAGTCGCTTCTTTATTTTCAGTTACCGAATTCATAATATTGGATTCATCTCATCGTCATTGATGAGATCGATATTGTTAAGTTTTTCCCGGACAGCTTTGCACACACGCATCTCAACGGTGTCATTTGCAAAGACTATCTTTTGAATACTAGGGCTCTTACCCGTTGCCCGATGAACCCGGCCCAATGCCTGACGCAAATCAATCGCACTAAAGCTCGGGCTTATTAAAGATATGCGTGGGAAGTCACCGGTTTCATCATGCAGACTCAACCCAGTTCCTCCGGCTTGCGTCATGCAAATCAATATTCGACTATCATTCCTTTGGAATTTATTAACCTCAAGTTGACGCTCGAATTCGTTCTGATGACCTCCAATAAAACCAATGTTTTCATCCAGCGAACTTAACCGGTTAATCAAAGCCTGTGCAGTATCTCGAAAATTTACAAAGATTACCACTGAGGATGCGCTCGCATGGGCATCAGCAGTTAACTCTTCAAAGATCGGTACCTTTAATAATTCTACTTCCTGCCGTGCCCGTAATTGAATGGTCAATGCGCTATCCTCATCGGTCTCACGTCGAAGGTCTAAGGCTTCAAGCTCAGCCTTCATGTCCCGATAAATCAAATCTGTATTTGAAGAACCATCTCCTCCAAGATTATAGCCATCTGCAATAACCAAAGTCTCAGGGAATGAACCGGGGGGTAGATCCTTGATGCGAATTCTACTCCCCCGGCCGTCCTTATAGATGTGATCATGGAGTCGTTTTAAAACTGAAGCATATCCCCGGAAGGTTAACCCTCCAAAGACTCCACGCTTACATCCATTCTTTAGACACCAGTTCCACCAACCCGCGTCATTATGCATATCAAGCAAATAACCAAGTGCTCGCATCTCAACCGGATTTGAACAGCTTGTCGCTCCCAAGGAAAGGGTAGGGATACCTCTCTCCTTGCCAGCTATCATTAACTTTGCATTCTCGCTTTTCGCCGATTTGCATCGGTGATCCTCATCAAAAATAAGCAGGGTTTTTGCAGGGTCGATAGACCATCGTCCAGCTCGTTTTGTTTGTTTGTTCTTGGTATAGTACCTAGTATTTCCAGTACGAATCTTTTCGTAATTAAAAACCTGAGGGGCACTATACAAAAATTTATGAGCCCACTCCGTCCAACTCGGGACAACAGCCTTGGGGCAAACGATAAAGGGCTCAAGTCCAAGGCGGCGGGCGACGGTCAGAGCTATGACCGTCTTACCCGTGCCAGTATCACTACCGTCCTTGGCATAACCATTAACCAATAAACTGTCTATCAGAGTTTCGCTGTGGCTTTTCTGCCACGCGAATAGCTCAGGGCATGTAGATGGTAGATTCCCCACTATGTGTCTCCTCAAAAATTTTAAGCCAGTCATCTTGTGTAAGCCCTTCGCGTTTATTCATTATTGAAAGGAATCGCCACATCCGGCGCAGCCCGGTCTCTTCAACCTGGCGAACACGCTCGCGGCTAACTCCCATAATATCGGCAATCTCCTGTAAAGTATATTGCTTCCCCTCTTCCGGGTCATACCAATGCTCAACAATTTCTTTGTCCTCATTTTTTAACTGCGTGCTCCTTAAGCCCGTCATAAACTCTCTCAAGCGGTTGTCTGCGTCGGTTGAGTCCTCCTTGTGGTGATTTATTACTCCACCCACGCGGTTCAGGGCGCGTGCCTTTGTGGGCTTCGTAGAATTCCCGGAGCATTTTGGTTTCCTCCGCGATGATTGCGAGGTCTTCTTGGAAGTATTCACGAGTGGTGAATCGCGTCCCGCAAGTAGGGCACTCACAACGTCTTCTGGTATATTTTGCGACATGCCTAGTTTCCTTTACATAACTGTTCGTTGCACAGATCGGACAGTTCATTTAACTCGCCCTCCGCCTCGCTCTTGAGGAAGCGTATGTCCGCCTCGTTCGATGATAAAAGCGCGGTGTCCTCGTCGATATAAAGCACCGGTCGGGAACTCTCCAGTTGAGATAATAAAGTCTCCAGTTTCTGTATTCGATCGACGATCCCATCCACGGTTTCCGTCATCTGTTCTAATTGATTCGCCATTCTTTTTGTTTGCATTTCCATACGGACAGGGGTCTCCTTTTCTGTAGTTGTGGTTGTGGTTGTGTGATTTATAAGGGTACGATACCAAGTCGCTGCCATTGGTCGCAGGCTTGCAGCTTGGGGTCGAAAGACATAGGCCGAAGGTCGCGGCTATTTTAAGTATTAAGCTTGATTCCATACATCCTCCTTAAGTTGAGAAATTATTATCCGACTGTATTCTTCGACCGAATTTGATATATCTTCTTTCGTTTCCCCGGGCATACTCTCCTCGGCAATGTGATACATCATGTCATAGCCAACTGAGAGAAAACAATTGGCCATCTCTTCCATCGGTAAGCGCTTCCCAAATTCTGATAATAATATCTGAACGCCTTCCATGAAGAGCTCCACTTTTTCTGCTTCGGCTTCGGCCTCGCTCATCATTTATATCCTTTCTGATGATCAAAATCGATGCAGGGCTCGGGGCTCCATAATTCTTCATCGATCTTTTTCCCAAGGTACTTATTCATTTCCCTTTGGATAACATCGATAGCCCTCGGGCCTCGGGCCGCAAGCTCTTCGGTCCAAAGCTCAAGGTGCTTGAGGATCTCATCGTAATCATTTGATTCTTTCTCGCGGCTCATGCTCCGTCCTCCCTCAATAGGTGGATGATCGGGGATTTATCCTCCGGGGCGATGGTCCAAAGGTTGCCGGCCGAATCCTTAAGTCGCAGGTCGAGATTCATTTCAATCTCAACCCCGTGCGGATCGGTGTAATCTAATTTGATCGGGTCGTTGAGCTCGAAATCCATTTCAACGGAATTCGAAATCTCATCGGTAAAGGTTACTGTATCATTATCTATGCTCATATTTTGGTGTGTGGTTTTTTTGGTAATCTCGGGGATTGCAGTCCCCGTTTGTGATATGGCTAAGGTAGAATAATGTTATACACCCGTCAAACTTTTTTTAAAGTTTTTTTTCTTACATGTTCT
>Ga0209715_1000929_pt1 | contig 24444 bp, 20 predicted proteins | sample COGITO_mtgs_1205_2_FD_184809 | JGI IMG/M metagenome (GOLD analysis project Ga0209715, IMG submission 184809) | Pelagic marine microbial communities from North Sea - COGITO_mtgs_120503 (SPAdes) (version 2) | ecosystem: Environmental > Aquatic > Marine > Epipelagic ... | reverse complement strand
GAATTATTGAGCATTAATGTGTCAAACGTCAATTTCGGCTCTTCTTCTTCACAATTTGTGCGTTCACATGACATAATCAAAGACGCAAACAGCGCAATACCTACTAACTTTGAAAACACGTTGAGATTGATCATAATTGACACATTCGAAGTTACAAATAGCCCACTTATTAAAAGCCATAGGTTCAGACGAAGACTTTGAGACCTTGGCAAGTAAAAGTTTCGAGCATCAATACAAACGTAATAAGTCCTTTAAAACGTATATCGATCTCATTGGTAAATCAACTGCGTCTGCAGCTGGGTCTCCAGCTTTTCTCCCTGTGGAGCTTTTCAAAACACATGATGTTAGGTGTAATGAACTAAACGACCTTCTCTTTTTAAGCAGTGGGACCAGCGCTGCAAGTGAGCGAGCAAAACACTTTGTTCACGATAAATTTTTGTACAAAGACCTAGCTACAGCTCATTTCGAAGAAAAATATGGACCTCTTGAGGATTGGGTTATTTTGGCTCTACTTCCTTCTTATATAGAGAATGGAGAGTCCTCTTTAGTTCTTATGGCTGATGGCTTTATAAAAACGGCTCATAAAAACTCGAAATTCCTTTTACACAAACCTGAAGCGCTTCTTGAGGAATTTAATCACTTGCGCAAATCGAATCAAAAAACACTTCTGATAGGCGTAAGCTATGCCCTGCTCGACTTTTGCGAGAAGCATCCCATAAGTTTCCCAGAATTAGTCGTTATGGAAACAGGGGGTATGAAAGGTCGAAGAAAAGAACTCACGAGATCAGAACTACACGATGCTTTAAAAAAGGGTTTTCCTAGCTCTGAGATCCACTCCGAATACGGTATGACCGAATTGCTTTCTCAGGCTTACAGCAGCGATGGAAAATGGTTTTCTCCTCCAAGATGGATGAAAGCATTTACTACAGAAGTAAGCGACCCATTCAAAGTTCTCGGACCGAATCAGCGAGGATTACTCGCATTTATTGACCTCGCTAACTATCACAGCTGTTCATTTATTCAAACAAGAGATATTGGAGTAGTAAATGATCAAGGTATATTTACAGTAGAAGGTCGACTTGATAAAAGTGATTTACGTGGTTGTAACCTTTTGTACACTTAACTTAGCGCAATAAATGGCATTGTCTTTTAAAACTAGTTATATGAAACGCATTCTCTTTTCATTGATTTTATTCCTTGGCCTCTCTAGCTGTTCGTCTAGGCTAATTATGAAGCAATCAGAAATTGAAAAATTTAAGCTTACTGAAAGTATCCTATCACAAGTGCAGCTTTTCAATTCTCATTATTTGGTTTTAACGCGCTATGAAAAGGGAACCGAAGATCAACTTGCCACTAAAGGAAAGGTAAACTTAAGCTATGGTCAAGAAGTCGATCAAGTTCTTATAAAAGACCTCACTAAAGGGAAAATCATAAAATTTATGGATGGTAACCGCATCGCTGTCGCATTTGAACCAGATGAATCAAAGTATCTCATTTTCGGGCCAAATGAAGGTGGTGACATTTACTTTCTTCAGGCCCTAAGTTGGGAGAATAGCCGCGGAAAAATTCAATACGGAGATAAGATTTACTACACCAATCCTGATGTTTCAAAGTGTTCTGTCTTTTACAAATTGAAAAAGGAGTATCGTCAGAACAAAAATGTACGCACAGCAAAAGGGAATAAAGTCTAGCCCATCATCTTTCGTAGCCTATCATTAACCTATTAGAGATCACGCTTTCTTGTGACAAGAGTCACGCCCATCTCTCTAGTCATCATCTAGCTTTGACTTTCATTAATCAAAACACACACCGATGAAAAAGAATATGGGCACGACCGACAAAATTGTGAGAATAACTCTGGCATTTGTGATTGCTGGTTTGTATATCACAGGAATAATTAATGGAATAATTGCCATAGTAGGACTTGTTTTAGCTGCCGTCTTTATCCTGACAAGCTTCATCGGCACTTGTCCACTGTACTTGCCATTTGGCCTCAGCACTTTGCGCAATAAGTTGAAATAAATAATAAGCCAAACAATACAAAAGGCAACCGAAGTTGTCTTTTGTATTTCTTGAACTCGTAAATAAAAACCTCCCAAGTTTATCAGAAATCAATTCTTTAATCGTAATATTGCGATGAAGCAATCAACATGGGAATTACTAAAGCAGACCTCTTCACAGAAGAACAAAATCATATCAGCTCAATCGCTAAAGTGCTTGGTCATCCAGCAAGAATTGCCATTGTTGAGCATTTACTGTCTGTGAATCAGTGCATCAATAGTGATTTGGTGAATGAACTTGGCCTGGCCCAAGCAACCATCAGTCAGCACCTTAAAGAACTAAAGTCAGCCAACATTATACAAGGAACAATTGAAGGAACATCAATGTGCTACTGCATCAACCCAAAAGAATGGGGTCTGATTCAAGGGCTATTCAATAATTTATTCAATCAATATCAGCACACCACCACAGGCGATTGCTGTTAAAATAGAAATCATGAATACAGAACAAGAACTCAAAGAAATTGTACGAGAAAAGTACAGCAAGATCGCTCTGCAGGAAAAGGACTTGAATGCAGCATCATGCTGTGGCGCGACCTCTACTTCTAATAAAATCTACAACATCATGATGGACGACTACACTGAGGTAGACGGTTATGCCTCTGATGCTGACCTAGGGTTAGGATGTGGATTGCCTACAGCGTTTGCCCATATTAATAAAGGTGATACGGTGATTGATTTAGGCTCGGGAGCTGGAAATGACTGCTTTGTAGCCCGCCATGAAACAGGAGCCGAAGGCAAGGTGATCGGTATTGATTTTACTGAAGCCATGATCACCAAAGCAAGAGAAAATGCAGACAAATTGGGCTACAACAACGTAGAATTTCGCTCAGGAGATATAGAGTCAATGCCCGTTGTTGATTCAACAGCAGATGTTGTGGTCAGCAATTGCGTGCTTAACCTTGTCCCAAACAAACAAGCTGTAATCAAAGATATTTTCAGGGTCTTAAAACCTGGTGGTCATTTCAGCATTTCGGATATCGTGTTGGTGGGTGAATTGCCTGATGCATTGAGAAAAGATGCGGAAATGTATGCTGGATGTGTAGCAGGAGCGGTTCAAAAGGGTGATTACTTAGGCTTCATTGAGCAGCAAGGATTTCATAATATCACTATTCAAAAAGAGAAAACCATCACCATTCCGAACGATATATTAGAAAAATACTTGACCACAGAACAGATGGACTCGTTCCAAAATGGAAATACTGGAATTTTCAGCGTTACCGTTTTTGCTGAGAAACCGGGCGTTAAAACACCCAAGTTCAAGGTAAAAATTGCCGACCTAAATACCTCATCAAACGCTTGCACACCTGAATCAGGTTGCTGCTAAAAACACAATTATGAAAGATCAACTCATCGCATCACTAAAGTCATTTGAAGCGAATATCTCTTCTCTGAGCGAAGAGCGAAAAGAGAAACTATTGCCTCTTGTTTATTACATCTTGGATAATCAACGAGATAACGATCCTTCTGAACTCATCTTTGTGTGTACTCATAACGCGCGAAGAAGTCATATGGCTCAACTATGGGCTGCAGCTGCTGCCTTGTATTGCGATCTTGAAAATATCGAAACCTTCTCCGGTGGTATTGAAGTAACGCGCATCCATCCAAATGCCTTGGCTTCGCTAGAAAGAAGTGGATTTGAATTTTCAGGCGATGATGATGGAAAAAATCCATCTTTTCTTGTACAACTCGGAGAAAGTATCATGCTTGAAGTGTTCTCAAAGGCTTATGGTGATGATACCAACCCACAAAAGAATTTCGCAGCGGTATTGGTTTGCTCAGAAGTAGCAGAGGCGTGTCCAAATGTTGAAGGCGCTTCTCTTCGTCTTCCTATATCCTATGATGATCCAAAAGAATTTGATGGGTCAGAAAAAGCGGAGGAAATGTATGATAAGCGAAGTGTCGAAATAGGAACAGAGATGCTCTACGTTATGAAAACTGTATCTGAAAAACTGGCTTCTTGAAAGGAATCAGCTTTTTCGAGAAATACCTGACGTTGTGGGTTGTTTTGTGCATTGGCTTTGGCATCGGAATAGGTGCATTGCTTGGTGATGATATTAAAATCATTGCCGACTGGGAATATGCACACGTAAATATTCCCGTTGCTATTCTTGTTTGGATGATGGTCTTTCCCATGATGGTTCAAATTGATTTTGGATCATTAAAAAATGTCCGTAAAAACTTGAAGGGATTAGGTCTGACCGTAATCGTCAATTGGTTGATCAAGCCTTTTACAATGGCGTTTTTCGCTTGGATATTCTTTGACAACATTTTCGCTGCATGGATAAGTCCTGAGCTTGCAGATGAATACATTGCCGGGGCAATTTTACTCGGGGCAGCACCTTGCACCGCCATGGTCTTTGTGTGGTCGTATTTAAGTAAAGGAGATGCCAATTACACCTTGGTGCAAGTGTCGGTCAATGACCTAATTCTTTTGGTGGCGTTCGTTCCCATAGTTCAACTACTCCTTGGAATTACAGATTTTCAAATCCCTTATGATGTGCTTGTTACTTCGGTCATAGCATTTGTTGTGATTCCTTTAGCCGCTGGGTTTCTTGTAAATAAATGGCTCATAAGCGCTAGAGGACTGGAATGGTTTAATGCTCAATTTCTGCCTAAACTAAAGCCTCTATCAATTACTGCATTGTTATCGACTCTTGTGTTATTGTTTGCTTTTCAAGGTGATCAAATTCTGAACGCCCCATTCTTTATCTTGCTGATTGCCATTCCGCTGACGCTTCAGACCTACTTCATCTTTTTCTTGAGTTGGTTTGCCGGCAGGTTTTTGAAACTGCCTTATCAAATATGCGCACCCGCGGCTATGATAGGTGCAAGCAATTTCTTCGAACTTGCGGTTGCTGTGGCGATTGCACTCTTTGGCCTTAATTCTGGCGCTGCTCTTGTAACAGTTGTAGGTGTGCTAATTGAAGTACCGATAATGCTTAGTCTGGTGAAAATCGCCAAGAAATGGAGCTATCGTTAATCGATCTTTTCTATTCGGCAATCACCAAGAAGTAGTTCTTTTTGCCTCTTTGAAGTAGAAGGTATTTACCGGCAATTAAATTGGATGAAGAGGAGGTAAACGCATCATCAACTTTATTCTTGTTGATAGAAATTGAATTCTCCTTGAGTGCCCTTCTTGCCTCACCATTCGAAGCAAGGAAGCCGGTTTTCTCAGCAAGTAGATCTACAATGCTCATCCCATTTTCAATTTCAGCTTTTGAAACTCGTCCTTGTGGAACGCCTTCAAAAACATCAAGCACGGTGGCCTCATTTAAACTCATCAGCGCCTCGCTTGTAGCCTTTCCAAACAGCACCTCAGATGCGTTGATTGCATTTTCCAAATCACCTGATGAATGCACTCTAGCGGTTAACTCATCAGCCAAAGCGCGCTGCATTGCACGTAAATGAGGTGCTTCAGCATGCTCGGCTTCCAATGCTTCAATTTCTTGTTGAGTCTTCAGAGAAAAAACACGCATATAGTTGCTCACATCGCCATCAGCGGTATTGAGTAAAAACTGATAGAATTTATACGGAGAGGTTCTATTCGGGTCCAACCATACATTTCCACCTTCAGTTTTTCCAAACTTCGTTCCGTCAGCTTTCTTAATTAATGGTGTCGTCAAAGCATATGCTTCCCCCGACCCCATTCTTCGAATCAGTTCCGTTCCCGTTGTAATGTTTCCCCATTGATCGCTACCACCCATTTGGATGTTGCACCCATAATTCTTCCATAAATGATAGAAATCATAGCCCTGAATCAATTGGTAGCTGAACTCGGTAAAAGACATTCCATTCTCTTGTCTGTTCTTCACTGAATCTTTGGCCAGCATATAATTGATAGAAATATGCTTTCCTACATCGCGTATAAATCCTAGAAAATCAAACTCTTTAAACCAATCATAGTTATTGACGATTTTGGCTGCATGCTCCCCATCAAAATCGAGGAATTTTTCAAGTTGCTTTTTCTGACTATCCAGGTTATGTTGAAGTAAATCAACACTCAATAAATTGCGTTCAGCTAACTTTCCACTTGGATCTCCAACCATTCCAGTAGCTCCACCAACTAATGCAATCGGATTGTTCCCAGTGCGTTGAAAGTGGGTAAGAGTCATCACCTGCACCATGTTGCCAATTCCTAAAGAATCAGCGGTAGGGTCGAAACCGATATAGCCGGTGGCTCCTCCTTTCGCAACAAGTTCTTCTGTGCCTGGAACCATGTCTTGCAACATGCCTCTCCAGCGCAATTCTTCTACAAAATTGTTCATGTCTTACCTCGTTTGGGCGGCAAAAATAAGCTTATATCATCTTAAGGATAGGATGATGTCTTTACTCATTTAGGATCTCGAAAAGCTTATCCAGGTTAGGAGTAAGTATAATCTCAATTCTCCTGTTCTTTGCTTTTCCCTCAGCCGTGCTGTTATCGGCAACAGGAATATACTCTCCTCGGCCAGCAGCGGTGAGCATTGTGTTGTCCATTCCACCATCATTGGTCATTATTTTAACAACAGATGTTGCCCGCACAACAGAAAGGTCCCAATTATCCTTGATTGCTCCTGAACCATTGAAAGGATCTGAATCAGTATGTCCTTCTACCAAAATGGTTATGTCTTTTTCATTTTTAATTACTGCTGCTAAATCAAGCAGCGCCTTCCTTCCTTCTGAATTAACCACAGTGCTGCCACTTGGGAATAATAATTTGGCCTCTAGACTAACGTAAATTTTGCCGTTGCGCTGCTCTACCGTAAGGCCTTTATCAGCAAAGCCAGTAAGCGCAGCAGCGATGCGATCTTTCAATGCACGCACAGCAGCATCTTTATCAGCAATAATGCTCTCCAACTCTTTAACCCTTGCCTCTCGTTTTTCAAGTTCAACTTGAAGATCATTAAGTCTTTGCTCTTTTGCACCCAATTGTTTTTCAAGCTCTCTTAAATCATCCTCCCTTCTTTGCAGGTCGAGTTGAGTCTCCCTCAACGCTTCGAGTAATTCTCTATTTTCTCTATCTCCCTCGTTTCTTGATCGGCTTAATCGATCAGTCAATTCTTCGTTAAGCTTGTCTAAAGTCTTATACTTTGCTTCTACTTTTCTGTAGTACTTGCCATCTGTAGTGGTATCCTTCTTCAACTGCTCGAAAACCTTGGTTAGTTGAGCCAAGTCCGCGCTTAGCTCTTCATTCTCTGCGGTTAGTTTTCTATTGGTATTGGTCAACGACTCTCTATCGTTTTCACAGCTTTCTTGTTTAGCCTTCAATTCTTGATACTGACGTGATGGAACACACGATGAAACAGTAATCATCACAATCGATAATAACACAATACTTCTCATACCTTTTTGACTTTGAATATTTAGCAAAGCTACCGGCAAGAAGAACGAAGAAAATCAGAAGTAGCAGGAATTATGAACAGCCTCTTTTTCGTTATTCTGCAGCGTCCATTTTCAGGCTTTCATCAATCCAGACTTTTCTAAAGTCTCGATATTCTATACTATTTTGTGAAAAGCCTTTAACGTATTTTGGAAGTAAACGTGTAAACTCATCGTAGTATAATGGCATGATAACTGCGTCATTAATGAGCATTTGATCTAAGCTGCTAAAAATACTATAGCGCTTGGTCTCATTGAGCTCTCTGATTCCCATATGGTAAAGGCTGTCATATAATCCACTATGATAATTCACAGTGTTCAAATACGCTCCCGACTCATCTTCCATGTCTTTACCAAGAAACAGGCTTAAGAAGTTTTCTGGATCCGGATAATCAGCCAACCATGCACTCCTCCAAAATACAGAGTTTCCAGATTCAGCATTATCTGATTGTTGAGCCATACTAAGCACCTTGATGTCCACATTAACGTTAAGGTTGTCCTTAAGCATTTGCTGGATGACTTGAGCGATCACTTCATAATTTTGTCCTCCGCTGGCCGTTTCAAGAGTGATGGTTGGGAAATTTTCACCGTTAGGAAAGCCTGCTTGAGAAAGCAAATCCCTAGCTTTTTCTGGGTCAAAATCATTTCCTCGAACAACCTGATGCGGGTAGTTATTAAAGACTGGTGGTACTATTCCATAAACACCTGGTGTTCCTTCTCCTTGAAGCGTGTATTCGACTAACGATTTTTTATCTACGGCTAAATTGAATGCTTTTCTAACTCGCACATCTTTGAAAAGCTCATTCTTATGCTGAAACGCGTAGTAATGGACGCTCAATGATGGAATTACCTGTGGACGATAAGAAATCACTTCCTTTTCTTCTGTGTCCTTTAAGCTTCCCATTACCTCTCCATACATGTCAATTGGAAGGGTGAAGATCATATCTAAATCACCGTTCTTAAAACTTAGCAGCTCTGTCTTCTTGTCCTTAACAAAAGTCACTTTAATCGCGCTTAAATAAGGCAAGGAGTTTCCAAATTCATCAACACCCCAATAATTTTCATTTCTCTGAAGCACAACCAATTCATCGCGCTGAAAAACCTTTAAATAAAACGGCCCAGTTCCAATTGCATTATTTCTTAAGTCCTCTCCATAAGTCTCCACCGCTTCCTTTGGGTAAATGTAAAAAGCATTATGCCCCATGAGCCTTAAGAAAGATGAGAATGGAAAGTTGAGTTTGATTTTTACGGTATAATCATCAATGATTTCAATGCATTCTAAGTCAGGTGGATTCTCTCCTTTAAGCTTAAGTTTATAGTAGTCATTTGCTCCTCTTAACCGATCCTTCACCAACCAAAACATTTGGTTATAAGGGCTTGGAGTGCAGAGTTGCTCAAAACAGTATTTAATATCATATGCATTTAGCTCTCTGCCTTTGCCCCCACTGAAACAGGGATCATCGTGAAACATAACTCCTTTGCGTAACCTAAACGTCCATTCCGTGGCATTTTCATTGGCTTCCCAGCTTTCAGCTAATCCAGGAATTGGCTCTAACGTAGCTTGATCAAATCGCACCATGCTCTGATAAACCTGGCTCGCCACTCGATAGCCCGTTGCCTCAGTAATCTCTAAAGGGTGAAGGCTTCGAATATCCATGACTTCATTTACACGAAAAACTCCTCCAACTTGGATGCCACCTTTGCCTTCTTTTAAAGCTGGTTTTTGTTCGCCCGCACAACCAAAAAGCATGATTGAAACGACAATAGAAAATATTAGTCTTGTCATAGTGACCTAGTTCTACGCGAATAAATACCTAAGAGTTTTAAGAATTGCTATTCTCCAAGGCATCCTTTGATGTGAAAGATAATTAATCAGTTGCACAAGTTATCTTAGTTGGGAAGCGTTAATTTGAAAGAATTTCAATGAGTGCCCTGTTACGAATAATCTATGTGGCGTATAAGCCGCTGCTTATGCTTAGTGTTTTTACACTATGTTTTTCGGAGCTAAGTCGTGCGCAAAATCGAGTGATGGAGGGGCCTGAAACGATTCTTGACACCAATAGTATTATTCCAGAAAGCTTTGAATTAAAGGGCTTAGAGCGGGATCAGTATTCAATTGATTTCGCAAAAGCATTACTGACCATTGAAGATAAATCCGTTGTTTATCCATTAGAGATAACCGTGAATTTCAGAACCTTTCCTTTTAACTTTTCAAAACCCTACTTACACAAGGATGAATCGATCATCATTGCCCGTCAAAGAGTTTATAACCCTTTTAGGTCAAAGGTCGGGGATCAAAATGAAACACTATTAAATTTTGGTGATATTGAAAAACGGGGAAGCATTTCTCGCGGAATTAGCGCTGGGAACAACCAAAACTTGTCGGTTAATTCCAGTTTAAACCTCCAATTGTCAGGTCGTTTGAATGACCGTTTTAGTTTGGTAGCCGCAATTGCTGACCAAAACATCCCCATTCAGCCTGAAGGAAACACACAACAACTTCAAGACTTTGACCAAGTGTACATTCAAATTTTTGATGCTAAAACGCGTATAACAGCCGGTGATTTTCAAACCATCAGAAACGAAGGATACTTCATACGATTCAACAAACGCTTGCAAGGAGGAAGAGTTGAAAGTAAAATCGTTCCCTTTAACGGTGATACGACTAGAACAATTAAAGTAGAGGCTAGTGGCGCTGTTTCCAGAGGGAAATTTGCTCGAAAAACTATTCAAGGTATAGAAGGAAATCAAGGCCCATATCGCTTAACGGGGGCCGAAGGAGAACCCTTTATTGTAGTGTTATCAGGAACGGAACGCCTGTATATCGATGGGCAACTATTAATCCGTGGCCAAGAAAATGATTATGTCATCAACTACAACACTTCTGAAATAACATTTACGGCCAAAACTTTGATCACCAAGGATCGAAGGATTGTGGCTGAATATCAATACTCAGATCGAAACTATGCCCGATCAATGATCTATAGCTCTGCAAACTATGAAGGGCAACGAATGAAACTAGATTTGGCTTTTTATTCAGAACAAGACGCCAGGAATCAACCCCTTCAGCAATCCCTAACTGATCAGCAAAAAGATGTGCTTCGCGGAGCGGGCGATAGCGTAAATCTAACCCTAGCTTCGAGCCTAGACTCTGTTGGGTTTAGTGAAACTCAGTTGCTCTATGACTTAGTCGACACCTCCTACTTAGACCCCATTTTGAATACAGAAATTGAAGCCCGAGGCGTTCTGATATACTCTATTAATCCCGAGAAAGCAGTCTACCAAGCGACATTCTCTAATGTGGGTGCAGGAAACGGGAATTACGTTTTCAAAGAACAATTGGCATTTGGTAGAGTATACGAATGGGTTCCGCCCATTGACGGAGCACCTCAAGGATCATTTGAGCCAGTAATTCAGCTAATCACGCCAAAGCAGCGGCAAATGATTACCGCAAGAGCAGAATATGCCCTTTCCGAAAACATCACCGCGACCATTGAGTGGGCTGGCAGCAACAATGATATCAACACCTTTAGCACATTAGATGAACGCGATGATTTGGGAATGGGAACAAAAGTGACCATTGATGGCTCGCAAAAAATTTCTGATAAATGGAGCGCATTAGGAAAAGTCGACTATGAATTCTTACAGCAGAATTTTGCTCAAATCGAGCGGTTTCGTGATGTTGAATTTGATCGTGATTGGAACATTAGAGACCTTCTGATTCCTAATGACCAAAACGTGATCGGGGCTGAAATTGGAGCAAAGCACAAAGAAGATTTCAAGACGATTTATGGCATTAAATCATTTACTGCTGGTAATTCATTCCGCGGGATACAAAACTCTGCTACCGTCAGTTCTAACTTCAAAAATCTAAGAGGAAGTTACTCTGCCAGTCTTACCAATCAAGAAGGTGATCTTATCCAAAGTGACTATTTTCAGCACAACACAAACATTTCCATTCCATTTTGGAAACTAAAGCTAGGGTTCAAAGACGATCTCGAAGAAAATAGACGTTACGATCCAAAAACTGATACACTGAGCAACCTTTCCTTCAAATGGTGGGAATGGGAGGCTTCAATCTCCACTCCAGATAGCGCCAAAAACAAACACAAGGTTTCTTACTCTGAACGAACCGATTGGTTGAAAGAAAATACAGACTTAGGTCGGGCAACTTTCGCGAGAATTTATGGCTATGAAATGGGGTTGAATAAAATGAGAAACTCGAGCCTCAACATCAGGGTCAACTATAGAACACTTGATATTCTTAATAATGAGCTCACCAATCAAAAGCAGGAGAATACACTCTTGTCTAGAGCAGAATATCAATTCCGCCTTTTCAAAGGAGCTATCAGTTCTAGTACATTTTATGAGATTGGTTCTGGATTAGAAAATAGGCGTGAGTTCGTGTATATAGAGACAACGCCCGGTCAAGGAACGCATATTCACGTAGACTATAACAACAACAATGAGAAAGACCTGGATGAATTCGAATTGGCTATCCAAGCTGACCAGGTTGCTTCTGCAAATTATTTGAAGGTATTTGTTCCAACAAGCGACTATATCAAAGTCTTTAGAAATCAGTTTTCTCAATCCCTCTTTTTGCGGCCTTCTGTGATTTGGAGAAATAAAACCGGTGTCAGGAAAATTGTGAGTTACTTCTCTGATCAATTCTCTTTCGCTGCCGATCGAAAAAATCTTGAATTAGACCTTTTAGATCAATTCAATCCCTTCCTTTTTGATTTAGCAGATTCCGTCCTTCAATCTACCAACTCCAACTTTCGAAATATTTTCTATTTCAATCAATCACACCCCATATTTGGGGCTGATCTTACATACCAACGCCTCGACTCAAGAAACTTATTGACCAGCGGGTTTGAGTCACGAGCGAATGAAAAAACAAGTGCAGGATTCCGTTGGAATTTTACTTCAATATTAAGTTTAGAATCAAGAGGAGAGCAAGGAAGAAAAAACTCCGAATCAGATGCTGGAGTTCTAAGTTCGAGAAACTACAATATTCATTACCAACAAATTGAACCAAAGCTTGTACTCCAGCCAGGGTCAAAATGGAGGTTAAGTTTTGTCTTTAACTATAAAGAACAAGAAAATAAGTTGAACGTACCTGAGGCACTCACTGGAGGTGAAAAATCAATTGCTCGAAAAAGCGGACTTGAGTTCAATCTCAGTTCACCCGAGAAGGGAAGCCTTTTAATGACCGGGAGTTTGGTTCAAATTAATTATTCTGGTGCGGCAGGAAGCCCTGTAGGTTTTGAAATGCTAGATGGTTTGCAACCTGGACTGAACGGAACATGGGGCATTTCTTATCAACGCACTTTGGCCAATAACCTGCAGATAAACCTGACCTATAATGGACGTCAATCTCCCGGACTAAGACTAATACACACCGGTGGAATTGAGGCTCGCGCTTTCTTCTAAGCTCTTATTTCAATTGAAAGGTTGTGGTTCCCATCATGTAATCCTCAGCATACATTTCTACAATGTATTTACCCTCTAGCGCTTCGTCAACCATGTCCCAATAAAGACACATATCCGTTTCCTCGCCTTCGTACACGATTTCCTCTTTTCTAGAGTAAAGCCCTTCTTTCCCGTCATAGGTAAACATGTATTCTTTCGATTGATCGAAGGACAAAACCCCACCATCAGGACCAATGATTCTAAGGTAAATGATCTTCTTTCCTGGCTTGGTAACTTCGTTTTTATCGATCGTAAAGCATGTTTTTATCTTATCCGTGCGCTTTGCGCGATCAGTCTCCCTGTGAACGGTGTTGTTTTTTACTCGCTGGCCAAACGAAATCAAGTCTACCGCCTTCAGCTTGGATCCTATTTTTACTTTTTCAGCCAGTTTATCGTTTTTGTCACTCAACTCAGTATTCTGCTCTTTTTGCTTGCTAAGCTTTGTTTCTACTTCGGCTTTTTGAACGATTAATTCTTGATTAGCCGTGTTTAATGAGTCTATCGTTACCAAATAATTCTTCATCACATCACGTAAAGTAGATGCCTCTTTTCTCAATTTGTAAATAACCCAAGCATCATCCTTGTGCTTCTCCGCCTCCTTTAACATTTTCTCGATCTGCTCTTTTTGCTCGGAAATTTGAGCAAGCATGTCTTCATTGTCTGTTGAAACTGAATCATATTGAGCAAGCATGTCTTCAAGCTCTCTAGTCAAGTTGCTTTTTTCTGTGGTTATATCTGTATTCTCTGTGATCAGTTCAACGTTCTCTTGCCGTTCATTGTAAAAGAGAAAAAGCGTGGCTATGTTGGTTATTAAAAGCAACACAACGAGCACTATGAGATTTCTTCTCTTATTATCTTGATTCTCGGACATAATACTTATGTATTAATTTTGATGCAAAGCTATTAAGGTTCAAGATTTAACGATGATTGTTGAAAATCATTTTTAGCCAAGTCAATGTTAACAGAGAATAATTGACTTTGCCAATGAATCATCCTCTATCCAGGCTTACATTTGGCCCATGTATCGCTTATTTAACATAGCCATTGGATTTGCAAGTGTCATACCAGGAATCATAATGGCATTAGGCGCGTGGCAGTATTTCCAAGAATTACCGTTGATTCCTATCTTACTTGGAAGAAGTGTAGGTGCTTTTGTTGTCATCTCTGTGGTAGCGGCCATCCAAACTAAAAAAGACATTAAGAAAGTTTCTCAATTGGGAATTAGCATCGGCTTTATTTGGATGCTGACAGCAATGATTTTGGAGTTAGAGATATGACTCAGGGTCATGCAGAAAGATGGTTTGCCTCAAAAGGCTGGAAGGTTTTTCCATTTCAAGCCTCTGCATGGAAACATTACCAAGATGGATTTAACGGTATCGTAAACGCACCAACAGGAAGCGGAAAGACATACTCTCTGCTACTTCCAATTCTACATTCTATTGAAAAAGGCAAAGGCCTGCAGGCAATTTGGATCACCCCAATACGCGCCCTCTCAAAAGAAATTTTGCAGTCTACTGAACGCGCGGCAAAAGGTTTAGGCGTTGAAGTAAAAGTGGCGATAAGAACAGGAGACACCTCCACCAAAGACAAAACACGCCTCAAAAAATCTCCTCCCGCTATTCTAATTACAACCCCGGAAACCATTCACCTTTTATTGGCTCAAAAAGGATACGCAAACTATTTTAAAAACGTGAAAGCCATCGTGATGGACGAATGGCACGAACTCCTAGGGTCTAAGCGTGGCGTTCAAATAGAGTTGGCCCTTTCTAGGTTAAAAACGATTTCTCCTGCGCTCCGTATTTGGGGCATTTCTGCCACTATTGGAAACATGGAAGAATCGTTGCAGGTTCTTTTAGGCGACTGGTATAATACACGGCAACATACGATCATCAAAAGCGGAATTAAAAAGAAATACATCGTAAAATCAATCTTTCCGGATGAACTAGAAACATTGCCATGGACGGGCCACTTAGGAATTCGCTTAATGGATAAAGTAATTCCCATCCTTCTCAAAAGTGAAAGCACTTTGATCTTTCTAAACACCCGAGGTCAAGCAGAAGTGTGGTACCAAAAACTCTTGGAGCATTCTCCTGACTTTGCTGGTGTTGTGGCCATTCATCATGGCTCGATGAGCCGAGAAACACGTCATTGGGTGGAAGATGCCTTGTATGATGGACGATTGAAAGTCGTGATTTGCACTTCAAGTTTAGACCTAGGGGTTGACTTCAGGCCAGTAGATACTATCATTCAAGTTGGCGGACCAAAAGGTGTTTCGCGATTCATGCAACGAGCCGGGCGCAGCGGTCACCAGCCTGGCGCAACGAGCACCATTTACTTCTTACCCACCCACTCACTCGAACTGATCGAAGCTGCTGCGTTGCGAGAAGCAGTAGAAAAAGAATTGACCGAAAGTCGATTGCCTTTTATTCGTTCGTTTGATGTTCTTATTCAATACTTGGTCACTTTGGCCGTATCAGACGGTTTTAGACCAACGGAGATATTCGAGGAAATTCGAGGAACTTTTTGTTATTCTTCCATTTCAGAAGAAGAATGGAATTGGTGTTTGAGCTTTATTGTAACCGGTGGGAATTCCCTTAATAACTATGATGAATTTCATAAAGTAGTTGCAGAAGATGGGGTATATAAAGTGATCAGTAGAAAGGTCGCGATGCGGCACCGATTGAGCATGGGAACCATCGTCAGCGATGCCATGCTCAAAGTAAAATTACAGCGTGGAGCTTACCTTGGAAATATCGAAGAATACTTCGTGGCCAAACTTAATCCTGGAGATAATTTTTGGTTTTCGGGAAGAAGCTTAGAATTGATCCGCATCAAAGAAATGACCGTGCAAGTGAGGAAATCAAACAAGCAAACCGGACCTATTCCAAGTTGGATGGGTGGCCGTATGCCACTGAGCTCTCAAATGTCGAAAATGCTGAGAAAGAAGCTCAATGAAGCGGTATTAAAAACTTCACAAGATGAAGAAATTCTCTTCCTCGAACCGCTCATTCAACAGCAACAAGAATCTTCTATTGTTCCTAAAGAAGATCAATTTTTAATCGAGAAATATGAAAGCAAAGACGGGTATCACGTTTTGATGTATCCTTTTGAAGGGCGCTTTGTGCATGAAGGAATTGGCGCTTTGATCGCCTATAGAATTTCTCTTTTACAGCCTATTTCATTCAGCATTGCAATGAATGATTATGGCTTCGAATTACTCTCTGATCAGCCCATTCCTATTCAAGACGCCATAGACTCGTCCATTTTCTCAACCGATCATTTGATGGACGATATTTTGGCCAGCATTAATTCTGTAGAAATGGCCAAGCGCAGGTTCAGAGATATTGCCAGTATAAGTGGGTTGATTTTTCAAGGATATCCACACAAACAGAAAAAAGACCGGCATCTTCAGGCCAGTTCTCAATTGTTTTTCAGTGTATTTCAAGACTATGAAAAAGACAACCTTCTGCTCAGACAATCCTTTGATGAGGTGATGGATTTTCAGTTAGAAGAGGTGCGAATGCGCGAAGCTTTAAACAGAATCAATAGTCAGGAGATTGTGGTCACCAACCCCGGAAAATTCACTCCATTTGCTTTCCCAATTATTGTTGATCGTTTGCGCGAAAAACTCAGTTCTGAAAGCCTTCAAGATCGCATCAAGAAGATGAAAATTGGATTTTGATTCTGGGCTGAGATGGATGATCTTTGAAACGATGAAGAAATTACTCTTGCTTCTTGCGTTCTTAGGCCAGTTTGGCGCTCAAGCTACAAATCTAGACAGCCTATTTAACTCGATAGCATATCGTTCCTCTTCTATTCAACTGAATGTATTAGATAGTGCTTATAAATCTATGAGACGTTCAGATTCATTGGAGTTCATAGCTTTTCACAAACGAGCTATGCAGGCCAATCTAGATTGGAAAGACAAAAAAAAGTTATTGTATACAGCCAAGTACAATCAAGCAAAATGGTTCTTTTATCATGACCAAAAAGCCAAGGGCATTCTTATTTTTTCTTCTTTATCTGAACAAATTAAAATCAAAGAATACCCTAAGCTAAAAGCACATGTGCACATTTCTTTAAGCTCCAATTACAGCGAAATGGGGTCTCCTGAAAAAGCATTAGAACAAGCTCTTCTGGCTCTTGATTGTATGCAATTCGCTCAAGATTCAGCATTTCTTCCAGTCATATATAACTCGATTGGAGAAGACTACCGAACACTCAAAGACTTCAATGCAGCCATTGATTATTACAATTTAGGCTTGTCCGTTGCCATCAATCAAAATGATTCTTTTCACATTGGTAAGATTTCTAACAATAAAGGAATTGCTTTAACGCAATTAGATCAATTTGAAGAAGCAAAAGATGTGCTGCTCTTTGGTTATGAGACGGCAAGAAAAACCGGTGATAAGTTCGGGCAAGCTATTCTTTTAACGAACCTAGGTTTTAACGCCAAAGAGAAGGGAGAATATCAAGAAGCGCTCGAATACTATACGCGTTCTTTAGCCCTTAAAGAAGCTTTTGGTAATCAACGAAGTATAGCCTACACCTTGAATGACATGGGTGAAACATACTTCTTACTTGGAAAACATGATCTAGCCATCAGATATTCCCTAAAGGCTTTGGGAATGATAGATGAAAAGTATTCTCCTTATTATGCGAAAGATTTCAAGCTCACTCTTGCTCGATCTTACAAAGGCAACGAGCAGTATGACAGTGCTTTTTTCTATTTAAACGCCTCAAGTCAGCTTCAAGAAAGCCTGCTTAATGAAGACAAACTAAAAGAAGTAGCACGCATTGAAAAACTCTCTGTTCTGAGAGAAAAAGACCTTGAAAACAAAATGCTCAAAGCACAAAACGAGGCAAGTCTTTCTGAGCTTAAGCAAGGTCAGTGGTTATTTGCTTTTGTGGCATTGCTCTGCATAACAGCCATATTTATAGGGTTTATACTTTACAGAAATAGCCGGCTTAAAAACGCCTTTTCAAAACAGCTCGAGGCGCAAAACCTAGCGTTGACACACTCGAATGAAAACTTGAATCAATTACTCAATGAGCAGAATTCATTATTCAACATTGTTACGCACGACCTGAAAGGCCCGCTCGTTAACAGCGCGCAACTCTTAGAACTCGAATCAGAATCGAAAACTTCTGAGGAGAAAGCCAAATTAAGAACAATGATAACTCGCTCCGTGAATGGTGCACTAGGTTTTATATCTGAGTTCAACGCATTGAGAGAGTTGGAAGAAAAACACGAAATTCCACAGAATCAAATTTTCGATCTCACTGCAATTATCAACGAAGTTTTGGGCCACTTTCAAAGTGAAATGGAGTCACGAAAAATTGAGGTACACTTCAACACCTCTCAAAAAATTGAGTTGAATAGCGTTCCATCGTTTGTTCGGCATATTATGCTCAACCTCATATCAAACGCAGTGAAGTATTCGCCTGACAAGGGCAGTATTTTTATCACTATTTCTCAATCTGACAATACTCGAATCTCCATTGAAGATCAAGGTATGGGTATCAAGCCTGAAAATTTAGATCGCATTTTCGAACGCTTTTTTCGCGCCCCTGCAGGATTGGTAAGTGCTAAATCAAATGGGTTAGGGCTGTCTTTGGTGAAGCTTTTAGTTGAGAAATTAAATGGTAAGATCACCGTAAAAAGCACGCTTAATAAAGGCAGTGAATTCATTGTTTCCATTCCGTAAATCCAATGTCCTTTGAGCCTCTAGCTTTTGTAATTGCTAACACTTCGGTTGTTTTCGGAAACCGTTGGATGAGCATTGGTGATGACCTTATCATTGCAGATCTGCATTTGGGCAAAACCATGCATTTTAGAAAAGCCGGTCTGCCTATTCCTCCATCTGCCCGATTTGCGGATCAATCAGCGCTGCTCGATTTAATCCATTCCGAACAACCAAAACGACTCGTCATTTTAGGAGACTTGTTTCACAGTGCGCTCAATTCTGAAATGGAAGAATTTGGAATGATCACTAGTCAATTTCCTGAAATAGATTTTCTGCTAGTTATTGGTAACCATGATATTTTATCCGATTCAAACTATCGCTCATTGGATTTGCAGGTTTTTGAAACCCTAATGATTGGCCCGTTTTTGCTTTCGCACGAACCCTTAGATTCTATGCCTGTGGGCGAAATCAACATTCATGGGCACATTCATCCCGGAGTATTACTTAAAGGAAGAGGGCGACAATCGTTGATGGTTCCGTGCTTTCATCTTCAAGGACAACATCTATGCATGCCTGCTTTTGGTGCCTTAACAGGTTTGATGAAGGTAAAAACCAAGAAGAAAGATTCGGTTTTCGGGGTTTTAGAAGCTGAAGTGGTTCAGTTGATGTGATTTTTTTGTCACTTAGAGTGGCACGTGCAAAGACATCCCACCTACCTGTCACTTAATATAAGAAAGAGAACTGACATCCCACATACCTGTCACTTCGAGTGTCCGCCAGCAGGCGGATGTATCGAGAAGCGAACAGAAGGAAAATGACTTAGTCGTTCTCGATACGATTGGTAAATTTCTGCTCTAAAAAGTACATTCATCCCGCAATCACTCGAACTGACAGAACTTTTGTCATTCAAAACTAGAAAGCGAATTGACCTAGCCTTTGTGTTTTAAACTTGAAAAGCCGGCCATTAACCCACACGCCTGTCACTTCGAGTGTTTTTTGAAGCGCAGCGAAGAAAAATGTATCGAGAAGCAAACAGAAGAAAATCCTCCTCCTTCGCAATTCTTTTCTTTTTTTGTAATCTAAATCAAAGACCATGAGCGACAAGATTAATGCAGATAAAGCACCAAAACCAGTTGGTTCATATCCACACGCTAGACGCGTTGGAAACTTGCTCTTCTTATCTGGTGTTGGTCCACGCACCGCTGGCTCTGATGCGAACGATAGTGGCGTTCCAGGATTGAAGCTCGACCACAACGGCAACTTCTTAGAATTTGATTTTGAAGCGCAATGCCGTTCGGTTTTTGATAATGTGCGTGCAGTACTTGAGGCTTCTGGAAGCTCGTGGAATAATCTGGTGGACGTAACGGTTTTTTTGGTCAACATGAGGCGCGACTTCGCAACCTATAACCGCGTTTATGCCGAATATTTCAAGGAAGCTCAACCTTGCAGAACCACAGTTGAAATCAATTCATTGCCCACGCCTATTGCCATAGAGCTGAAGTGCATTGCAACCATAGATTAAGGTGAAAGAGCCCAGCAAAGAAGACATATTGCTTTTGCTTGAACGAGAAATCAAGAAAACAAAAGCGACCATTGAAGACTACAAGTTAAGCTCGGGGCCTATCGCTCCGGATGACGCCATTGGTCGCATATCAAGAATGGACGCGATAAATAATCGAACCATTGTGCAGACCGCGCAACGTAACGCTGAAGAAAAACTCAAAAAGCTGGAGCGTATGCGAGAAGGAATTGACAGCCCTGACTTTGGTAAATGCATCAACTGTGGAAATAAAATTCAAACAGGCAGAGTCATTCTAAAGCCCGAAAGTCCTTATTGCGTGAAGTGCGCGGGGTAAAAAGTCTCTCTGAAAAATCGTATAATCGTAATCTTTTTGGATTCAAATCCAATATTATTATACTTTTATTGGATTCAAATCCAAAATTGTGATAAAACGACATCAACTTGCATTTGCTAAGGAAAGGCTTTTTAAAGGAAAGGCGTTAATCATTTACGGCCCAAGACAAGCCGGAAAAACCACCTTCACTGAGTTACTCTTAAAAGAAACAAAAGAGGAAATTCTCAAACTGAATGGAGATGATGCTGACACACGCTCCATGCTTTCCGAGGCAAACTCAACCCTTCTTCAAAACATTATTGGCAGCCACAAAATCTTAGTTATTGATGAAGCCCAGCGCATTCCAAACATCGGGGTTGCCATAAAAATTGTGGTCGATCAATTCAAAGATGTGCAAGTTATTGCAACGGGATCATCTTCCTTCGAGTTGGCTAATCATATCAATGAACCATTAACGGGTCGCAAATACGAGTTACTACTCTTGCCCATCGCTTTTCAAGAAATGGTTTCCCATACAGATTATTTGAGCGAGACGCGCATGCTTGAGCAGCGGTTAGTGTATGGAAGTTATCCAGAAATAATTACCGACCCAAGCCATGCAGAAGAGCACATAAAACTCTTGGCTAACAGCTACTTGTACAAGGATCTTTATTTACTTGAACAAATCAAAAAACCCATTCTACTCGAAAAACTTGTGAAAGCATTGGCCCTTCAAGTTGGCAGTGAAGTGAGCGTAAACGAACTTTCAAAACTGATAGGTGCGGACAATAAAACGATAGAAAAATACATCTCAGCGCTCGAACAAGCCTTTGTGGTGTTTACACTTACCTCGTTCAGCAGAAACGTGCGCAATGAATTGAAAAAAAGTCGAAAAATTTACTTCTATGACAACGGTGTGATCAATGCCATAACCGGCAATTTCACCCCAATTCATCAAAGGTCAGATGTAGGCGCGTTGTGGGAAAATTACCTCATAAGTGAGCGCATGAAATACAAGGCAATTGAACAGATGAGTGCTACATCGCATTTTTGGCGAACCACGCAACAACAAGAGATTGACTACATAGAATCTTCTTCAACTTCGATCGCTGCTTACGAGTTTAAATGGAGTATTAAGGCCAACTATAAGTTTCCGGTAACCTTCTCCAAAGCTTATCCTTCGTCTACTTTGCAAACAATTCATCCAAAAAACTACGGCTCTTTTCTAAGCTAACGTAACCTATTACGATTGTAGTTAATCGCTGCTTTCTTCAAAGCATTCTTCTTGAAATAAGGAATGATGATGTACATGGTTGTAGGCACTGCTCCAGCTATTACCAAAGCTATTTGCGATGGAGATGAAACGTCATCATTGGTCCAAGCATTATAGGCAAAAACGCCAAACAAAGGAAGCGCAACTCCCAAAGAAACTTGTTTCGCTATTGCCCAATTTCTGAACCGATTCATATACTTTTTACTCTCAGGATCAAAGTCAAAATTTCGTCTCAAGTTTCCACCATATATTCCTACCCAATGATAATCGCTCTCTGAAGCGTTTTTGTAGCTATGCCAATAAAAAAACGAGCGGCTATCGCTTCCAGTTGAGGTGAATGAATAGCTTCTAATCATATCAGACTGCACAACTAGGCTGTCATTTTCTGATTCAATTTGAGCCATTACGCTGTAAAAAGGAAATAGCAATGTGATGGTGAAAAGTAGATAAGGTTTCATAGGTGAAACAAACTTGGGGAAAAATTGAATTCAATAACTCTTCCTTGTGAATTATTGACCGCTAAAATTAGGAGCCCTCATAACTCGCCATTTCACCATTCTTTTCAACGGCCAAGTCGAATCTAGATTTTACCTTTGCCGCCTTTAAAAATCATTGGGTAGAAGGTTGACATGAAAGGATTTAAAGAACATGATGGGCTTAACCTGCCGAACATAGCTGAGCAGGTGCTAGAGAAGTGGAAGAACGAAAAAACGTTTGAAGAGAGCATTTCAACACGTGATGGCAAGCCAAGCTTCGTGTTTTACGAAGGGCCGCCCTCTGCCAATGGCATGCCTGGAATCCATCACGTAATGGGCCGAACAATCAAAGATTTATTCTGTCGATATAAGACACAACGCGGGTTTCAAGTAAACCGAAAAGCGGGTTGGGACACTCACGGACTCCCTGTGGAATTAGGTGTAGAAAAAGAGTTGGGGATTACCAAAGAAGACATTGGTAAAACCATCACTATTGAAGAATACAACAAAGCTTGTCGTGAAGCGGTAATGCGCTACACCGATGTTTGGAATGATCTGACTGAAAAAATGGGTTATTGGGTTGACATGAGCGACCCTTATGTAACCTATGAAAACAAGTACATCGAAAGTGTTTGGTGGCTGCTGGGTCAGTTGTATGAGAAAAACATGCTTTATAAAGGCTACACCATTCAGCCTTACTCTCCCGCTGCAGGAACAGGATTAAGCTCGCACGAATTAAATCTTCCGGGTACGTATAAGGATGTGAAGGACACGAGTGCAACGGCAATGTTTAAACTTTTATCAAATAATCAAAACATTGAATCCATTCAATCCTTGCTTGAAAATAATATCCCAATCTATTTCTTAGCATGGACTACAACTCCTTGGACACTTCCTTCAAACACAGCCCTCACTGTTGGTGAGAAGATTGAATATGCTCTTTGTAAGGGCCCCCACCCATACATTGATGGAAAAATAATCCATGTGATTTTAAGCTGGGATAGAGTCAATTACTACACAGACATTAAGACTTGGGATATAACCGAAAAGCATGTTGCTTTAGCAAGTGTGAAGAAAGGATTAGAATATAGGAATAATCCGAATGGTGAATCAGAATCAAAATGGTCAATAGTTGCTCATTTTATGGGGAATAATCTGCTCGGCTCACGTTACGAGCAACTGCTTCCTTATACTCAGCCGATGAAAGATGCTGATAAAGCGTTTCAAGTAATTGCAGGTGATTTCGTTACGACCGAAGATGGAACAGGAATCGTGCATACTGCGCCAACATTCGGTGCAGACGATATGCAAGTGGCAAAAGCTGCAGGTATTCCACCGATGATGGTTGAAAATGAAATTGGTGACCCAGTGCCGTTGGTGGATCTTCGAGGTCGATTTGTAATGGATGTCAAAGATCCTGTTTGGGGATTGGCGGGCGAACCAGTAAAGGCAGAGTACCTTACTGAAGAAGAAAAGGAAACCGCTTTCCAAAAACAAAAAGTTAGCCTCAAAGAGCACATTCCTAACTTAAGTAATTACCTAAGTGTTGACGAGCGTATTGCTCTTAAACTCAAATTAGAAGGGAAGGCCTTCAAGGTGGAGAAGTACCAACACAACTATCCACATTGCTGGCGAACAGACAAACCAATATTGTATTACCCATTAGACTCTTGGTTCATCAAAGCATCATCGGCACGTGATAAGATGATCGCCTTGAACAATACCATTAATTGGAAACCTGAAAGCACAGGTACAGGTCGATTTGGAAATTGGTTGGAAAACGTAAATGATTGGAACCTGAGCCGTTCTAGGTATTGGGGTACGCCCCTTCCTATTTGGCGCTCTGGACCTTATGGTCCTCTGATGGAAGAGTTTGTTGGCGCAATCAACGACTTCACAGAGAAAAACGCCTATTACATTTCAGAAGAATGTGTTGACGAATCGGGTAGTCGTTTTGATGGTCAATCTTTGCGAAAGTATCTGGGTGAAATGCGGATGGCGGGTCAAAACGTAAACAACGTTTGGAATGATCTTATTCGCTCTAGAAAAATAAAAACTTTTGCTTCTCTACCTGAAGAGATGATCGACTTGCACCGGCCAATGGTCGATTACGTGATCTTCTTTAGAAATGGGCTCGTGCTTGCTAGAGAACTAGACTTAATCGATGTTTGGTTTGACAGTGGCGCTATGCCATATGCTCAATGGCATTATCCGTTTGAGAATAAAGAACTGGTTGATAACGGAACTGTTTTCCCAGCCGACTTCATCGCTGAAGGAGTT
>Ga0209715_1000924_pt1 | contig 24506 bp, 16 predicted proteins | sample COGITO_mtgs_1205_2_FD_184809 | JGI IMG/M metagenome (GOLD analysis project Ga0209715, IMG submission 184809) | Pelagic marine microbial communities from North Sea - COGITO_mtgs_120503 (SPAdes) (version 2) | ecosystem: Environmental > Aquatic > Marine > Epipelagic ... | reverse complement strand
GACGCAGTCGGGCGTGCCGAGCTGAATGAGTGCGGGGGGGTAGTAGTCGCCTTTTTTAAAGGTCGGCCGCGTTTCGGTGTCGAAGCCCAGAATCGTCGCTTGTTGCAGCGTTTCAACTGCTGCGGCCATCTCATCGGCAGTATTGAGGATTTCAATGCGTCCTTCCCAAGAAATGAGCGGTAGTTCGTTGATTTCGGCCTTGGAGATCTTACGAGTGGCTGTTTGCGGTGAGTGGTTACTTGCGGACATGTAAAAAGGGGGCAGTGGCAGGCAAATTAAATAACGATACGGTATCTAGGCCTCAATTTCGAGGCCATCATAAGCGATGGCTATGTGATTTGGAAACAAGACTTTAGCCTCAGGGTTGTGTTTTTGGTTGTAGCTGCGATGGTATTCCAGCGTGCCTTCGTGTATTAGTTCGATTTCGCGATCCGTGTAGCCGGGTTCGTGGTGAGAGATGACGAGTTTTTTGACCTGGGCGCGTGCGGAGAGTTCGACAGCGGTAATATGGTCAGAGTGGCCCCAGTTACGCTTGGAGGTAGCGGCTTCAGCAAAGGTGTATTGTCCATCGAAGATGAGTACATCGGCATTTCGGAAGAAGTCGATGAAGGGGTAGTCTGCTTGCTTGGACTCGGGCCCGTGTTCGGAGTCGGACGAGTAGATGATGGACTTGCCGTGTTGTTCGAATCGAAAGCCCCAGGAATCGCCAGGGTGTTGTTGTTTGATCGTCGTGATGGCGACTTCGCCGACTTGAAAGGAGGCGCCAGCTTCGCGGATGTCAAATTCGATGTCTGCCTGCATCGTCTCGAAGGGCACGGGGAAGTAGGGGACATTCATCTGCGCACGAATCGCAGACTCAGTTTCGCGGTGAAGGCCGTGGATAATAATACGGTTTCCCGGGGCATAGGCGGGCGTGAAAAAGGGGAATCCCTGAATGTGGTCCCAATGCAGGTGGGAGATGAAAATATGGTAGGTTCGGGGCGGAGTATTGTCTGCAAGCGCAAGGGCGAAATCGCGAATGCCGGTGCCGGCGTCGCAAAGTATGACGTCCGTGCTGTCAGCTTCGATTTGTACGCACGAGGTGTTGGCTTTGTAGGTGCCTCGGTTGCTATGCGGTAGTTGGTCGATGAAGGCATCCATCTCCACTTCAGAGCTGAAGTGTTCGTTGCGCGCGGCCCATAGTGCGGCCTTGAGCTTGCCTCGAATGGTGGCGGAGGAAGCGGGGCAGGGGAGAGAGCCGCAGGAGCCCCAGATGATTGCTTTCATACTCACAGTCGGAATTTATTAAAATTATGTCTATGTTTTCATCAGAGTCAAAACAAAGGGCACTTGCTTGCTGTGATGCTATTAAATGGTGGCAGAGTTCTCTTGTGCGCAATGAGTGCGATGGAGCAGAGTATTCGTCTGCTGCCAGTGGTCGTGTGTGGAGTCCTATGTTATCTGAAAGGCGGAAAAATTAGAAGGCAGTATATCTGGGCAGCCCTACACCTGTTGTTTATTCGCCACTTGTCTCTTGTATTGCCTCTTCGCGCGCGGCTTTGGTCATGCGAACCACGTTGCGCACGGGGTTTTTGGTCACCACATTGCCGCCGGTGCCACGGCCGCGGACGACTAGATCGCGGAACAAAATAGCTTCTTCGGTCTTACGAAGACGCGGTGCGGGCTTAAGGTTGACCTTCACCGCGTCCGGTTCGCCGCTCTCGGTCGGGTAGCAGGAGATGTACAGCACGCGTGAGCCGGGGTTGCCCTTGGTGAGATCGTATTCCTTGTCACGGGTGACCCCGCCGATGGTAAAGTGCTTCGCCACAGTCGGGCCGTTCCTGCCATCGCGATAGACCATGCAGTAGGTGGTGGCGTTGGGTTCGGCGCGGTTGAAGATATCGATGTGCAGGATGTTTTTTCCGAAGAAGGCTTTGTTGCTGACTTTCGAGACGATCAGCTTGCCCGCTTGGTTGATCGAAATCAGGTCGCTGAGGTTGGAGCATTTGCACACCGCTTCATCCTTTTTCATGCTGGTGCCTACGAAGCCTTCCTTGCGGTCGACGTAGAGCGTCTCGTTGGCGATCACGACTTCCTGGGCCACGACTTTTTTGAAGCACGCTAGTTCGGTCTTACGTTCGCGGCCTGTGCCGTATTTCTGGATCAGCTCTTTGAACCAGCGAATCGCATACTTGGTGAGTTGCTTGAGGTAGCGTTGGGTTTCGTCGATCGATTCCTCGAGCCCTTGGATGAGTTCATCGGCCCGAATCGAGTCGAATTTGGAGATGCGCTTAATTTTGATTTCGAGCAAGCGCAGGATGTCGTCGCGTGTAATTGCGCGTTTGAACAGTTTCTTGTACGGCTTGAGGCCAACATCCACTGTTTTAATCACCGCGTCCCATGTTTCTTCCTCTTCAATGCGGCGGTAGATGCGTTGCTCGATGAAAATCTTTTCCAGTGAGGAGAAATGCCATTTCTCTTCGAGTTCGGCCAGCTGGATTTCGAGTTCTAGTTTGAGTAGTTCACGTGTCTTTTCGGTGGCGAGATATAGTAGATCCTGGGCGGAAAAGAAGTTGGGCTTGCCGTTCTCGATGACGCAGATGTTGGTCGAGATTGAGATTTCGCAGTCTGTAAAGGCGTAGAGGGCTTGCTCGGCGGTTTCGACATCAACGCCGGCGGGCAGGTAGACAAGGATCTCGACCTTGTCAGCGGTGTTGTCTTCGACGCGCTGGATCTTGATCTTACCTTTTTCATTGGCCGAGATAATTGAGTCGATGAGCGAAGTGGTGGTCTTGCTGAACGGCAGCTCGGTAATGGCGATCAGGTTTTTTTTGCGCGCTTCGATACGGGCGCGGCATTTGACGCGGCCCCCGCGCTTGCCGTTGTTGTATTCAGAAACATCGGCGATGCCGCCGGTTGGGAAGTCGGGGACAATCTCCGGTGTTTCCTTGCGTAAAAACGCGATACAACCTTCCAGCAGCTCATTGAAATTGTGCGGCAGAATCTTGCAGGACAGGCCGACTGCGATGCCCTCGGCGCCTTGTGCCAGTAGCAGGGGGAATTTGACCGGTTGGGTCTCGGGTTCTTTATTGCGGCCGTCGTAGGACGCGAGCCAGTTGGTGGTTTTCGGATTGAAGACGACTTCCAGCGCAAACTTGGATAGGCGCGCTTCGATGTAACGTGCCGCCGCAGCGGAGTCGCCGGTGAGGGTGTTGCCCCAGTTGCCCTGCATGTCGATTAGCAGCTCTTTCTGGCCTAGCTGCACCATCGCATCGCCGATCGAGGCGTCGCCGTGCGGGTGGTATTTCATCGTGTTGCCGATGACGTTGGCTACCTTGTTGTAGCGTCCGTCTTCCAGTTCGCGCATCGAGTGGAGGATGCGGCGCTGCACGGGCTTGAGGCCGTCGTTGGCGTGGGGGACGGCGCGCTCGAGGATAACGTAGCTGGCGTAGTCGAGGAACCACTCGCTGAACATATCGTCCACGTGGCCAGAGTCGGGCTTTTGGTCGAAAATTGCATCGTTGCCCGCAGATTCAGTGTCGAGTTCAGGTTCGGCGCTGCTTGAGTTCGTAGGGGCGTCGAGCGAGAATTCTAAATTATCGTCTGAGGGCTTATTGTTACGAGGCATTTTTGAAAAACTGAAATTCTGGGCCGTGGAAAGATTGGAAATCAACCAACTCGGTGTTCAGAGATGGAGACGGATGGCACCGATTCCAAGAGTGAATTGCAGCTTTGTTGTTCGATTCGGGTGTTTTATTACTCCATGCACAGGCGAGGGGCAACGTCAGGATTCGTTGATTTGTCCGATACCAATCAAGTCACGCTTCTGCATTGAGGCCGAGTTTAAGGCAGGCGTCGTAAAGTTGCGGAGGCGACCCTTCGGGGCGTGTAAAAAACAATACTTTATGCTTACGATTTGCCGACATTTTGCTAGGTTATCGCTATGTCTATTAATCATACCCCCAAGACCCAGCACAAGGCCCTTTTAAAGTGGGCCGATAAGATGATCGCCCTTTGCGAACCCGACGCCGTTCACTGGTGTGACGGTTCGCAAAACGAAGCCGATAGCCTGTTCGCGATGATGGAGGCGAAGGGCATGTGCGTGAAGCTCAATGAGCAGAAGCGCCCCAACAGTTACCTGTTTCGCTCCGACCCGAACGACGTGGCGCGGGTCGAATCGAAGACTTTTATTTGTTCGCAAAATAAGGATGGTGCCGGCCCGACTAATAACTGGGAAGAACCGCGCAAGATGCGTCGTAAGATGAAGCAGCTGTTTAAGGGCTGCATGCACGGTCGCACGATGTATGTGATCCCTTTTAGTATGGGCCCGGTTGGCGGGCCGATTTCGAAGATCGGGGTGGAGATTACGGATTCGCCTTATGTGGTGGTGAACATGCGGATCATGGCCCGCATCGGGGATCCTGTGCTTGAGGTGCTTGGTACAGATGGCTTTTTCGTGCCTTGCCTGCATTCGGTTGGTTGCCCGCTGGATCCTGGCGTCGAAGATGTCCTCTGGCCCTGCGATCCTGAAAATACGCACATCGTACACTTCCCTGACGAGCGCACGATCGTCTCTTACGGTTCTGGCTACGGTGGGAATGCGTTGCTCGGCAAAAAATGCCTCGCGTTGCGCATCGCTTCGACGCTGGCGCGTGATGAGGGTTGGATGGCCGAGCACATGTTGATTCTCGGCGTGGAAGAACCGGATGGGCGTAAGACTTATGTCACCGCGGCATTCCCCAGCGCTTGCGGGAAAACGAATTTTGCCATGGTCATTCCACCTAAGGAAATGACTGGCTACAAAGTGACCTGCGTGGGTGACGATATTGCTTGGATCAAGCCGGGGCCTGATGGGTGTTTGTACGCGATCAATCCCGAAGCGGGCTTCTTTGGCGTCGCGCCCGGCACGTCGTATCAGACCAACCCCAACGCGATGGATTCTTGTGCCAAAGACTCGATCTTTACCAACGTGGCGTTGACGGATGACGGTGACGTCTGGTGGGAAGGCATGACCGACGAGGCGCCCGCTCATTTGATCGACTGGAAGGGCAATGATTGGACACCTGACAGTGAGGTGCCGTCCTCGCATCCAAACAGCCGTTTTACCGCGCCCGCCTGTAATTGTCCGGTGATCGATCCGGATTGGGAAAAGCCCGAAGGCGTGCGCATCCACGCCATGGTGTTTGGGGGGCGTCGCATGAGCGATGTCCCGCTGGTGACGCAGGCCTTCAACTGGGGGCACGGCGTCTATCTCGCCGCCACCACCGGTTCTGAAATGACCGCTGCAGCCGAAGGAACGATGGGCGCACTGCGTCGTGATCCGATGGCGATGCTGCCTTTCTGTGGGTACCATATGGGCGATTACTTTCGGCATTGGATCAATATGCAGCGCGACCTCAAAGAGACGCCGCGTGTGTTTAACGTCAACTGGTTCCGCAAGGATGCTGAGGGCAATTGGCTCTGGCCTGGATTCGGCGAAAATATGCGCCCACTCAAATGGATTGTCGAACGTGCTACCGGACGCGCCGGCGCTAAAGAGTCTCCGATTGGTTGGATGCCGCGCTACAAGGATTTGGACTGGCGCGGGATTGACTTTTCTGAAGCCGAATTCGATCAGCTCATGGCCATCGACCGCGACCGGTTAAGGATGCAAACCCTCCAGCACGAAGAGCTCTTTTTGAAGCTGTTTCAGCATTTGCCGAAGGAAATGATCTTCGAGCGCGAGTTGCTGATTTCGAGATTGTAGCAACTGCCTGCGCGACTGCGTGTCGGTCGAGTGTCTAATAGGAGGTGGCGCCGCGTGGCGGTGTGATGCTTTGCTGTCATTACATCGTCGCGTTGTCTTTCTGCGACTGCACGCGTTGCCGAGTATCTCCAACGAAGATATTTCGCACAAAAAGAACGTCAATCGTAGCGCGATCGGTTGCACGGGTGAAATTGTATCGCGAACATTGATTGTGCGATCGCGTTGCACTTTGGTGGTCGACATGGTTTAGATCGCAGGGCCGCGACGGCCAGGTCTCATTTCTATTCTGCCCGCTGGATTGACTTGTCCTTCAGTAGTATCTTTTCTGAGGATATTACTGTTACTATTGAAATAATAATTATCTAGTCCCCTATGAATAAATTACTTGTCGCTAATCGCAGTGAAATTGCTGTCCGAATCTTTCGTAGCGCGACCGAGCTCGGTTGCCGCACTGTCGCCGTTTATGCGAATGAGGATCGTTTCGGGGTTCACCGTTTCAAGGCTGACGAGTCGTACCGCGTGGGTGAGGGGCAAGGGCCGGTTGCCGCGTATCTGGATATCGATGGGATTATTGATTTGGCCAAGGACAAGGGTGTCAATCTGATCCATCCGGGGTACGGTTTCCTGTCTGAGAACGCTGGATTCGCGAAGGCTTGTGAGGCGCATGGCATTACCTTTGTCGGGCCAAGTTCTGAGTTGCTGGCGCGCATGGGAGACAAGATCGCGGCTCGCAAGATTGCTGACCAAGCCAATGTGCCGACGTTGCCGGGCACTGAAGATCCGGTGGCCGATCCGGATGAAGCGTTGGAGATTGCCAAGGGGATCGGTTTTCCACTAATCATCAAGGCCGCTTTTGGCGGTGGAGGCCGCGGCATGCGTGTGGTCAAGGACCCTGAGAATTTGAAGGCTTCATTGGAGGAAGCGCAAGGAGAGGCACAGCGTGCATTCGGCAACTCCGCCGTTTTCCTTGAACGCTACATCGAGCGCGCTAAGCACATTGAAGTGCAAATTCTCGGTGACAAGCAGGGCAATGTGGTGCACTTGCATGAGCGCGACTGCTCCGTGCAGCGCCGCCACCAGAAGGTCGTTGAGGTCGCGCCTTCGATTGGCTTGCCGGATGGCGTGCGCAATGCGCTTTGCGATGCCGCCGTACAGATCGCAAAATCCATCGACTATTACAGCGCCGGCACGGTTGAATTCCTCTACGATATGGATACCGACGAGTGGTTCTTCATCGAGATGAACCCGCGTATTCAGGTCGAGCATACTGTGACCGAAGTCATTACAGGTATCGACATTGTACGCAGCCAGATTCTGATTGCGCAGGGACATAGCTTGCACTCCAAAGAGGTGGGCATTCCGCAACAGGCCGAGATTCCCCGCAATGGTGTGGCGATTCAGGCACGTGTGACGACCGAGGACCCTGAGAAGAATTTTGCTCCGGACTACGGCAAGATCGTCAACTATCGCTCCGCTGCGGGCTTCGGCATCCGCCTCGACGGTGCCATGGGCGACACCGGTTCGGTGATCACTCCGTATTACGACTCGCTGTTGGTTAAGCTCACTGCCTCGGCTAGCAGTTTCGAGCTCGCGATTCAGCGCATGGATCGCGCCCTACGCGAAATGCGTATTCGAGGTGTGAAGACCAACATTCCTTTCATTGAGAATGTCGTCAACCACCCGATCTTTGTGTCCGGTAAGGCGACCACTACCTTGATCGACACGTCGAAGGAACTCTTCGATTTCAAGCGTCGTCGCGATCGCGCGACCAAAATCCTGAACTTACTGGGCGAAACGATTGTCAACGGCAACGATCAGGTGAAAGGGCGTCCGGTTCCCACCATGGACTTGCCCGTGATTGTGCCAGAGCATGATCACACGCACAAGCTGCCGTTGGGCACCAAGGACTATCTCACTCAGCATGGGCCGGAAAAGTTCGCCCAATGGACCCGTGATCAGACGAAACTGCTGGTAACCGATACCACCATGCGCGACGCCCATCAGTCGCTGCTGGCCGCCCGCATGCGCAGCTATGACCAACTCAAGGTGGCCGATGCGATTGCGCAGCGCGCCGGCGATCTCTATTCCCTTGAATGCTGGGGTGGGGCGACTTTCGACACATCGATGCGTTTCCTGTATGAGAATCCCTTTAAGCGCCTGCGTCGCTTGCGTGAGCGGATTCCGAATGTCTGTTTCCAAATGTTGTTGCGCGGTGCCAACGGTGTCGGCTACTCCAATTATCCGGACAACGTCATCCGCGGCTTTATCAAACACTCAGCCGAGTCCGGCATGGACATCTTTCGTGTCTTCGACTCGCTGAATTATCTGCCGAACCTCAAGGTTGCGATGGAGTCGATTCGCGAGGACACCAACTCTGTTTGTGAAGGCACGATTTGTTACACCGGCGATATCCTCGATCCGAAGCGCGACAAGTATAGCCTGAAATACTATGTGGAGATGGCCAAGGAGCTGGAACGCATGGGCGCGCACGTCTTGGCGCTTAAGGATATGTCCGGCCTGTGCACGCCGCATGCCGTCTATAAATTAGTCAAGGCGTTGCGTAGCGAGATCGGTATTCCGGTACACTTCCACACGCACGACTCTTCGGGCATTGCAGGCGCGTCGGTGATCAAAGCGGCCGAAGCCGGTGTTGACGTCGTTGACCTTGCGGTGTCCTCACTTTCCGGACTCACCTCGCAGCCGAATCTCAACTCAGTGGTCAATGCCTTGCGCGGCGATCCGCGCGATACGGGCTTGGACCTAAAGTTCCTGAATGAACTGTCTATCTATTGGGAAGCAGTTCGTCAGTTCTATGAGCCCTTCGACACCAGTCCAAAATTCGGCTCCGCTGAGGTCTTCACGCACGAGATGCCAGGTGGGCAGTACACCAACCTGCGCGAGCAGGCCCGTGCCCTCGGCCTCGGTGCCCGCTGGCCGGAAGTGGTACGCTACTACCATGAGGTCAATGAACTGCTCGGCGACATTGTCAAAGTCACGCCGTCCTCCAAGGTCGTGGGCGACCTGTCCATGTTCTTGCTGACCAAAGGCGTGGAACCCGCCGATCTCGTCAATCTGGAGCCTGGAACCGCATTTCCGCAGTCGGTCGTCGACATGCTGTCCGGCGGACTCGGGCAACCCAAGGGCGGTTGGCCTAAGAAGGTACAGGAGGTGGTACTGGGCGATCGCAAGCCTTTCACCGGTCGTCCTGGTGACCGTGCGGATCCGGTCGACCTCGAAGCGACTCGAGTGGAACTTAAGGAAAAGTACAAGCGTGAGATCTCGGACGATGATCTGTATGCTTACCTAATGTATCCGAAGGTGTTCGACGACCTGATTAAAAAGGTTGAAACCTACGGACATCCGCGCGTGTTGTCGACTCCGGCCTTCTTCTACGGCCTCAAGGTCGGCGAGGAAATTACGGTTGATATCGAGCCGGGCAAGCGACTGATTGTTAAGCTTATCTATGTTTCGGAGCCGAACGAAGAGGGCGAGCGCACGCTCACCTTTGAGTTGAACGGCCGTGCACGCGAATGCGTGATCCTCGATCGATCGATTAAGACGGACAGCAAGAAGCGCAGTAAAGCCGATGCCTCAAATAAAATGGAGGTCGGTGCACCCATTCCTGCAATGGTCAGCAGCGTCGCGGTCTCGGTCGGACAGAAGGTGAAGCATAAGGAAAAGCTGTGTGTGCTCGAAGCGATGAAGATGCAAACTACCGTATATGCCTTGGCTGATGGGGTCGTCGACAGCATCGAAGTGCAGGTCGGCGATCAAGTCGACAGCAAGGATCTGCTGGTTCGGCTGCGCTAAGACCGAAGCCACTGTGTATTTAACAAAAGCCCGCCAATCGGCGGGCTTTTTCGCGCTATATGCAAGGGGGTGCAGCGTGCCGCGCTAGTTTGTTATGCCATCGTTCTGATGGCGGGGTGCGGTTTGCTATGCCTTGGCTGCCTCTGGTTCATCTTGCTCGACCTTGAGGTTGTCGATGATGAACTGCTGGCGGTCGGGCGTGTTCTTGCCCATGTAAAACGTCAGCATATCCTTAATCGTCATGCCTTTTGCTATGATAACCGGGTCGAGGCGGATGTTTTTGCCAATGAAGTGACCAAACTCGTCAGGGGAAATTTCCCCAAGACCTTTGAAGCGGGTGATTTCAGGTTTGGGGCTGCATTCTTTGATCGCTTTGACGCGCTCCACCTCGTTGTAGCAGTAGCGGGTGACCTTTTTGTTGCGCACGCGAAACAGCGGCGTCTGCAAAATATGAAGGTGGCCTTGCTTGATCAACTCAGGGAAGAACTGCAGGAAGAACGTGATCAATAGCAGGCGGATGTGCATGCCGTCGACATCGGCATCGGTGGCGATCACGACGTTGTTGTAGCGTAGGTCCTCAATGCCGTTCTCGATATTGAGCGCGTCTTGGAGTAGGTTGAACTCTTCGTTTTCGTACACGACTTTCTTGGTCAGTCCGAAGGAGTTCAGTGGCTTACCCTTGAGCGAGAACACCGCCTGTGTGTTGACGTCGCGTGCCTTGGTGATCGAACCGGAAGCGGAATCACCCTCCGTAATAAAGAGGGTGGATTCTAAGCGCCGGTCTTTCTTGGTGCCGAGGTGGACGCGGCAATCACGCAGCTTTTTGTTGTGGACTTTATTTTTGCGCGCGCGGTCGCGTGCCAGCTTTTGAATGCCCTTGAGCTCTTTGCGGTTGCGCTCCGATTCCTGGATTTTCTTGACCAGGATTTCTGCGGTTTTCGGATTGCGGTGCAGGTAGTTGTCCAGCGCCTGCTTGACGAAGTTGATTAAGAAGGTGCGGACGGTCGGGCCTTTCGGGCCCATGTCCTGCGATCCGAGCTTAGTCTTGGTTTGCGATTCAAACACAGGCTCTTCGACTTTGATCGCCACGGCCGCGCAGATCGAGGTGCGGATGTCGACCGCGTCGAAATCCTTTTTGTAGAAATCTTTGATGGTCTTGGCCAGTGCCTCCCTGAAGGCACTGAGGTGGGTGCCGCCCATCGTGGTATGCTGGCCGTTGACAAAGGAATAGTAGTCTTCGCCGTAGGAGTCGTTGTGAGTGAACGCGATCTCGATGTCGGTATCGCTTAGATGGACGATCGGGTACATCGGCTCGCCATCGAGTTTGTTATTGAGCAGATCCTTTAGACCGTTTTCTGACTTAAACTTTTTGCCGTTGTAGAGGATGGTCAGGCCGCGGTTGAGGTAGGCGTAGTTCCACAGCATGTCCTCTACATAGTCGTCGCGGTAGCGGATCTGCCCGAAAATTTCAGGGTCCGGATCGAAGCGCAGCGCGGTGCCGTTTTCTGCATCCACGGCAGCCTGGTCCTTTTTGTCTTCGCTTACCACTTCGCCTTTGGAGAACTGCACCGATCGCGTGACCCCCTCGCGGAAGGCTTGTACCGCAAACTCAGAGGAGAGGGCGTTGACCGCTTTGATGCCAACACCATTCAGGCCGACCGATTTCTTGAAGGCCTCGGAATCGTATTTCGCGCCTGTGTTGATCTTGGAGGCACAATCCTTGAGTTTGCCGAGCGGGATGCCCCGGCCGTAGTCGCGCACCGAGACGTGCGTGCCGTCGATGTTGACCTCAATGAGCTTGCCGTTGCCCATGACGAATTCGTCAATCGAGTTGTCGATGACCTCTTTAAGGAGAATGTAAATGCCATCGTCGGAGGAAGAGCCGTCACCGAGCTTACCAATATACATCCCAGGGCGCAGGCGGATGTGTTCTTTCCAGTCGAGAGACCTGATGCTGTCTTCAGTGTATTTGGTGGACATTGCTTGGTATGAAAGTGGGGAGGTTGAAAGGCACCTAAAGTGAAGTCGGTTAAATAGGACAATCTGAACGTCCGACTTCGAACCTCCAACATCGAATTTTGAATATTTTCTCGACTGTGCTTGCGTGGCCGGGAGCAGTCGTCGCTTACCTGATACAAAAAAGGCCACTGGATTGTATCCAATGGCCTTCGTGTGCAATTTGCTTGGCTCGCTACTCGGCCTTGGTGCCGATTTTTTTCAGAATGGATTCGACGTCGAGGAAGTCGTTATTCTGGGTAGATACCGTGATCTCACCGAGGTTGAGTTGTTCGATCAATTCGAATGCGACCAGGTTTTCACCGCCCGGTGTATTGAGCGCGGTTGCCTTGAGGCGCTCGCCTTCCGCGGAGGCTTCCTTTTCGAGGAGTGTGCCTTTGGCTTCAAGTTCGGCTTTATACAAATCGGCATCGGCTGAGAGTCTGGCCGCGGTCAGGCGTGCGTCAGCGTGGATCTGCGCGATCTGCTTGTCAGTCTCGGCCTTCATGGTGAGTTGTTTGGCTATGAGCTCTTGCCCGATGACGCGCACCTTGGCTTGGGTTTCAGCGCCAATACGGTTGGTCTCGCCCTTTTTCTCTTCGGCGAGGGCGCGAGACTTGTTCAGCTCGACGTCTTGGTCGGCGAGTTTCTTATCCAGAATCTTGCGTTCGTAGGCTGGATCAAACGCGATGTCGCGGATCAGAATTTCGATCAATTCGATGCTATTTTGAGAGAGTACCGAGTTGAGCACTTTGGTGCCTTCGAGGGTTTTGACGCGGCGCACTTCGGGGTCGTAGAATTGTTCGGTGAGCATAGTGCCGAAGATATCACGGATGACTTTTTGAACTTGGTCGCGAACGATCCCCTTGTAGCGCGCTACGGAGCCCAGTTCCTTGTATACTTTGTGCACTTCGCCTGGCTTGACCCGGTATTTGACCGTGACATCGAGACGCACGGTATAGCCGTCTTTGGACTTTAGTTCAACTTGGCCGGGGCCGCCGAGGGGAGCCGCATCGAGATATTTACGTGAGGTGGAGGACAAGAAGCTGTAGATTTTTCGAGTCTCCTGTCGTTCCTGCTCGGTGGTGAACTCGGTCGTCTGTACGGTGGCGTCGAAGATCTTCCACGTGTCCAGCAATGGGAGGTTGCGGTGCCAGCCAGGACCGAAGTCCTCTTGGACCACACCTTTGTCGCCTAGGAAGGCATATTGCTGGGTGCGGACGCCGGTCTGGCCGAGGTCAATCTTGATGAACAAGAAGTTGGCCGCAACGAAGATGCCAACCACGGCCAACAGGATGATGCTGGAAATGAGTTTAATGAATTTCATTTGATTTTAAATAGGATGTAAATCGGATCGGGTGTTCGCTCTAGTTCGCGAGTTTCTTTTTCTTAGCGACGGCGGTTTCGTCCTGATAGGAAAGACGCTCAGTTCGGCTCTCGATGGTGAACGGTTTTCCGGTGATCTTCATGTTGCCGATTTTGCCCGCGTAAGCGCGCTTCACCAGATTGACGCCGCCGATACCTTGGTAGGCTTTGGACATTGCAGTTAACGCTTCGCCTTCGGCCTGTGCTTTGACGAGGATAGCTTGGGCGTTTTTATCGCGCTGATAGAACGTGGCGTCTGCCCCGAGTTGTGTGTCGATGACGTAGGCCTCGGCTTGGCGGATGTCGCGCTCGGCATTGGCAGTGGCTTCGACGATGAGTTTTTCCATTTCACCTGTGTAGGTGGCAATCACGACCTCTTTTTTCTTGGTGGCTTCGACTTCGCGGAAGATTTGGTTTTGTCGAGCGGCTTTGGCTTTCGAGATCTGTTCTTCGACTTCCTGATCGGCGAGTTTTTTGGCGCGAATACGTTCTTCGTATTCTTTGTGGAAGCTGAATTTCTCGGTAATCACGCTGCTGACTTCGATGCCGTAAGGCTTGAGTAGTACGTTGAGCTCTTCCATCGCTTTCTGTGCTTTGACGTTACGCACGCTGGCATCGTAGAACTCTTCGGTGGTCATTTCGCCGAACACATTGCGGCATACCGAGCGGGAGTAATCGCGCACCCACTTGTATTTATAGGCGTCTTCGAGGCCCGAGGTGGTGACTACCTCTTCGACCATGTCGCGGCGCAGCTGATAGTTGATGGTCAGGTCGAGAAAGACATCGCTGCCATCGACAGTTTTGATCCGCAAGTCGTCGCGCCCACTGCGTTGCCCTCGGCCGGCTTCGGAGACCATTTCGAGGCGCTGTACGGTCATATCCAGCAAGTGAAACGAATTGAGCAAGCCATTATAAATATTGGTGCCGGACTCCGCAATCACGGTGATATCACCCGTGACATTGTTGACCTTGATGCCGACTTCGGTACCGGACACGCGTTGTACGCGGGCGGTGCGCATGAGTACGACTGTCAGGCCGATGAGGGCGAGCAGGATCAGGACCAGTGGGCCTTTAAATCCATCGAATGGGTTGAGTGCCTGGTTCGGCTGATTTTGGTTTGGGAATTTATAGGTCATAACTTTAAATTTCTGGAATGGGTTGTGGCGCTGCTTTTAAAATATTGATAAAGGTGAAAAATGCGATGATCAGGCTACCAAAAAAGACCAAAGGGAAAGGCAGTCGGGCGACGATCGCGACAATCAGGCTGAGCAACAGAATGCCCAGCGCGTAGGATAGACCTTTGACCAGGCGAACTTCAAATTCTTCTTTGATTGCTCCGGGAAATTGTCGAATAAAGAGATCTTGGCGTGAGTATACAGTGCGCGGATAGCGCAGTGGGGGCAACGCCCATGTGTTGAGTGCCGAGTCGAATTGCAGTGTGCCGCGTCGTTTTAGTTCGCTGAGGTGTCGCTCGGCGCGCTTAAAAGGTAGGCGTGAATGGCCGGCGATTGAGCTGGTGCTAACTGGTTCGGGTAGATTTGCCGCCAGATAGACGAGCTCATGTTCGCGTACCGCGTGTGCGGGCCAGGTATCGTTGCCAGCTAGATTCGTGAGTTCGGCTTCGATTTTTTTGCGTACGCTGGGAGTGATGGCGGTGAATGCTTTCTCATCCAGTGCTTCGTCAGAGTAGACGCAGCGTCTGGGATTAAAGGTGTGCGACGCTTTGTTGAGCGACTCGTTGAAAATATAAGCAACGAGGCCGTCCTGATTTTGTTTTTTGACGCGCTCGGATGTGGTGAGTTGGTCGAGTGTCTGTTCGATGAGTGCGAGGCTGAGTGGCAGATACGGTAGGAGTTGCGCAGGGTGTACGATGCCGCCTTGAGCGGCAGATAACTGCTCTGCAAGGTTTTCGGTGACGACTGGCCAGATCGGATGACTCATTTGTGGTTGAAGTTGTAGGAGAATCCGAACTGCTGTCACTTGAAAACGTCGCAAATCGGCGGAGATTTGATGGAGGCTCGACTTCGGCTGCGGCGCCCACCATAGCTGGACTATGAGCGACTCCGCAGCAGAAATACGAGAGCGATTGAAAGTGGAGGCGCAAGCGCTTGGCTTTCATTCGTTTGGCGTGAGTCCGGTGCCGCTGGAGTTGCGGCGTGATTATTATAAAAAGTGGATCGCCGAAGGGCGGCATGGCACGATGTCGTGGATGGAGCGTAATAATGATCGCCGTATGCATCCTGACCAGTTGTTGCCCGAGGCGCGTAGTATTATTGTGTTGGCGCTGAATTATTATCAACCTGATCCTGAGCGTCCATATCGGATCGCCAAGTATGCGCTGGGCGACGATTATCATAATTTTATGCTGCGTCGGTTGAAGCGACTGTGCCGCATTCTGCGAGAGGAATACGGCGGGGCTCAGCGCCCTTACGTGGATACCGGTCCTTTGCTGGAGAAGCCGATCGCTGCTGCGGCTGGTTTGGGCTGGCAGGGCAAGAGTACCATACTGATTGAGCCGAAGCGCGGGACCTGGTCGTTCTTGGCCAACATCGTGACGACGCTGGATCTACCCGCTGATACGCCGACAAAGGATCGCTGTGGTTCGTGCACCCGTTGTATCGATGCCTGCCCGACTGGGGCGATTCATGCGCCGTATCAAATGGATGCGACGAAATGTATTTCGTATCTGACGATTGAGCACGACGGGCCGATTCCGCTGGAATATCGAGAGGCGATTGGAGATCGGATCTATGGTTGTGATACGTGTTTAGATGTGTGCCCGTGGAATAAATGGGCCACACCGACCGTTGAGGCGAAGTTTCTGCCGCGTGAGCTGCCGGCGTTGCGGGAGCTGTTGCTGTGGGATGATTTAACCTTTCGCGAGCGTATGATCGGTTCGCCAATTCGACGGGTGAAGTTGCCTCGTTTTCAGCGTAATATTTGCGTTGTGCTGGGCAATATCGGCACGGCCGAAGATTTGCCCGCACTCGAGGTCGTGGCATCCGGAGCCGACGCGATGGTTGCCGAGCACGCGACTTGGGCGATTGAAAAGATCAGGGCGCGTGGTCTCGCTCTATCTCCCGCAAAGTAAATAGAGGGAAGGTGAAAGACTGGCTGGGAGTGTTGCCCCGCTAGTTCGTTGCGTGCTGCTCAGCTCGCTTAGTTTCTGGTGTGTCCCTGGCGAGAATCAGAATGATGACAGGTTTTTGTTGCGCTTTGTGCGGCATTTCAAAAACATCATATGAAATTAACACCCATATTACTATGAACAACAGTTTCCTAAGTTCCGAAGGCGTTATCGGCCGATTCTCTTTTATTCTACGTCTGGTCCTAATCGTCGCGATTGCGGCGGCGATCAGTTATGCCGCGATTTATTATTTCGCAAATTATTTCCATCACGGAACGTTTGGTACATTGGGCATCTTTGTTAGCATCGTCGCCAGCCTATTGGCTGCGATGGTTGGTTTGATGCAGATGCTCAAGCGCCTTCGTGATATGGGCAAGGGTGCTTATCTTACGCTCCTGATGCTAATTCCCGGAGTGAACGTACTGCTTTTGTTGTACGCGTGTGTGGCCCCATCGAAGGCTGCGTAGTTCCTTTTTCTAGCCTTTTACAAAAGTGTCGCAGCGTCTATGCTGCGACCTTTTTTGTGTCTGCGAGGGTCGAGCTGCCCAGTTCATGCGGCCTGCGCTGTTGCTGCCAGATTGCCAGATTGCCGGTGCTGGCTTGAGCGTGTGGCCGGTCTGTTTTGCGCGAATGCGCTTCGAATTTCGGCTGTTACAGCTATGGCTGTACCCAGCGCTCGATCGTGAAGTCCTCGTTTGTCGCTACAATTTCGGCGAGTTTGAATTGATTTTCAAACTCAGGAAAGAACGCATCGCCTTCGACCTTGCGATGTACGCGGGTGAGATAGAGTTCGCTGCAGCGGGGCAGCATTTGTTGGTATATTTCACCGCCACCGGCTATCCAGATGGTTTTATCGGTGTCGAGATGATCGAGCATCTCCAGGTTTGTAAAGCTGTGGACGCCTCGGATTTCGCGTGGTGTGCGACTGAGGACGAATGTTTCGCGCCCTGGTAGTGGGCGTCCGATGGATTCGTAGGTCTTGCGCCCCATGACGAGGATGGCGCCCATGGTGGTCTGTTTGAACCACTTGAAATCTTCCGGTAGATGCCAGGGGATGTCGCCCTGATTGCCGATGGCACGGTTTTCCGCCATAGCGGCGATGGCTTTAAAGGTTTTCATGGGGGTACTGTAGCTTAAACGACTGTCACTTTCAAATAGCGAAAGCTAAACTGCGATCGGCGCTTTGATGGTTGGGTGCGGGTCGTAATTGACCAGTTCGAAGTCATCGATGGTGAAGCCGTCGATGGTCTTGACGTCAGGGTTGAGTTTCATCTGCGGCAATGGGCGTGGCTCGCGCGAGAGTTGTAACTTCGCTTGCTCGACGTGGTTAGCATAAAGGTGGAGATCGCCAAAGGTGTGCACGAACTCCTTCGCCTTCAGTCCGCAGACTTGCGCCACCATCTGCGTCAGCAGTGCGTAGGAGGCGATATTAAATGGTACGCCGAGGAAGATATCGGCACTGCGTTGGTAGAGCTGGCAGCTGAGTTCGCCGTTGGCTACGTAGAATTGGAACAGCGCGTGGCAGGGGGGCAGGGCCATGTGCTGGATCTCGCCCGGATTCCAGGCGCTGACGATGTGGCGACGGCTGTCGGGATTGTGTTTGAGCGAGTGGATGACCTCGGCGATTTGATTCGTGCTGCTGCCGTCGCTGGCCCGCCAGTCGGTCCATTGGGCTCCATAGACGCGGCCTAGGTCGCCGTTTTCGTCGGCCCACTCGTCCCAGATGCGCACTTTGTTCTCTTTGAGATACTGGATGTTTGTGTCGCCTTTTAGAAACCACAGCAGTTCATGGATGATCGAGCGCAGGTGCAGCTTCTTGGTGGTGAGCAGCGGAAAGTCCGGATCGAGAGAGAATCGGGCTTGCGCGCCAAAGATCGAGTAGGTGCCTGTGCCGGTGCGGTCGTCACGGTAAGTGCCGGTTTCTAGGACAGTGCGTAGGAGATCCAGGTAGTTTTTCATGTGGGTAAAGTCGGCGTAGGATTTGCGGGTGTGTGTGGTCTGTCAATTAAGCTCTGGTTTAATCAGCGTGCTGTTGCGGGCTTGAGGAGCCTAGCCGCGGATTACCATTTCGCGCACCTCTTTGCAGTTCGGCAGGGTTTGAATTTTTTTTAAGATCGCACGTTTGCGAAATTGAAGCTCAGAGCGCAGCGTTTGATTTGTAACAGACACGATCAGTGTGCGGCCGTCTTTGATGCGCACCGGATTGCAGCGTCCGGCTAAATTGCCGAAAATCTCTCCCCACTTTTCGACGAGCGTGCGTTCTGCGCTGGGTTGTTCCAGTTTGTATTTCTCCTTCAGTACGACGAGGATCTTATCGAGCTGTATCGGAGGGCGCTTTGAAGATCCGCTGGCGGAGCGCGGGAGTCCGCGAAAGTCGGCGATGATATCTTCGGTACTTTTGGAGAAATTCATAAGTGTGTGCGGATGCAGCTTTTCTGTCTTCGTAGCGTGGTGCCATCAAAAATGCGTGTATTTGAATTATTTAGGGGTTTTTTGATGAAATAAGACACCTGCACGTAACGTGGCATGTAACTCGCTTAAGTCCTAGGTATGTATTTTTCTCGGACTCGGGAGTTTTGCGGGATCAGGTAAAGCAGAAACGGTGTGGCGCGGGGTTTAGGGGTAGGCCTCGCGCCACTTAGTGCTCCAAAGCATGAGTAAGGTGGTTTTGGTTTTTTATACTTTTGAGAGAAAAAGCTTGCGGGATATAGTTTAAGTGCACTTGGTGTGCGTCATCAACTTTTCTCCCGCAAGGGAGTTTGGGGTAACAGAAAAATCCTACTGCTTGCAGTAGGTATAAAGTAGACAATGGTTGGCGCACTTCTTAGGGGTAGGAGGTGCGCCATTTTTGTGTTTCGGTTTAGTTGCTAATGGTTGGGGCCTGATTCGCATTTTGAAAGAATGCATCTGTGTCGGATTTGAAGGCGCGGCGCTCTTAAGGTTTTTTATGCTTATTAGTAGAAAAAGCTTGCAGGTGTAGTAAAAGTGCACTTTGTCTCAGCCATTAACTTTTCTCCCGCAAGGGAGTTTGGGGTAACAGAAAAATCCTACTGCTTGCAGTAGGTATAAAGTAGACAATGGTTGGCGCACTTCTTAGGGGTAGGAGGTGCGCCATTTTTTGTGTCCGTAATTGAAGAGTGGGGCGCTTAAATTGATGAACAAGCGTTTGTTTTTGATGACCTGCGGATTGTTTGGTCAATCTGGTCGGAGGGTGTGGTGTCGTGCTGAGCGTATTGTGCGTGGGCACGGTTTTGTGATTACAGCCCGAGTTCCAATTGTTCGGGTCCGCTTTGTGTCTCGGCAAAGCGCACGCCGATGCCGAGCAAGCGCACGGGTTGGCCGCTGCGGCCCCAGGCTTCTTGCAGTAGCTGAAGGTAAGTGTTGATTTCGGGTTGGCGGCTGGTGATTTCTGCGGTGGTGCTACGGAAGTCACTGAATTTTAGCTTTACCTGCGCTTTGGCGATCTGGCGATCCGCAGCAGAGCTTTGCAGGTCGTCTAGGAGTTCGCGGTGCTGGCCGCGCAGGGCCTGTTCGCACGCTTCGAGGGTTTCAATGTTTTGGGCGAAGGTGTGTTCATTGCTCAGGCTTTTGCGGATTCGGTTGGGCTGCACGGCTCGTTCGTCGATTCCGCGGCAGAGCTGGTGCAGCGTGAGTCCGAAATTTCCGAATTCGCGGGCGAGTGTGGCTTTTTCGTAATTTTGCAGTTGGCCGCAGGTGTCGACGCCCATTTCGGCCAGACGGCCTGCGCTCTTTGGGCCCACGCCCCAGATGCGGCGTACGGGTAGGTGTTGCATGAAGGCGGCAATCTTCGAGGGGGAGACGACGCATTGGCCGTCAGGTTTATTCCAGTCGCTCGCTACCTTGGCGATTAATTTGTTGGGTGCGATGCCGGCGGAGGCGCTTAACCCGGTTTCGGCTTGGATCGCCGCGCGGATCTCTTTCGCAATTTCGGCGCCACGGCGTTTATGGTGGCTTACGTCCAGGTAGGCTTCATCCAGCGACAGTGGTTCGACGAGGTCTGTGTAGCGCTGAAAAATAGCGCGGATGTCGCGCGATGCGGCGCGGTAGAGTTCGAAGCGGACGGGCAGGATGACTAAGTGCGGGCAGAGTTGTTTCGCTTTGAAGACCGGCATTGCGGAGCGCACGCCATATTCGCGGGCCGGGTAGTTGCAGGTGGTCAGTACACCGCGGCCTGAGGCCCCGCCGACGGCGAGTGGGCGGCCTGCGAGTTCGGGGTGTTCGCGCATCTCGACGGCTGCATAAAAGCAGTCCATGTCGATGTGAATGATGCGGCGATTAGTTTGCACGAGTGTCGTGGGCCTATTGGGGTGGTTTTGTGGGCGCTGCGACCGATTTGCCGAAATGCGTGCGTGCTCCATTCTCGAAATAGCTGGGCGCTGCAAAGGGGGGTGGCATCTGTTGGTTGGTTGTCGGCAAGTCGGCTAGAGAGGCGCTTGAGGTCTGGTGGGTGGTGCGTGCGGGATATCGTCGCGGTTGATGCATGGTAGCGTGATTTGGCTTCATTGCCAGCTGTCACTGGATGGCGGTTTGTACTCTGCCAGGCTCTTGCTGTGTAGCGCTGGGGTCAATAGTTCAATGAGTGGTAAGTGATTTATAGACAGTTGCTTGCGGGGCTTTCTGGCTGTGCGAGCACGAACGGGCGCACGATCATGGCGTTGAAGTGGGTTTTGCTCTGCTTCCAGTGTTCGGCATGCAGGTCACAGGGTTGCACGAGGTCGCCGGATTTGAGCCAAGCTTTGACCTGAGTTTGATCGTCATCGGCAAAGGCAAGTCCCGCCTTCTTGAGGTCAAGGCTTGGGTCGACATAGATCATCGATCCTGCCTCGTAGTGAGGCCTTAGGTAGTTCCAATCGACGTTCCCTGTGTATTTTTCGAGCTTGTCCTCGTCGCTGGAGTGGTCTTCTGCGGGGCTGAATTGATCGTTGAGCATGTCGTTGTTGTGCGGAGAAATCCTGAAAGTTCAAAGTCTGAATCGCTAAAAACGACTGGTTCCTCTGTTTGAGGTCACTGGGGACCTTTGAAGTCGCATGTATATCAGTATTTTAGGCTTGCAGGGTAGGGGGGTAGACCTACCTTTTCCGCAATCTCTCACGATGCGTTTATGTATCGATAGGCACGCTGCCTAGAGAGTGAATACAATAATAACCTCAACCACACTGCCGCTCCGGCGTGCAGTAAACATATATACATATGAGCCTAATGGAAGAACTGCTGAAAAGCAGCACCGTAGACAACCTCGTAGAAGGTTCCATCATCAAGGGAACAATCATCGAAATCCGCCCCACTGAAGTCGTCGTCGACATCGGGGGTAAATCAGAAGGCGTTGTAAGTGCCAACGAATTCGTTGACATCAGCGAATTACAGGTCGGATCCGAACTAGAAGTCTTTCTCGAAAAACTCGAAGACCGCGAAGGAAATCCTGTCATTTCCTTTGATAAGGCCGAGCAGAAGAAGAACTGGGAAAAGATCGTCGAGAACTGTGAAGAAGGTTCGATCATTCAAGGTCGTGTCCGCTCCAAAGTTAAAGGCGGCCTCATCGTCAGCATCGGCGTTGATTCCTTCATGCCTGCTTCTCAAATCGACGTTCAGCCTCCCAAGAACCTCGATCAATATGTCGGTCAGACATACGACTTTAAGGTCATTAAGATCAATCTTGACCGTAAGAACATCGTCGTTTCCCGTCGTGAGCTCATCGAAGAGCAACGCATGGAGAAGCGCCGCGCGCTGCTTGACGAAGTCAAGCCGGGCGACACACGCCGTGGCCAGGTCAAGAACATCACCGATTACGGTGCCTTCGTTGATCTCGACGGTCTCGATGGTCTCCTGCATATCACTGATATGTCATGGGGCCGCATCCAGCACCCATCCGAGATGGTTAAGCAGGGTGAAGAAATCGAAGTAATGATCATCGAAATCGATCGTGATCGTGAGCGTGTTTCGCTTGGTCTGAAGCAGCTCGCTGACAATCCATGGGAGAAAATCGAAGAGAAGTACCCAGTCGGTAGCACGGTTGCCGGTAAGGTTGTTAATCTCGTGCCTTACGGTGCCTTCGTCGAAATCGAAGAAGGTGTTGAAGGTCTGGTGCACGTCACTGAGCTTTCCTGGACTAAGCGCATCTCCAAGCCAAGCGAAGTCCTTCGCATCGGCGAAGAGATCCAAGCGGTCGTTCTCGGTGTTCAGAAGGAAGAGCAGAAGATCTCCCTCGGCACTCGCCAACTCGACACTAACCCATGGGATATGGCTCGCCATAACTACCCAGTGGGTGCGCGCGTTCGTGGTAAGGTTCGTAACCTCACTACATACGGTGCATTCGTCGAACTTGAAGAAGGTATCGACGGTATGGTCCACGTTTCCGATATGTCCTGGACACGCAAGATCAACCACCCATCCGAGATGGTCAAGAAGGGCGACGAAGTCGACGCATTGGTCCTCGACGTGGATGCCGATTCCCAGCGTATCTCGCTCGGCATGAAGCAGCTTGCGACCGATCCATGGGATGAAATCGAAACGCACTTCAAGATCGGCGACATGGTCAAGGGCAAGGTCTCCAAGATCACAAGCTACGGTGCCTTTGTCGAACTCGACAACGACATCGATGGCCTCGTACACATCTCGCAAATCAGCGAAGAGCGTATTGAGAAGATCAAGGACGTTCTTGACGCTGGCGACGAAGTCACTGCTCGCGTGATCAAGATCGACAAAGACGATCGTCGTATCGGTCTCTCGATCAAGGCAGCGAACTACAGCGATGAAGATCTCGCGAAGGAGCGCCAAGCGTTCGATAACGTTACCGGTTCGGAAGATCTCACCAACCTTGGTGACCTTCTCGATCAAGCGACGAAGTAAACGCGATCTGAGTGTTCACTCTTTCAAAAGCCCTCCGATAGTTCGGAGGGCTTTTTTTTGGTTCACCGTCATTTGTCGGTTAGGCATGTGGGGTATTCGCTGTGTGCGGTGTTTGCCCGCGAATCAATGATCAACCAAGGATTTTTAATATGACCTGTGGCATCAGAAAATGTAGCGTGCCGCTTTAGTAAACGAACTCTGTGCCAGCGCGATGCTCCAGCGGATCCGCTCTGGGTTGAACGCTGGAGTGATGGTTAACGGGCAAACTGAACCGACGGGGGAGGGGACGCCGCCGGGTGGACCGCTGTAACCGCCACTGCCCAAGATTATATTTGTCGATCTGGATAAGGTCCTGAGACGGCGCTGCTTCTTTCGTAGCGTAGACGATTATAGCATCTTCGTTGCCTTCCAGTGTAGCGGTGAGCGCGTACTTGCTTCCATCGCTACCAAAAACTGATTATGAGCAGAAAAAATCGAGAAATTGAACTTCACTAAAGAATTCACTTGATCTTGTCTGCATCCTGCGTCTTTTTCCTCACATTGAATTTAAGATGGCGCGGTCGCCAAGTGGTAAGGCCGAGGACTGCAAATCCTCTATCGTCAGTTCGATTCTGACCCGCGCCTCCATCTTTTAAAGCCCTTACTCGCAATGAGTAAGGGTTTTTTTATGTGCCGTGGCTGGTAGGTGCTCAATTTTCGGTGTCTATGAAATGTCTATTTTTAGCCTCATAGGCACTCAACCGGGCGCGATCCCAGCGGCCTGTCGTCGCCATGTTACCATGGCTGACCAGTCGCTTGGCCTATAACTGTGCTTCGACGCCATCACCTAGCAATCTGAGGAAGTCTAATTCCGTCTTAGATCCGATTGCATTCACAGATGTAGGGTATTCACTCAAGTCATCGTTGCCGACCTGCTGAGGTCTCACAGGCGCCATTACACGCACACGCGGGAGCATTACTCCAAGGCTCAAAGTATTGTAGTCAAAAGATCAGGATTGAAGCGTCCCGACTGTATTAGGTAACCAAGAGGAAAGGCGTCAGCATCTTTTTTTGCAGCCCAGGACTCTGCCAGATTCTTTAGCTCCGTGGCAGTGATCATTGAAATCATTACGCCATTTTCAACCTGATATTGCATGGCGATGAGGCTTGATTCAGGTGTAAAACTAGGTCCAATCACTAGGAAGCCTGATACATCTTTCTCTGATTGCTTGATGTAACCATCAAACTGATTGATGTGATCTTTCAGGTTTACTGGGCTTTCTTTCGACTTGTTGTCCCAGTATACGACACGATTCTTGTGGGACAGCACGCCATCTGCATGATGGTTTCCGATCATACTCAGTGGCTTGTGCCCGAGCATTTTCTCGAAGATGTAATTTGTTACTTCCTCAAATTTTCTTTCGATTTCAATGTCCTTCTCGATTAGTTGTTGGCTGCGCAAGGTCTTCATGTCGCGCGATGCTAAGACTTCGAAGTATTTGAGGAGCATTTCACGCGAATCAACAGCCTCATCGTTTTTCTCGTGGAGGGCATTGTAGAATGCAATTATCCGATCAATTAGGTCATTTTTGGCGCCAGAGACATTCAGGTCCAAGTCCCCACACCACTTGCTGAGCG
>Ga0209715_1000919_pt1 | contig 24597 bp, 18 predicted proteins | sample COGITO_mtgs_1205_2_FD_184809 | JGI IMG/M metagenome (GOLD analysis project Ga0209715, IMG submission 184809) | Pelagic marine microbial communities from North Sea - COGITO_mtgs_120503 (SPAdes) (version 2) | ecosystem: Environmental > Aquatic > Marine > Epipelagic ... | reverse complement strand
CAACTTCTGGAAGTTTAAGAGGAAGCTCAGAGTCGGGAAGGGGGAGGGCATAAAAAGTTTCCCCATCTTTATCTGAAGTTACTTCATTTTCGGGTAACAAACCCTGGATTATTCCTGGCGTGTCTTTGGCTTTTAGAAAATCCGCATGGTTTACCCAGACCAATGGGATAGGCTCTCCCCAGTATCGTTGGCGCGAGAAAATCCAATCTCGAAGCTTATAATTGATGGCACCTTTCCCAGTTCCTTTTGACTCCAGGTCAGCAATGATCTGAGTTTTGCAACTCTTGGCATCTAGCCCATCGTAGGCACCAGAATTGACCATATTTCCAGCCCCGGAGTAGGGAAGTTTTCCTTTTTCCTCATCTCCTTGCGGATGTGCAATAACCCGCCTGATAGGAATATTGAATTTCTCTGCAAATTCATGGTCCCTTTCATCATGGGCAGGGACGGCCATAATCGCACCCGTTCCATAGCTGATCAAAACATAGTCGGCAACCCAGACAGGAATTTTTTCTCCGTTTATAGGATTGGTGCAATAACTGCCGGTAAACACGCCTGATTTGTCTTTGGCAAGATCCGTCCGGTCTAGGTCACTTTTTTTTGCTGCTTTATTGATGTAGGCTTTTACTTCGTCGGCTTTTTCTTGAACGACTAAATTTTTAAGCAAGGGATGTTCCGGTGCGACTACCATATAGGTTGCCCCAAATAAAGTATCGGGCCGGGTGGTGTAGACCGTCAGTTCTTCCTCGCTATCAACAATAGGAAATTGAACTTCAGCACCCTCAGATTTTCCAATCCAAGCTTTTTGCTGGCGCTTGGTCGAGTCCGGCCAGTCAAGATCATCCAATCCTTCGAGCAACTTTTCTGCATAAGCGGTGATTCGTAGCACAACCTGCCGCAGGTTCCGTCGCTCAACAGGATGATTGCCCACTTCTGACTTCCCATCGACAACCTCTTCGTTGGCTAATACCGCAAGTAGGTTCGGACACCACCAAACAGGTTTTTCAGCAACATAAGCAAGTCCGCGCTGGAAGAGTTTAAGAAAGATCCATTGGGTCCATTGGTAGTAGCCTGGATCAGTGGTGTTAATTTCCCGCTGCCAATCAATCGCAAAGCCGATACTTTTGATCTGCCTGCGAAAGTTATCTACATTTGCCTTGGTGGTTACAGAGGGATGGGTTCCGGTTTTGATCGCATACTGTTCGGCAGGAAGCCCAAAAGCATCCCAGCCCATGGGGTGTAGCACATTGTGTCCATTTGCTTTTTTATATCGGGCAAGGATATCTGAGGCTACATAACCTTCGGGGTGTCCGATATGCAAACCAGCCCCTGACGGGTAGGGGAACATATCGAGGGCATAGTACTTTGGCTTTTCGGAATGATCTTCTGCCCGAAAGGTATTTTCGCGTTCCCAATATCCCTGCCATTTTTTTTCAATGGTGGAAAAATCGTAGTTCTGTTGGTCATCAGACATAATTAAAATAGAGGACTTTCTAAAATGAAGTATTCCTCAGGCTTTGGCAAAAGTAAACCCACCGTCTGGCAAGCATGTGCAGGAAGAGAAATTATTTTGATGAATGATTGGTTTCTTCGATCATTTTTTTGATGACTTTCAATTCGGATGACAGTTCCTCCATACGGTTTTGCAGGTCGTGCAATCCATCGCGCACAGGTTCTGGATTACTTTTGCGTTTTTCGATCTCTTGTTTGATCGACATCTCAGCATTGGATTCGTCCATGCTATTCATAATAACTCCAATGACTAAATTGAGCACAATCATTGTTCCAATTAGTACAAAACTGACAAAGAAAACGGCAGCCCAGAGGGGGGAGTCTGAAGATACTGGATTCCATTTAGCCAGATCCTCTGCAGTATATCCGTATTGGTCGGAACCATACATGTTTATGTACATCACATCTGTCCAATCTTCGAGGGTCACAACCCGAAACAGGGAAAGGATAGAGGTTTGAAGGTTTTGAAAATGAATAGGATCATTTTCGCCAAAAAGAAAGACTGCCATGGTTCCGTAAATATAGAAGAGCAAAAATAGCAGAATGCTTACATAGAACATCGATGGCAGACTCTTCAGTAGGCAGGTTACCAGTAGTTGTAGCTTGGGAATAGCAGTAACTAACCGAAGGACACGCAAAATACGGGCAAGGCGTAGAACCGGTAGGAAAGCACCGCCCAAATTTAGAAAAGGTTCGAGTAGGCAGGCGGCTACAATTAAAAAATCGAAAACATTCCAGGGGTTTTTAAAGTAATTGAATGGATTTTTCCCTTGGGCCAAAATCTTGATCGATGCCTCAAGAGTAAAAATAATGAGAATTGACCTGTCTAGAAAGCTCAGTATTTGTGCATTTTCTTGAGAAAAATTAGTATAGGTCTGTGCACCAACTACGACCCCAGCTAGTAAGATGGTAGCAATAATGAAGCGATTAAAATAATCGCTATTGGCAAGGGAAGAGCAATGGAAGGATATCATAATGCCTGTTCGTTATTGGGATATGACGAATGGTTGGGGAACAGGCAAGAATAGACCCCTGAAGTGGCCAGTTAAATCGTGTGATTTGGCAGATTATCGAGGCAGATGCCCCTTGGAATAAGTAAGTTAAACCAAAGATGGAAAGGACTTAAGTAAATTTTGGCATCCAGTCTCAATGAGACGGATGATTTGATCATATTTGGCTTGGGTCTCAATAAATTCGTCGCTTTCAAAGGGGTCAGGCACATAAGGGGTGTCACCAGTAGGTAAGAACGCACCGATCGCTTTAACCTCACCACGTATGTAAAAATGACGTGACTTTGTATATTCTTCACTTTCCCGATCCAGGGTAATGATGAGGTTAGCAGATGATAGCTCGGACATATTTATCCTACGAGCATTTCCAGCAAGTTCATAGCCGAATTTCTTTGCCGAATGAACCATACGTTTATCGAAGGAACAAAATTCATATGCATCGGAAATTCCACGAGCCGATGGACGAATACTTCCAAAGAGATCTGACAGATGGAGCAGTTTACGCATAACCTCTCTGGCCAATGGAGCACGGGACATTCCGCGTTTGCTCAAAAAGAGTACATTGGAAAGTTCCGGAGAATAGTAAGGCGCTTGGTTTTGATAGGACCCTTCTCCAGATTGGTTAACGAACGATTCTTGTATTAAATCGCTCGGGTCTACTGAGGAGGAGCCTTCGAACTTTCCTTTGATTTTCTTGAAGAAATTGCGTGTTTTAGATGATTTGTTTGTTTTAGTCATTGGGTTTTCCAAAAAGTGTTAAAGTATTTGCAATGTTAATAGCGTTAAGTCCCAAAATTAGGAAGCTTGTTCGCGTTTTTTGTAAAAGTTTTTTTCTATCATACAGGACAATGGGCAACTTTCGTGCCAAGCTTACTTAAACAGTGATTCCGAATAAAAATTACTCAGAGCATTTCGCCCAAATAAAGATTGGAAGAAAATAGACCGGAATTAGATCGGGACCTAATTAGTAGGATAATATTATCCGAGAATTTTCACGGCTCTCTTTACGGCATTTGTAAAGGCGTGAACATCGTCCATTGAGTTGTACAAGGAGTAGGATGCTCTGGCTGTTGCATCCACGCCGATTTTCTGCATCAGAGGTTGGCAGCAATGATGCCCTGTACGGGTGGCAATACCTTCAGCGTCGAGAAGAGTGGCCAAATCGTGAGGGTGAATGCCTGCAATACTAAAGCTAAAGACCCCTGCTTTATCTGACGTGGTGCCATACTCAACCAGACCTTCTATGTCATGCAGTTCGTTTCTCGTCTGAGTAAGTAGTTTTTTTTCATGAGCGTCTACCTGGTGAAAATCGATGCCTGCTAAGTAGTTTATGGCAGCAGCCAAACCAATCGCACCGGCAACATTTGGGGTGCCAGCTTCAAAACGCTGGTTTCCATTAGCAAATGTAGTGCCTTGAAAGCTTACCTGATCAATCATATCCCCACCGCCTTGGTAGGGCTGCATTTCAGTGATTAATTCATTTTTGGCAAAAACTACACCTATTCCCATGGGAGCAAATAGTTTATGACCAGAGAAAACAAAAAAATCACATTCCAATTCCTGCAGATCGACTTTTAAGTGGGGAACAGATTGTGCACCATCCAGAACTACCTTAACACCGTTTTGATGAGCCTCCTTAATGATCTCCCGGACTGGGTTTACTGTTCCAAGAACATTGGACACATGGCAGATGGATAAAATTGCTGACTTTGATGAAGATAAAAATTCGCTAAGTTTTGAGCGGTCTAAAGAGCCATCTTCGAGCAGCGGAACTACCTTGATATCTGCACCAGTATCCTTTGCAACCATTTGCCAAGGTACAATATTGGCGTGGTGCTCCATTTCGGAGAGTATGATTTGATCACCTTTCTTAAGTAAGGGTTTAGCAAAAGAGTTCGAAACAAGGTTGATGCCTTCGGTTGCTCCGCGGGTAAAAATAATTTCTTCAGGGCTAACATTTAGCCAAGATGCTATTGTATTTCTTGCTGACCGATAAAGATTTTCGGCGTCTTCTGCTAGTTCATAAACCCCACGATGTACATTTGAATTATTATTAGAGTAGTAGTGAGTTAATGAATCAATAACACACTGCGGTTTTTGAGTGGTCGCCGCATTATCAAGATAAATTAGGGGTTTCCCACGATTTTTTCTAGCAAGAATTGGAAAGTCCTGTCGGATTTTAGAGTGATCAAAAGCTTTTGATAAGGACATAATTTCATACTACCAAGTAATCCAATAAGAGCCAATTTTAGAAATTAGCGATCAGTATTTTACTTTGGGAGAGTGGGTGGTAAAGATTGATAACTGAGTGCTTAAAAAACAACTTTAGTTTTAGGTAGAGCACTTCTTAAAGACTCAACCCCTTTTTCCGAAATTTCAGAATTCCAAAGATAAAGTTCTTCCAAATCCTTCATCTGAGCTAAGTCCTTGATTGCTCCGTCAGTAACTTTAGTTCCTGACAAGTTTAAGCAGCGTAGAAATTGGAGGTTTTTAATTTTTTTGACTGCTTGATCATTTATTCCCGTGTTTCTTAGCCCAAGCCATGTAAGGTGTTTCATTTTAGACACATTACCTATAGCAGAATTTGTTACTTTTGTACGGGATAAATCAAGGTGGGATATATTGTTCTGTATGCCTGATAATGCTCGCACTGCGTCGTCTTCAATGAGGTTGGGACCTGAAGAAAATTCGGCACGAATCATATTGTGCTTAACTGAAAGAGGTGTAACCAAAGCACCCGTTTTGGATGCAACTTCAATCTGAGTTTTAGAAGGTTTTGACAGCCTTTTCCCAAGAAGGTCGACTAGGGGTACTTTGGCATTTGCAACAGAGGTAAGTGCAACAGCTACTTTATCTTCTTTGGGTTTATCAAAAATATCGGATGGATATTCTTTTGCTCCCTCGTCAATCCATTGTTTGAATAAGGAAATCTCATCTTCTGTTAAAGGTTCTCCCTTGGGAGGCATTAGTTCGGAATCATCGGGGTCTAAAGTCATGACGACATAGAGGGTACTTTCTTCATGATTTCCACGTTCTACAATAGGACCGTCTAAGTTTCCTTTGAGGACAAACTCGTATGTATTTAGAGCAAGCCCTGCTTTTGGGTGAATCGTTCGTCCGTTTTTAACATAGGGTTCTCCGTGGCAGTCAAGGCACCGATCTTCCAAAATTGGAAATATATGGTCGTGAAAACTTATGCCTGCACCAACCACCGCACCTCCACCACCACCACTGCCCTTGGGTTTTGCACCTTCTTCAATCCATCGCTTAATGATGTCAATTTGCTCTGCGGTAAGCGGTCCCCCCTTGGGAGGCATAAACATATCATCATCTTCATCGAGGGTAAGCACTTCATGGAGGTAACTGTCGGCCACATCGCCAGCGGTAACTACCGTATTGTCCAGGTTCCCTTTCATCACCATTTCGTAGGTATTTAATGCTAGGCCAGCTTTTGGCTGAATGGTTCGACCATTTTTATCATAGGGTTCATTGTGACAGTTCAGGCACCGGTCTTCTAGGATCGGAAGAACATGATTAGTGAAATCAATGGGTTCGCCTGCTTTGGGTGGACCTCCCGACATTGCAGCAACTGCAAGATTAGGATCTTGTCCAAGTTTGACTGGTTGATAAGAGAAGAAAGATCCAGGTCGCAATTTAGCTATCTTTTTTGGCTGTGCTTTTAATCGTTGCCCGTCGGTAGATTCAGAAATGGAATCTTTCATCGTCGCTGATTCTTCCGTTTTTCCCGTTTGCTCTTTGGTGGAAGCAGCCGGTTGCTTTGACACAAGATTTCGGGGATCTCCAATAGGCAGCTTCCCAACTTGACTAAGTTCTCTTAAATAGGACTGGTCTACTTCGGATAGTTGGTTATAGGGAACCGGGTAGAGTTTTTTATCTTTTCCTTCCAAGTAGAAGGTTTGGCCTTCATAACTTAATGCACGGGCAGTAAAAGATTGTCCGTTAACAGCAGTAAAGGTCCTGAAAGGTTCTTCTGCATAGGAAAATGATAAAGTTGTGTATGCAAGCACACACAAAATCCAACGCCACACCATTATTCAAAGAGCTTACTTAATCAAGCAAGTACATCTAGGCAAGGTTCTCCATCGTGAGCCACCTTAAATGGGCGACCAGATGGAGAGTACTGTACATCATTCAAAGGTAGACCCATGTTGTACCCGATAGTTGCGTTAAGGCCTGCCGGATCAACGAATTTACCCTCTACTGGATTTCTACCGACTTTGTCCATTTTTCCATAAACCGTACCTCCTTTAACTCCGCCACCGGCAAGAAAAGCCGAGAATCCGTAAGGCCAGTGGTCTCTTCCATTTCCTCCATTAATTCTGGGTGTGCGACCAAATTCGGAAACAAGTACAATCATTGTATCTTGTAGTAGTCCACGCATTTCCAAATCAAGGAGTAGGGCACTAAGGCCTTTGTCTAAGTCGGCACAGTTATTTTCAACCGCCTCGAAGTTGTTTGAATGGGTATCCCAGCCACCGCGGTTTACTTCGATGTAACGGACTTTATTTTCTACAAGACGACGGGCAAGCAAACAGCCCTGCCCGAATGCGGAACGACCGTAGAGGTCTTTCATCGCATCGGGTTCGGAAGCCACATCAAATGCTTTTAAGTCTTCACTACGCATCAGTTTGATCGCATCATTGTAGAGGTCGGTATAAGCACGTACCTGTTTTTGATCATAGTTGTCTAAAAAGCTGGCATTCATCTTTTGTGCCATAGCTAATCTGCCGTCGAACCTAGTTTGGTCGAGGTAATCAGCAGCTTTACTGTTTGCTAATCCTGCCGCGGGATTGCCAATGGGGAGAGGGCCAAACTTAGATTCCAAAAATCCTGAACTACCTGAGCGTCCGTTAATCGCAATGTTCATCGGGATTGTTGAATTAATTGGACCAGACATTTTTGCGATCCAACTGCCAAAGGTCGGGTGAGTAATCGTTCCCCGCATTTGATAACTTGTGTGCATCAGGTAATTGCCCTGCATGTGTGCACCTTGACTCGTCATCATTGTACGAATGATGGCTGCGTTGTGCATATGCTTAGCCGTCTCCGGTAAGTATTCAGATAAAAACACTCCGTCCGCACTAGTTGAGATAGGACTAACCGGCCCTTGGTAGCTATCTTTGTCTGCATCCGTGTTGGGGGCAAAGGTGTCCATGTGGGACATTCCAGCAGACATGTATAAATAAATAAGGTGACGGGCATTCGCGGGTCGCGTACCAGGTTGAAGCGCATGGACAGGTGTATGCACATAAGAGCCGGCCATAGGCAGCAGGCTAACCCCCAAACATGCCTTGGCGGCACTAGCGACAAATTCTCTACGACTAAGTTCGTTTAGTGATTTAAGATCGGATTTCATAGTAATATGATAATTAGATTAGTGTTTAGCGGACAAACAAAAATTCATGACTGTTAAGGAGTACCCAAGCAATATCTTTGTGGATATCTTTGGACCCTATTTGTTTGATCATGTCTGTAAAATCTGTGATTTCACGAGAGGTTGGCTTCCTCTGAAGAATAGCTTTGAAGGCAAAGTTAACCTGAGCAGTCATCGAGGGCTGCTCAGCTAATTCCTTCATGAAGTTTGAATTGGAATTACTTACAATGCTTCGCTCAACATAACCATTCATGACTGCCAAAACTTGATCAACTGCGGCTTGCTTGTGGGATACTTGAATTTGGTCTCTTGGAGAACCTCCAAATTGGCGGATGAAATGGCCGGCAGGTGCAGGGTGACCGACTTCTGATGCACGAAGAGAGTTGGCGTCACGTGTCGGAGTTCCCCTTCTTTCATAGGAACCTGATGACGAGCCTTTTGTGCTGTCCGCCATCATCTCATCATCCATCTTCATTCCATCCATTGGGGGGAGGTTGGCTGCAAATTGATCCTTACAATTGTCGCAACAGAATGCAACGGTTTCACCCTTCTCATTTTTAGCGGTAATGCTTGGGTCTGCAGTTCTTCCGGGTCTGATCGGGCAATTTTCATTAATAGGTTTGGACATAGGCTGATTATCCATTGCTTTTACCATTTCTGCACTGGCACCAGGTGGAGGAACTCCAAGCTTTTCTAAGAACATCTCCTCAGCTGTCATGTTGATGTATTTTTGATACTGATCAAAACCACCATCTCCAAACCTTGAGTTGATGCGATTGTCCAAATCTTTGTAGTTGAGGGCGACAAGCGAGTCCCATAACTGTTCCCCTGACATTCGTTCGACAACTGGTCCTTGGTAAAAATAGGGAGCAGCACCTCTTTTTGGGTTATCTGGATTAGGGCCAGATATTACATGTTTAACCTCAACAGGCATAGTTTCGTCCTTAGTATCTCGTGCAGTAATTTCACGGGTTGGAGATTCGCGTTGGAAAGCACGGGTGTTGTACAGAATTCGAAGGAATTCTTTCATGTCGTAGTCCAATGCCACCATGATTTTTTCCAAGTGAAGCATGAGTTCTGGTTCGGTGGGCATAGTATCGTCAAACATGTTATCCACGGGCTCGATTAACCCGATTCCAAAAACGGTTTTCCACAATCTGTTAGCAATTACTACGGTAAAACGGGGGTTATCAGGAGAGGCTAACCAACTGGCGTAAGATGCCCTTGAACCTTTTTCTTGAAAGTTTTCATCCAATTCAACGGCCAGACCGAAGATGGTATTAGCTTTTACTTCCTGCCCGGGTTGGGCGTTGTCGTATTGATAATCATTAGGAAGGTTGATCTTCCCTTTACCCATGTCGTCCATGCCACGATTTAAGAGTTCTCCTAAACTTCTTGTAAGTCCTCGACGGCGATTACCAAGTGCCGCCCGCTTCCTTGCTTTTTCATCGTCACTTAAACTTGGATCGTTATTAACCTTGTTTTGTTCCTCATTGATCCATTTTCCGACAAGACTGGAATATTTACCAAATTCAGTGGATTCATTATTTCTAGGGCGATGTGCCCCATAGGTGTAGGCGGCCATTTCATAAAATTGTTTCTGGGTCCAACGGTCAAATGGGTGGTCATGGCACTGGGCACATTCCAGACTGGTGCCCAAAAACACACGGACAGTATTCGCCATGCTGTCCAACCCCATTCCAGCATCCCGGTAAAAGTAGCCTACTTCTCCATTGCCTCTAGCCCAGAGGGGACCCGTTGCAGCAAGCATGTCATGAACAAACAAGTTGTAGGGCTTATTTTCTGAGAGAGATTCTTTAATGTGTAAGATAAAGGGGACACCATCGGGTCCTCTGTCAACTGACCCGCTAGCCCGAAGAATATCTGCCCAGTAGATGAACCAGTTGTGCACATAACCCTCGGAGGCTAAGAGTTCATCGATTAAAGCCTTCCTCGAACTGGAAGTACGCTTGGACATAAACGCATCCGTTTCTTCAATAGTGGGAATTCTTCCGATAATCTTTAGGTAAGCTCTGCGTAAAAATGCTTCATCGTTTATTTTCTTATTAGGTCTTTGGCGATAAGACTTAAGCCTACGGTCAATCTTTTGATCAATTGAGTCGGTAAATGTTTGGAGAGTGCGATCGTTCAATGGTTTTTTGAACTTAGGAAGGGCATCGTGGTTGGGCGGGAAATTGTTTTTAACGAAAGCCTGATCATCTTCTGTAAAAATATCCAGGCTTATGCGAAATAGCTGAAGGTCGCTGGTACGCTTCATTAGTACATCACCATCCTCAAAGTACTTTATAACAGTTCCGCGTATCACTTGACCGTTTTTGGAGCGGAAATCTCGGTCGGTTATTGCAAGTAAACTGGAACAAAAGAGGAAGAAACTAAGAATTGATACTGTTTTCCTAAACATACATTTAAGATGCTTTAGGTTACATATGTATTGCAAGCGGAAAAAGCCTCAAAATTGGATTTAAATCCAAGGACTCACCAAAGCATGAGCTTGCAAGTTTAAAAATTAATGAAATCAACGAAAGTGTAATAAATATTGTATTCGCGTCGTTATTTACTTTTATTCTTTCAAGCTTGTTGCCAAGTTGCCTATTTGGCCATATGAATGACGATCTTTAGCCTATGTTTAAAGAATTATTTGGTTCATCCCCATTCAAAGGTAAAGTTTGTTTTTGTACGATTTTACTAGTGACTTTTCTGACGGTTTGGAGTTGTTCCGATTCTGAGAAAGTAAACCCGCATAGACCTTCTGTCCATAAAGACGAAATTTATCTCGTTGATCAGTATGTTGGTGCAGATACTTGCGCGGAATGTCATGACCAAGTTCATGAAAAATGGGAAAATAGTCACCATTTTCACGCTATGGAATTGCCCAATGAGCAAACAGTCCGTGCGGACTTCAATGGTTCTACATTTGATAATTATGGAGTAACTACCAAATTTTTTCGTAAAGGGAAAAAATACTTGGTGGAAACCGAAAACCAGGAGGGGGAACTGGAAACCTTCGAGGTTGCTTACACCTTCGGGTGGGAGCCTCTTCAGCAATACCTAATTAAATTTCCTGATGGTCGGCTTCAGGTACTACCTACTTGTTGGGATGTCAAAAAAAAGGAATGGTATCATCTCTACCCGGATGAACGCATTGCTCCGGAAGACCCTTTGTTTTGGACCCGTTCCTTACAGAATTGGGATCACATGTGTGCTGATTGCCACTCGACAAACCTGCGTAAAGAATTTGATTTTTCCACGCAGGCTTTTTCCACAAAATATTCTGAAATTAATGTGGCCTGTGAATCTTGTCATGGTCCCGGGGCTGAGCATGTCGCCCAGGCGAAATCCGGTGCAGGGTGGGCTGGTATTGCTGATTTTGCATTGGCAGATATTAATTCCACTAATGTAGCACAGATCGAATCATGCGCCAAATGCCATGCGAGAAGGTCCATGGTTCATCCTGGTCACCATGCAGGCAATCGTTTCCTTGACCATTTCCTTCCGGAGGTCACGCAACCTTGGTCACCCGAGATGCAGGTTCCTACTTATCATGTAGATGGTCAAATCGACGATGAGGTCTATGTTTACGGTTCTTACATTCAGAGCAAGATGTTTCATCAGGGGGTCAAGTGCACCGATTGCCATGATGCCCATACTAGCAAACTGCATCATTACGATAATCAGCTTTGCACCCGTTGTCATGAGCCAAGTGATAAAAATCCGGCAGGTTTTGATAATCCGGGGCACCATTTTCATGAGATGGGTACAAAAGGGGCTAATTGCGTGGAATGCCACATGCCTCATAAAAATTACATGGTTATTGATTCCCGAAGGGATCATAGTATACGGATTCCCCGACCGGATCTATCCGCAAAATTTGGGCACCCTAATGCCTGTAATAATTGCCATTCTGATAAATCTTTCGAGTGGGCTGCAGGTGCGATTGAGCGAATAAAGGGACCAATTCGGCCAAAGGAGGCTCGTCATCCCGGTGCGTTTCATGCCTATCGGTCCGGTGCTCCTGGGTCGGAAAAACTTTTACTCAAGGCAAGCCAGGATGAGACCGCTCCAGCCTTTACTCAATCAGGAGCTTTATTGGCATTGCGTTCATTTATAAGCGAATCATCCACAGAGGAAGCTGTTCGACAACTGGATTCCAATCAATCGGTTGTTCGTGTTGCAGCGGTGTCCAAATTGGAGAGTTCGGAACCATCTGATTTGTATCAATATTTAGTCCCGGTTCTCCGGGATTCTGTTCGATCGGTTAGGACTGAAGCCGCCCGTGTCTTGGCGACATTGCCAAAGTCTTACTTCAAAAAGGAAGAGCTATCTTTATTTGAAGGGGTCTTGGAGGAGCTCAAGTCTCGTTATAATAGCAATTTAGATCGAGCTGAGTCCCATCTTTCCCTGGGGATCTTGGAAGAAAACCAAGGAGAACCTGCCAAAGCCGAGCGTCACTACCGGAATGCTATCGTCAGGGACGATCTTTTTGTACCGGCGAGAATGAACCTCGCCACCTTACTGAGTGCATCGGGTAGGGTGGTAGAAGCCGAAGGGTTGCTCCGCGAATCTGCCCGTATCCAGCCAACCTGGGGGCAGGTGCATTACTCGCTTGGTTTGCTTCTTGCTGAAGATACGAAACGCTTACCCGAAGCCATTCGTTCCTTGGAACGAGCTGCCTGGCATTGGCCTGAGAACCCTCGGGTAACCCACAACCTGGCGATAGCTTATTGGCAAAGCAATCGAGTTGAGGATGCAGTTCGTTCATTTGAGCAATCCATTCGGCTTCAGCCCAATAATCCGGAATTCCTTCAGCGAATAAGCGAATTACTTGCTCAAAATGATCGCTGGTCTGAGGCACTGCCTTACCTTCGCAGGTTGGTTTTGCTTGTACCTAACGAGCCTAGTTTTAAATCATTCTTTGAAGAAGCTAACAGGCAGCTGGGTATAAGGTGAGTTGGTTAGTGACAGGTTAATCTCCTGCTATGCTTTTGGGCTTCATTACTTTTTTACCCTTTCAATTTAAAAAAAAACCTCCCCCGGCGACCAAAGTCTTACCGAAGGAGGAGCCTTTTTGAACTGATGACCCCGTTAGTAAGCGGGGTCTTTTAACTGTATAACTACCTTTCATTCCATTATACCAAGTTGTCAAAAAAAAACTTAATTTTATCTAATCAATGCCATTAGTATTATTAATTTGCTGATTTTGTTGTATTTTTGCACTTAGTTAGATGCAATAATCTTGCGAAAAGCACAATTTAACTTATCCCTAGGGAATGTCTTTTTTATCTTCTGCACCGCATGTTCACCACCATCATGGTAGTTGGTTGGATCGTTTGGGTGGAAGTCTTGCTTTGATATGCGCAGTTCACTGTTTGTTAACTCCCATGCTTGTTGTTTGCCTGCCATTAATTGCTTCGACCTTTTGGGTAAATGAAAGTTTTCACTTATGGATGCTTGGATTGGTTGTCCCGCTCACTGCATTATCCATGTTTCTTGGTTGCCGGAAGCATCACGACCGCTTGATTATTGGGCTGGCAACAGTTGGCATATCCTTTCTCATTATTGGTGTGATCTGCGGATTTGTTCTTGGGCACAGTTGTCACACCCATTGCGGGGACCATCATTCAGTTCTTTCTTCCAGTTTTTTTCCACATGGGTGGGAGTCTTTTTTTACCACTTTGGGTGGTGGATTTCTTGTCTTTGCACATATCAGAAATTACCGATTGTGTAGAAAGACTAGTTGCGACCACTAGTATTGTTATCCCCTTTGGGTTATTTTTCTTTAGGTAAGCTGCTTTAAGTCACCTAAATTATAACAGCTTCGGTTTTTACAAAGTTTATAAAGCCATCCATCAATTGCTAGAATTGGGGGAAACTTCCCTAGGGGACGATTCTTTTGAATGGGTTTCACTTTAAACGCCAAAGAATTATCCCTTTTGACCATCTGAAATCCACCCATGTGGAGGAGGGTTTACTTTACCATATTAAAAATGGAGCCACCTGTCAGGGTCGAACTGACGACATCCTCATTACAAGTGAGGCGCTCTACCAACTGAGCTAAGGTGGCGACCGATTTTTAAAATACTAAAAAAAAAGAAAAAATCAACAGGATAGTCGAGAATCTTTCTGGTTTATTTAAAATAGTTTAGGGTGAATGGACCGCAATTGAGTCATGCACAATTTCTTGAATGGACCGGTTTGGTGAAAGTTTGGCTCGTTTTGATACTTCATGTGCCGTCCTAATTAGCTGTGAGTTAATCAGTCGATTCACCTCTGCCCAGGATGTTTCTTCAATATCTTTGGTGTAGGCTAATCTCGGGTCAGCGGTGTTCAAGTGGGATTTTAAGAGACGCAACTTTGCCTTTTCAACATCCTTAGAAAAACGCAAAGATAACCATTTAGATATTTGGCCTAAACTCCAGTCTGTTGCAGGTTCTTCCCGTAGGGCAATCCATGGTTCTTGGCTCAACATGCGATCATGCATGGAAGTTCTTATTTCTAAAACTTCGAAGTAGAAGTCATTTACATCTGCTGGTTTACGATTGGAAGTCTGGTTGGAGCGGTTAATCGAACATCCTCCCATTAAAATAAGAATGATTAGGGCAAAAATCTTCATACAACTAACCAATTATCTCTTTTATCCCATGTCAAATTAAGGTGGGTCGTTTGTTAGCAAGTGTAATAACTTTTTTTTAAGAAAAATGTTTGTATTAATGCAAGTATGTATTTATACTAATTATAATCATTAATTGGAGGTTATTATGAAAATATTAAAATTGGTCTTGGTTATCATTATCTCAATCACCCCGTTTTCAGTAGGTTTTGGTCAATCTACATATGAACCTGATGAGTTTTATTCGTCACAAGGAGACAGTAACCTGAGGAGTGGAAGCGATTCATTGTCTGATTTGATAAGCAATCTTGATCGCTTCAGTCGTATAGAGGATAACGAAACAAAGAAAATCCTAAGAGGTAGCATTGCTCAGGTTTCATGGGCTAAAATGAATAATGTTCGAAGAAATGTGGATCAGGCTAATTTGAAATTGCATTACGCACTTAATGAAGAAAAAAATGAGTTAAGGTATATCTATAAGAAGAAAGCTCTAACCCGTGTAAATGAGCTCGCGGTAGCAAAAGCTTGGTGGGACAGTCCAACCTGTAAGAGACAAATACCTCGAAGGGATTGGTTTAATTTATCCGCTGAAGAGCGGGCAATGTATAGCCATAGATATATGCAATATCACAATCCTGAATTATTTGAGTCTATTAATGAGATGACATTAGATATTCCAGAGTCCGAATATGCAATGGCATGGAATATTCGACACCTGAGTAACCCGGGAGTGCCAAGTTGGAAAGAGGTTAAAAATTTTAAATCCAAAAATAACTTCCGAAAATCCTACTATTCTCACAAATTGGCGAAGGTTAATCCCAAAATTTTTATTTCTGAGGAAGAATTTGCCAATGCATGGGAGATTGCCCAAATCGGCATAAGTAATCCAGTTCGTTGGGATCAGGTTTTAGATTCCAGTAAGCAATCAAAATTCAGGAAAAATTATTTAGCACTGAGGGAAAAGCAATTGGACAGTTCGATTCTACCCCTTGGGCGTTCTAATGAAGAGAATACAGATATGGTGGCACTCGCATCTCTAACTACTAAGAAATAATCTGACCTTTTGTTAAACTACAGTACTTTAAAATTCCACCAGTTAGGCTTCACAGGTGAAGATTTTGTCTGGGCTAACCCACTTTTCCAGAAGTTCGAAACAAGTATGTTTCAACCTTTTTTCCGTATTTTCGCGATAGGCAATAATTCCACCTTTCGATTCCAAGTCTGAGGCAAATAACGGTTCCTCTGGGTAATGCTTTTCCATTTTTTTAAAGAAACCATGAGGCATACGAAAAGCTCCCAGACTGACCGAGTGAATGGTATGTTCAGAGAGGGTTGTAAAAATATTTTCAAAGAGCTTGGCATATCGATCCTTAAAACCTGTACAGTCGATCAGTGGGTCGATTCGTAAGCCAATTTTCCATCCCTGTTCTGCAAGTTGTAACATTGCCCGAATCCTGGCATCCACACTGGGTACACCATGTTCAAGTTGGGTACTAATTTCTTGGGGTGTAAAACTAAAGGCAACCACCGCCCGATCCAAGGGCTCCGTGTCGCGCAGTACCCGAGTTGCCACGCTCTTGGTCCTTAGTTCGATCCATGCATTGTCCAGTTTTTTAAAAAAAGGAAGGAAGTGATCGGCAAAGCCTGTGACAGACTCGAGAGCCAAACTATCACAATCATAGCCGGAAAAAAACCAGCTCGGTTCTTCGGGAGTTTTTGTCGCTCTTAGAATTTCCTCTTCAAAATCCTCAAAGTTTACAAACATGAGGTAGTGGGCGGAGGGATACATACCTTGCAAAAAACAATACCTACAATCGTAGAGGCAATTGAGGAGGTGTGAAAAATAGAAATTCCTGGTTCCACCCACACCATAGCTTGGAGGAATCGGGTGTATCAGTTTACCAGTTTGCTGGGCAAGGATGAGGGCAGGCTTTTTTTTCTGAAGCCGAAAACTTTGACCGGCCGGATTAAACACCTCTTTATAATGTTTGCAGGGAAGAACTGTTGCACGGGGAAACCTCGCCAAAATTTGCTGACTCCTTGGGTGATCTCGAATCCCGTCTTCCATATAAATTACTTCAATCATCTGAGTTGCCGGTTTGGTTCCATCCAATGTTTAATGTCCGAGATTACCTGAGCGCCATCCTTTGCGGATTGGGCAATAGACTCGATTTCTCCCAGGGATAATTCAAGGGCATTGGCCTGACGGACTAAGTCGTGCAATTGATGGGACCTGGTCGATGAAAAATGATGCATGCCAAGTACTTTCTCATAGGTATTCGATACCTCAGGCTCTTGTTGCATTTCAAGGCTGATTTTTTCCATTTGCTCAACGAAAAGGGCAATGCCCTTAAGATTCGGTTCTATCAACCCTGGGACATCCTTTGGCGAGAACTGTGATAGAGGGGAAGATGGATTGTCTGACACAACTTTGATAACCTGGGTTAGCTCACGAGTACTTGCACCAACTACCGCAGCATAAAAGGCATGGGCTTCCATATCGTATCCAAGTGCGGGTTCATAGGACGAACTCGGTTGAGAACAGGTTTTTAGGCAGGTCACCGGAAAATCGTGGTCATAAATTTGCGGGGGGTAAAAGCAGTTTTCGCTTAAGTCATCCTCGATCTTTCCGGCAAGAAATGTTTGTCCTGTTTCCAGGCTTCCGTGCCCGGCAATCCCCAGGTTCATCCATGCCTGATTAGGTGAAACATTTTTAGTTTTTAAGAAATTAACAGCTTGGCTTGTTTGCTCACGTCCCATTGCTGAGATGACTAATTTATGATTATCTTTTTGATAATATGCAAAGGGCTGACTGCTGACTTTTTGCAATTCATAAAATTCAATAATGGGCTGGGCTTCCCCAGGAAAGGCGATCACGAAGTTCATACTTAAGGTAGACAAGTCCGATTAGCCCGGAGTTCCAAATAATTTTTTTTGAGATCACCATACTTTTGGGCGGCTTCATACTTCTCTCTTTTGATTGATCCTTGCTCCAAAACCGAGCATTTCTCAATGATGACATCCAAGGCTTGTTTGCGTTGTTGATCGGTTAGGTCTGAGCGTTTGAGGATTTTCTCTAAGGCTTTAATTCGAAACCTGTCCATTCCCCAGGTTGTGGTAGAGAGTTGGTCAGAATGTCCTCCGTGTTTACGGACCAATTTTTCTTCCGTTAATCCGATGGGATGATCCAATAGTAAGCGTAACCAAAAGTCATAATCCTCACAGACTGGCAAAGATTCATCAAACCAGCCAACCGATTCAAAAACTGACCGGTGTAAAAGAACTGAGGACGGACATATTAAACAGTTTTTTAAACTTCGTTCCCACAATCTATTATTTGATTTGTCTAGGTATGCGGGTGGGATGACCTCGTTTCCTAGGCGTATCCATTTTTCAAGAGTGTGTACAGCGAGCAATTCTGGGTTTTGATCGATGTACTGGAATTGTCTTTCCAACTTTTTAGGTTCCCACTCGTCATCGGAGTCGAGCAGGGCAATCCATTCACCCCTGGCTTGCTGGATTCCCCAATTTCTTGCAGCGGAAACTCCTAAGTTCTTTTCTCTTCTTAGGCAGTGGACTTCTGGATTTTCGTGGAAATCAGAAAGGTCTGGGGAAGAAGACGAACCATCATCCACCACTAAAACCTCATCTGCCTGGGTCGTTTGCTTACTCACCGAACACAAGGCTCTTTTGAGTAAGTCTGGACGGTTGTAAACCGGGATGACTACAGAAATATTCAAAAGTATGCCATCCGTTTGATAGGCTTCCCGAATGTGGGAAGCTAGGGAATTAAAATACCTTAACTGTAACCTCAGCTCCTTCGAACCCTGGGGCACTGATGACTAACTTTCCTTCACCAGCTTCGTCGCCTTTGATCGGGATATTTACTGTCATATCACCTTCGGCAATGATGGCCTCAGGCATGATTACGGAATTAGGAATGTTAGTCTTTACATCGATAGGCAGACCGCCAGCAGGAGCTTGGTAATCAATTTTGAAAAGCAAGGTTGCGGTATCTCCGGATTGAATCTCCAATGAGTTTGGACTTACACCTAAGCGGCTTTCATCAACTCGGAAGTTTCCAAGATCAAGGGCACCGTGTGCTCCTCCAACCAATTTAACTGGATAATCAAGACCGGAGGGAAGGGCGGGAACAACAAAACGCAATTCATTTTCCGATAAGTAACGGGTAGTTGCATCCTGTTCGCCAACCTTGATCGTATCATATTTGGTAAGGCCTCTCCCTTGAACGGCAATTTCTGCACCTACGGGGCCTCGGTAGGAAGCAAGGTTGCCCACATAGCGGTTTTCCAGACGAAAGACTTGAAGGTCACTGGTTACACGCCGTTCAGAAACATTTCCATTGTCGAGTACGCTGGAATAGACCGCTTCAAAATAGTAGGTAGCTTCGTCAAATCCGGAAGGAAGTTTATAATCACAACTCCACAGCTCTTCATTAAGATCATCCTGTACCATGACCAATTTTTCTCCCCCAACCACGGCAAATACTTCAACCGTCTTGGTCTTGATCCCCCGGTCCTGGATTTCAAGTTCGGTCTGTAAGGTATAGATACCAGATGGATTTTGGCTGACATTCTTGGATGTCAGGTTGATGAAGTTAGGTTGGCGGCAACCTGAAATAAGCCACAAGCTTGCTGACAGAATGCTAAAAGTAATTAATTTGGAGACGAATTTCATGATCATATGAATCAAACGGGTGAAGATTTGGATACCTTGGTGTTAAACAAGGAAAGAGCTGGGCGCAAGAAACTAGCGCTCGGATTGTATTTCCATGTTCCATTTTGTTCCACGACCTGCGATTTTTGCGCATTCTATCAGGAAAAACCAAGCAAAAAGGGGATTGAATCTTATTTTCGTGGATTGGAGATGGAATTATCCCGGTTTCCTCCCGACCGTTCGATCTCTACTATATTTGTTGGCGGAGGAACCCCCGGGCTTCTTCAACCCGATGATTTGGATCGTTTTTGCAACCTGGTAAACTCTGCGGACCTGGAAAAAGATTATGAATGGTCCATCGAGCTGGCTCCCTCAGAAATTAATCCCGAAAAGCTCGACGTTTTGAAAGGATATGGGGTCAACCGTATATCAATGGGGGTACAGACCTTTAATCCGACTTTTATGGATGCCCTTGGACGTAAGCATCCTGTGGAGAAAATTTATCAGGCCTATCAATCGATTCGGGATGCGGGCTTTCAATCTGTAAATCTCGATCTGCTCTTTGGTGCTCCTGGTCAATCACTTAAGGATTGGGAGAGCGACCTTGCCCAGGCTCTGGAATTACAACCTGACCATTTATCAACCTACTGCCTTACCTTTGAGGAAGATACCGCGATGTTTCTTCGTTTATCCCAAGGCAAAGCTAAGATTGATCCCGAGCGCGAGGCAGAGTTCTATGAATTTGCCTGGAATTATTTACCTGCTCATGGTTATGAACAGTACGAAGTTTCTAACTACGCAAAAACGGGCCATGCCTGCCGTCACAACCTTCATACCTGGGGGATGCACGAATGGATCGGCTATGGTCCATCCGCCTGTACTCAGTATCAGGGGGCGAGAAGAAAAAATATCGCCAACCTTGAAAGCTGGGCAGAGGGGATGAAGGCCGGCAATCAACCAACCTACATGGAGGAGGAAACTTTGAAGCCGGAGGAATTCGCTCATGATGCCATCCTCTTTGGCTTACGAATGAACCAGGGAATATCGATTCCCACCATCGCCCAGCAGTTTGATTTATCCCAAAATCTATTTTCTGAAGTTGGAAAATTCCTGGATCGTCTCGTTGGTGAGGGCTTGGCAAGTAAGGAGGAGCCTTCGGACTACAGCCTAACAGGGAAGGGTAGAATTCTTTGCGATGCCATCGCCTGCGATCTGCCAGGTTTAACTACTTTCTAGTCCAGTGCTTTATCCAAATGTCCGCTTGCTTCGTCCAGTCCGCCCGGCCTGGCCCGTGTCAGCCAAAGTTGTTCGAATTCGCTGACCATGGCATTCTTGTCGGGGTGGTAATATTCCCGACCTTCAAGCATCGCTTTTCCACGCTCCAAGGAAAACCGGGTCATTTCCATCCCAAGTTGTAATTCTTTCCTGCTTGATGAAATTTTGCCGTGCGTATCAACCGCATCGATTTCTCTTTCGCATTCATTCAGGTGGGCGAGTCCGGCACCCATTTTTTCAATGCTTCCATGTTTCTTTAAGAATTCTTTAAACCTTTCCTCTTTAGATCCGAAAAGAAGAGTCCAATGCAGGCTGGAATTGGCCACATAGGAATCCATTGCATTATCCAGCTTGCCCAGTTTGAGAATCGAATGCCCCAAGCGTGCGCCCGGGCATTCATAGACCCAGGCATCAATCGCTTCTGCCAGTTTTTCTTCAGGTAGAGATTGGCCCGACCAACTCCACTGAGCTGCCTGGAGAATCCCTGGATACATCGTCGGCCAGGGTTGATGGTTTCCACCATCTCCCCAACTGGTCAGTAAAATCCCCTCCGCCCCATGTTTTTTTGCCTGTACGCAGGCGAGTTCGATATTCTTCTCGGCAATAGGCCAACGGCCAGTAAAACTTTTCCAGGTTGCAGTTCCTGGAGCTAGGCAAAACTTTAGCCCACATGCCGCCACCGCCCGTGCCTGTTCCTCATAAGGATGACTGGGTTCATACCCCCAGATGATAGGGGATGCATGCTTGTCTAAAAGACGAGCGTTTGCGGTATCCTCCAATAACACATCCGACCAAAATTGCATATGTTTGCCGTGCTTTTCAACCAGCTTACGGATACCTTCTAGATGCTCGAGGTATACCGATCCCTTGCCCATTTCCTCAACCCTTTTTCTGCTCCACCCCTGACCAAGTTCCCATGGTTCATCCAGTCCCACATTGAAGGATTTTGAGCTAAAGTTCGGAAGGTATTCCGCATAGAGGGAATCGATGAAGTCCAAACTTTTCTGGTTCGGTTTAAGAGTGGTTCCATGGTCTCTTTTGATGTACGGATCTTCGCGGACAAATCCATCCGGGCATTCCGCCATGTGTTTGTAGGCTGGGTGGCGCAACCAACGTTCAAAATGCCCGAAAGAATTAAGGTTAGGTACCAATTCAATAAATCGGTCCTTACAATAGCGATCAATCTCCTGAATCTCGGCAGGCGATAGGGGAGTTGCATTCCTCCATACTGTATTATGATCCTTAAATTTAAAGGTATGCTCGATATAAAGTTGCAACTCATTGTACCCCAAAAGGGCGAGCAGATCGACCAGGCGAAAAAGCTCCTGCATCGTGGGTACCTTGCACCGGCTAATATCGAGCATAAATCCACGCCTTCTGAGCACTGCTTGGTCCGTTATTTTGAGGCAGGGCAGGGTATTACCTGGTTCTTCAAACCTGAAAAGTTGCCAAATTTTTGAAAGGGCCCGGAATACACCATCTGCACGCCCGGCAAGAAGAGAGATTTTTCCCCCTCGCATCTCGATATCATATCCATCGGCCGGGATGTTCGCATCCTTATAAATTAGCAAGTTTGCCTGGCTCGTTGACTCCGGGATCTTGATTGCCAAGTCTTCCTTCCATACCCGTATTCCTTCGCCCAATTCTTTATCATCGCAATCAATCCACCAAGTGTGGGGAACCGGGAAAACTCCCTCCAATTTTATAATTTCCCGGGGAGTGGGAAAAAGGGCGGGCTTCATCATTTTATTTTCCTCGGCAGGAGGACTCCACAGCCCCAGGTAAGAAATACCGTAACCGGCCATGCCCATGCGGTATTGATTTGAATTCCCAGCTTTTCTCCCTCCACCTTTAATCCGCTCCACTGTGCTACCTGTTCATGGGATAAAAGATCGAAGTTCAAAAGGATTTGATAAAGGTCAGGCCGCAGGTAAGCCACCAGTGCAAAAGACAGGGCAAATCCAATGCACAATCCCTTGGCACTTGCCCGGGGAGTAAGTAGCGAGGCGAGGAACATGCCCAGCATCGGACCGGTGGTGTAAGAGATCATCCCAAAGGCGAGCACCACCACATTTACTTTGCCCCTCAACTGGTCAAGTTCCACTGCAAATCCGGCCAGTAAAATTCCCCAAATCAAAACGAGCATACGGGAAAGGAATAGATCTTTGGCATCCCCTCCTTTTTTATTACCCTTTCCGTCCCGTATAAGGGAAAGGGTGGTCTGGGAAAGGGCAGCCAGGATAGAATCCAGGCTGGATATGGCAGCGGCAAAGATTCCGGCGAGGATCAACCCGCGCAGCCCAGCCGGCAGTTCCGTAACTATCCAGACCGGAAACACATAATTTCCATCCTCGGAAAAGATTGCGGGCTCAGTGCCTGCCATCCGCATGGGTTCGTAGTAGGCATACAGAGCGGTGCCCACAAAAAGCATCAGGGTGGTGAGTAAAAGTGCTGCCGAACTGGCGATCATGGCTTTGCGAGCATCGGAAGCATCCCGACAACAAAACATTCGCTGGGCATTTAATTGATCCACCCCAAAAGCACTAAGGTTCTGGAAGGGCACCGCAATAATCGCTACCCACAGGGTAAAACCGACTGCCGGATCGGTGGTCAGGTTAAGCAGGGTAAATTTACCCGCTTCTCCCGCCGTATCCATCATTTGAGTCCATCCGCCATCGAGATGCGAAATAATCCAGCCCAAAGAAAAAAGCCCGGCTCCGACGAAAAGAAAGAACTGCATTACATCCGTCCAGATAACGGTTCGCATCCCCCCCATCCAGGTCCATCCCACTGCAAATAGCCCGATGATCCATATACAATGTTCGAACTCGAGTGGAGTGACGACTTTCAGGGCAAGGGCCGCCACCAGTACTCTTACACTTTGGCCTAGAATTCCTCCGATTTGAAAAATGATCGTGGCCAAGCGTTTCGCACCGATTCCCAGGCGGTTGCCCATAAAATCGTAGGGGCTGTAAATCTCCTTCTCATAAAATGCTTTGACGAAATAAATACCCACCAACACGCGGGCCACAATGGATCCCAGCCCCCATTGCAAATAAGTAAAATCTCCAGTTGCCGCATAGACCATCCCGGGTACCCCGATAAAAGTAACTCCGCTTATTTCTGTCGCGATTATAGAACCCGAAACCGCTGGCCAGGGGAGGGTACGACCTCCCAGAAAGAAGTCTTTAATGGTGGATTGCTTTCCCTTCAGGGCATGACCGACCCAAGTGGTCAGAGCGAGGTAACCCGCCACGACCAACCAATCGATCTGTGTAAAAAATTGATGATATTCCATCCGCCCGCCATCAAAGATAGCTTTGGGTGTTGTGGAAACGGAAAAGCGATTTCCGTGAATAAGTCCTTAGCTATGTGAATAACTCCTTACTGGCTCGGTTAAATGTGAATTGTTTTTTCTCGACCCATGGTTGTGCTGTCTTTCTTGATCTTTACATGTCTGTATCCCTTGGCACCCCGTTTAAACCTTCGGCAAAAAAAGTTCTTCTTTGTGGCTCGGGCGAGCTTGGCAAAGAGGTGGTCATCGAGTTGCAGCGCTATGGCGTGGAAGTCATCGCACTTGATGCCTACGAAAATGCCCCTGCCATGCAGGTGGCAGATCGTTCCCATGTGGTATCCATGCTCGATGGGCCCGCCCTGCGTGCCATCATCGAGCAGGAAAATCCCGACCTCGTGGTTCCTGAAGTCGAGGCCATCGCCACTGATGTTTTGGCCGAATTGGAAGCAAGCGGTACAACCACGATCATTCCTACTGCCCGGGCAACCCAGCTTACGATGAACCGCGAGGGTATCCGCCGGCTCGCCGGCGAGGAGCTTCGCTTGCAAACCTCTCCCTATCGTTTTGCAGAGAGCGAGGAAGAATTTCATCAGGCAGTAGAAGAGATTGGAATACCCTGTGTGGTCAAACCAATCATGAGCTCCTCGGGTAAGGGGCAAAGCACCATAAAAAGTGCCGATCAAATTACTCAGGCCTGGGAATATGCCCAGGCAGGGGGTCGTGCGGGCAAGGGCAAGGTGATTGTGGAAGGATTTGTCCATTTTGATTACGAAATTACCCTGCTCACGGTTCGCCATGCTGGGGG
>Ga0209715_1000914_pt1 | contig 24658 bp, 15 predicted proteins | sample COGITO_mtgs_1205_2_FD_184809 | JGI IMG/M metagenome (GOLD analysis project Ga0209715, IMG submission 184809) | Pelagic marine microbial communities from North Sea - COGITO_mtgs_120503 (SPAdes) (version 2) | ecosystem: Environmental > Aquatic > Marine > Epipelagic ... | reverse complement strand
TTGAGTTACTTGAACTCCAGCTGCACGACCTTGTAACAAGGCATCAACAGTCCTGTTTTGAGCGGCTGCAACATCATCTACGTTTACAGAAGCTACTGAGCCTGTAACATCACTTTTCCGTTGGCTTCCATAACCAACTACTATAATTTCGTCCAGTGTGTTGTTGGTATCTATTACTAATTGAATAGTAAAGGTTACTTTATTTCCGATAACCAATTCTTTAGTAACATATCCTAAATAAGAAACAACTAGTATTTCTCCAGCCTCAGGAACATCTATCGAAAAATTTCCATCAAAATCTGTAGATGAACCGATGTTTTGACCTTTAACCAAAATACTTGCTCCTGGCAAAAGCATATTATTTTCATCTATTACAGTTCCTGTAATCTTTTTACTTTGAGCAAATAAAATAATTGGAAAAATGAGTAATAAATGAATTAGTAATAATTTTTTCATAATATTATATTTATTTTGTTGTTGTTCAAAATTAGAGGATATATCAAGCAAAAAAAGGGTATTATGATTATTTAATAAGGTGAAATGTCTTTTTTAAAATACTCAATTCTAGTAATTTTTATTAAAAATTCTTGCTGGTTCATACCATGGTTTAACATTTTTAATTTGCCTCCCTAATCCTGTAGGAACTTGTTTAGCTTCTACAACTCTGTCGTCTAATATCTTAATCAATGAATCTTTGACCTCTAAATAATCAATTTGATTTGCTATGTTATTAAGTTCTGATGTATCAGTATAGTGATCATATAATTCATAACGATCAGTACCTTGATGTTTCCATCTGCTAAGACGGTAACGGTTTGTTTTAATTGAATATCCTTGAGCAACCCCACTCTTAGTATTAACCTGTAGTTCAGTTAAGGCACTTTTGCGAACCTTATGATGAATATTTTTTAACATTGGAGCAAGACTTTTACCACTTACAAATGTTGGGGTTTTCATGTCAACTAGATCCATTATTGTTGGATAAAGGTCTACCAATTCAACGGGTGCTTTTTCTATTTTTTTATTTTTAAGAACTCCCGGTCCTGCCATAATTAATGGAACACGAGTAGCATTATCAAATAGTGTTTGTTTTTGCCAATGACCATGTTCACCCAGATGGTATCCATGATCTGATGTAAACACAACAATGGTGTTTTTATCGAGGCCTGTTTCTTTTAATTTATCTAGAACACGACCAATTTGGGCATCCATAAAACTAGTAGTTGCGTAATATGCTCTTTTCACGGTCTTTGCTAATTTTTTATCTAAATTAACTTGTTCTTTTTTAGAACGAACAGAAATAGCCGCTGGTTTTGGGATGGTTTCTAAATACGTATTTGAACTTTCGGGTATTCGAAAATCAACCTGATCATAGAGGTCAAAATACTTTTTAGGAGCTACAAAAGGAACGTGGGGTCGGTAAAGACCAAAAGCCAAAAAGAAGTTTTCACCACTTTCAGCAAATTCATCCAAAAAATCCATTGTTTTGGAAGCGCCAATACCATCGGTTTGTTCTTCCCCTGATCCATCAGCTTCTAACCAACTTAAGGTTCCTCCGTCTAGTTTTTGTTTCAACCCTTTGAGCTTATATTCTTCCGTTTTATCTCGCCCGTAGGGGTTTACAGTTTGATCCCAAGTATAGGAATCATCATGACCAGCAGTTCCAATATCTCTAGGATTGTGGTAATGATAAATTTTACCTACACGAACAGAATTGTAGTTCGCCATTCTAAATTTTTGCCCAATTGTAATTACGTCTGGAATAGTTTGTCGAACATATAATCTCAATTTTTTGGATTTTGTTTGGTCGGGATACAACCCTGTCATAAAAGATACTCTTGAGGGGCCACACAATGGATATTGAACATGAGCATTTTTAAAAACAACACCTTCTTTTGCTAATTGATCTAAGTTTGGAGTTTTTACAATGGAATCTCCATAGGCACCTATAGCACAATTTAAATCATCTGCTACAATAAATAAAACATTCAGTTTTGGTTTGGGCTTTATTGAAGTTGGTCCTGTACCCCCTAATACTAATAAGAATAAAATACTTAATCTCAAAAACGTCATCTAAAACTTATTTAATGTATTGATTATCAACAAAAATAGTACTTTAAAATTCCTCTTTCTATTGTCTTAAAAATTTAATGTGATATTGATTTACAGTTATAAAATAAACCCCAATTGGCAAATCAGAAACATCAATATAGCCGTCTACCAACTCCTTTTTAATGAACACCCCATTTATGCTATACAATTTAATGGATTGTATAGGCTCAGAAAAAAGGACTTTGATTTTATCGGTTGCTGGATTTGGAAAAACTTTCAATGGCTCATTTTGAGCATAAATAGTAGATTCAATAGACAGAGCGCTAACAGGGCTGCATGTGTACTCATTTTGATTAGCTACAACTTCATCGTTTAAATTATTTGACTCTACAAAATAAGTCTCTGGAATGGATGGAGTTGATTGATAATTTTTGTAGAACATTCCAATATCGGTAAGATTCATGTTCTGATCATAAAATTCTGCATTTCCAGGATCTTCAGCTATGATGGTGTTTTGTGGTTCAAACCAGGCATAGCGTTCTACAAAATTAACACTCTCAAGGTAAGGAACCGCCAACTCCATAAACTGACGGTTTATTTCTGTAGATCTGTATTTATTACCATTAAATTCTGTAATCCATATCGGTAATCCATACAAAGCATAAACGTCTTCTAAATATGTCTTAAAGCGATTGAAAATAGCATTTGGGTTAGCATTAGGGGTGTTTTGAGGATTTACTCCCCAATCATACCAATGGACAGCAATGACATCCATTCTAATGTTATTTTCTATGGCTTCTTGGTTGAAGGATTCTAGCCAAGTAAATACTGCTCCCTGTCTGCAGGCAGGAGAAACTAAGCGAAGTCCCGTTTTCATTAGGTTTTCATATACTGAAATAGCAACAGACACATCACATAAATCGTTGTATTGTCCTGATTGACTGTCACAGCCGTCGGGTTCGTTAAAACCTAAAATATGTGTGCTTTTATATTTTGATCTGTATAATTCTATGTCACTATCATCATTAGCCGCGCCGTACCCCCAACTCATGGGTGTATATTCGCGCTGCAAATCAGATAAGCCCTGATTATTCCATCTATAAAACCAAGTATTATTCATGCCTAAAACATCTCCTGCTGTTCCCTTTTTTGACACCCAGTTCCATGGGATAACTTTTACAAAAGAAACGCCCCCTTGTAGAATAAAATCAGGCAAAATATGTATTTCTAAATCTGCTTCAGAAGCAATAAAAACTTTACTCTTTCCTGTTCCGTCCTCATTAACCGCTAGGGTAAGCATATATCCTTTCTTTAAATAAAAAGAGCGAACATTATTATTCAATTGATTAGGAATAGAAGAACCATTAAATATTCGGTCAATTGAAATATTGGCTGATGAGCCTGTATTATTTTCCTTTGAATAAATGGTTAGCGGCGAAAAGTCCAAATTGTATGATCTAACAACAGTGCCACTTTCATAATAGTTATCTAGTCGTAAATTTATCGGGTATAGAGCACTTTCTTCATTAATTAAAAAAAATGATAAATAAACATCATCAACTTGATCAGGGTTGACATTCTGTAAACGCAACCAACTCAAAGGCGAATTGAAGTGAACAATAGCATTGTTTTTTAGCGGTTCATAATCGTGGAGATGCACGTAAGAATTTTCATTTAGAACTAAAGTACCCCCTGAAAAACTATTTGCTTCAAGCACACCATTTGAGATGTATAATGTTCTAGTGGGTTCAAAAACTATACTGGCTAAAGGGGTCGAAAGCGCACTTACATCACAGGATAATAAAAGATCATAAGCTATGGGTTGATTCGGTTCTATTGTTCCGCTTTGTGGAGATTGCCCCATATTGTTATTAAACCAGTTTGATTCATTAAAAAAATCATCATCACCCCCATTTCCTGTCCAATAATAATCTTGTGACAATAGAGAATTAGTGATTAAAAATAATACCCATAAACTAAAATGCTTAGTTATATTTATCACTGTTTTATTGAATTTATTACTAAAATTAAGCAATGTAAGGCTTCAAAATTTTGTTTTTTTAGTAATTTTATTAGTATCATTAAAGCTTTGTGAGTTCTTTTTTTGGCGGCTTTTTTTAGTGTTTAAATTAATCTGTTTTATAATTTTATTAAATAATTTTTCGTCTTTTTCTAAAAGCATTATTTTATTTTATTTTAGACTCTAAGCCTCCAAAATCAGTATCGGAAATAGTTCTTAATTCTTCTAAAGAGAGGTTGTTTCCATAATTCTCTTTTAATTTATAAAGTTCTTTTTTTAGTTGTTTGATGAGTATCGTATAACTTTTGGAATGTATTAAATTTTTCATCTCATTAGGATCTTTTTTTAAATCATAAAATTCCCAAACATCCACATCATAATAAAAGTGGATTAATTTATACCGTTGATTTCTTATTCCATAATGAGGTTGAACACGATGATAATAGGGATATTCGTAATAGTGATAATACATGGATTGCTGCCAATCTTCAGAAGTATCTCCTTTTAGATTGTTAAAAAAACTTTTTCCCTGAACTTGCTCTGGAACAGGAACTCCTGCCATGTCCAAAAGAGTGGGAGCAAAATCTATGTTTGTAACAATATCATCTACAACAGTTCCGGGTTGTATTTTTCCGGGATAACGAACAACAAATGGCATGTGTAATGCTTCTTCATACATAAACCGCTTATCAAAAAACCCATGTTCTCCTAAAAAGAACCCCTGATCTGAAGCATATATTACAATTGTGTTTTTCTCTAATCCATTTTCTTTTAAATAGGCGAGTACTTTTCCAATATTATCATCTACAGATCTAATGGTTGCTAGGTAGTCTTTAATATATTTTTGATACTTCCATTGACGTGTTTCTTCCCTGTTTAAACCCTTTACAGGAGCAACAACTTCACCCGGTTTAAAACCATATTGTAACCATTTGTTACGTGCTTTTTTTAAAAGAGAATCTGGAGGAGTCATTTTCATGTCTCGTCTGCTGAAGTAATCCATTGTCATTTCGGTATTTCCAGCCGTCAGTTCCCTATCTTGATAGGTGTCATTAAAGTTGGAAGGAGTTGGCATTTCTTGGTCTTCCCATAAATCTTCGTACTTGGCATCGGGTGCCCATTGCCTGTGAGGTGCTTTGTATTGTAACATCAAACAAAAGGGTTGATTTGGATCTCTTTCATTGAGCCAATCCATCGCAAAATCAGTTGTTAAGTTTGTAGCATAGCCCTTTTCCTTAATTTTTTTGCCATTATCATTATAAACTGGATCCCAATAAAGTCCTTGTTCACCTTTAGAAATATGGTATTTATAATAATCAAACCCAATAGGCTCTGAGACTAGATGCCATTTCCCAATGAGTGCAGTTTGATATCCAGAAGCTTGTAATGATTGAGGATAGGTCCATTGTTGGTTGTTAAAAACACCTCCTTTGTAGTTTTTGAAATACCCATTGACATGGCTATATTTTCCTGTTAGAATCGCCGCTCTACTGGGACCACAAATAGCATTGGTACACAAGGCGTTTTTAAGCAACGCCCCTTCATTGGCAATGCGATCAATATTGGGTGTTGGAGCGATGTCTTTAAAAATACCACCGTACGCAGAGATCGCATTGGTTGCATGATCATCTGAGAAAATAAATACAATGTTTGGTCGAGTAGTTTGATTGGAATCTTTTTGACTGAAACCCACCAGGGTCAGCATAAAAAAAATTAACGTAAATACCTTTTTTAAATACACGAATAGAATTTTATGGAAATTTAAAAGCCAATCAAATTATTCATTTGATTGGCTTTTTAAAAATGCTTTACTTATTGTTTAATGAATTTTTTAGAGAACACGCTACCATTGTCCACTTTAATAAAATGAACTCCCGATGCAAGCTCTGAAACATCAACTTGATTGGTATTAAAAACTTCTTTTTCTAAACTTCCCAATATTGAGTATACCTTAATAGATTTGATGTTTTCAATTCCTTTAATTGATATAAAGTCTGATGTAGGGTTTGGATAGATTGAGATTGAGTCAGAGTTAAACCCTTCTAGTCCTAATACATTTTCACTATTTAAGGTCAATGAATCAAAACATATATCTCCGCTACTAAATTGGAATTTAACCGCTCGGTTAAAGTCCACTGCAGCAACATTAATTGTATTTTCACCTATAGACAACGCAACTCCACTAGAAAAGGAACCATTCCCGTTAGCAGTAGTTTTATATACTCTATAAGTTGATTCGTCAGGTAAATTAGTAATGTTAATTGTTAATGTTTGAGAAGGGCTGCTAGCTGCAAGACCATCAGATGTTTTAACAGCTACAAATACAAATGGCCAAGTTGAATTAGTTGTTGTATCAAATAAATTTGATGCTCCAATCTTTTCGTTATCAGATCCGCAATCTAAAGTCTCTCCTCCGTAGAGACTTTCACCATTAATCGAAAGTGAGTCAAACTCAATTGACCCACCACCAGAAAACTGAAATTTAACGGCACGATTAAAAGCCACTGCAGCAACAGTGATTGTGTTATTACCCGTAACTAGATCTTGCGCACTTCCAAAGAAACCACTTCCGTTTGCGGTGGTTTTGTAAACGCGATATTTTGCACCAGACGGCAGATTTGTGATGTTAATTTCTAATGTTTGAGAAGCACTACTAACTGTGACACCATCTGCTGTTGTAGTGGCTGTAATTACATGTGTCCAAGTTGCATTGCTTGTTGTAGAAAATAAATCTGAATCACCAATAGATACTGATTGAGCGGTAATAACGCTCGTGAAAATTGTAAAAATAAATAGTGTAATTTTTTTCATAAAGTTTGATTTTAGTTATTCTGTTTGTAGTTTGCCCATTCTTGCATTTTGTCTTTACCAAGAGCTTTTCTTAGTTTTCCATACAATCGGTTGTACACCTTTTTTAATTCAGCTTTTCTAGATTGTGGGTCATCTTTATAATCTTTTCGAATAGTTGCGACCTCTTGATAACGGTTAAGTTGAATCTTGTAGACCTTTAGTTTTTGTTCTTCATCCAAAGAGAGGGCTTTGGTCATCTTTTGAGTTATTTTTGATGCTCTTTTATCAAGATTTTTTTGAGCAAAAGCAGTTGACACAAATAGTGAAATAAAAAAAAATAATAGTATGTTTTTAGTCATTGAATTTATTGTTAAAGTTTAGGTAAATTTAAAAATCAAACAACATTATACGGTTGATAATTTGTTCAGAAGGTTATATTATTTAACCATCATGAAGAATTGAAGCAACGTTTTACGAAACTTTAAGAAATTAGTGGTAGGAATTAATTTTTTCGATAGGTTTATTTTTCCAAGTAATTCCTGGCTTCCATTTAGGAGCTTTAACCTTACTTAAATAAGTGTCTAATACTTTTTCTAGTGTTAAGGATTTATTCGGCTTGGATAATGCTAGATTATTTTTCTCTTCTAAATCCTCATTAAGATTAAACAGCATAAGTTCACCATTTCGGTGGAACTTTATCAGTTTAAAATTATCGATTATAATCGCTGAATGAGCTCTTTTAAGGGCTATTCCATTTTCATAAGGAACATGAAAAATTAATCCTTCTGAAAAACGTAAAACAGTTCCATTAGCTCCTTGATTCAGTATAGATTTGAAACTTCCTCCATCTATATCATCTTGAAGAGACAATTTTTGTCCGGCTAACTCTATAATTGTTGGTAATAAGTCTGAATGTGTAATGGGTGTCTTTGACTCTAATCCTCCAATAATTTGAGGCCCTGCGATCACAAAAGGAACTCTGATACCTCCCTCCATGGCATCCCACTTACCTCGACTTAAAGGAAAGTTCGAACCTCTATTGTACTTGGGCTTGGGTGGCATTATAGGAACTGCACCATTATCAGACGTGTAGATTACGTAGGTGTTTTTTTCTAAACCCAACGCTTTTAAACGCTTGAGTAACAATCCAACTCCACTGTCTAAATCTTCAGTCATTGCAGCAAAGCCAGCGTGTTTCTGATACCTACCTCTTGGTTTACTCTGGTATGTATCAAGGGTCTTTTGGCGCATCATTACATCGGAATGAACCGCATAATGCGAAACTTGTAAAAAGAAAGGTTGTTTTGACATCGCTTGTCGCTCTAAAAAATTGATCGCTCTAGCAGTAGTACTGAATATTTTTTTAGGGTCCTCATCAACATTATTTTGCCACTGTTTTCGATTTGCTTTGTAATTGAAAACACCGTCTTTATTTCCTGTCATCCCATCACTTTCGTCATAACCAAGTTCTGAGGGGTGAACACCAATACCCCATTTGCCAAAATGAGCTGTTTTATAATCTGGATTGATTTTTTTTAATAGTTTTGGAATGGTGTAAGGTGTTTGATGATTGATATGTTTGGTATTCATTCCTACGCGAATCATTTTCAATCTTGCTGGTGTTTGACCAAACTGAATACTATATCGCGACGGTGAGCAAACCGGTGCACTGGCATAAGCAGATGAAAAACGCATCCCCCGATTCGCAAGTGCTTCGAGATGTGGGGTCTCATGGTAATCACTTTTTGATGTTGGTAAATCATCCATCATCTGAACAGAGGTTCCATTCCAACCTTGATCATCGGATAATATCACAATAAAATTAGGTGTCGTTTCATTGGGGGCTATTGAAGCTGTTTTACAACCCAAAAAAAGAACTATAATTAGTGATATTAAAATAAAAAAATAACTACCCGTTTTCATAAAATGATTTTAACTAAATTCAATATTGTTTTGGAAATAGATTTAGAGAATATTTTTCTATTATTAATCAATGTTATTATTCGCACTCGTTTCAGAAATTGGTATCGGCCATAAATAATCCTCCGCTTGTCTTGCTCCATCAATATCTCCATGAAGTGTTCTACAATATTCATCGTAAACTCCCATTCGAGTTAAATCAAAAAAGCGATGTCCCTCCATATACAATTCTACTCCGCGTTCTTCAAGAAGCGCTGTTCTAAATTCTGACATGCTCATTGTGCTTCCTTCAAAATCAGCAGTTTCTACTCTGCTTCGTAATGCATTAAAATCTGAATTTGCTAGACCTGGATCTTGGGCTATTTCTACCATGGCTTCAGCTCGCATCAGATATACGTCTGCCAACCTAATAATGTGCCAATTTTGACGACTGGTATACTCTGTCGTAGCCTCCGAATCAATGTACTTGGAAGTCCAGGTAAGCCAAGAAGTAAAACTTCTAGAATTAGTAGGATCCAACGATGTTGCAACATAAGCAATACTTTGAGCATTAATTGAAAATGACCATAATGTATTTTGATATTCTCTTATAATGGTATTTTGAAATCTAAGATCTTCTTTATTTATGCGGAAATTAATGAATTTCGGCTTCAATTTATTACTGCCTCCAAAACCGGTTCCACTGAGACCTGAATCTTTAGGCGAAAATAAATTAGAAACTGCAGTCCCTTGCCCAACGATGGATGAACCTTGAACCTCAAAAATCATTTCTGGATTGTTGCCGTTATCGGGACTAAATATAGTTTCCCAACCTTCCAAAGAAGATGTTAATTGAAAACCAGAGTCTTCCAAAGCCAAATCACATTGCTCTTTAGCAAGCTGATAATAGGTTGCTATAGACTCGGAAAAAGCAAGATAGTTGTTATTTCCTTCAACACCTCCTTGGGCTGTTCTCTTACACGAAGCAATTCTCAAATAGGCTTTTGCCAATAAAGCATGAGCAGCAGTTTTAGTGGCCCGACCTAAGTCGTTTGAATACTTATTTCTAATTTCATTTCTTCCCCAACAGTTTTCTGCAGCAAACGCTAAATCTGCTATGACGACAGCGAAAACATCTTGAATTGATGAGACAGGAAGACCTTCATCATCCCCTGCTTCGATGGGTTCTATTCTTAGGGGGACCTCTCCAAAACAACGTACTAAATTAAAATAGTGTAAGGCGCGTAAAAATCTCGCTTCTCCTATAATACGCAACTTTAACGTTTCGTCCATATCAATGGTTCCAACGTTCGCAATTACATTATTGGCATCTCTTATAGCAACATACATATCTTTCCACATCGATGTTAGACTTGTGTTGGTGTTAACAACAGTACCGGTTTTAAATTCTTTTAACAGAAACGTTGAAATTCCTTGGTCAGAGGAGGCAAAAAGTACCGATAATAAAACTTGCTTATAGTACCCGTTTGAACTTTTTAATCGAGCATATGCTCCAGTTAAAGCCGATAAAGCATCTACTTCATCAGTATAAAAATTGTCTGTACTTACTTTGGTTAAAGATTCTTCTTCAAGTGATTCACAAGCGCCAGCAATTAAAGCAAAAACAAACAATAGTAAATATCTTTTTTTTAGGTGTATAAAGAGTATATTTTTCATAATTGAATTATTAATAAGTGAATTTTAATCCCAATGAATAGGTTTTTGTACCAGGATAAGTTCCAAAATCCACGCCTCTTTTTTGAGGGTTTTTTGTGTACGTCTGTGTTTCAGGATCATATCCCGGATACGCTGTCCATGTTAAAATATTTTGTCCTGTGGCATAAATTCTAAAACTTCTTTTATCCTGAAAATTAAAAGTATATCCAACATTGATATTTTTTAATCTAAAGAATGAACCATCAAAAATTTGTCTGTCTGAAACGAGAGCTCTAGGGCCATTATTTAATATCGCTCCAGGGTTACCTGTATTAACTGTATTGCCAACAGAAGAGTCGTAAGTAACTTGTCCGTCAACCATGACAAGAGGGGCTCTCCAAGAATCATTGAATGAAGACGAGAGAACATTTGTTTGTTTTTGAAGCCCTGAAAGTTGCCAAGAATCTACCCAAAATAAATCGCCTCCTTTTTGACCTGTAAAAAGAATACTCATGTCCCATTTCTTATAAGAAAAACTATTGGATATCGAAAAGGTATAGTCTGGATTAGGGTCTCCTATTTTTACATAATCATCAAAGGTGATTTTTTGTAAAGCTACGGGTTCTCCTGAAGCATCCAAATCAATATAATTATTTATGTATTTAATCTCTCCTGGAGCTGCACCTTGGATGCCACTAGCATTTGCTTCGTCCCAATCGCTATAGATACCATTGGTTTGTGCCCCCCAATAAATACCAAGCGGTTGATCTACCATAAAAAGTATTGGGTTTGTCTGAGAGAACCCAACAGAGGGTCCTAATTGAAAATCTAAATTAGAATTCAAGGCTACGAGTTTATTTCTGTTAAAACTCAAGTTAGCTCGCATATCCCATGTAAAATCATCAGTTTCTACAAGATTAGTAGCCAAACTAAATTCAAGTCCTTTGTTTTCTACTTCTCCAAAATTATCAACACGACTTGTATACCCATTAGAGACGGGTAATTTTACATTTTGAAGTAAATCCTTCGTTAATTTATGGTAAGCCTCAATGGTTAAATTTATTTTTGAATCAAAAAGACCGAGGTCTAAACCAATATTAAATTGATCTGTTTTTTCCCATGTTAAATCGTCATTGGCAAGGTTCGATTCATAATACCCTGTTGTTAAGTTATTGTCAAAATTATATCGAATCGGTGTCATAAGCGCCAAGGACTGAAATGGAGAAATGGGGTTACTTCCCGTTTTACCATAGGATACGCGCAATTTTAAATTATTAATTACTTCCGAATTTCTTAAGAATTTCTCTTTGGATACAGCCCAGGATAGCGCAAGCGAAGGAAACACAGCACTTTTGTTATTCGTGGCAAATTTCGATGAAGCATCTATTCTTACATTAAAATCAGCATAATATTTTCGTTTATAATTGTATCCAACTCTCAGTAGACCCGAGTAGAGTCCTACTTCTTTAAATTGTGAAACCGGAACAAAAATTTCAGTAGCAGAGGTAAAATTGTAAAACGATGTATTATCACTTCCAAAACCCGTCGCTTTATTATAGAGTGAACGAATATTGTTATTTTCATAAGTCCCTACAAGAATCGCATCAATACGATGGGCTCTGAATTTGTTTCTATAACGAAGATTAGCCTCAGCATACAGTTTCATATTTTCAACAGAGGCTTGAGAAGCCTCTCCGTTGTTTCTAGACCCTCTTGTTGTATTGGTTGGATAATAATTATCTCTTGTACTTCTTTGGTAATTATAGGCCCCTTTAACAGTACTTGTAAGTTTTGGCGTTAACTTACTGACCATAGAAAAAGCTTGTCTTACTGTAACTGACGATTTTTTATCAACCACATCTTTGGCCAGCGTATAAGGATTAGAGATTATATTTCCTTCATTTAAATCTGCATAGATATCATCTTCCTCTCCAGTGCTAAGTAATGAGAAAATAGGCTGAAACTGTAACGCTTGCGACACGACGCCCCTTTGAGAAAAGATTTCTCCATTTCCTACCGAAGAGGCATTTCCTTTTTTATAAGAAATATTTGTTTTTGAAAAAAAATCAATTTTGTCGTTAAATGCCTTTCTTTTGGCATTCATATTATAGGTGATTCTCTTATTATTTGAATTAATGATTACCCCTTGTTGATCTAAAAGACCCAAGCTAATCGATAAATTTCTTTTAAAATTACCTCCTCTATAAGAGATATTGTAAGAATTAGCAAAGGCAATTCGGTAGGTCTCGTCTTGCCAATTTGTATTGACTCCTGTAGAAGTTGGATACGGAATTTCAAAATCTACTAATTCAGGGTAATTTTCCTCTGATAAAACTTGACTCCCGTCAAAAGCACCACCTAATCGGTTAGGATTGGTAATATCTTGGTATAACTGATTGACATGTCGCTGGTTCAAGTACTTTTCAAAACCAGGCCCGTCAAGAACGTCGATATTTTCTCTGACCATTGTTATTGAAGTATCATAATTGAAAGAGATTTTGTCAACGCCCTGACCTTTGTCAGCTGTTTTAGTGGTAATTAATACCACGCCATTAGCTCCTCTTGCTCCATAAATAGCGGTCGCTGCTGCATCCTTGAGAATTTCAATTTTTTCAATATCATTTGGATTTATAAAACCCAAAGAACTTTTAGCATTTCCTGATCCACCATTTCCCTGAGCATCAGAAATCTGATCAACAGGAATACCGTCTAAAACATACAAAGGTTGTGTCCCTCCAAGCATAGAATTCACCCCTCTAATTGAAACCCCAATACCTCCTCCAGGTTCTGAGCTCTCATTTATCACAACTCCTGCAGCCTGACCTTGCAATAAGCTTTCAATAGAGTTTACCCTGTTCTTTTCTAGTTCTTCGGCACCAATTTGAGTAATAGAACCCGAAAGATCTTTTTTACTCACATCAAAATAACCAACACTAATTTGCACCTCATTAAGTTGATCAATGTCGTCTTCCATTTTTATAGTGATAGGAGATGATAGCACGAGAATTTCTTGTGGTATCATGCCCAAAAACGAGACGACCAATGTATCTCCAATTTTAGTACTAATTTCAAAAACACCATCAAAATTACTCGATGTACCTTCTTTTGTTCCTTTGATAATTATGGTTGCTCCAGGGAGTGGCTCACCGGTTTTTACTTCAACTATATTTCCTTTAAGTAACATATTTTGTGCAACGATTATCGATGGCAAAAAGAGTACTATTAAGAGTATTTTTAATTTCATATTATTTGAATGTATGTACCTGCAATATTTAAAAAAAAAGAAACTTGGTGGTTTAAATATTACCCAATACAGTTAATTAATTGATACAATTTAGACTGTCAACGCTAATTTCCTTGATAACTGATTATAATAATTAATCCTCTTCACCATATTCTTTGGGAGTTTTACCATAGAACTTTTTAAATAGTGTACTAAAGTACTTTGGATCATTAAAACCAGATTCGTAAGCAATTTCATTAATCCTTTTGGATTTATTGTTTTTTAATAATTCCGAAGCGTGATTCAGCTTAATTCTTATCACTAAATCGACAGGTGACATATTGATTAATCCTTTTAATTTTCGAAATAAACTAGACCTGCTGAGACCTGTTTTTTCAGAGATTAAATCAATAGAAAAATCACTATTTGTTATATTATTTTTTATGATCTTAACAACATCAGATAAGAAATTTTCGTCTGGAGATGTTGTTGTAGTCTTAGGCCCAGAATTAAGATTAGGAACTTGATAAAGGGATTGTCTTGAAGTAATAAGATTTTGAACCATCGCATTCAATATTTTCATATTAAAAGGCTTTTCCAAATATGCATCAGCTCCAATTTCAAGACCTTCAATTTTGTCATCAAGCCCCCCTAAAGCAGTAACCATAATAACAGGAATATGACTAGTTTGAAAATTTGTTTTTATGATGTTACAAAATTCCTTACCACCCATTACAGGCATCATAACATCTGTTATGATTAAATCTATGTTCTTTGCCAATGCTATTAATAAAGCCTCTTTACCATTTGGCGCATCTAATACTTCGTATTTTTTTTCTAATTCTATTTTGATCGTTGATCTTAAATCTTCATTATCCTCAACAAGCAATATCCGATTATTTGAATTGATATTATTATCCACGACCGAATCAAGCTTGTTCAAATCAGAGTTTTCAAATAATAAATCTTTTTCATTGTAATGTTCACTTCCATTTTGAAGGGACACCGTAAAAGTAGACCCTATGTTCACTTTACTTTTAAGCACAATTTTCCCTCCATGCAATTCAACGATTTTTTTGGAGATCATCAGACCAATACCAGAACCTAAAATTCCTTTATTGTTAATATTTGTCCCCCTTGTAAATCTTGAAAAAATTAATTTTTGTTCTTTTTCAGGAATCCCAAACCCATTGTCAATAAAATCTATTGTAACATTTTTTTTGTTCACTGAAGCCTTTATTTGAATTTCACCCCCATCATCACTATATTTAATTGCATTTGAAATCAAATTGTAAAAAATTCGAGATAATTTATTCTCATCAAACCATAGGTATATTTTTGGAACGGAAACTGAAATATCAATGGATTTTTTTTTGAGTAATGGCTCAACCTCAGCAACAGTTCTGTGTATAACTTTCTTTAAATCGACTTTACTCACAGATAATTTAAGCATGCCTCGATCTGCTTTTTGAAAATCCATAAGTTGTGTAACATACTCATTTAAATTCTGAGTGTTTCTGTAAATAAGTTCCATACTATTCTGAAACTTACTTTTATCAGAAAGTTGGGAAACTAATAGTTGAATTAATGTAACAGGAGTTCTAATATCATGTGCTACTTCAGTGAAAAATTTAATTTTATTTTCGTTGAATTTTTGATCAGCTCTTGATTTTCTTACCAATATAAAGAGATAGCTAAACACAAAACCTAACAGTCCATAAACTAAAAATGCCCAATGATTATACCAAAAAGGTTTTTTGATAATGATGTCAATAGTAAAAGTTTTAGGAGATACTACTCCCTCTACATTTGTGACGTTAGTTTCAAGAAAATAAGTTCCTGGAGGTAATTTTGAATACACAGCCTTTGTACTGTTTTTAGATATGATTGGGTATTCATCATAGCCTTTGAGTTGCCATGAAAAGACTTGTTTTTTGGATCCTTGAACTGTTGGAGATTCAAAATCAAAGCTCAATGAATTTTGGTTATAATTGAGTTCGATTTTATCAAGATAATTTATATTTTTGGCAAGCATTGAAGAATCTGGCGCGATCCCATTGACTAAAAATTCAGAAATGTAAATCTTGAGATCCTCTTTTTCTACTGGTATATTTTGTGGATTGAAAAGTACAGCTCCTTTTGAGCCACCAAAAGCTAATTGGCCATTACTAGACTTTGTAGAGGCGCCAAAACCAAAGGTTTCAATAGTTAGACCGTCAGCATTGTCATATTTTCTAATGCTCCTTTTTTTAATATCTAACTTCCATAAGCCTGAATAGGTTCCTAGCCACAGCATATTATCGGAAACTTTTTGTATAGAAAATACAGTTCCTGATTCAAAATTTAATGCTGTATTTAATAACTTAAACTTTCCAGAATCTAAATTGTACTGAAAAAGTCCCCTATTATTTCCAACCCAAATGCAATTATTACCCTTATCAAAATACAGACAGTAAATCTGAGCAATATTTTTAAAAGAGTTACTTTTTATTTTTCTAGAGTTGCGTGTAATCTTGTTGATTTCGAACAATCCGTTTGCTGAACCTACATATATTAAATCTCCATTATCAGAGATGATTGACCTAGCATTACCCGTTTTATAAGTATTGGTTAATTTACCGCTCTGAAAATGTTTTACAGGACCATCGATTCCTCCAATCCATATGTCATCATTATCAAAATAAGTTGCAAAAATTGACTTCGATTTTTTACCAGTTTCCAACAAAGAAAAGGTATCTGTTTTTCCTGTTTTGGGATCAAATTGAAGCAAGCCCAAACCATAGACCCCTAAAATAAGTTTTTCGTCATACTTATTTATCGTTAATACCGCCTTGTTTAAAAGATTTGGGTCGTCATTGTAATTGGTCCATTGTCCATCTGGCGAAAATTTACTGATTCCACTCTCTGTACCAAACCAAACATTTCCATTTTCTTGATAATAAATAGAACGTATGTTATTGTTTTGAATACTGTTCTTCTTAAAGGGAACGTAAAAAACATTTGTAAAAGCGTTGTCTTTGGGGTAAATCAAGTCAATCCCTACCTCTCTCAATCCTAGCCAATAAACATTGTATTCATCAACAAATATTTCATAGATACTTCTTTGAGAAATCGAATTTAAACGATTAGGATCATATCTGTATTTATTGACAATTTCGAGTGTTGAATTTATGACAAACAAGCCCAATCCCTCTAGCGCTATTAATGCCTTATTTTCTTTATCAAACGCAATAGATCTTGCAGTGAATTTATTTAGCAAGCGACCATAAATTCGGGGAGTTTGAACATTTTCGTTTTCAATAATAAAAACGCCTCGCTTATAGGTACCGGCCCAAATGCGATTTTGATTGTCAAAATCAAAATCAAGAATTTGGTTATTTTTTAGAAATGTATTCCGTTTTATTAGTCGATTGGTTTTTTGATCATAATCAAACACGTGGATTCCTTTTGTAGAAGCGACGTATATTTTATTGTTTTTAACATGAATTTTTCTGTTAAAAGTAATTTTAGGATATAATACTTTACTTAATTTTTGAGATTTAAAATCATATATTAATAATCCATATTGAAGCCCAATCACAAGAGTGTGGTCATTAATTAACTCAAAACATAAAAAATTTAAATTTTTACGATTTAAAATATTGATGAAAACATCTTGTTCATATTGATAATGAAAAATTTCTCCTTTTGAACTTAAAACAAGAAGATTTTCATCCTTGCTTATAATATCGACAACACCATTGGTTATAAATTGATTGTAGTTTTTAAATTTAAATCCAGAATACCTATTTAAACCTTGTGAAGTACCGATCCACATATAACCCAACGTATCCTTTTCAAAAGCCCTTATAGCTCCACTTCGAATACCGTCATAAACACCAAGATGTTTTATTTGTTGTCCTAATACTAGTAGAGGAAAAAAAATCAGTGCGAAACGAACCGCTTTAAAAAATAGTTTTTTCATAACAAGTGTTCATGTATGTGAAAATACGCTTTTTAAATTATGTACCATAATTTCAAATTCAAAAAGAAAGCGAACCCCTGTTTAGTATTGGTAATTAGATTTTTTTTTATTTGATTTCATCACTTTATTTAACCACCAGTCTCTGTTTGGATTGTATTTGTATTGCTTTTTTAATTTGATTGCTTCTTCTCTGAGTTCCTTCTCAATTTGATCATATTCAGAGTCATTTATTAAATTATTCATTTCACCTGGATCTGCTTTAAGATCATACAGTTCATCAATATCATTCGCTAAAAAAGCATCTACTAGTTTGTAATTTTCAGTTCTAACTGCAATTTGATTGGGTCCTGCATAGGGCCAATAGCTATCAACATAATATTCGAACAGTATGGAATCTCTCCAGTTTTTCTCCTTCTTGCCTGTTAGTAAATTTACCATAGATTCCCCTTGCATATAGTCTGGTTTTTCAATTCCTGCAAGGTTAAGAATAGTTGGAGCTATATCAATATTTAAACATTGCTCTTTTACTTCGGTATTTTCTTTAATTATTTTGGGATAGCGAATAAGCATAGGAACACGCATAGAGTTTTCATAGGCTAAGCGTTTGTCTAAAAAAGTATGCTCTCCCATAAAATAACCATTATCACTGCTGTAAATAACCACCGTGTTTTCTAATTCACCCATTTCTTCCAAAGTCGCTAAAACCTTTCCAAGAGATTCATCAATGGCAATTAAACACCGTAATAATTGCATATTTCTATCATAATTTATTGGCCATTCTTGTTCTGGGAGTTCAGAGGGAATCGGTAGATTATTTTTCCAATCAAATCCATATGTTTTTTTTCGCTGCCATTCAGGTTTTCCTTTAAATGTCTCTTTGTGTGTACCGTATGGCGGAACTGGTAATTCCTTCCCTACATATAAATCTTTATGTCTAGGTGCAGGTAAATGAGGTTGATGAACAGCCTTATGCCATAGGTTTAAACTGAAAGGTTTGTTAGGATCTCGTTTTTCTTTTAACCAAGAAATTGCCTTTTCAGTTAAAATATCTGTAATGTATCCTTTTTCTTTATATTCTTTCCCATTTTCATTGACAGGAGGATTAAAATATTTCCCTTGACCAATAAAACTAAACCAGTAATCAAAACCGGGCCTTACATGTTTTTTTCCTTTATAATGTGCCATATGAATTTTCCCAACATGTGCAGTTTCATAACCTCCTTTTTGTAAATGGCTAGAATAAGGAGCAAATTCATCCCAATTTGGATCTACATGACGATTATTTTGATTTGCACCATGAATATGAGGATACGTTCCTGTTAAGAAACTAGCTCTAGAAGGAGAGCAGATAGATTGTGTTACAAAGAAATTTTCTACATTAGCTCCTTCCCTTGCCAATCGGTCGATATTTGGTGTTTCTAAAAACGGATAGCGTCCACTCATACCCAATGCGTCAAAAGGTTGGTCATCAACTAAAACAAATAAAAAGTTGGGCTGTTTTCGTTTAGCGTCCTCTTGAATTGATTGTGCATTTATAACAGAATTTACAATCAAAAGGAGTGCAAAAATCTGATGACTAATATTATTTTTTTTCATCAATAATCTTTAAATAATTAGATGACAAAATTGTAATTAAATTCATACTTTATAGTTCTTTTTTCGGTCAAAATATTTAAAAAATTGCTCATAGTCTATTAATTCTAGTAAACTTCATAATCACAAAAATATTTCGATGCAAACAATCAAAATTCTCAATTGATTAAATAAAAGAATGAAAACTATTTTTTTACACGTCTAATTGGTTGTGATATTTGAAGCGCTATAGCCAATTCGAATAGCTCTTACATTGATTTTTTCATTCGGTTTTATTTGTATTGGTTTTGTATATAATAGCCATTTTTTAGAACCTCTGTTTTCCCCTATTTGATATCCGATGGAGGCACCCTTTGTTTCACAATTCAAGTGAGTTTTTAGCTTTTGGTGACGAATCACTACATCGGCAGTTGTTGGCTGAATCATATTGGGCCAAAATGCATTGACAATTTCACTTTCGGGGACAAAACCACGATCGTTAATTGAACGTTGCCAATTGTGAAGTTGTTCCCTTAACTGAATAAGTTTTTTTTCATAAACTGGGTCATCCGCTAAATTATTGACTTCCGAAGGGTCCTCTTGAAGATCATATAATTCTTCTACCGGTTTTGTTGTCATAAAAATATAGGCGGCATCTCCATCTAGCTTTCCAGCTTCATTCAATTCAATCAAATGTTTGTTCATCGGAATTTGCTCTCGATATCGATTTCTGTAGATCAAGGGAAGTGCTGGCATAAAATTTTTGATATACACAAAACGACCATCTAACACAGAACGTTGCATATCTGTAGATTCATCAAATCGATCGGCAGATCCATAAATAAATTTTCGAGGTGACTGTTCGTGTTTTCCAGCAAAAGCTTTTCCGTCTTGGTGACTAAGAGGTTCAATTCCCAAAAGAGACATCACTGTTGGCCCTAAATCCATCAGAGAAACCATACGTTCATCCGTTTCACCGGCACGATATCCGTCTGGATATCGAATTAAAAGCGGCACATGAAGACCGCTATCTCCCACTGCTCGTTTTTGTCTCAAAAGATTTCCTCCATGATCGCTCCAAAAAAAAATAATGGAATTGTCCAAAACTCCATCAGCCTCCAACTGATTCATTAGTTGTCCCACTTCTTTATCCATCGCCTCGATATTTGAATATTTTCGTGCAATATCATTTCTTACAACAGGCAAATCGGGATAATAATTAGGAATTGGTACCTCAGACGGACTTACCGTCATGGGTTTGTTTTTTCGAAGCCAAATTCGGGATTCATGAGTGGTATAATAATTTTTCACATAAAAAAAAGGGGCTCTTTTAGGAGCATTCTTGTAGGACCCCCCAACAGAGACATCATCCCAAGCCGTGAAAGGCGCATTGAATTGATAATCACATTTATTATCATTGACACAGTAATAGCCTGTAGCTCTAAGATACTCTGTAAAGGGTTTAACGTAAGGAGGTGTAACGACTTCATATTCTGGTATGTTTTTTCCTAATTTATCTGAAATGCCTTTGTTGGATTTATGATTCACATTTTCAGGCCATTTGAAATTATTATGATTCCCGGTTCGCATATTATGAGCACCAAGGCGTGCGGGATACATTCCGGTGATAATAGAAAATCGACTAGGGGCACAAACTCCCACGGTAGCATAGGCATTTGTGTATTTTACACCCTCTGCTGCTAAGCGATCAATGTTGGGTGTTTTTACAACTTCGTTGCCATAGGCGCTTAGTATTGGCCCCATATCTTCGGTACTTATCCAAATCACATTTAAAGGCTGATCTACTTGGGTTTGCCCTAAAGCTAAACCTACTTTAAAAAGCAATGCTACAATTATTAGCGGAGTAATGATTTTCATTTTTTTATGATTTTGTACTGAGATGACATTGCTGAAATACGATTGCTAAGACTGTCTATTAATTTTGAATATTCTCTATTTTGGGAAAGGTTTGTTGTTTCTCCGGGATCGTTTTGAAGATCGTAAAGCATACGGCCTGTTATGATTCCTTTTTTATTTTTCCATTCAGAATAAGAATAGCGTTCAGAAATTAAAGTTTCTCCCCGATGATACCTTGAAAAAGCATATTTTTTATGAATAGTCGATGGGTTTTTGAGTGCATTCATCAAAGAACTGCCTTGAAGCTGTGTCGGCTTAGGTATTTGTAATACATCACATAACGTAGGATAAATATCCACCAATTCAGCAAATGAATTTGTGGTTTTACCTCCAGCGATTTTCGGAATGCTAATTAGAAGTGGAATTTGTAATTCAATTTCAAACAAAGCATGTTTGGCCCATCGATTGTGTTCCGATAAACTAAATCCGTGATCACTCATCAATAGTACCACAGTATCATCACGCAAACCAAGTCTATCAATAGCAGCGGTGACTTCTCCTACTTGTTGATCTACATATGAAACACATGCGGCATAGCCGTGAATAAGCTTTCTTTTCATCTCTAATGAGGGGGACTTCCCCTTTTGAATCCCAGCATAAAAAGGAAGTTCATACCATCTGGAGGCTACTTCAGGTGCCGAAGCTGGGAATTGATCATTTGAAGGAAAAGGCACTGAGAAAGGTTCGTATAAATCCCAATATTTTTTTGGTGCATTAAACGGAAGGTGGGGCTTTCTGAACCCTGCAACAATAAAAAATGGCTCTGGAGTTTGGCTTTGAATTTCGATATCTCGAATTGTTTTTTGAGCTATTTTGCCATCAAAATAAACAGCATCATCAACCATTGGTGACTCAAAAGGAGGAACAGGCAATGAGTTTTTATCGGCTAGTTTATTTTTTGGATCTATATAATCTCGAAATGAAATAGCCTTCTCAGGATTCCAAATCTCATCCCAATCCATTTCTCTATCTGTAGTGTGATGAGAAACTTTCCCGTTACTAATTGTTTTATAACCGTGCTGTTTTAACAACTGAGGAAGTGTGATAACAGCATCAGAGACCTCTTTATCAATCCGAGAATCATAACTTAAAAAACGATCTCGAGCAGGACGAATTCCGGTCAAAATACTGGCTCGAGAGGCTCCACAAACAGGTACGTTACAGTATGCCCGATTGAACTGAACCGATTTCTTTGCCAATGCGTCAATATGAGGAGTTTGAATCCATGAATTTCCATAGCTTGTTAGCATGGGGCGTAAATCATCAATCAAAAAAATGACACTATTTTTTTGAGAATTAGAGATTTGTGATAACAACGGAAAAGTTGTTAAGCAAAAAAGTAATAATAAAGTTGAGTATTTGATTTTCATTAAAATTTAATTTGATTCACAACAATAAGCTCAAACATACTGAGTTTTAAAAGGTTTTTCGTATTAATATCATGTGTTCCATTAGATCTTTAACAGGATTCTCTGGTTATCGCTTTTGGATTCAAATTCAAAGGAGTGTTTGAATTTATATCTGTTGAAAGAAAAAACAAGGTGATACTTTGAATGAGTGTATTGTACATTTAAATAAAATAATTTATTCAAATTTAATTTACAAAGCCATTTTATGGGATAACTTTTCAACCAATTTATGGGATTATTTGGTCAGTAGTATCGATATGGTATCAAATAAAGAACCTCCCTTAAAAGGGAGGTTCTTTATTTGATATGAATAGAAAACTTAATTCTTTATAAACTTACGAACCGTTTCTTTTTGTTCGTCAACAATTTTTAAAATGTAGATTCCTTTTGATAATTGTTTTACATCAATATCTTTAGAAGTAATTTCAGCTAGCACTAATTTTCCTAATACGTTGTAGATTGAAATTTTTAAAGGATTTGATAATCCTTGAATAAATAATTTATCTATTACTGGATTGGGATAGATTGAAATATTAGATAAGTAATCGTCATCAACACCAAGATTTGAGCAATCCTCACCTCCATCAGTGATAACCCAACTATAAGTAGTAGTCATCCTGTCTCTGGCTTCAGCGCCATTACAATAAGTAACAGCTCCTAAAGTGAATACTACAGCTTGTTTAAGTGTTAATTGTGACCACGCTGTTAATAGTTTATCATAGTTGTCTGAAGAAAAGTCAGATGAATCAAACATAAACTGCATATTTGAAACCACACTAACATCCCATTTACTGACGTCTTGGTTAAAGGAAGTTGCATTATGAAACATACCCCCCATATTTGTAACCTTAGTTGTTTTCCAATTACCTATGTCTTGGTTAAAGGAGACAGCATTCTTAAACATCTGATCCATTTGAGTAACGTTACTGACAATCCAAGTACCTATATCTTGGTTAAAATTTTTTGCATCCATAAAAATATTATCCATATTCTTAACTTTACTGACAATCCAATCACCTATATCTTGATTAAAGGCAGTTGCATCCTGAAACATACCACTCATATTTGTAACATTACTGACATCCCAATCACCTAAATCTTGATTAAAGGCATTTGCATCCTCAAACATACGGTACATATTTGTAACTTTACTTACATTCCAATCCTTAATATCTCCATTGAAACTATGTTTATTTCTAAATGCATCGGACATATCAGTAACAGCACTTACATTCCAAGATGGCATTGCTCCGTATTCAGTTTCACTACACATACCATCTGCTGGATTTGTGGATAAACAGGTATTTATAGCTTGTTGAATGTTAGCGTCATTTATAGCTGTTTGTGCGTTTAAAATAAAAGAACAAAACAAAATAAATAGTGTAGTAATTTTTTTCATGATTTTTTTATAATTTTTTTATAATTTTTTACGCTTGCAAATTACAAAACATAAATTTTGAGTCATGGTATATACCACTGATTTAATCGAATAAATCAAAAGTTCGAATCGGAAAAAACAGCTATATAATCTATAATAAATACTTTTACTTATTGTAAGAAACATAAACCCTAAACTTAAAGAGAATGGAATCAAAAACGTTAAAAGTTAATCTATATAAATTAACTAAAAATCAACCCGCAAAGCTTAACACAATGCTTTCTGAAATACTATTAACAAATATTGAAAACAAAGCAATGTTACAGGCTTTAATCGTCGAAAACTGTCATAAAAACCTCAACGATGAAAAGCGAATATTAGATAATATAGAAAAATTACAAAGCGATGAATTATTAAGACTTTTTAAAAGAATGGAATCTGAAAGATCTGATTAATCAATAAAAAAAATAAAAATGCAGTCCAACTACCACCCCCCATCGCCCCCTGTAGACAAAACTAGACAAAACTAGACAAAACTAGACAAAAAAAGTAGCTAAAATTACTCTTAACTACCTGATTGTTACATTTATTGAAGGGCTACTAGCTGAAAATTAAAACGATACAGAAACGTAAGTAAACCTACGACTCATAATCCACGATGTAGGATTGGCTGCGCCCATCCTAACAAAGCTCCGCTTTGAAAATAGAAACTCTCCAAAAATACACGACATAGGATTGGCTGCGCCCTTCCTAACAAAGCTCCGCTTTGAAAATAGAA
>Ga0209715_1000913_pt1 | contig 24662 bp, 13 predicted proteins | sample COGITO_mtgs_1205_2_FD_184809 | JGI IMG/M metagenome (GOLD analysis project Ga0209715, IMG submission 184809) | Pelagic marine microbial communities from North Sea - COGITO_mtgs_120503 (SPAdes) (version 2) | ecosystem: Environmental > Aquatic > Marine > Epipelagic ... | reverse complement strand
ACAGTCTAAGTCTGTGCTGATCTTAATAATACTAAGCCCTGTTGGAAGATTAGTTGTAAACTTATCTCCTTTCACATCAAAGCGCTGACCGTTAACTTCTACATTGTAGGAAGATGAACCACTTAACTGTATGCTAGTAGTTCTATTATCATTATCCACATCTATAAACGCGCTTAAGGCTTTAGGTTCTGCAATATTAACTTCAAAGCACTGCTCGTAAGCGTCTTGTCCGTCAACTTTAAAGCAAACCGTGTAAGTGCCTGTGCCAAGGCCTGTCACTGAAGCCGTCTTTGTCTCTGCACCTAACGAAATAGGATCGTCTTGACCTGTTACAGTAACAGTATAGTTATAACTCTCGTCCTCAACACTAATCCCTATCGATCCGTCAGTATTACCAATGCAACTCGCGCTAGTTACTGACACCTTGTTGTTGTCTAATGGCAATGTGAAAACAGGACAACCGTTAACATCAACTGTAGTGTTTTCGGGTGTGTCTGGGCATTGATCCTGTGAATCAGTTACTCCGTCGTTATCATTATCAGGTAAACAGTTATCACCAACCTTGTATGTTAAATATGGAGTTACAGCTAATCCACCTGCAAAAGCAAATTTACATGCATAGCTAATATTTTCGCCAATAGTTTGGTCAGTTATTGTTAAACTAAATTTATTTTCAGAAATTTTTGACATTTGAGTTTCTCCAAAAGGGGATTGTTTCCAAGCATATGCAATTAAATCAGACTTATTATCTAATAACTCAAATTCCATAGTAACATCTGATCCTGATGTTTTAAACAAATATTTAAATCCAATATCAAATGAACCTTGTTGTGAATTTGATAATTGACCAGAGCATGAAGTATTATTACTTTTTTTAGTTTTAACATTATAGTTATAAACCTTAGAACTTAAATTTCCACTAGGATCTTTTGCTTTTAAACTAAAGCTATAATTAGTCTCAGGATTTAATCCTGACCAGATAATTTCGCTTTCAGTCGATGATTCCTTCTTAAATTGTTTTTCTTGATTACCCAACTTAACTGAATAGATAACTTCTCCTGAATTATCATCAGCATTAACTATAAAACCAACAGAATTTGAAGTAATTTCTCCTAATTCAGATGTAAAATTTGTAGGAGGATCAATATCATTCTCATTACTACAATCTGATCCAACTGTATACTGAATGTATTTAGTTACCGCTTGACCTCCACTAAATGCAAATTTACAAGCATAACTTAAATTATCTCCTTGATTCAAACCTGTAATTGTTCTACTAAATACCTGTCCCGTAAGTTGTTTAAGCTCATATTCTTTAAATGGATCTTCTTGCCACAAATAAGCTACTACACCATTCTTGTCCGTATCAAATAACTCGAATGTTACAGTAACATCATTTCCTACTGTTTCAAAAGTGGCTTTATAACCAGCACTAAACTGACCTTGCTGAGCATCAGATCCGGTAACTATACAACTCTTAACTTCTTCAACATTAACTACTCTTTTATTGGAACTAGTTAACCCTTGATCATTATCAATAGCTTTTGCCGTTATTTCATAAGTGCCTATTTCGATGTTTTCCCAACTATACTCATAAGGAGATTCAAAATCTTCATTTAATAATTCATCATTTTTATAAAATTGAACTTTTTCTATAGTTCCATCTAAATCGGATGCTATTGCACTTATGAAAATAGATTCATTTTCCTTGTAATATGAATTATTAATTGGATTTTCAAGTTTAACCGACGGAAGATTATTTCCTGTTTGATTAACTATTATATAAACTTCATCTGAATCTGAGTATGAACCGTCGCTTAAATTTAATTTGAATTTATAAACACCTTCCAACAAATTTGAAATAGTAGGTTTAACCAAAGTGTTGTCATCAAACTCAGCCTTAGAAGGCCCATAAATTTGAGTCCAATTAAAAATTAATTCATTAGTTCCATCATAAATAGATAAGCTGCCATCAAGTCTTGTTGTAGTCTCAGGAATTACAACAGTTTTGTTTTGACCAGCATTTGCAAGCGGTACCGAATACGGTAGGTCTTTAGTCCGGGTAAAAGTTAATTTTCCTAAATTAAATTCTCCACTTTCAAACTTAATTTTCAATACATGCTCTCCCTTTCTAATTGGAATATCATTAATAGTTTTAGACATAAAGTCATCCCATGAATCTGTTGAAGAAACTTCCAACTTGTTAGAAATAGGAACATCATCAATTTCTAATTGAAATGGTCCTCCACCGTTAGGATTATCTGAGGCATATCTATATTCCATATTATAATATCCAGATTGAGAAACACTTATACTGTACTCTAACCATTCACCTGCTCCAATCCATCCAACAGTCGCTCCTTCATTGTCAACAACACTAGAGTCTACATATTCAATTGTTCTAAAATTTCCATTATTACTTTGTGTTAAATCATCATAAGAAATACCCTGACCAATACCTCCTTCAAAATAGTCATAGTGACCTGCTTCAATTGTTCCAGGAATCTTATGTGTGTTATCATTATACGGAAATTGTTCACCAACTTGAACTTTCACAACATTTGAAAGTTCGTAAGCATCATTTTTATACATTTTTGCAAAAAAACGATGATTTCCAATTTCTAGATTTGATGTTGTTAGTTCATAAGGAATCTCATTATCAGAACCAATTAGCTCGCCGTCTTTAAAAAAATCAACTTTACTTAACTCAAATCCATCAGCTATCAAATTTAAATCTATTTTTCCGTTTGCATAAACTTGATTATAAGTTGATGTTAATTCACCTTCAACATTAATTGATCTGTTGGTAATAAGTTCACGAGCCGGAACTTTTAGAACAAATCCGTCTGAATATTTTACATTGATCTCTTCTTCGGAATAATTATGCGCGACATATGTTTTAACATCATTTTTTAAAAACACTGATGCAATTGGATAATCAGCAGTAATATTAGAATCAATTAAACCAATACCATTTAGTGAATGTAACCAGTAATATGTCTGAGCATCTGAAATTCCAAATTTCAAATTTCTATTTGGTGACTTGTCATAAAGATTTATTGATTTTTCTGGATCAATTAAAGCCAAGAATTTCCAAAAAGTATCATACCATAAATTAGGATTATCAGAATCAGGATTAAGAATAGCTGTATTGTTTTCTATTTCACTCCAAATTTTTTCAACATAATCCTTGTCTTTCCCAAGATAAAATGAACCACCATGAATTGGATAAAATTCAATTCCATAAGAAGCAGTGATATCAGAAGTCCAAAATGTACCATTGTCATAGGAATTTCCCCATACTCTGGACACTAAACCATAATTTTGATCTGGTTTAAAATTACGTTCTTTAGTGTCAAACCAATATTCGTTAATTGATGTATTTTCAGTAGTGTAAAGATAAATCCCTAAATCTCTAATTTCATCTTGACCAGTTATTGTCCCCCAATGAATTAAAGAAGAATTAAACTGCATACTCTCAGAAGTCGACTCTTGATCATTTCCTGCTGGAAATGAAGCAAATCCATTTGCCCAAGAATGACCGGCATAAGGACTAAAATTTCTTAAAAAAGGAAATTTCGTGTCTGATCTGTCTGTTGATGCTGCATCCCTTATAAGAAAATTAATCATTGGACCCCATTTCTCTACCCATTCAGGGTCAAATTGTTGTAAAAAAGATGCTGCATGTATAAAATATCCCCAATGAAAATGATGATCATTAATATTTAAATCTTGTCCATGGCCAGCCGGGTATCCAATTAAAGTAGACCATTCACTATTATAATAAAATAAAAAGGCTTTTTCACCTGACTCATAAGTTAGCCAATCTTCAAGTCTTTCTTTTACTGTATTTATAATTTTATTTCTTGAATCAGTATTTCCAATTTCATCAGCTATTCTTGCAGTTTGAACTAATCTATTCATCATCTGACCTTCATTATAAGAATCTGTCCATGAATCTAATTTGTTATTTTCAATCTGTCTAATCTTATCATCCAATTCACCTGGATTATATGAATCACTATATTGATTTAAATACGGAAGGGTAGATAATATTCCTGAAAATTTATTTTTAACTGTAAATTTATTTCCCCTCAAAGTTCTTAATTCCCCCCTAACAGTGGAATAGTTTTTAAAATTAGGTTTTTGACTATCACTTGATAAATTATCCCATTGATGTGGTAATAGTCCTTGCAAAAAAATTGAATTTGAACCTTCTTTTGTCGATGATTCAATCTCAAAATCCGTTGTTACAATTGAAGAATTTATGTCGTAACTCCAACTAGTTTTAGTATTGACAGGAAATATATAAGCAAAATCCTTAAATGATTCTGCTTCTTGTGAAATATTTGAGGTTGATTGAGGAAGCATTAAAACTGACCAATAATTTTTATTATTTAAATCTGATGAATATTTAGTTCCCTCAGATTTCCATGAACTTCCGGACGGAGCGTATATAACAAAATCTGCTCCACTACTAGCGTTTTCAACTGTCATGATTTCATTATTAATCGTTACATCTCCACTATTAACAATAATTTCAACATCATGATTTGATTGCTTTTCAAAATAAATAAATGGCATTCCTATTCCCGACGTTGCAGTCATTTTTCTATCTCCATCATCCCAATTCATAGTAACTGTCCAATCTGAATGATCTGAAACTTTAGTTTTATTTGATTCTAAACCAACTAATCCAACTTGAATAGCTTTATTATCTCCAATAACTCCCCAAGGAATATAAGTAACAATTAGCCCATTGTTTGTAGTTTTCATTGTCATTGGATAATTGAACAAATTATCCGCATGATCTTCTCTCACCAGTTTAGACCACCAGTCATTAGTGGGCACAGGTTTATTTGCAGCATTTCCAGTTAATTGTGGAGATCCAGATGGGAATTCATTTCTGCCTGCTGAATCAGTTCCAGGAAAACTTGTTGTATAACTTCCAGAACCAAGATTTGTTTGAGAATATGAAAAAAAAGAAAAAAGAAAAAATATTAAAAGAAATTTAAATAAATTAAAATTGTTCATATTTAAATATAATAGTAATACATTAATAATTTAGATATAAAACCTATACAGTAAATAATTATATTTCAATCTGTTAAATAATTGTTTACAGAGTATAATATATTTAACAATTGCTAATGTAAGTCCAATGTATAGTTAAATAGAACTATTTTTCATAAATAAATAATCTATTCACTAACTATCATTGCAGCATTAAATGCATCCAGAGCTGAACTTTGACGTGAAGCATCAGCTTTTAAAGGAGATCTATTCCAAACAACTCCTATTTCATTTGTTTTTTTATTTCTAGCATTTAACCAAATAGAATTAGCATTTTTTATTATAAATTCTTTATATTCTTTTTTTGGAGATATTGAATACAAAAAACCTAGGTTTCTCATAAATATTCCTTTAAACTGAGAAGCATCTCCATTTAAATTTGGTTCCTTTGGATCTTTTAAAACCCCATTGTCATATATTAAATTTGTTAAAGTTGCATTTGCAATTTTATGAGCTAGATCTAAAAAAAATTTATCATTTTTAACTTTATAAAACTCAACTAATCCACTTAAAATTATGCCCTGATTGTAAGTATGGAAATTACCTTTGTTGAGTTTACAATTCTTGTCTAATCCATTTTCAATAAGATATTTTTCATTAATCATTCCAGAACTAATAAACCAACTGTAAGTAATTAAAGCCCAATCCATATAGCTCTTTCCAAGAACTTGCCTTTCGCCCTTTTGATGTAATCTTATAGCTGCAAGCAAAAACAATTCATTTTGAACAGCAGACTTTCCAATGTTGGGTTTTTTCCAATATATTCCACCACCGCATATGTTGTCCCAACCTAAAGCCATATCAGAAAATGTTATACGTGCCATTTTAAGATATTTTTCATTTTTTGTTAATTCATAAGCTTTTATCCAAGCTAAAATCCACCAACCTTCATCATCGTAATAATCATTAATAAAATTTTTACAAATCCAATTATTATTAGGATCTGGCATTTCTACTTCAAATTCTTTACATTTTTCAAAAGAATTGTCAATAACATGTAAATAATCTTTTGATCCAGTTATTTTGGAATAATCAATGATTGCCGTAAGTGCATTAGCAGCGTTCCACCAACTTGTGGTTTCATACAAGCCTGTTTCTACACTATACCAGTTTTGAAGGGTGTCTAAAGTAGTTTTAGCATATAATTGATAATTATTATCATTTTTACACGAAATAAGGGATAGTAAACAAATAAAAACAATCAATTTTTTCATTAATGACTATTAAAATTATTATTAGTTAACAATTACTGGCTGAGTCCAAGCCTGAGTAGTTTCTCCTATAACATATGGATTAGTTTTTATTTGATCCGAACTAATTTTTGCTCTAACAAATAAATCGTTTTTATTAAAAATATAATTAGCTGAGTTCCCTTTAACTCTTTTTAAAATCTGAACTTGAGAGCTCCCTTTTCTATATCCAATAAAAGAAATTTCATAATTAACTCCTTTATTTGGTTCAATTTCAACTACAAACCTTTTATTATTATGTTTAACTTTTTTTAATTCTATTCCAGATGATGAATAAAAACTTCCTGATTCCATTGCCTCAATTAAACTCTGGGTTTTAATTTCTTTTGAGTTAACCATAACCCAACCTCTTCCTGTATTACTCAGGCTTGTAGATCTTTGATGGTAATTATGACTATCATCTGTGGCAATACCTAATAATAAAGGCTTGTTATTATCGTAATATGAAATATTAATTAAATCCCACATGGTTTCAAGATCAATATGTAAATCATCACCCTCGTTATGAACAGCAGGATGTCCATTATATACTTCAAAAAATCTTTCACCATTTAATTTTTTTAAATCCTCTACATTAATTCCATATCCAAAATTTGGATGATTAATATGAGCAAACATTGGAATATTAAACTTTTGTCTTTGTTCATTGACCGCATCAATAGTTTTTTGCATTATATCAAGCACAGAGTTTCCCTTAAAGGGATCGATTTTTTCTTTTATGTTAGTTACATTAATATGTACTGGTTTATTTTCAAATCCAGTCGTAACCTCCTCAGATCTAATGATAAGAAATGAATTTAAATCATCAAGTTTAGTTTTATATTCATCAAAAGTTTTTAACCTTACGTAAAATCCAGTAGAATCGTTTTTAGATTCAACCCAATCTCCAAACCTTTTTTTATATTTTTCAAAAGTTTTGTTTTTTAAATCTGACTGTTTAAGTCTGTACCAATAATCATTATCATTAGCAATTGTATTATGATCAGAGAGAGCAATGAATTGGTAATCATTTTCCTTATACCAGTCAATTATCATCTCTGGGAAATCATCCCCATCACTCCAAAACGAATGTGTATGTAAATTCCCTTTTTGCCAATGTTGATCATTAACATCCATATTACAAGAGATTAAAAATATAGTTAGTGGAAGTAAAAAATATTTCATGGTAAAATGTTATTTTATTTATACAATTAGTTACTCAATTTGATTTGTGTTTTCAAATCTTTCATAAAACGATGAAAATCTACAGTAATTCTATGGCGATTTGTTTTTATTTGTTTAATGTGAGGATGTGTAACTTCCCTTTGACATAATTTGTCAATATTTGATGGTCTTTTCCATCCTCCCTTGAGAGCTTTTGCAACTAGCTTACTTTGTTGTTCAGAACCGGGCCAAATACAACCTAGAGGTTGAAACATTCCAATAAAAAATAAATTATCATATCTGGGATGAAACATTTTTAAATAAAGAGGAACAGGACCCTTACTATAATTCAAAAATTTTTTATCAAAAAAAGGATGAGATAATACAAAACCTGTACATGCTATTACAACATCAAACTCTTCTTTGGTTTTATCTTTAAATCTAACTAGTTTACCTTCAAAACTTTCTATTTCTCCCTTGGGTTTTATCTTACCATGCCTAATTTTGTAAAGAAGTTCACTATTTACAGTTGGATGAGTAGCTCCAAATTTATGATTAGGATTAGCCAAACCATAATTACTATTAGGTCCGTTAGTTATATAAGCTAATATACCTGCTAAAAAATTTCTTATTAAAATTGGAAGAAAAATCATTTTAGAAGCAAAGACATCAGAGGGTTGACCCATCAAAAACTTAGGTATTATTCGATATCCTCTTCTCCAACTAATTGAAGTTTTTTCACTAACTCTACTTGTTTCAACAGCAACATCACAAGCTGAATTCCCGCCTCCAATAACTAATACTTTTTTACCTTTAAAAGGTTCAGATTTTTTATAATGATGAGAATGTAAAAAATCACCACCAAATCGTCCTTTATAAGAGGGTAATTTTGGCTCCCAATGATGACCATTACAAACAATCAAATCTGTAAAAATTTCAGTTTTTTCAACCCTATTTTTTACAGTCATTACTTCCCAATTATTATTTTTTAAACGAATACAACTTTTAACTAATGTATTAAATTCTATTAGTGGATATAATTTAAAATGTTTAGCGTAGGATTGAAAATAATATCGTAATTCATCATGAGAAGGGTAATCTGAAACTTTAGAATCAAAAGGAAAATCCTCAAATTCTGACAATGTCTTTGAACTAATTATATGAGTGGTTTCGAATACACTAGAATGACTTTCATTTTCATTATAAATCCAGTTTCCACCGACATCACTGTTAAAATCGTATGCTACAACAGAAACCCCCGCCTCACTGACATTTTTAATTGCAGTTATTCCAGATGGGCCCGCTCCAATTATACATACACGTTTTTTCAATATATATTTATTTTTTTTTATTCCTTTTATTATAGTTTTTATCTCCCCTTGTCTTAGGTTTTTTATATTTAGCTGCTATCTTGAATTTGTAAGATCCCCCAAGGTTAACTTTACTATTTTTTTTTAGTTTTTTTTCATTCCCCATCTTTAAATATATAAAAGTTAATGAACTAATTAAAAGATTAGATTATACATCTATTTAGTTAGGTATGGTGTTTGTTTACTTATTAAAAAAAATATCATGAAAATTTACAATTCAATCATATTAATATTTATGTCGTTTTTAGTTTACAGTCAAAGTATCGATTTAATAAACCCCAAAGAAGAGATAGGAATTGACAATTGGAATATAGTTAATGATAATGTTATGGGAGGAATATCTAATTCTGATTTATATATAACAAAAGAAAGCAATTTAATGTTTTATGGAAATGTATCGTTAAAAAACAATGGAGGATTTGCTTCAAGTAGATTAAGGTTTAACAGTGGAAAATTGAAAGATATTAAAGCTTTTCAACTTAGAGTAAAAGGTGATGGAAAAAAATACAAGTTTAGATTAAGAGAAAACTATAGATCTTCTAATTATTCTACAGATTTCAAAACTGAATTTGGGGTTTGGATGAATATTGAAATATTAATCTCAGATTTAAATCCAATGTTTATGGGTTATTATTCTAGAAACGCAAAAAAATTAGAAATTGACAAAATAACTTCATTAGGATTTCAAATTTCTGATAAGCAACAAGGAGAATTTAAACTTGAAATCATGCATGTCAAAGCTCTATACTAGACTAATATTATTAATTTATGTATTTAATAATTATATACTCATTTATGATTATGTATTTTTGAGATCTTTAAAAAGAAAAATTATTGATGAATTTATTGTCAGTTGAAGAAATTTCAAAATCATATGGAGAGAAGGTTATTTTTGATTCAATATCATTTGGAGTAAATCAAGGCCAAAAGATTGCATTAATTGCAAAAAATGGTTGTGGAAAATCATCAATACTAAATATTATTGCTGGAGAAGATTCACCAGACAAAGGTCAAGTTGTTTTTAGAAAAGGAATTAAAGTTGCTTATTTGTCTCAAGAACCATTACTAGATCCGAAACTTACAGTTAAAGAAAGTGTATTACGTGCAGATAATCCCATTTTAAGTATAATTTTTGATTATGATAAAGCTTTAAAAAATCCTGAAGATCAAGAATCTTATCAAAAAGCATTTGATGCTATGGATCAAGCTCAAGCTTGGGATTTTGAAACTCAGTATAAAAAAATTCTATTTAAACTAAAACTAAACGATTTAAATGCAAAAGTAGGTAGTTTATCTGGAGGTCAAAAGAAAAGAATTGCGCTTTGTAATGTTTTATTGAAACAACCTGAGTTATTAATTTTAGATGAACCTACAAATCATATAGATCTAGAAATGATTGAATGGTTAGAAAGCTATTTTTCTAAAGAAAAAATAACCTTATTAATGGTAACACATGACAGATATTTCCTGGAACGTGTTTGTAATGAAATCATAGAACTAGATCAGGGTAAACTTTATAGCTACAAAGGAAATTACTCTTATTACCTTGAAAAAAGAGATGCTAGAATTGCTCAAGAAAATGTAGAAGCACATAAAACTAAACTACATTTTAAAAAAGAGCTGGAATGGATGAGAAGGCAACCAAAAGCAAGAACAACAAAATCGAAATCTAGAATAGAAGATTTTAAAATCATTAAGGAAAAGGCTAGTTTAAGGAGAGAAGACCACCAAGTTCAATTAGAAATTAATATGGAACGCTTGGGTAGTAAAATGATAGAAATGCATAAAGTCAGTAAAGCATTTGGAGACACAACTATTTTAAATGGCTTTGACTATGTGTTTCAAAGAAATGAACGTATTGGAATAATTGGAAAAAACGGTACAGGAAAATCTACTTTTTTAAATATGTTAACATCTAATGAAGAGCTAGATTCAGGAAAAATAATTTGGGGTGAAACATTAAAATTTGGATATTATACTCAAAGTGGAATCCCTTACAAAGAAGGACAGAAAGTAATTGATGTCATAAGAGAATATGGAGATTATATTCCTCTGAAAAAAGGAAAGAAAATTTCTGCCCAACAACTATTAGAACGATTTTTATTTGATAGAAAAAAACAATATGACTTCGTTGATAAATTAAGTGGTGGTGAAAGAAAAAGACTTTATTTATGTACGGTTTTAATACAAAATCCTAATTTTTTAATTCTTGACGAACCTACGAATGACTTAGATATAATAACCCTTAACGTACTTGAAAGTTTTTTATTAGACTTTCCTGGTTGCTTAATAGTTGTTTCTCACGACAGGTATTTCATGGATAAAATAATAGATCATTTATTTGTTTTTAAAGGATCAGGAAATATTGAGAATTTTCCAGGAAATTACTCTGATTACAGAGCTTATGAAGATTCTAAAATCAAAAACAATGACAGTGAATTAAAATCAGAACGCTCTCAACTAAAAGAAAAAAATATACATTCGAATAAAAAAAATTTAAATTACTTACAACAAAAAGAATTTAAAAAATTAGAAAAAGAAATAAAGAAAATTGAAGTTTTAAAAGAAGAAATTCAAAATCATTTTAACCAAAAATTATCCATAGACGACGTAAAAAAATACTCCATTCAGTTGAAAAATATTGAACAAGAATTAGAACTTAAAACAAATAGATGGTTTGAATTGTCAGAAAATTAAAAAATCCTGAAAAAATTAATTATTTTGAATTTGTATATTTTAATTAATTTTAAATAAATTCGTAAGAACCTCTGAACTTAATAATCAGAGGTTTTTTTATAAATAATTGACATGGGACTAACCAATAATGATATTTTTAAAAAACTTAGAGTTGCACATAAATTAAGAGACGACGATATAGTTAATATTTGTAAACTAGCAGATTTCAGAGTAACAAAATCTGAAATAAACGCATTATTTAGAAACGAAAAGCATCCAAAATACATGGAATGTGGTGATCAGATGTTAAGAAATTTTCTTAATGGTTTAATTATTTACCTCAGAGGTCCTGCTTAAAAATTATCTTTTTCGAACTGTTTAAGGCTCCAAACCATATCTGGTTTATCGATGAAATCAGGTTCTATATCAACAGCTTTTGCATGGATATCTATATCATCCCCGTCCAGACGAACAGTCCAATAATCAATTTTATTAATTCTAGACATACCCTCAATTAATTCAGCTTCAATCTTATGATTCTTTTTTAAATAGTGTGTAAAGAAATAACAGCTTTTCCAACTTTGATCTTGCTTAGGTTTAAAGTTCTTAAGAAAATCCTCAATCAATTCGTTTTTGTTCATTTAATTCAATTTTAAACTGAAACAAATTTAAAATTCTTATTCTTTATATAAAATAGAATTCTATTTAATTTTTATTCCTGTTTAGATTTTCCTACAAACTTTGAAACTAACATAGAAACTGTTGCGTCTCCTGTTACATTTACAACTGTTCTACACATGTCTAAAGGTCTATCTACAGCAAAAATTAATGCCAATCCAATTTCTGGAATTCCAGCCTGAGAAAGAACAATAATAAGCATTACCATCCCTGCTCCAGGAACTGCAGCGGAGCCAATTGACGCTAGAGTTGCAGTCGAAATTATCCCTAACTGAGCTGCTAAACTTAAATCTAAACCAAATGCTTGAGCAATGAATACAGCTGCAACAGCTTGATACAATGCACTTCCATCCATATTTATAGTTGCTCCAATTGGAAGAACAAAACTACTAACCTCCTCGTCTACGCCTAGATGGTCTTGAACCCTTTCCATGGTTACTGGTAATGTTGCTGCACTAGAACTAGTAGAAAAAGCTAGTAATTGTGCTGGAGAAATTCCTTTTAAAAAAAATGAGGGACTCTTTCCAACAACAAGTTTAACAACAACTAAATAAATACATATCAAAAGAAATAACCCAAACAAAACAGTCAAAGTATAAAAACCTAATGCTTTAAATAAATCCATACTTGGTGACTCTACAATTATTGCAGCTAAAAGTGCAAAAACACCATAAGGAGCACATAACATTATTAAATCAATAATCTTAAGAATTACATCATTCAAAGAGTCAAAAAAACTTTTAATGGGATCTGATTTTTTCTCTGGAATTAATATCATTGATATACCAAAAATTATAGCGAAAAAAATAACTTGAAGCATATTTCTATTATTAGATGCTGCACTAAAAAAATTAGACGGAACCATATCGACTATTGGTTGTAAAGGACCTAAATTTTTTTGATTATTAGCAGCTTCAATTTTCTCATTAGCATTCAATGAATAAGCATTAACAAGCTGTTCTCTAGTTTCTTCAGCAATAAAGTTTCCAGGTTCAATAATATTTACAGCAACAAGACCAATAGTAACAGCCATCATTGTTGTGAATATATAAGTAGCAATAGTAATACCTCCCATTGAAGATAACTTTGATAAATCTTTTAAATCTGAAATACCTTTAATAAGAGAAGCTAAAATTAAAGGAACTGCTATTAACTTTAATGAATTAATAAAAATAGTTCCAAATGGTTTAATCCAGTTTAGAACAAAAGTTTTACCCCATTCAAAATTAAGAAAAAGTAATCCAAATAAAACACCCAAAACCATACCTATTATTATCTGCCAGTGTAATGCTAATTTTTTCATATTTCTATTTGGTTATTTTTTTAAATAAATTGATTAATTATATTTTCAAACATCTCTTGTTTGCCACTCTTTAAATTTAACTCTCCTGTGTTTACAGCTATTTCATATAAATCGTTGAGATTTAATTTACCTTGTTCAAATGCTTTTCCTTTTCCAGAATTAAAACTATTATATCTCAAATTAAAAAGTTCCTTATAATTTGATGAAGTTAAAATATTATCAGCAGTTATAAGTGCTCTAGCAAAATTATCTGCTCCTCCAATATGTGCATGAAAAATATCATCTATATCCGTAGAATTCCTTCTTATTTTTGCATCAAAATTAACTCCTCCTCCTTGTAAACCTCCTGATTGTAAAAATACAAGCATAGCTTCTGTTGTTTCATATAAGTTATTAGGAAACTGATCTGTATCCCATCCGTTTTGATAATCTCCTCTGTTTGCATCTATACTTCCCAACATATTAGATTTTGCAGCAACAGTAAGTTCATGTTGAAATGTATGTTGAGCTAAGGTTGCATGATTTACTTCAATATTAATTTTAAAATCCTTTTCCAAACCATATTCTTTTAAAAACCCTATAGCTGTTGCAGTATCAAAGTCATATTGATGTTTTGTTGGTTCCATAGGTTTAGGCTCAATAAAAAAATTACCTTTAAAACCTTGAGATCTTGCATAATCTCTAGAAATTGACAAGAATTTACCTAAATGATCTAACTCTCTTTTCATGTCAGTGTTTAGAAGACTCATATATCCTTCTCTTCCTCCCCAAAAAACATAATTTTCACCATTTAAAGCTATTGTAGTGTCTAGGGCTAACTTAACCTGGCCACCTGCCCTGGCTAAAACATCAAAATCTGGGTTGGTTGCAGCACCGTTCATATATTGAGGATTAGAAAAACAATTTGCCGTTCCCCACAACACCTTAACACCAGATTCCTTTTGTTTAATTTTTATATAATCAGTTATAAACAAAAGCCTGTTTTCAGATTCTTTCAAACTTACTCCCTCTTGAATTAAATCAAAATCATGAAAACAGAAATAGTCAAATCCCATTTTGGTAATAAACTCAAATGCAGCATCTGCTTTATCTTTTGCAGCTTGATAAGGGTCTTGAGACTTATCCCACAAGAAATTTTGTGTTGCTGAACCAAAAGGATCGGTTCCTTGTCCACAGAAAGAGTGCCAATAAGCAATCGCAAACTTAAAATGATCTTTTAAAGCTCTGCCAGCTACAATTTTATTTGGATCATAATACTTGAATGAAAAAGGATTTGTTGAATCTTTTCCTTCAAATTTGATATCTCCTATTCCTTTGTAATATTCTACATTTCCTATAAGTGCCATTTCATTTTTATTTTAAAGTTAATTCTAATTTTTTAACCCATAAATTAAAAGCTTTCTTGTATTCTGTTGAATTTAATTGAGGAGTAAATGTTTTTACTAAATCATTGTCGATTATGTTTTTTCCAAATTTAACAAAATCTTTATTTCGAAGATTTACAGCTCTTGAAGCGCCAATTGCACCAGTTGTTTCATAAATTTCGATTTCATTATTTATTAAAGTTGATATAGTTTCTCCAAAAACTTTAGATTTAAATAAATTATCATTTCCTGCTCTAATTACTGAAGGATTAATACCATCATTAATTAAAATTTGAATTCCATAAACAAAAGCAAAAGCAATCCCCTCAAGTGTTGCACGAATAACATGTGCATTAGTATGAATATTTTTGTCAAAGTTCAACATACTTGACCCTACATTCATATTATTAAGCATTCTTTCTGAACCGTTTCCAAAAGGCAAATAAGTTAATTCTTCTGATCCAACCCGGGCCATTAATGATAGTTTATTCATTTTGTCATACGATTCGATGTTAAGCTCATTTTTTAATTTAGCATACTGAATCCCAGCTCCGTTTATACATAATAATTTTCCAAGCGAAGATGAATTTTTAGTTTTTACATGAAGAAAATTATTTATCCTTTCACTTTCAATTGTTTTTTTATTGTCTGTTACTGCAAAAACAACACCTGATGTACCTGCTGTAGCAGCTACTTCACCTGGTTTTAGTACATTTAAAGAAAGTGCATTATTTGGTTGATCACCTGCCCTGTAATAAATAGGGGTGTTTTCTACAAGACCACATTCTGATGACCCTTTTTTATTTAGTTTACATTGAAATCCAAAATTCGAAACAACATCTGGAATCAGAGAACTATCAATTTCATAATATTTCAATAAAAAGTCTGCAATTTTGTTTTTTTTAAAATTCCAAAGCATTTGCTCGGATAGACCCATATTTGTAGTAGTCATTTTTCCTGAAAATTTATAGGCTATATAATCACCTGGAAGCATAAACTTATAGACTCTTTTATAGAGTTCTTTTTCATTGTTTTTTACCCATTTTAATTTTGATGTAGTAAAATTCGCAGGAGAATTTAATAATGTTTCAATACATTTTTCTTTACCTAGTTCAATAAAAGCTTTCTTTCCAATACTAACTGCCCTGTCATCACACCAAATAATACTATCTCTAATTAAATTCCCTTTATTATCTAGTAATACCAAACCGTGCATTTGGTATGAAATTCCAATTCCAGAAACAAGTGAAGGGTTAACGTTAGTTAATGAAATAAGATTTTTTATAGCTTGACATGTGTTCTTCCACCAAATTTCTGGATCCTGTTCTGCCCATCCATCTTTAAACACTTTTATTTTTTGTTCACTTGATGGTTCAGAAACTACATTAACAACGATTCCACTCGAACACTCTGTAAGAGCTGCTTTGATAAATGAAGTCCCTATATCTAAGCCAAGATTATACATTTATTTAACCCGTAAAATACATTAAAATTCCTATTACCATTAACACAAGAATTACTGATAAAATAACATCAACAGTTGAATATGTTTTTTCTTTAAATTCTTGTGAGTTTAAATCAAGATTTCCAAAAGACAATCCTCTTGTTTTAACATAATCTGGCTCGGCAGTTATTAAACTAACTGAAATACACAATACAACAGAAAATATAAATAAAATAATAGCCATATGAGCAAAATTTATTGTTGCAAATTCAAATAAGAAACCAGAAACCGTCTCACCAGATGAAATCTGCGGTTGATAATAAATTTCTGAGCCTAATCTTAATATTAATAAAAATAAACCCATAAATAGTGTAGTAATTGCTGCATCAGAGTTAACCCTTTTCCATGTAATTCCTAATAAAAATACGGCTGTAACTGGGGGTGCAATATAGGATTGTACATTTTGTAAATATTGATACATAACTCCTCCTCCAATTTTCTCCATTATTGGAATCCACATTATACCTAAAACTACTATTACTGTAGTTGCAATTTTCCCAATATTAATTAATTGTGCCTCAGATTTATTGGGTCTTATTTTCTTATATATATCAATTGTAAAAATTGTCGAACATGAATTAAAAACAGAAGCTAACGAACTCATTAAAGCTGCCATTAAACCACCTGCAACAAGCCCCTTTAACCCAACGGGTAATAATGTATTTACTAGCATTGGAAATGCTCTGTCTGCTTTTGTTACAACATAAGTTTCAGGATCTTGAATTGTTAAAGCAAATGCTATAATTCCTGGAATTAAAAAAATTAATATTGGAAGTAATTTAAGGTATGCACCAAAAATAGCACCTCTTCTACCTATTTTAATATTGTTTGCAGCTAAGGTTCTTTGAACTATATATTGGTCAGTACACCAGTACCAAATTCCAACAATAGTACCTCCAATAAGGAGTCCAGTCCATGGAAAATCCGGATCAGTCATTGGTCTCCACATATTAAAATGATCAGGACTTACTGCTGTAACTGTTTCTCTTAACTCTCCCCATCCACCAACTTCTTGTAATCCTAGATAAGTAATTATTACTGATCCTAAAATCAGTACAATTGTTTGAAGTGTTTCTGTATAAATAACAGCTTTCATTCCACCAATAATTGTATATATTCCGGTAAAAATTACTATTCCTATTGCACCGTACCAAAATGGAATTCCTAACAACTCTGATACTACAATTCCACCAGCATATATTGTTACCGAAACCTTTGTTATAACATATGCTAATAAAGAAAATATTGATAAAAACCATCTAGATCTACTATCAAATCTTTTTTCTAAAAACTCTGGCATTGTAAAAGCACCACTTCTTATGTAGAACGGAAGAAATAACCATCCTAATAATAGCACTATCCATGCGTGTAATTCGTAATGAGCCATTGGAGTTCCTGATTCAAATCCAGTACCAGCAAGACCTACGACATGCTCAGAACCAATATTTGAAGCAAAAATAGAAGCTCCAATCACAAACCATCCAACGTTTCGTCCAGCTAAAAAATAATCTTCTGTGTTTTTATTTTTTTGAACCACAACCCAAACGGCTACGCCAATTAATAAAAAAAAGTAAATACCTAAAACAACCCAATCTAGGGTTTCAAAAACTGTTTCCATAAAATTATGTTTCGAAATTTAAAAACGTTAATATATCAAAATGTTTTAATATCTCGTTACTCATCGTTTTACTATTTTAAATGTTTTTCTAACTGTTGGTCCGTCCAAGGTTATTAAGTAAGTACCTGCTGGAACACCACCCAAATCTAAATCTGTTTTTCTAGTCGATTGTATCTCTTGTTCTCTTGTGAAGATTAGATCTCCTTTTGAGCTAAACACACTCATTGTTACTTTACTGTCTTCTCCGTTTACATATACATTAACATCTCCTAGTGTTGGATTAGGGTAATACAATATGTCTTCTGAGATAAAGATCTCTCTTTCTATTATACCTTGACAGTCTAAGTCTGTACTGATCTTAATAATACTAAGACCCGACGGAAGACTGGTTGTAAACCTGTCTCCTTTCACATCAAAGCGCTGACCGTTAACTTCTACATTGTAAGACGAAGAACCGCTTAGCTGTATGCTAGTAGTTCTGTTATCATTATCTACATCTATAAAGGCAGATAACGCTTTAGGTTCTCCTATATTAACTTCAAAACACTGCTCGTAAGCGTCTTGACCGTCAACTTTAAAGCAAACTGTGTAAGTACCTGTCCCAAGGCCAGTGACTGAAGCCGTCTTTGTCTCTGCGCCTAACGAAATAGGATCGTCTTGACCTGTTACAGTAACAGTGTAGTTATAACTATCATCTTCAATACTAAGTCCTATAGAGCCGTCAGTGTTACCAATACAACTCGCGCTTGTAACAGATACCTTGTTATTGTCTAATGGTAATGTGAAAACAGGACAGCCGTTAAAATCAACTGTGGTGCCTTCGGGTGTATTTGGGCAATTATCATCAGCGTTTAGTACACCATCTCCGTCAATGTCATCGTCACACACATCACCTATTCCATCATTATCTGAGTCAACAGAACCACAGTCAAGATAATTACCTAAAACTAATGAACTTCCAGGTTCAAGATCAATTGATGAATTTTGAGAAAAATTAATTATATCATTATTAATAAGATTCTTCCATTCTCCACTTATTGGTAAATCTAGTGTTAATGATTTTTTAGTTACATCAAAATTTGAAATGACATAAACGTACTTTAAAGAATCACCTGATAATTTATCATTCCAAATATCAATAGTAGGAAGAAGGTAATTTTGATTTAAAACTTTAAGATCATATTCACCCTCAAAAACTGGCTCTTTAATTTTTAATTCAATTAATTTCTTCCAATAGTCATAGATTTCTTTTCTTTTATTTAACAAAGTCCAATCATTATTCCACTGAGGCTGAGGCTTAGTTGACAACTTACAATCTTCACCACCATAAGAACCGTCTTCACAAGAAAAAATTGAATTTTCCATACCCATTTCAGAAAAATGCCATATCATTTTTGGTCCTGGAATTAACAAAAGTGAGGAACCTAAAGCTTTCATTCTATCAAGAGCAATTTCTAAATTCTTTACATCATGATTCGAATTAGAAGAATTACCAAAATTTAGATTTTTATACATTAAACGTTCTTCGTCATGACTTTCAGCATAAGTTATAAGCCTTTTACTTTTGAATCCCCTGGATTTATGATCTGATCTTGAAATATCTGAATCACTTGAGTAGCCCATTGAAAGTTGATTAAACATAGATGTCATTTTTCCCCACATCATAATTCCTTTACCCTCATCAATTTTATAATTAGCCCACTCTTTTTCCTCAATGTCGGTACCTAAATGTTCAAAAATTACATAATGATCAGGATCCAATGACCAGGAATAATCGGCATATGATTTTAGAAGATCTACTCTATCTTGTTGAAATCTATTTGTACAATCATAATCACTTTCATCACAATTTTGAGTAAATCCTTTTGTCAAATCCCATCTGAAACCATCAATTTTATATTCATTAATCCAATGTTCTACTACCCTTTTGGTATAATACTGAGTAAGTTCATTTTGATGATTAAAATCATATCCTACCGAATAAGTATGTTTTGGTGTTTGATTAAAGTATGGGTTCTCACTAGATGGTCCTCCCCAAAAATTATTATCTGGGTCATCCATCCACATTTTAATTAAAGGACTTCTACCAAAAACATGATTTAAAGCTAAATCTAAAATCACTGCAATACCATTCTGGTGACATAAATCTATGAACTCTTTTAATTTGTTTTGTGTTCCGTAGAATTTATCTAATGACAAATGATAAGAACTGTTATAACCCCAGCTTTCATTACCCTCAAATTCCATAACAGGCATGAGCTCAATGGCATTAATATTTAAGCTTTTAAAATAATCTATTCTATCTATCAAATTCTGAAAACTTCTTTCTTTATCAAAATCCCTAACTAATATTTCATAAATAACTAAATCTTCTTTTTTAGGCTTGTCAAAATCAGTGATATTCCAATTGTATGTTTCAGATTGAATTAAAATAGTAAATTCTCCAATTTGATTTTCTGGAAATTTAGGTAGGTTAGGAAAAGAGTTTTCTGGAATTTCATTATCATCGTAAGATGAAATGACTAGATTAGAAAATGGATCTGCTACTTTAACAACAGTTGGTGAATCTGAGACTGGAGATTTTGAATATACTTCGTATTGATACCAATAATTCTCATTTTCCTGCAAATCATTAATCTCAATCCAAAATTTATTATTATTAGGGTTTATATTCATTAAAGAATTTGTGTCTTTAGCATATTCATTAAAATTTCCTAGAACATAAATAAAATCTTTTTTTGGTGCGTTTAATTGCAAATATATTTTAGAAGGTTCATCTTTTAAATAATTAACTCCATCTTGAAGTTCAAATGGAGGTTCAATTGTAGTTGAATAAGGTTCAATAATAAAATCAAAATTTAAGTTTATAAAATTATCAGAATCATTTACATCCTCACACAATAATCTTAAGGTTGTTGATTCACTTAACTTAAGTCCATCGTTCTGCGAATCAGGACCTAAGATATCCTTAGAAAAATTTTTATTATTTAATGACTCAAACAAAACCTTATCATCATTTATAAGATAATAATTAATCTCATTAGCAGAAGAAACAGAAATATTAATCAAACCTTCTCTTTCCAATATTACTGGATTTGTTTTTGGACTATTAATAGTCAAATCAAATCTTCCTACTTCAAAAAAATAATCAGGTGTTTTTTTATCTCCTGTGCCATTTTTAGCTTTAGCTAAAACACCAATTTTTCCTATCCCATTATATTGAAATAGTTCAGTCGGTGTAAACTCAAACGAGAATGTTCCATCTGAATTTTTCGTCATTTTCATTGATTCCTTTGAATTATTCCATTCTCCATTCCAATTAACTTGAGAACTTACTTCAACATCATTTGAATCAAAAAACCATGTCCATAAATAAACGTCCTGAGTTGACCATTTTGATGGATCAACACCTGAAACAGTAATTTTAATTTTTTCAGAATCATTAAACGGGTTAGGTTCTACTGACCACGTAACATTATCTTGAATCTGAGATAATATACTTACAGAAAATAATAAATAAAATAATACAAAAAATCTCTTCATAAATACTAACTATATCTATTCAATCTCTAAAATCAGGGCAGATTTGGCATTGATTATAATTTTTTCTGAAATTGAAACTTTCTTTTTATTAATAACGTCGAATGCAATTTCATAATTTTCAATAAGTTCATCAAATCGAGAGGTTTCTAAAGTTTCAGGTGAATTATTTCTATTGAATATTACCCACACCATTTTATTATTTAAAATTCTGAAAAAAGAATAAATTCCACCTTTAGGGGCAAATTGTATAAGTTTACCATTATGAATAACCTTATTATCTTTTCTCCAATTTAAAATTTCTTTGAAGAACAACTGAGTTTGACGTTCTTTATATGAAAGTCCATCACCTGTAAATGCATTTTTTGAATGGTCAGGCCATCCTCCAGGAAATTCAGTTCTTATTAGACCATGATCACCAGGATTTTCATCACTATTCATAAGAATTTCAGTTCCATAATAAAACTGAGGTATTCCTCTCATAGTGCTGTAATAAACAATTCCCATCTTAAACAAATCAATATCGTTGTTTACTTGAGTAAAAAATCTTGTCATATCGTGATTATCCGGGAATATTAATAAATTATTGGGGTTAGGATACAAGAAATCATTAGCTAATGTTGTGTAAGGTTTAATAAAACCTTTTCCCCAACTAAAATCGTCTAATAAGGCTTCGGTAAATGATATTTGAAGAGGAAAATCCATTAAAGTTGGCAGATAAGAAACATATCCATCATGATTGATTTTATCTTTCTGCCAATAAGAAATAACAATAGGATTATCAGACCATTCTTCTCCAACAATATTAAAATTAGGATACTCATCCATAACAGCAAAAGTCCAGTCAGACATAAAATCTTTATCGGAATACGGATAAGTATCTACTCTAATTCCCGACAATCTAGCATACTCAATCCACCACAGTGTATTTTGAATTAAATATTTAGACATTTTTTGGTTCTTTTGATTTAAATCTGGCATTGTTTCAACAAACCATCCGTCAGCATGTTCCCTTTTATCAATTTCAGAAGCATAAATATCCTGAACTGTTTCACGTCTATGGCTAGTTTGTTTAAATCCAGACTGATTATTAAACCAGTTATCCATTGGCGGATCTTTGAAGAACCAGTGTTCAGATCCACAATGATTTGGAATCATATCCATTACAAGCTTAATACCTTTTTCTTTAGCATTAATACTTAATTCACGGAATAATTCATTTGTACCAAATCTCGGATCTACTTTGTAATAATCTGTTGTTGAATAACCATGATAAGAAGATTTTTTCATGTTATTTTCTAAAACAGGATTTAACCAAACTGTTGTAAACCCTAAATCTTTTATGTAATCTAAATGATTAATAATTCCTTGAATGTCACCACCATGCAGACCTCTGTTATTGTCTCTGTTTGGTCGTTCGTACATCTCTTTTACATCATCATTCGCAGGGTCACCATTTGCAAATCTATCTGGTGTTATTAAATACATAACATCTGAATTATCAAAACCTTCAACATTAGAAGCATTTTTCTCTCTTTCAAGTAAGGAAAAAATATACCTATCTACAAGAACATTATTTTTATAAAAGTCAATTTCGACTTCATCTGGTTTTGCATTTTCTGAAATTGATATATTTAAAAAAAGATAATTTTCGTTTTGTACTTTATTAAAAGAGGTTAATTCTATGTTAGAGTTACTGATTTTTGGAATCAAGTCATTAATTGAATTACCATAAACTAATATCTGTAAGTCATTAGTTTTCATTCCAACCCACCAGTTAGGAGGCTCTACTCTTTCAATTAAATCAATTAATTGAATGTTATTATTTGATTTCAAATCCTGTTTTTTAGTATTACAGGAAATTGAAAATAAAAGTATAAATCCGATAAAGATTATTTTTTTCATATCAGTCTTCGTTTTTGAATATTTGTCTATATACTTCTCCTCTAATTTCATTATCTCTTCCATGTCCAGCTTTTGGTGTCTCAAACATTTGTGTCATTATTAATCCAACAAAATCACGTTTTGGATCAATCCAAAAATGAGTTCCCTCATATCCTCCACCAGACCACAAGCCACCATCTCCATATCCTTTTTCTTTATATAAATCACTTGTTACCCATAAATTGTAACCATTATAGCCGTACTCATTTTCTAATTGTGTATGAGGAGCGTATATTTCTTTTACAGAAGATTCATTTAAAAACCTATGTCCATTTAATTCTCCGTGATTTAAAAGCATTCTTAAAAAATCTGCATAACCATCAGCTGTTCCAATCATTCCTTCACCGCCCAAAAACAATTTATTTTCAATACTATAACCAGGAACATATGATCCCATAATATCAAGCTCACCATCATTAGCTAACCTAATAACAGAATCTACTCCTGAAAAAACTGGTAATAATTTAGTGTCAGAATTTTTGTTGTATTGAAGTCCATTTATCTTCATAGGTCCCGTAATTCTATTTTTAACAAGATTATCTAAACTTTCTCCAGATGCTCTTTCATTAACAAGTCCTAAAACTGTTGTGTTAAGACCATAAAAATCTTTGTTTCCAGGATGATCAATTAAGGGAAGTTCAGATAATTTCTGAATCAATTCATTAGAGTTTTTGGATGCGGCTAAATTTTTAGAATCTAAAGCATTATCTAAACACTCAATTCCAGTTGTAGAATAATAAAAACCTGCCTGGTGATTAATCAATTGCAAAACAGTCATTTCAGAATTACTTTCAACTAAATTTAAAGGACAAGGGTCTTGAAATTCTGAATTATCATTTCCAAGCGTTTGTCCGTAATTAGTTAAAGCTTCATTTTTATTCGATAACGCAACTTTTAAACCACTGAGCTCAGGAATATACTTTGAAACAGGGTCATCTAATTTTAACAAACCATCTTCAACTAAATCCATAGTTAAAGAAATAGTTACTATTTTACTCATTGACCAAATCCTAAACCATGTATTTTCATTAATATGATGATCAGGAACAAGATCATAGTCCTTGTCGCTATTTTGATATATTGTGTTGCCATTTCTATCTTCTAACCTAACAAGAAGAAGAGCTTGAGAGCCGTTATCCACATATTTACTAACTAGTGAGTCTAAAGAATTTGAATCATAAATCAGTGATTTTTTTTTG
>Ga0209715_1000906_pt1 | contig 24735 bp, 22 predicted proteins | sample COGITO_mtgs_1205_2_FD_184809 | JGI IMG/M metagenome (GOLD analysis project Ga0209715, IMG submission 184809) | Pelagic marine microbial communities from North Sea - COGITO_mtgs_120503 (SPAdes) (version 2) | ecosystem: Environmental > Aquatic > Marine > Epipelagic ... | reverse complement strand
AATTCATCTGTTTCAGGCAAAGAATGTAATTTATGAATCGAATTTAAATCTGATAATTCAATTAATCTCAATTTTATTCTTTCTGTTAATATTTCGATTTAGATCATTTTTTTAATTAAGCACAACGTGTTTGTATAAGATTAGTTGCGTGGTTTAGCAACTAACTTTGCAAGTACAAACCGAATAGAAAATCCGCGAGGATTTTCGTAAGTAGGCTCGAAACAAGCAATTAATTTTATACGTTGTTGGCAAATCGTTATTATATTCCTAAATTCCAACCTAAAATTAATTTAATAGTATTCGTTTTTACTGTTCCACCAACGTGTTTTGGAACTCCTCCAGTATCTATAATTCCGAAGTCATCTCTTATTTCAATTGTTAAATCATTATTTTCATTAAGTGAGATATTTGTTCCAATTCCGATTGATAGTCCGAAGTCAATTTTTTTCTGTTCGGTCACAACATCACTATCGTCATTCGGATAATCTGGTTCAATTTTATTGTTTAATAAATAGTTAAAAAAAGGTCCACCATTTGCGAAAAATTTTGAGTTTCCAAATTCGTATTTTAATAATATTGGAATATTTATATATTCATAAATTTCATTAAAATTTTCTTTCCCAATTTCTTCTGCTTCGTAATTAAAGTACGTCAGTTGCAGTTTTTTAATTTTTCTTTCGTAGTTAATATTTGCTTTTAAGGATAGGTTTTCTTTTAGATAATAGTCAAAAGTAACTCCGAATAAATATCCTGCTTTAAAATTATTATATTTTGCATATTCGTGCCCTCTGATATCTGGATAATTTATTCCAGCATTTATTCCAATTTTGAAGTCATTTTGAGCACTTAAATTCACTGAAAACAGGAATCCGATAGCGATTAATAATAATTTAGTCTTATTCATATATGTTTTATGGTTTTGAGTGAGTTCTAATGTTTGCTAACGCCGCGCTATACGCAGTGACGTTCTGGGTTTTCAATGGAAGCATTATCGGTTTGTGTATGAAACGTAGCGTGTAAAAAGACGCTTATTTTTTGGTCTTAATTGGATCGTCTTCACTCAATTTTCAATAGTTCTAAGCCTTGTCCTTTTTTTAACTTGTCACAGCTCCGCTACAGGAGTCCCATTATATAAAATAAAGGGAGCCTTAAATTGCGAGGCGATCAACAGCCAATTTATAGCGTACTTTTGGTTTACTGGTTTTGTGAAGATTACGACTTGGGGTCAAAATCTATATAAACTTACAGTCTATACAGTCCCTAACCTAATATAACTCATCTTTTAACAGTTGGTTTTTGCAACTAATCGACTGTAAATCAGTTTTTTTTGGTTTATATTACAGTTTTTACTGGCGTTATTAGTTGCACTTTTGGCAGCAGCAGTGGCTAGGGGAGCGGGCAAGAGATAATAAGTACCTATGAAAATAATAAGTAGAATTTTCTCATCTCTAAGCGTCAGGGCTTTTTCTCTGGCTAATAGTTTAGGTATGGTTGTTGATGCATATTGCTTTAGTTAAACTCAATTTAGAGTTAAAAGAAAGGACCGTATTAAACAGCTTGCAATTAACGGCTATCCATATAGTCTTATTTAGTATTCAATAAATTTAAATAGTACACGGCTCTGTATTTTAATTTTCACTTTACAATATGAAACACCATTTAATCTCAATTACATTAAATTTAGCTACTCTCCTTTTACTTATTTATAACAGTATCTATATTTTTTTTTCAAGGTTTCATTGCTTAAATTTTTATCAATGTCCATCAGATGAAATACTAACCGTAGCCCTTATATTTTTATTCAGTATATTTTTCTTTATTTTGGAAATTTATTTTCAAAATAATATTAAAGCACCTCGGTTAGGTTTTAAAATAGTTGCAGTAATCTTTAAGGTTTTAAATATTCTAGCTTTTATTTCAGCAATAATCCTTTGTTTTATTAATTAATAGGACGACACTTTTAATCGTTACTAAGTTGCTTTTGAAAATTGAGAGTTGGGGTCTAAATCTAATTAAACTTACAGCTTGTACAGCCGCTAACCTAATACAACTCAACTTTTAACAGTTAGTTTTGCTCCTTAACAGCTATAAATCAATTATTTTTGGTTTTATTGCATTAAGATTTGCTGTTATTAGCTCTACTATTGGTAGTAGTGAAGGCATTGGGTGTTTTGGAGTCAACGGCCTTTAATACTGCAGCTAAAAACCAAACAGACCTCTTAATTAGTACCCTGCCAATAACTTTTAATAAAAGCTAAAACGAATTACAATCTAATTAACGATATTTGTTTTTCTAAAAATTTAACTATGGCAATGAATAAAAATACAGTACTGGCCTGGGCCACATATATAATGATATTTATAGGAATCTCTTTAATCGCCTTAGGGGCGTTTAGATACAATGAAGTGGCCGGATGGGGCTTTGCTTCTGTTGGAATAGGATTTCTTGCAAATGCTTGGGTGTTTAATGCTTTAAAAGGACGTGTGTAATGAGTGACGATAAAAAAATTATATTTTCAATGTCTGGGGTTACTAAGTCGTATCAAAGCGCCAATACCCCCGTTTTAAAAAATATTTACCTCAGTTTCTTTTACGGAGCCAAAATAGGTATCCTAGGACTTAACGGCTCTGGAAAATCTACTTTGCTTAAAATTATTGCAGGGGTTGATAAAAACTACCAAGGTGATGTAGTCTTTTCTCAAGATTACTCGGTAGGCTACTTAGAGCAAGAGCCGCAATTAGATGAATCTAAAACGGTCATGGAAATTGTTCGTGAAGGGGCTGCAGAAACAGTTGCTATCTTGGACGAATACAATAAAATTAATGATATGTTTGGCTTGGAAGAAGTATATTCCGATGCTGACAAGATGGAAAAGCTAATGAACCGACAAGCAGAACTGCAAGATCAAATTGATGCGGCCAATGCTTGGGAATTAGATACCAAATTAGAAATAGCCATGGATGCGTTAAGAACGCCAGATGGTTCTAAAAAAATCGGGGTGTTATCTGGAGGAGAACGCCGTCGTGTGGCGCTGTGTCGCTTGTTGCTTCAAGAACCCGATGTGTTATTATTAGATGAGCCAACAAACCACTTAGATGCCGAGTCTGTTCATTGGTTAGAGCATCATTTAGCCCAGTACAAAGGGACTGTGATAGCCGTAACGCATGACCGGTATTTCTTAGATAATGTGGCCGGATGGATTCTAGAATTAGACAGGGGTGAAGGCATTCCTTGGAAAGGGAACTATTCGTCTTGGTTGGATCAAAAATCGAAACGTTTAGCACAAGAAAGTAAAACAGCGTCCAAGCGTCAAAAAACGTTGGAGCGTGAATTGGAATGGGTGCGTCAGGGAGCTAAAGGCCGTCAAACGAAGCAAAAAGCACGTCTAAATAGTTACGACAAGCTCATGAGTCAAGATCAAAAACAACTTGATGAAAAACTAGAAATTTATATCCCAAACGGTCCCCGTTTAGGAACCAATGTCATTGAAGCAGAAGGGGTTAGTAAAGCCTATGATGACAAGTTATTATACGATAATTTAAATTTCAATCTTCCTCAAGCTGGAATTGTGGGTATTATTGGTCCAAATGGTGCCGGTAAAACTACTATTTTTAAAATGATTATGGGGGAGGAGACTTCTGATAAAGGTAGTTTTAAAGTCGGGGAAACGGCAAAAATTGCATACGTTGATCAAAGCCATTCTAATATAGATCCTGAAAAATCAATTTGGCAAAACTTTAGTGATGAGCAAGAGCTTGTGATGATGGGAGGGAAGCAAGTGAATTCACGTGCCTACCTAAGTCGTTTTAATTTTTCTGGAAGTGAACAAAATAAAAAAGTAAATATGCTTTCTGGTGGTGAACGCAACCGTTTGCATTTGGCCATGACTCTAAAAGAAGAAGGGAATGTGTTGCTTTTAGATGAACCTACCAATGATTTGGATGTCAATACCCTAAGAGCTTTAGAAGAAGGCTTAGAGAACTTTGCAGGCTGTGCCGTGGTCATTAGTCACGACCGTTGGTTTTTAGACCGTGTTTGTACACACATACTTGCTTTTGAGGGGAATTCTGAGGTTTACTTTTTTGAAGGAAGTTTTAGTGATTACGAAGAAAATAAAAAGCAACGTTTGGGCGGGGATCTTATGCCCAAACGAATTAAATATAAAAAATTAGTTAGATAAATTTGTTAGAAATGCGTTCCCATTGCGAGCAGTGTAACAAGGCGCTGCCTATTAACAGCGCCGAGGCTATGATTTGTGCTTTTGAGTGTACGTTCTGTTGTGGGTGTGTGGAAGGCGTTCTTAAAAATAAGTGCCCTAACTGTGGAGGTACTTTTGAAAAACGTCCGATAAAAATAACGTCTACCTAGCTTTCTTGTACAAGGGAATCAAATAGCTAATGTTATATCCAAACCCTATACCAAATTTGCCACTGTCATAGGTGCGTCCAAATCCAGGGATGTAAATATTTTCAAAATTATCAGGTTCTGATTCAAAGAGTCGTGCTTTAATTTGCATATTTAAGCCGATAAAAAGATTGTTTAAAACCTCTGTTTTAAGCCCTAATAATATTTCAATCCAACCCGAAGTTAAGCCCGAAAAACTTTCAGTATCTACCACTTCATTTTGCCCCCAAGTGAGGCTGTTGGTGTCGTAAATAGTGTAGCTATTTAAGGTTTGATTAAAATTTGAAAATCCAAAACGAAGTCCTGAGTATATCAAGTTTTCCATTCCAGCCCAGTTCTCGTACATATTGTAGTCCACTCCGCCTTTTAAATAAGTGCCTTTTGCAGTGCTGCTTAAGTAGTTGGTAGTGGTTGTCTTTTTTTCTGAGCCTAGCTCTCCAGCGATATACAAACGTTTCAATAAACGATAATCGCCATTAATTTCAAATCCCATATAATCGGTTTCTAAAAAAGACCGGGTTATTTTACTTAAATCGGCCCCCAAACGCAGGCCGTATTTTTCTTGGACTACAATACTATCTTTGACCTCCGCCTCCGCCTCTTGGGCGTTTAGACTCATCAATAGACTCAAACACCCTAATGCACTAATGAAGTACTTTGATATGGATTTCATTTTCATTTGTTATTTGAGTTATTAAAATTTGAGAATTTCTCATCCATTGGTCACTGTCAGACCCAATACTAAATGTTTGAATTGTATAGGTATTGATATACCCGCAGGCCCTAGAAACATACAAGGTTTCAATGTCATATGTAATGGTGATGACATCGGGATTGCCACTAACATTTGAGTCAGTGAGCGCATAACTTTTATATAATTTAAATTGTGTTTGATTGCTGTTGTTTTGTAAAGGCAATGCAATTAATGATCGGGTGAGAACAAGCTCGTTATGAATAGGGACTTCATTTCCATCAGAATCCACTCCAATAGCAAATAGGCCCGGTATGGCTTTAATTTCGTCTCGTGCTTGAATGTCGTAAAACTCAATAACAACTCTTGGAGTCGTCTGCGTGGTATCTGCGCATATATCGTCCTTTTCACAGCTAAATATAAGCAAGGTAATTAGTGAAAAAAATAAATAGTGTTTTTTCATTTCAGGAGGAGTTAATGGCGATTTTTTATTCAACTTCTACAATCTCTTCTATACATTTAGCTAATTCAAAATCTAACTCAGTAACCCCACTAGCGTCATGAGTCGTTAGTTTTATTGTTAATAGGTTGTATACATTAGACCACTCTGGATGGTGGTTAAGTTTTTCACATTCAAAAGCGATTCGCATCATTGCACTCATGCAATTTTTAAAACTATCAAATTCAAATTCTGTATGCAAGGCTGCTTCATGATAATCCCAATCAGGGAAATTTTTCAATCTTTTTTCAATTTCTATATCCGTAAGTAATTTCATGGTTATTGTGTGTTTAAATCAAAAGTACAACTTTTTTAAAAGTATTAAATTGTATCACCCACTATTTTCTCGAATAGAACAACCGTTTCTATGTGCGATGTGTGTGGAAACTGATCCACTAGACTAATTTTTTTTATTTCGTATCCATGATTTCTCATTTCTTCAGTATCTCTGGCCTGTGTTGCAGGGTTACAAGACACATAGACAATCCTGTCTGCATTAATATTAATTATTTTTAATAGTGTTTTAGGCGCTATCCCAGCCCGAGCGGGGTCCAATATAATGGTGCGTATTTTGTTTTTGTACTCTGGGTGCTCCGCTAAAAATTTTCCAACATCAGCCGTATAAAATTGTAAGCCCTCTATGTTATTTCTCTCCGCATTTTTAATCGCATCTTCAATTGCAGAGGCCACTATATCCACTCCAATTATTTTTGCATTAGTACTTCTAGAGGCTAAAATTTGTCCAATAGTACCTGTGCCACAAAATAAATCCATGACCACCGTATTGTCTATAGCTTCTTTGTTTTCCAGCGCATAATCGATCACTTTAGTATATAGTTTTTCTGCAGATTTGGGATTGGTTTGAAAAAAGCTTTTCATGCTAATTTCAAAATTTAACCCCAGTAATTCTTCTACTATTTTATCGTCTCCAGCAATGAGTTGACTGCTTCCAGTAGTGGCAAGAGTTCTATCGCCTGTTTCGTCATTAATAGAATGTATTAACCCAGCAAATCGGTCTTTAAATAGGTCTTGCAAAAGTTCAGAAAAAGCAGCTAAATCAAACTTAGGAAGGTCATAGGAGGTTGTGACCAAATTAAATAAAAGGTGGTTTGTTTTGTAAGATTTCCTCACCACAAAAAACCGGAAAAAGCCTTCTTTTTTTGGGCCATGCCAAGGGGCTAAACCAGTGGCTTCACAATACTTTCTTATACGGCTAATGTTGTCTTCTACTAAAGCGTCAAATAAACCTGAATCTTTTTCTAAGTTGTCACCCATCCACCAAACACCACGTCTTTTAAAACCTAAAGTAAAAATATCAATATCGGTCTTATTGACCCGGTCGTATCCAATAGCAGAAAATCCATATTCCATTTTATTTCTGTAATGAAACACATTTGGTGAGCTAATGAGTTCATCAAATAAGTCCTCAATATTTGAAACTTTTCCAATGCGTTTAAATAATGATAAAGTACTTTCTTTCTTGTATTTGTGCTGTAATTCTATTGGCAACTGAATGTAAGGGGCCCCAGGGATGTCTTGAAACGGAACTTCAACTTCGTCAGCTGAGTTTTCTAAAACTTCAATTAGGCTGCATTCTGCATACTTTTTGCTCGATTTTTTGACTTGAGCTTTTACCGTTTGTCCAGGAATTGTGTTAGGGATAAATACTACAAATTCCCCTTCTTCAGATCGAATTCTAGCGATCCCTTTCCCACCAAAAGCATAGTCCTCAATTTTTAACTCTAATATCTGACCTCTTTTTACAAATTTATTGCGTTCTCTTCTTGGCATTTGATTCTATCCTAATAGTTGTTTGCAATATTAATAAAAGATATGAACGTATCCGAAGAATACTTATGAAATTGAGTTGTTTGTTGTAAATTATATTTCTTAAATTTGTAGCTGTTAGGGATGATTTCTTTCCCACGCTGAATTTTCGGACTCTTCGAAAGGATAAAGGTAGATAAGGAATGGTTATTTTATAAATTCTTAAATTATTAAAAATGGCTGTTTTAAACAAGATTACACCGTTAGAAGCTATCAATCTAGAGGACCAATATGGGGCTCACAATTACCATCCATTACCCGTGGTTCTTTCAAAAGGAGAGGGCGTTTTTGTATGGGATGTTGAAGGAAATCGATACTATGATTTTTTATCAGCATATTCATCCGTCAATCAGGGGCATTGTCACCCTAGTATTGTAAACGCGATGATTCAGCAAGCTCAAACGCTAACGTTGACCTCCCGTGCTTTTCACAATGATCAATTAGGTCCTTACGAAGAATTTGTTACCAAGTATTTTGGATTTGACAAGGTTTTACCAATGAATACAGGGGCTGAAGCGGTTGAAACTGCTCTTAAAATTTCTCGTAAATGGGCTTATGAAGTGAAGGGGATACCTGAAAATGAAGCACAAATTGTTGTGTGTGAAAATAATTTTCACGGACGAACAACCACGATAATATCATTTTCAAATGATCCTGTTGCTCGCGATAATTTTGGTCCTTTTACAACTGGATTTATTAAAATTCCGTATGATAATACAGACGCTTTAGAAGCAACTCTTAAAAATAATCCAACTATTGCTGGTTTTTTAGTGGAACCTATCCAAGGGGAAGCAGGCGTATATGTGCCTTCAGAGGGCTATTTAGCCAAAGCGAAAGCATTGTGTGAAGCTCATAATGTGTTGTTTATTGCAGATGAAGTCCAAACAGGTATCGCGCGAACGGGACGCCTATTAGCAACCTGTGGGAACTGCAGTTGTGAGAAAAAAGATTGTTCTGGAACCCCTGAAGTTAAGCCAGATATTTTAATACTAGGTAAAGCACTAAGTGGAGGCGTATATCCTGTGTCGGCTGTTTTGGCCAATGATGCTATTATGAACGTGATTACCCCTGGCTCACATGGCAGTACTTTTGGAGGAAATCCAATTGCTGCAGCTGTCGCAATGGCCGCTTTAAAAGTAGTCAAAAACGAAAATCTAACAGAAAATGCTTACCGTTTAGGGAATTTGTTTAGAGCTTGTTTAAACACGTATATTGAAACCAGTACTATTGTAAAATCGGTGCGTGGTAAGGGACTTCTTAATGCGATTATTATTAATGACCATGAAGAGAGCGATACCGCTTGGAATATATGCTTAAAACTTAGAGATAATGGGTTGCTAGCAAAGCCAACACATGGTAATATCATTCGTTTTGCACCGCCACTAGTAATGACCGAAACGCAGCTTTTGGAATGTGTAAATATTATTACAAAAACATTGAAAGTTTTTGAGAAAAATTAATATTTATTTGATTTTTTTATGAATTTATCAACCACTCTTATTTGAGTGGTTTTTTCTTTTTTATTTATAAATAGATTCACCTCAAACAAAATGGTCGTATTATTTTATCTTATTTTTACATTTAATTAATTCTTGCTCATGCGTTATTTTTTAAGCTTTTTCATTCTTGTTTTTTCTTTATTTGTTTCTGCCCAATCAGTCCAAGATGATTTTGAAGGCAATGGTACAATTACCTCATGGATTGGAGATGATTGTGGTATTGATGTAAATTTTACAAATCCTCATCAAGAATCAATCAATACGTCTAATACTGTTTTAAAGTATGGAGATTCTGGGGGTCAATATGCAAATGTTAGATTTGATGTGAGTCCTCACTTTAATCTTTCACAAACAAATACCTTTAGCTTTAAAATATATGTTCCTTCATCTGGGCTTACAGGGAGTCAAGAAAATAAAGTGTCGTTAAAACTTCAAAATAATTCACTTGAATCTCCATGGGTTACACAATGTGAAATCCTCAAGCCACTAGTTTTAAATCAATGGCAAGAAGTGTTTTTTAATTTTGAAACTGATTTTTATCTAAATTTCAATTCTGAATCAGGAGCTCCAATAAACAGAGCTGACCTAAATAGAGTTGTTATTCAAGTAAATGGTGAAGATAATAACGACCACGTAGTTGCTTATATTGATGATATTGTTCATATAAATACAGCAAACTCCGATCCCGTGTATGATAATTTAGTTTGGTCTGATGAGTTTGATGGAACTGGTGCGATTAGTAATTCAAATTGGTTCCACCAAACACAGCTTATTGATGGAAATAGCTGGGCAAATGGCGAACTTCAACATTATACAAATCGCCAAGCAAATTCTTATGTTAGTAATGGGACTTTAAAAATCAAGGCCAAATTGGAAACATATACAAATCAGGGAGTCACTAAAAATTATACTTCTGCTCGATTAAATTCAAAATTTGCTTTTAGATACGGAAGGGTAGAAGTAAGAGCCAAACTTCCTTCAGTAGCAGGAAGTTGGCCTGCGATATGGATGTTGGGAAAAAACATTAATGAAAATGGTGCTTACTGGGATAACTTAGGCTATGGTACTACTGCATGGCCTTCCTGTGGTGAAATAGATATTATGGAGCCTAACATTCAGAAAAACCAAATTCTAGCGACTTGGCATTGGAACAATGGAAGTGGTCACCAGTACAATGGAAATCATATAAACACTACAAACGCAGACACTTCTCAAAATTTTCATGAGTATGTTCTCGTTTGGACACCAGATTCAATGAAAATTTATATGGATTCAAACTTGGTGAATCAAATGAATGTAGTGACGCCTTTTGATACTGATTTTTTTATTCTATTAAATGTAGCAATGGGTGGAGATTTAGGCGGAACGATCGCTTCTAACTTTAATGAAGATATACTGGAAATTGATTATGTTAGGGTCTATCAAGAAAGTCCTCTTGGGATTGCAAATTTAGAAAGTAATTTCAAAATCAGTTCATATCCTAATCCAGTTTCTAACCTTCTAAATATAAAAATTAGTAATGTTCAAAACCAGACGGTTTCCTTAAGCTTATATGATTTAACAGGTCGTTTGATTTCAAATACTGTTTCTAGTATTCGAGATCAAAAGATCTCTTACAATACGTCCTCTTTAGTTACGGGAGTTTATTTTGTGAGTGTTAAACTTACTAATGGCAGACAAGCAACCATTAAGTTCATAAAATAAACAGTCCTTAATTTAAAAAAAAACCACTCAAATAGGAGTGGTTTTTTAATACTGTAATTAAAAATATTTATTCTTGAGCAGCTATATGTGCCTCAATTTGAGTTTGCATTCCTGTGACATCCATCCAATCAGAGAACATAACTACTTTTCCATCTTCATTAAATGAGACCACTGCATACCATTTGTTATTAATAGTGGCACCAGAAGCCGTATGCGTTGCGGTCCATGTGCCATAAATACGAACTCCATCAGGTTTTGAAGTTTGTTCTCCTAGCTCTGAATAAAATGAGCCGCCCCAATACGCGCTGTCACTATCTATTCCACCATCTCCGGCTAAGAAAGTAAGGTTGTCAAATTCAGCCATATACCTTTTTGCTGCTTTCATTATGTCTTCTTTTCCAAGAATCTTATTGTCGTTCCAAATTGGTGGACTCCATTTTACAGAGTCAGCAAAGTAAGAAGAAAAAAGATCTATATTTTCTGTAGCGAACCCCTTGACATGATGATCTTCAAAAGCTTTTATATTTCGTGCAAACGTAGCTTTGTCAGCTTCTGATGGACCAGAAGAGTCTGTATTTGTGTTTTGACAAGCTGTAAAAGTTAAAATAGTTGTCATCATTAAAATTACTTTTTTCATATCTAATTGGTTTTTGATTTATAATGTTCAATATAAGATAATTTATTATTAATTTCAAAACACAACTTAAATTAAAGTACTGGCTTTAGAGTTTATAAACAAAAAAAACCCTCTAGATTATAGAGGGTTTTAGATAATTTATGATTGAGATGCTATCTAAAGCAAATATTCTGTACTAATAAAGTTTGATTTTTTAGATTCTAAAAGGTCCTTCAAAATAGAATTATTTGCATTGTTCTCTTTAGTGGCTACAAAAGTTCTGATAGAGAACGATCGTAAGGCATCTCGGACACTTAACGTACTAAATGCAGAATCCTTTCTGCCTGTAAAAGGAAAAACATCAGGTCCACGTTGACAAGAGCTATTTAAATTAACTCTACATACTAGGTTTACTAATACATCAATTAAAGGCGCTAAGGTTTTAACATTTTCTCCAAAAACGCTCACTTGTTGTCCGTAATTAGATTCTGCCATATCATCCAATACCTGTTGTACATCTGTAAACGTAATTATAGGAATGACAGGTCCAAATTGTTCTTCAACATAAAGGTCCATTGTTTTGTTTATGTTAGACATGACCGCTGGATAAATATAATTTTCAGTAATCTGTCCTCCTTTAGGATTTAATATTTTAGCTCCTTTAGACTGAGCGTCTTCAATTAGTCCTTTTATGTATGCTGGTTTGTTTGGCTCTGGAAGCGGGGTCAGTTTTACGCCTGCTTCCCAAGGGTTTCCAAATTTTAATGCATCTACTTTTTCACAAAAACGTTTGTTAAACTCTTCTGAGATACTTTCGTGAACATATAGTATTTTTAATGCTGTACAGCGTTGACCGTTAAAGGATAGGGTTCCAGCAATACACTCATTTATGGCCAGGTCTAAATCTGCATCTGGAAGTACAATTCCAGGGTTTTTAGCTTCTAATCCTAACACAGAACGAAGACGGTTACTTTTTGGGTGGCTATTTTGTAGCGCGTTTGCTGAGCTGCTATGACCAATTAAAGCTAACACGTCTATTTTGCCTGTTTCCATAATGGGTGTAGCAAGTACACGCCCACGCCCATACAATACATTTACAACCCCTTTAGGAAAGCTATTTTGAAACGCTTCTAAAAGTGGAGATAAAAGTAAAACTCCAAGTTTAGCCGGTTTAAACACTGTGGTGTTTCCCATAATTAGTGCAGGAATTAACAGCGCAAAAGTTTCATTTAAAGGGTAGTTATAAGGGCCTAAGCACAACACAACTCCAATAGGGCCTCTTCTGATGTGCGCATGCACACCGGAGTGTTTTTGGAATTTAGCAGAATTTCGATCTAGTTGTTTGTAATCATCGATTGTGTCATAAATATAGTCAACAGTCCTATCAAATTCTTTTTCTGAATCAGCTAGGTTTTTACCAATTTCCCACATAAGATATTTTACAACTGTAGCACGTTTGGTTTTCATTTGCTCGGCAAATTTTTCCATGCAAGAAATCCGATCCGCTACTTTCATTGTTGGCCATAAGCCTTGTCCATTGTTATATGCGTTTGATGCTGCATCTAAGGCTTCAAGAGCTTGGTCTTTTGTGAGTTCAGGAACGCTTCCAAGTAAAGTGGGCTTGTAATTCTCGGTCGAAGAAATAGTTGAATATACATCAGTCATTTTTCCTGTCCATTCTTTTAGCTCTCCATTGACTAGGTAGTTTGTTTGCTTTATTAAATCATTTATTTGATAAGCGTCAGGAGCTTTTTTGAAAGTCATATAATCATTTGTTAGTTAGTGTATAGCAAAATTAATTAATTATTAAACGTTCTAGTGCTAACGAAACGTTAATCTTATTTCGTAGCTTTTAAACTAATCAATAAAAATTTAAACGAATGAACCCTTACTATCAAGGGGGTCAATAGTGCTGTTTAAGAAGTTTTCTCAAGTTCTTTCATAGCTTCTTGAAATTGTTGAAATACATCTTCATAGCCTCCAGAAAAATAAATATATAGATTGTAAACTAGGTACACTACATTTATAATTAAAATGATTAATGCAATTGTTTTAGCTGTATTCATAGCCTTAAAATTCCCTTCGTAGTCATCCGGATTTTGGGTGGCATCTTTTAGTTTGTTATGAGCAATAAGAAATGCAGGTCCAGAGAGAAGAAATCCCAGACCTCCAAAACAACAGCATAATAATCCGATAATACTTAATACGTAAGTAAGCGTAGTGTTTAATTGTTTTTTCATTTTAGTTTAGATAAATAGTTGTTTAATAGTGTAGCTAATTATGATGGTTGTTATTGATAGTATAGACAGTATATTAATGCCTTTCTTGTAGTCTTGAAATTTATAAAAGTGGGTCACAATTAGGTAGCAGAACAGAATTATTAGCGGGTAAATTGCAGCATACATATAAAAAGCGTCCAGAAAAGAACCTTTCCATATTAAGAGTAATGCGCGTTGAAACCCACAGCCCATGCATTCATAGCCAAAAAGGGCTTTACTAAGGCAAGGGATCATAAATTCTTCTAACAGCATTGTGTTGCTTTAAAATCAACCTTTCAAAGAACGAAAAAATTTTTCGTAATAAAAAATTGTCTTTATTATTTCCATTAATTCAAAAGCTGTAATTTTGAATTATAAATTATTCAAGATGTCTAATAGGTCTTTTTATTTCGTGTGTTTGGTTTTAGGGGGTTTCTTGGTTCTATTTCAAGAATTTGCAGATATACCGGATGTGTTAATTCAAATAGGTGGCTTGTGTTTATTAATGTTTGCATTATATAATATGACCAAAGGAATTGGGGATCGCCCTCATAATGATTCATTCATAGAAAATGACGAAGAAGAATGAAATTTAAAATTAATGACGCAGTTGCAGTTCTAGATGATGATTTATCGGGAACAATTACTAATATAGAAGGATCTGAAATAACAGTAGCGACCTCTACAGGGTTCGACTTGGTTTTTGATTCTAGTGAATTAGTAAAAATTAAAGAGAATTTAATGGGTGTACATTCCTTGTTTTCTAACGCCTCCCTTGAGTCTGTGTTAACAGATAAAGAGTCAATGAAAAGGCAAAACCCTTCTAAAGTTTCCTCCAAGGACCGTAACCAGCCAACAATGGAGGTCGACTTGCATATCAACCAACTTGTAAGAAACGCACGGGGGATGCAAAATCACGAAATGCTTAATTTACAATTAGAAACCGCGAAGCGGCGTTTGGAGTTTGCAATACAAAAGCGAATCCAACGTATTGTATTTATTCATGGAGTAGGAGAGGGCGTACTAAAAATTGAACTCGAATATTTATTTAAACGCTATGAGGGGATAAAGTTCTACGATGCAAACTATCAAAAATACGGACAAGGGGCTACGGAGGTTTATATCTTTCAGACTAAATAAAATTAATAATCAACAGTGTATTCGTAAAAGCCAAGAAAAAGGCTATCTGTAGATAAAATGGAGATATCGATATTTTCTAAGGTGACATTAATTTTAAACGTTCGGCTAAATTTATTTGCGTTTATAGTGTCACTACCATAATCATAATCCACAGTATCGTCTAAAAAGCGGGCGACCGTTGCCCCCGACCCAAAGTCATCAAATAAATTACCATTGTTGTTTTCGTCTTCAAATTTAGTTAAGGTTCCATCATTGTCATCGTCCACGTCTAAGTAGTCAGGAATTAAATCGCCGTCAGTGTCTTGCATGTCTGACAAATCACCATCTCCGTTAGGATCCGGATTTTCGTCTTTTGTGGGCACGTTATCTCCGTCATCGTCATAGTCTTTATAATCTGGGATCGTATCGCCGTCTGAATCGCCGTCAAATTCTAAAGCGTTTGGAACGCCGTCATTATCGTCATCTTCAAAAGTGGTTGTGAATATAGCATTTCCACTTGAGGCTTCGTAATTATCAATTACAGAAACGCTAGCATCTGGAATGTCTTGACAGATGTAGTTGTTTGAGTCTGCCGTATAGGTCCTGTAGTTAAACCTTACAGAGTTGCCATTTATTAAGAGTGTTTCAGTTTTTCCTGAGATTCCAGGGCCAAATATAGAGTCTGCTTGGGCGTTGTTAGGGAGTAAAAGAGTCAGGGACTCAAAAGGATCATTTTTTGTATCGTACAAAATATAGTTTGAAGTGGTGGTATCTCCACAACGTGTCAGGATTTTATCAAAATCTAACTCAACAGAAATTACATCACCATCATTACAAGAAATAAAGACAAAACAACTAAAAATTAAGACTAAATAAATTCGCATGCTAAATATATATTTGTTACAAAAGTAACCGATTTGTTAAATAATTCGAATAATTTTGAGTATAATTTTATTTTATTAGTTTTGTAAAAATGAGAACTCCCATGAACACAATCTACCTTGACAATGCAGCTACAACTCAAATTAGAGAAGAAGTTATTAATAAGATGTCAGAAGTCTTAAAATCTAACTATGGAAATGCATCCTCTACTCATGCTTTTGGACGTTCGTCTAAATCTATCATTGAGAGTTGCAGGAAACGAATAGCGTCTCATATTAACGCACTACCGTCCGAAATAATTTTCACTTCCGGTGGTACTGAAGCTGATAATTTAGCTCTTAGGTCTTCTGTGAAAGATTTGAAAGTCACTCATATTATTACTTCAAAAATTGAACATCATGCCGTTCTTCACACAGTTGAACAACTAGCTCTTGATTATGGTGTAGAAGTTAGTTATGTCAATATTTCAGAAAATGGATGCATAGACTATACACATTTTGAAGCACTTTTAAAATCTACAAAAAAGACCTTAGTTTCATTAATGCATATCAATAATGAAATTGGGACTATTTTAGACATTCAGAAAGTAGCTAATTTATGCCAAGCTCATAACGCTCTTTTTCATAGTGATTCGGTTCAATCTATTGGACACTATCCTATTGATGTACAGCAAATTCCAGTTGATTTTTTAGTGGCAAGTGCTCATAAATTTCACGGCCCCAAAGGCATTGGTTTTGTTTTTATCAGAAAAAACTCAGGTCTTAAATCGCTTATCATTGGAGGAACTCAAGAGCGGGGTATTCGTGCTGGGACTGAAAGTATTCATGATATTGTTGGACTTGACGAAGCGTTGTCGTTATCTTATGAATTTTTAGAACAAGAAAATTCTTATGTCAAAAATCTAAAATCATATTTTATTTCTGAGCTAAACACTCATATTCCTGGGGTTAAGTTTAATGGCTCTTGTAGCGATTCTGAAATCAGCACCTATACACTTGTTAATGTGTGCTTACCGGTATCTGCTTCCAACGCGCCCATGTTTTTATTTCAACTTGATTTACAAGGCATTGCATGCTCTAAAGGAAGTGCTTGTCAAAGTGGAAGTGGAAAAGGATCTCATGTTTTATCAGAAATCCTTGAAGAGGATGATATGAACAAGCCTTCTATTCGTTTTTCTTTTAGTATTTACAATACAAAAAAAGAAGTAGATACGGTTGTTGGTATTCTTAAAGAGTTGGTAAAAGAAACAAATTCTTAAAATCGCATTCCTAATCTAAGGTTAAAGACTCTAGGGGTCAGGTAATTTGGAATCGAGTACTGTCGCTTAGAATACACATCTCTTACCCATGTATTCGTGATTGAATTTTGAACATCAAACATGTTAAATATTTCAAGACCCACAGATAATTCCTTGAAAGGTTTCTGCCATGCCTTAGTTCCCTTTTTGTTAGAGTCAACAATAACATAGGACATCCCAATATCGGCTCGTTTGTAGTCTGGTAAACGATTTTGGTAATCATAGGGACTGGCATAACTTGGTGAGCCTCCAGGAACTCCAGTGTTATAAACTAGGTTTAAATACATTTTCATCTTTGGCAACTGAGGTACATAATCCTGAAATAGAATTCCAAATTTCAAACGTTGATCAGTTGGTCGGGAAATGTACCCTTGTTTATTTATGTTTTCTTCTGTTTTCAAGTATCCAAAGGAAAACCAAGATTCAGTACCTGGAACAAATTCGCCGTTTAAGCGCACATCAAGTCCATAAGCGTAAGCTTCCGCATTATTAGCTGCCGCATAGCGTATCCTTACGTTTTCAACCGTATAGTGATTAACATCGCTTAAATCCTTATAATAGGCTTCCGAAATTAGCTTAAAAGGACGTTCCCACATTTCAAAACTATATTCGTTGGCAAGTACCACATGAATTGACTTTTGGGCTTCGACATCGCTATTGACAATACCGTCACTGTCTCTAAGTTCTCTGTAAAACGGCGGTTGGTAATACAATCCTCCACTCAAACGAAACAACATCTCTTTATTCCAATTAGGCTTAATTGCAAGTTGTATTCTGGGGCTTATGACGCTTTGTGAGTTAGTTGCAATTCCATCACCTTTGACAGACCACCCATGGTATCGAACTCCAAGATTCGCATATACTTCATGGTTACCAATCATTGATCGTCGATTCCACTGCCCGTAAGCTTGGATGCGGTTTATCTGTGTGCTGTTGGTAGCTCGGGTATTTTTATAGGCAGCCAAAGGCCCTTCGTATGCAGTATAGGGCTGATTATTAAATTGATCTAAATTAGGTGGGTTTATTGAAAACCCCGCCGAGTCAATAACTTCCCATTCTACAATACGGTCTCTAATATCCTCATTTGTGTATTTAATAGACCATTCAAAGTTATTGTCTTCAGCTTTTAAGTAGCCTTTATGCTCGATATTTGTAATTAAGGCATCTAAATCATTTCGTGCATGGTTTAGTTGTGAACCAATTCCTTTTGAAAACTCTACCTCACCAAGGCTTTCATCTCCTATGCTACTGTTCACTTCTCCTAGGCGGTATTGAGCAAGAATATCAAAGTATTCTTGTTCAGTGGTGTGAAACGAAGACGCAATAAGTTTTAAAGTTAAATTGTCATTTACAAAATAACTTCCTTTAAATGCTCCAAAATAGGTTTGATATTTATCATTTTCATGCCCGTCATAATACACCAGCAGGGCAAGGGGATTATCTAAAGTTCCAAAGTTAGTTTGACGTGTTGTGGGCTCATATTGGTAGTCGTTGATTGCTAAATTTCCTAAAAAGCTTAAATGAAACTTATCTGAAAAGCGATACGTTAAATAGGTTTGAGCATCTGCAAAGGTTGGATTAAAATTGGTTTCAGTTTCTTTTGATTTTACAAGAAGGCTGTTATCTCTGTAACGCAGCCCGGTGATTGCTGAGAATTTAGAGTTCTTGGAGACTGTTTCTGTGGTGATACTGCCACCTAATAAATTAACGTCCGCACGCACTCCAAAACCAATAGGTGTTCTGTAAGTTATGTCTAAAACAGAAGATAGTTTATCCCCATATTTTGCTTGAAAACCACCTGCAGAAAAGTCCAAATTTTGTACCATATCCGTATTCACAAAACTAAGCCCCTCTTGTTGACCAGACCGCACTAAAAAGGGACGGTAAACTTCTATTTCATTTACATACACAAGATTTTCGTCAAAATTACCTCCTCTAACAGAATATTGTGTGCTTAGTTCGTTTGTAATGTTTACTCCAGGAAGCGTTTTTAATAAATTTTCAACCCCAGGTTGTGCTCCTTTAATGGTTCTAATAATTTGAGGCGATATAGTGGTTATTCCTTCAAGATCTTTTCGTTTGGACCCACTAATAACTACCGTTTCTATTTGTTCGTAATTATTTTTTAGAATGGGGTTAAATTCCATCTCCTCTCCATTTTTCAAATTGAAAGTAGCCTTAATAAATTTATAATTTAGATGAGAAATCCGAATTTCAATATTATTGTTAGCAGAAATTTTAAGGAGATAAAATCCGTTTATATTTGTTGTTGTGCCATTTGCACCAGAACTAATATTAGCTCCTTGTATTGGCTGGTTTTGCTCATTGAGAATAATGCCTTTAAGGGTGGCTGTTTGTCCAATAACTAGCGTTGGAGTTATCAGTAGAAGTAGTACAAACGTGTGAGCAAGAATTGATTTCAAATTAATAAAGTTTATTTTTTATAAAATATTGTTTCAAATGTAGAACTATTCCCTACATTATCCGTCACAATGATTTTTAAATTATTTTTTGTTTCTGTTATAATGTTGTCATTAAAATCATAAGTAAGTAGTTGTGATTTAGTATCGTATTCCATTAAAATCCATTGGCCATTAATGGTTGCTCTGTAGTTTTTTATTCCAGAAATTTCATCACTAATCTTCACTTTAAGATAGTTGTGTTTACTAATCCAACTCTCGTTTTTAAAGTTTATTGCATTTATCTTAGGGTTTTGATTGTCGATCCCTAAGGTATAGCTCCCTAAGTATTTAGTTCGTGTTGTAAGACTGTTTCCGCGCTTTTTTGTAGAGGCGTAGTAGAGCTTGTTTCCATAGCGTGAAACACTACCAATGAACAAATACTTCTTATCATTTTCCTTGTATCGGCTGACATCAAAATTAATAGTCATTGACTTTTGCAATGGAATTATTGCGGTATGAAGCTTTAGAGTGTCATTGGAAACTTCAAACTGTATGTCTACATCTTCATAAAACGTATTTTTTAGTATGTGGACGCTTATAGGATCTTTTTCTAGTCGTATTTCTTCGGATGCAGTTATGTGTTGAAGGTGTGGATTATTTTGTTTTGGATGAGGTGATTTTTTATAAACCCCTTTAATTGGTATATTTAATTCCGACTGATTGCCTTTAAAATCGCTTACAATTACTTTGTACACAGAACTTGTATCATTTTCTATTTGTAGTGCTCCATTGTTAGTATATGCTTTGAGAACGGAAAGAGGGTTGTTTTTTTCAATGAACAGCTTTTGAATTCTTTTTTTGTTTTCATAAAAGAATTCATAATCAACATAGCGGTTAAGGTGCTTGGTTTCATCAAACGAAAACCGCTTAAAATCAACTTCTATACTTTTACTTCCATTGTGAGAAGTTTCAATCCTACTCACGCCATTTTTATTAGAAGCCAAGTCTTGTCTATCCGTACTAATAATTCCAAACCCAATCTCTCCATGAGCGGTTATAGGCTCCGATTTATAAGTTCCATCCTTTTGTTTTAAAACTCTAATTTTTACTCTTTTGCTCTCGCCTCCAATATGACTGTCTTCAGAAAGTGGATATCCGAACAAACCATAGATGACAGGCGGGGTTGTATCTTTAATGTCAAAGCCAAACAATAGGGGGTTTACAGGTCGCTCTTGGTTATCTCTGATTTCAAAATGTAGATGTGGACCTCCTGAGCCTCCTGTGTTTCCGGTAAAGGCAACTAATTGTTCACCTGACACCTTAAGAGTTCCCGCTTTGGGAAAAAGTTCTAGCTCAAATGTTTCTCTTTCATACTGTTGCTTTTTGACATATGCTTCAATAGCAGGTGAGAATTTTTGTAGATGCGCATAGACGGTTGTATAGCCATTTGGGTGTTTTATATACAAGGCTTTTCCATAGCCATATCTTGATATTTTTATGCGACTCACATATCCCGAAGCTGAAGCATAGGTTTTAAACCCTTCTTTCCCTTGTGTTTTTATGTCTAAACCAGAATGAAAATGATTAGTTCGTAATTCAGCAAAAGAGCCAGACAAAATTAAGTTAATATCAAGAGGAGAAGAGAAATAGCCTTGGGGATATGGCGTTTGTCCATTGCAAAAAGAAATAAAAATAAGGAGGCTAAAAATAGTGGTTTTCATAAAAAATGATAGAGTTGCTAATTTATACAATTGCCCCTTAATAGAAAAATAAATAGGTACATCTATACAAGGAGTCTTAAATAAAATTAAATTTAAGCTAAAACAATTGCGTTATTAATTTTGGAATGTTAAATTTGTGAAATAGGTATTGAAAATGTAAATGAGTAAAATAGAACTAATTGTTAATTCGTTAGAAAGCAAAGTACAGAAAGTGTTGTGCGAACTAATTGAATTAAAAAAGGACAATACAATTCTAAAACAGGAGTTACTTGATGCGAATGCTGCGAATTCCAAGCTATTGCATACACTACAAGAAAAAGAAAGTGATTACGAGACGCTCAAATATGCAAATTCAATCCTTGGCAGTGACGAAAGTAAAAGAGAGACTAAGCTTAAAATAAATACTTTAATCAAAGAGATTGACGATTGTATATCTAATTTATCTGATTAAAACAAAAGTAGATGAGTGAACGGTTAAAAATAAAATTATCCATAGCCAATAGAGTATATCCATTGACTATCACTCCAGATCAAGAAGAAGGGCTTCGTTTAGCCGCCCAAAAAATTGATTCAACTATTAAGCAATTTGAGAAAAGTTACTCTGTTCAAGATAAGCAAGATGTATTAGCCATGTGCGCATTACAATTTGCAACTCAAAATGAACAAAAAACAATTGATAATACTAGTTTAAATGAAGATTTAGAATCCCGTCTAATCGCTGTAGACAAATTATTAGATTCTCATTTAAACAACAACGTTCTTTAAATAAAATAAGGTTACTGCCTATATTGATCACTTTTTTGATAAACTCAACGGAAATTCTTTAAAAAGGAGTGCGTTTAAGTTGTAAAAGCATGCTGTCTTTGTTACAGATCCTTGATCAGCTTTTCAACTCTAAATCTTGTATTTATGGAGTTTATACAAAAACAAGATTAATGTAGGCTTTTTTTTTAAATTAAATTATAACATATGGAAACTAACATTATACTCATCGCTGCTGTTGCTGCTGTTTTAGGACTTGTCTTGGGACTGGTAATTTCTAAAATGCGCGAAAAAAATAACGCCTCTCAAGTGACTAAAAATGCAAAAAGAGATGCTAATTCTATTATTTCAAAGGCGAAATCCGAAGGAGAGGCTACAAAAAAAGACAAAATATTTCAAGCCAAAGAGCGGTTTTTAGAACTAAAGACCGAGCACGAGCAAGTTATTCAGTCTAGAGAAAAGAAAATAAGTGAAGCTGAAAAACGGACTCGAGATAAAGAATCTCAGATCTCATCTGAACTTTCAAAAAACAAAAAACTATCTACAGATCTTGAGTCAAAAATTAAAGATTATGACCACCGCGCAGACTTGTTAAGCAAGCGAAAAGAAGAAGTTGAAAAGGCACATAAAAGTCAAATACAACAACTTGAAGTGATTTCTGGCTTATCTGCAGATGATGCGAAGCATCAACTGGTAGAGTCTTTAAAGTCTGAAGCTAAAGACGATGCCATGGTGTACATTCAAGATACGATGGAAGAGGCCAAATTAACGGCTGAACAAGACGCTAAAAAAATCATAATTAATACCATTCAACGCATTGGAACCGAAGAAGCAGTGGATAACTGTGTGTCTGTATTTAATATAGAATCTGACGATGTAAAAGGGCGAATTATTGGTCGTGAAGGACGAAATATTAGAGCCATTGAAGCCGCTACTGGGGTTGAGATTATTGTTGACGACACACCAGAGGCTATCATACTGTCTTGTTTTGATTCGGTTCGAAGAGAAGTGGCGCGTTTATCGTTACATAAATTAGTGACTGATGGGCGTATTCATCCAGCCCGTATTGAGGAAATTGTTAAGAAAACTCAAAAACAAATAGAACAAGAAATTATTGAAGTTGGTAAACGAACTGTGATCGATTTAGGAATTCACGGCTTACACCCTGAATTAATTAAAACAGTAGGGCGTATGAAGTACCGATCGTCTTATGGTCAAAATTTATTACAACACTCTAGAGAAGTTGCAAAACTTTGTGGGGTGATGGCTGCAGAACTAGGCATCAACCCTAAGCTAGCCAAACGTGCAGGACTCCTTCATGATATTGGAAAAGTTCCGGATGCGGAAGCAGACATGGAAACCCCCCACGCGATTTTAGGAATGCAATGGGCTGAGAAATACGGAGAAAATGCAGAAGTATGTAATGCGATTGGAGCGCACCACGATGAAATTGAAATGAAGTCATTGATGTCTCCTATTGTACAAGTATGTGATGCTATTTCAGGGGCACGACCAGGTGCAAGACGACAGGTTTTAGATTCTTATATCCAACGTTTAAAAGATTTAGAAGATATCGCCCTTGGTTTTGGAGGCGTTCAAAAAGCCTATGCAATTCAAGCAGGTCGTGAACTTCGGGTCATTGTTGAAAGTGAAAAAGTAACAGATGACAAAGCAGGAAGTTTATCTTTTGAAATTTCTCAGAAAATTCAAACAGACATGACCTACCCTGGACAGGTAAAAGTGACGGTTATTCGTGAAACACGTGCCGTTAACATAGCGAAATAAGAACCTCTAGTTTTATGAAAAAAGCAGCCTTTGGGCTGTTTTTTTAGTTTCTAGGGTGAAATTGATTCATAACTTCTTTTAGATGGCTTTTATCGACATGCATATAAATTTCTGTAGTTGTAATGCTTTCGTGGCCTAGCATCATCTGAATGGCTCTTAAATCGGCTCCATTTTCAAGTAGGTGAGTTGCAAATGAATGTCTAAAAGTGTGAGGCGAAATCTTTTTTTGAATCTCTGCTTTTTCTCCCAAGGTTTTTACGATTGTAAAAATCATAGCTCTTGAAAGTTGTTTACCACGACGGTTTAAAAATAAGGTGTCATTAAAAGCCGCTTCAATTTTCATTGAAATTCGAACCTGATCTTTGTATAGGTTTATATATTTTTGCGTCAAAGGCCCAATGGGAACAAAACGTTGTTTGTCTCCTTTCCCCGTTACTTTTATAAACCCTTCCTCAAAAAATAAATCAGAGATTTTTAGAGCTGTTAGTTCACTGACTCTAAGCCCACAGCTGTATAAGGTTTCAATGATAGCGCGGTTGCGTTCGCCATTAGACTCCCTAAGGTCTATAGCACTCACAATAAGGTCAATCTCACCAACTGAAAGTGTGTCTGGTAATTTACGCCCTATTTTAGGGGCTTCAATGCGTTCTAAGGGGTTTGATTTTAGATAATTCTCAAAAATTAAATAATCAAAAAAACTACGCAAACCAGAAATTAATCTTGATTGGGTTCTTGGGTTCATCTCTTTCGCTATTTCATAAATGAACTCTTGAATTTGTAGGCTGGTTATTTGAAGGGGCCCTAGGGTCATCTTATGACTCTCTAAGTACCTTATAAGTTTCTGTACATCAAGGGTATAGTTTTGTACGGTATGTTTGGACATACCCCGCTCAATCTTTAGATATAAAGTAAAATCATTTAGAGCTTCCTTCCATTTCATCCTCGTTGGGTTTACTTAAAAAGTGAAGTTACAAATATAATAAGGATCCATTTTAATGCTGCTTTTATTTTTTTTAAAATAATTAATAAAAGTATTTGAAAGACCCAAAAACCTATTATATTTGCACCGCAATGGAGAGCTGGCAGAGTGGTCGAATGCGGCAGTCTTGAAAACTGTTGAGGGTCACACCTCCAGGGGTTCGAATCCCTTGCTCTCCGCATAAAAAAACCCATAACATACGTTATGGGTTTTTTGTTTCCTTTTTTTTAGTATGATAAAATTTAGGATAGAATCAATCTCCAAAATTGACCAGTTTTTTAAAAGTGCT
>Ga0209715_1000897_pt1 | contig 24922 bp, 34 predicted proteins | sample COGITO_mtgs_1205_2_FD_184809 | JGI IMG/M metagenome (GOLD analysis project Ga0209715, IMG submission 184809) | Pelagic marine microbial communities from North Sea - COGITO_mtgs_120503 (SPAdes) (version 2) | ecosystem: Environmental > Aquatic > Marine > Epipelagic ... | reverse complement strand
TGCAGTGGCCGAGCGGAACTGGGAGGGAGCTGGTAAAACGCGTTGGTTTGATGAAATTCTCTTTAATGAAAAGCTAGGGCATTGTAGGGGGACCGGAGTAGTCCAGCTGATAAACGGTGAATGGAAAATAGCTCACTATGCGTTGACCATGCTTATCCCCAACGCCATAGCTGCAGAGGTGGGCACTAAGACAAAGGAAGTCGAAAAATTATGAAACCTTTAATATTAGACTCAGCGCTTGGAACGGAACTCGAAAAGCGCGGCGAGTACCTGCCAAGCTTTAAAACATCCATCTGGTCGGCATATTCTTTAATACACAATCCAGAGGCCATAAAACAAATTCATATCGATAACATAGAAGCTGGCGCAGACGTTATTACAACTTCGAATTATCAAGCTACCCCAGAATTATTAAAGCGAGAGCCAACAGCTCCACCATATGAAGATCTTGCAAAACGAGCGCTAGAATTATGCAAAGAAGCAATCATTAAAACTGGAGCCAATACTAAGATTGCAGGATGTTATCCTCCGATTCATGTTACTTTTAGACCCGATTTAAGCTCAAAAGAAAAAACCTTAAGAAAGTTTTATGAGACATTAGGCGAAATTTATCAAGATGAAGTTGATGTGATTATTTGTGAGACAATGGCATCAATTTATGAGGGCACCATTGCCGCATCAACTGCCAAAAATTTTGCTGAAAAAGTTTGGTTAAGCTGGACAACCAGAGGAAATAAACTCAACAGACTTCCAAGCACCGAGTTGTTAGATCTTGCTATTAGCGAGGGTCTAAAGTTGGATCTTGATTGTCAATTAGTTAATTGTGTTCATGCAGATACTGCAAGCATGGCAATTGATAAGCTAAAGAAAGAAAAAAGTTTTGGAATTTATGCCAACTCTTCGATATATAAAAAAAATAAACTGGAAGGTTTTGTTAGTGACTCAGACGAATGGCATTATCACAATCATCAGCCTATTAGTTCCACTGAGTATAAAGATTTTGTTGCTGAATGGATTAACAATGGGGCCTCAGTAATTGGTGGATGTTGCAGAACCACAACAGATCATATAAAAGAAATAAAAAAGATTGTTGAAAAAATATGAATTGGTTTTTAATTTTAGGAGCGATCATTTCATTGGTTGGAATGTTTTTTCACGGTGTCGCTGGACAAAAAAAATACATGGGCAATATTTATCAAAGCGAAATGGAGCCCTTAACCAAATCTTTAAGCTTGGTTTCATGGCATGTTTTTACAATCTTCCTTTTTATTACCTCTATAACTTTATTTTATACAGCCTATAACCCGAAATTGGCCATGGCTGTTTATCCGATTATTGGAGTTAATCTATTGAGCTCATTATTGTTTATTTTTTTGGGGCTTGGGAACCACAAGGCTTTGCTAAAAATGCCAGGAGCCTATCTGATGGGAGCGACAGCATTATTTTCCTGGCTCGGCATACAATAAAAACATTCTTAATAACCCATCAGAAAGTCAGTGAACTCATAGGGGTTTTGAGTAAAACTATCTTATTTTTGTAATACTGAATAACTCGTTTTTAAATTGAATTTGATCAGACCCATCAATGGCCTTTTTTACCCTGCTCATAAGACTTTGATTGTTTTCCAGGCTTAGGATATCTTTCTCTGGTATTTGTCCAACATATAATATGTTCGCCCATTTAGAATCTATGTTGTGACCAAATAGTTCTGTAACTGTTTGGTCAGGAACTCTTTTAAATTTAAAATAATAACTTGAGGGTTTAGAAAAGCTATAGATATTATTTTCTCCAACTGGGTTACTTTTTACATATTCAATAATATCTTTTGCTGTATTTGGAAAAGCCTCTTTTTCTTTAAATGCTAATTTCAAAACCTTTTGGATAAAATCTCCTCCACAGGTATGGGTGACCAAGAGCTTTCCAGATTTATTTAAAAGCCTCATTAAAGGCGCAATCACATTTTTAACTTTAGCCTCAACAGAAGCTGCTGCCCTATATGCTTGAGATGCAACAATAAGGTCATAGTTATTATTCTTGTAATCATTTTCAAGAAATTTTTCTAAGTGCTTCTTATTGTCTTCTCTATAGACTCTTATGATGCAGGGGTTTGAATAGGATGTTTTATTTTTATTATCAATCTCTATTCCCCAATTTTTTTTAATGAAATTACTTAGGAGATTGCTTGTAATCTGAGAATTAAAGTCAAAAGAATTATTGCTTTTAAGAATTAGATTAAATTCTTTAACTTTCTTATCTTGAATTGTATTTGAGCATTCAATCAACCCCAACTCAGAAAATTTTACATTGGTCATAGTGATTAGTAAGTTTGGATGTTCAACAAACCTATCGGGCACTTTCTCTAAAGTATTTTTTAAGTCTTCATAACTTATTTCTTTGCCAGTAATTAAAAGCGAAGTGTAGGGATGATACTTATGAAAGCTTTTAATTATATTAGAGAATATTGTCCCATCACCCGTTCCAGCATCAAGGATTCTTATATATGACCTATTTTCAGACAAGCCCGCAACGTGTGAAAAAAACTTTTCGGAGATTGCTTTTTTTTCTTCAGTATTTTGTATAAACGAAAGATATTTTAATCGGTCGTCAAAGAATCTTTTTTTTCCCACTTAATTTGATACCAATGTTTATTCAATATTAATCTAAAATGATACGATTAGTAAGCAAAGTCAAATCATGGATTGTATAATCATTGAATGTTAATTAAACAGATACCCATTCGGAATGATCTTCGCAATTACATGTATTTACTAGCATGTGAAAAAACCCTTGATGCTATCGCAATAGATCCACTAGATCATGCCAAGTGTTTAAAAGTTGCTGACGAGTTAGGCTGGACAATAAAAACAGTTGCCAATACACACCATCACCATGATCACATTGGAGGCAATGACGAGGTAATCGCGGCCACAGGGGCCAAGTTAGTTGCGCATAAAGATGCCATGGATTCAATTCCTGGAGTAAATACCGGGTTGATTGCGGGCGACGATTTACAATGTGGAGAGATAACTTTGAAAGTGATGGACACTCCTGGACATACCATGAGCCATATTTGCTTATATTTTCAAGGAAGTGCCGAAGAACAACCTGCATTATTTTGTGGCGATACATTGTTTAATGCTGGTGTAGGTAGATGTGACTTTGGTGGTGAGCCAAAAATTCTTCACAAAACTTTTGAAGATCAGATTTTTCCTCTCGCAGACAATGTTCGAATTTTTCCTGGCCATGACTACATTGAAAATAATCTAGAGTTTACCCTTGATAGAGAGCCTGATAATGAGCAAGCCCTATCTTTGCGTGAAAAGTTTAAAAATGGTCTCAATGCTGAAAGTTTTGTGAGTGATATTGGCTTAGAAAGAGAGATTAATGTTTTTTTTAGGCTGAATGTTGCTCAGGTTCGAGCAGGCATTGCAGCAAGTCTAAATACAGAGCTTGAACATTTAGACAATGAAAAAACCTTTATAGGATTGCGTAAACTGCGTGATAATTGGTAGAAAATAATATTAACATGTCTCCAAGCATCTCCTCTAGCGCTTGCAGTTAGAGAGTATCTCCAATAGAATCAAGTTTCTTTAAAACCATGAATACACAGCTAAACTCAGATAAATTGGCAATGGCACTATCTTTTGTGTGTGCTCTGCATTGTCTTTTTGTTCCATCTTTCTTTATTCTCAGCTCAGGGTTTCTGGCCATCTCATTAGATAGCGCGCTCGTGCATCAGCTATTATTAATATTTGTAGTTCCAGTAAGCTTGTATGCGCTAATTTCTGGATATAGAAATCATAAAATATCTTGGGTTCTTTTGTCTGGCGCATGCGGCTTGGTTCTTCTGTTTCTCGCTGTATTTCTTGGCCCAAACATCCTAGGAGACTTTAATGAAAAAGCATTAACCTTGATGGGTTCGACCATCATTGCTTTTTCTCACTTTAAAAATTATCAAGTTTGTAGAAAGCTTGACTGTGTTTGCCACGATTAATAACTCCTTTATCAGATAAATTTTTTATGTGCTAATATACCCCCCATGGGTATATTCAAAAAAATACTTTTTTTAATATTTTTAATTGCTAATGTTGAGGCAAGACCGATTTCATATTCTGGTGGCTCAACCATGATGACCATGTCAGACAATATGAAAGAATCTATTTACTATCACTATTCACCAACTTATAAATATTCAGTTGGTATAGAGTCCGTGAAAGATAAATTTTTTGACAAGGATTATCTGTATCTGAGATTAACTTATTTGTTAAATAGAAAAAATACCAAAAACTCCCAACGAAACTTATATTTTCAGTCAGCTATTTCGCCAGATGATTTAAATGATAATTTTTATGGCATCCACGGAGACTGGGAGACAAGAAGACTTTTTTCAGGCTTTGGTTATAAGAGAGTCATTAACAATATTCGAGATTTTACTGAGCAATACTACCAGTTAGGGATAGCTCCTTACATTGGTGAGTATGGAGATTTCCACACTTGGATGATGGTCAAGAGTAAAAAAAATTCACTCACCAGCGATTGGATAACCTATCCAGTTTTAAAGTTTTTTAAGGGGGATTTCTTAGTTGAGATTGGCTACGACAGCGATCTTGATTGGGATGTTCATATGATGTATAGATTTTAAGGAGAAAATTAAATGAATAAACTATATTTTATGTCTGTGTTGGTTATATCAAGCTTTGCTTGGGCAGACCACGATCACGATCATGGTGAAAGCCATGCAATGGAAATGGAGGCCCATTCACATGAGGGTCACATGCATGATGTTTTGGTTGATGGCAAAAAACTTGAGGTGGACCCAGACAGGTTTGATAAATTTGTTGAAGGGCAAAAAAACTCAAAGGTTGCAGTTATTAGCGTGAATGGCATGGTGTGTGATTTTTGCGCAAGAGGCATCGAAAGAACCTTTAAAAAGGATAAAGCAGTGCAAAAGATTGACGTTGATTTAACCCGAGGTAAAGTTTTGGTTATGTACGCTCAATCTGCAAAAGTTAATTTTGAGGACATTAAGCAAAAAATTCTTTCTAACGGTCAAAACGCAACCGATCTTCAGATTATTTCAATATAAGAGGTTGCGGTGAAGGATAATACTGCAAATATTTTTTCACTTTTTGCGTCTTCGTCGACATTGGTTTGTTGCGCTTTGCCTTCGTTGTTCGTTGCGCTTGGAGCCGGAGCATCTTTTGCCAGTTTAATTACTCACATCCCTTTTTTAATTACTCTATCTCACTACAAAGTGCAGATCACACTCTTTGCGTTGGTGATGATCACGATGGCTGGATATGTTAACTACAAAACCTATCACATGCCATGTCCTGCTGACCCAGAACTTGGAAGGCTATGCATGCAAACTAGAAAGCGCTCAAGAATTCTTTACTATATTTCTTTAGTAATTTTTATATTTGCTACAATGTTTACTTACCTAGTCCCAAGTTTTTTATAACCATGAAGCATCCGTGTCACAAGAATCAAATTACTAGTCTTCGTCGCATCAAGGGACAAATTGAGGGTGTTGAGCGCATGATTGAAGACGGTAAGTATTGCGTAGACATTCTTAACCAAATTAAGGCAACTAAAAATGCAATTTCCACCGTTGAGGGGAAAGTTTTAAGAACGCATTTGCAAGAATGCATCAAAGAATCTTTCAATGGAAATGGAGACAGCGATAATAAAATTGAAGAAATTGTTAAGCTCTTAAAAAGATGAAGCTAATTGTAAGAAATACTCACAAATACCTAAGTTTTTTTATTTCAATACAGCTTCTCTTGTGGACAATTTCAGGCATTTACTTTGCATTCAATAAAATTGAGAATGTTAGAGGAGAGCAATATCGACTCCAAACATCATCAAACTATAGTTTTAAGAACATAGAGTTTGAGATTCCTGAGGCTGCATCGGCAGTTGTAAAAAAGCGATTAGACAAGACCATCATTGCTGCTTCAACGAAAGCTGGAATGAGATATTTTGATGAAGCAGGCGACCCTTTAAAGAAAATTTCATTTGATGAAGCAAAACAGATAGTTGCAAAAAATACTCTGCTTAATCCAATTGCAGTTGTGGAAATTAACGAATCTAAAGAAGGTTCTGAATACAGAGGCAGACAATTACCCATTTATAAAGTGATTACCCGTAATGTCAATGACAAAGAGATCAATGTGTATTTAAATATTTTTAGTGGAGATATCGAAGCTATAAGATCAGCCCAATGGCGGATATGGGATTTAATGTGGGGTTTTCATATCATGGATTGGCAGGAAAGAGACAACATAGATAATATGCTATTAAAAATATTTTCTATATTAGCGTTAATAAGCTCTATATCTGGCATCTTATTATTTTTTAAAATAGATATTAGGAAAGAAACCTAGTTGAAAGCCTTATGAAAGACGCAATAGCAGTTTTTAACGAATGGGCTGAACTGGATAAAGATCGAGGAATGGAAAAAGGTCATGCTGATGCTGTGTCTGAAATGTTAGATTTTGCCCTGAAAGAAAGGCATATAATCAACAATAATTTTGCTTTTTTAGATTTGGGTTGTGGTAACGGCTGGGTTGTTAGGAAGGTTATTGATGATCCATTGTGCACCAAAGCCCATGGAATCGATGGCGCTGATCAAATGATTGCCAACGCAAAAGCTCGCAGAAATAAGGAAGAATACATTCTTGCAAACATTCATAACTATGAGCCTCAAGAAAAATACGATCTTATTCACTCTATGGAAGTTTTGTATTATTTAGAGGATCCTGAATCCATATTAAATAAAATATCTAATTCATGGCTTGCTGAAGAAGGAAGGCTTATAGCAGGAATAGATCTATATTATGAAAATAAAGACTCTCATACTTGGGAAGGAAAAGTGGGAACCAAAATGCTGATGTTAAAACAAGCAGAATGGATAGAAATGTTTGAGAGAGCAGGTTTTTCTGATATACAAAGCTGGAGGGCAAATCAAACCCAAGAGTGGGCTGGGACCTTAGTATTGACCGGCAAAAAGAATTAAAAAACTTTTTCAACAAGTTTAAACAAATGCAATAATTAATCTTTGGAGGCCGCTAATGAAAATATCTCTACCAGTTTTTGTAATAACTTTTTTGATCTTTATATCCAGTGATCTTAAGTCTGCTGATCATGATGATGCCATGAATTTAGATCAAGTAGCACATGCTTTTGGGTGGAATTTTGAAGAGGCTGAAATTCAAACACAAAAGGTTGCAGAAGGTCTTTATGTGCTCTTTGGAGTGGGTGGCAACATAGCGGCTTCTATCGGTGATGACGGAGTTTTAATTGTTGACGATCAATTTCCCCAGGTCATGGATAAAGTTCAGGCAGCAATTTTAAAAGTTGGAGGCGGAGCAGTTGACTATGCTGTAAATACTCACTGGCATTTCGACCATGCCGAGGGCAACAATGCATTGGGCCCGCAAGGGACCAAGATTGTAGCCCATGCTAATGCACGTGCAGATATGGCAAAAGGAGGAGTGATCAATATGGTAATTGCCAAATACAAACAGCAGCCATATCCAGAGAAGGCTTTGCCGGTATTGACATATGATCACGGAATGCAGATTCACTTTAATGGGGGTGAGATCGATTTAAAAAACTTTGCATCAGCCCATACCAATGGAGATACAGCAGTTTTTTTTAAAAAACAAAACGCAGTTCATTTGGGAGACGTTTTTAATAACGCTGGCTATCCATTTATTGATGTTGGAAGCGGAGGCAGCATCGATGGAATGATAAAGTTTTGTGAAGACACCCTTAAACATACCAATGAAAACACCATAGTGATTCCTGGGCATGGACCAGTTACAAATACAGCAACCCTTAAGGAATATATTTCTATGTTAAAAACGGTTCGCTCAAGAGTTGCCGCATTAATCGAGGAAGGAAAAACGTTAGAAGAAATCAAAGATGCCAAACCAACCGAGGACTTTGACAAGATCTATGGTCCTGAAACCGGCTCGCTTGGTTTTATCAATCGAGTGTTTACCAGTTTAAGTGAATGAGTCTTATTTTTTAAATGTTTAAAAGCCTTGACCACATAATCATTGCTGTTGAGGATTTAGAAAAGGCCACACAAAACTATCAACTCATAATGGGCACACCTCCAGTTTGGAGTGGAGAGCACAAAAGTCTGGGAACCAGCAACGCCCTATTTAATTTTCAAAATACTTATCTTGAGCTCTTATCTGCAACTGGCGAAGGCTTAGGTGCTGATCTAATAAATTATTATTTAAAAGATGCTGGAGAGGGCTTGATAGGAATGGTATTTGCAACAGAGGACATTAATGGCGTTCATCAATCCCTTCAAAAACAAGGCTTTCTTATCGGAGAGCCAACAGATGGTGAGGGGGTAAACTCGGCCGATCAAAAAATAAGAAAATGGAAAAATCTATTTTTACCTCCAGATTTAACAAGGGGCATCTTTTCTTTCGTCATTGAGCATACCCATGGATATTTGCCTCAACCAGAAGAGCAGAAAGAATCAGACCCTTATAAATTAGATCATGTGGTGATCAATACCAATGATGCTGATGGATTTATAGAAATATATAAAGATGTTTTTAATCTCCGCCTCGCCCTGGATAAAACCATTGAGCACTGGCAAAAACGAATGCTTTTTTTTAGACTAAACCAAACCACCATTGAAGTTGTTGAGCAAGAAGATGACTTGCTTTCCAACGACAAGATGTGGGGCTTGGCCTGGGATGTAAAAAATATAGAAAAGGCTCATCAAAGGCTGGTAGATGCAGGCGTTGAAGTTACACCCATTCAAAAAGGCATCAAAGAAAACACATTAGTTGTAACCGTTAAATCTCATATTCACAATGTTCCCACGCTTCTCATACAGCATTTAGATTAATTAGGTCATAATTTTCATTTTTGATCTCCCATGTAATATAGTGAGTCACAAAGCAATAAAAATTGAACCTTATGATTGAAATAATTCTCCTCACTCTCCTTTTATACTTTTTTCAGCTCTTTCTTCCTTTAATGCTTAAGTCAAAAATGCAAGAAGATATGTTTGAAAGATCTAGGCGTGCAACTGAAAATTTAAAAGAGTCTTTGCCTATATTTTTGGCCTTGGCAATACTTTCAATTATGGTTGATGCTCAAGCCAATATAATAATGGCATCTTCATGGCTTAGTTTAAGAGTAATTTTTGCAGCAATATATATCTCAGGTTTCAACTTAAAACCCGCAAATGCTGCAGGGCAACAGACGCAACCATTCAGAAGCCTAGTTTGGACTTTATCTGTTGTCGCTTTGTTCATGATGGGAGCTAATCTTATTTAAAAATTTTTATATTATTGATGAAAAAAATAATTCTTTCAGTCTGCATATGTACATTTTTATTTGTTGGGGGTTTAGATGCGGCTTCTAATATTACCGAGGCCACCGTTCACTCTGAAAAAATTATTTTAGGTTCAGGGTGTTTTTGGGGAGCTGAAAAAGGCTATGAATCACTTCCAGGCGTCATTGACGCCGTTTCTGGTTATGCTGATGGCAAAGGCGTTCGAGCTTCTTATAGTGAGATAACCAAATTTAAAAATAAGTTTAATGTTAACAATCATGCTGAGGTGGTAGAGGTCACTTATAACAAGAATCTTATTTCAACTGAAGAGCTGCTAATACATTATTTTGAATCCCATGATCCAACCCAATTAAACAGACAAGGAAACGACATAGGCACTCAATATAGATCTATTATTTTGTACTCAACACAAGAGCAAAAACAAGCAATTGATAAAATTATGCAAAACTATCAAAGGCTTTTATCAGCTGCAGGTTATGGGCCTATTGTTACTGCAGTCAAACCTATTAAGAATTTTTATAAGGCTGAAAAATATCATCAAGACTATATAGCAAAAAACCCAAATGGATATTGCCCTGATCATTCAACCGGGGTTAGATTTACCAAAAAAAAGACACTAGAAACGTTGGATAATTCTACGTTGCTTTCTGGAAAGCACATTATTGTTATCGAAGCCGAGGGCTATTGCCCTTATTGTGAAAAATTTAGAGCTCAAGTTGTTGAAAATTATTTTGGCAATATCCCGCTTGTATTTAGGCTTGCATCTCAACTGCAAGACTTAGTGATTAAATCACCCACATGGGCAACCCCAACTATCTTATTTATAGAGGATGGAGAAGAGGTTTTTGGTCATCAAGGCTACCTTAGCCCCAAAGAATTTTATCAAGCTCTTGGCTACTTTAAACTGGGAGATTCAGAGGCTTACAGAGTTGCCTTTCAACAAGGCACTGATGCAAGGTTTTGTAAAGAATATGAAATTTTTAAAAATACACCAGACGGTATTTTTATTGACAAATTAAGTGGGGCCCCATTGTTTGATACCAAAGACAGGTTTAACTCTTCCACAGGATGGCTTTCATTCACAGCGCCAATTAAGGGCGCTGTTTATACAAAACCCGATAATAGTTATGGAATGAGAAGAACGGAAATAAGATCGGTTACATCAGACATTCATCTGGGACATGTTTTCCCAGATGGACCAAATGGCATGCCAAGATATTGTATTAATGCCACTGTGCTTGAATTTAAGCCAAGAGAAGATATCAGTTAGCGATAAACTGATTGCGTAAAATTACAACTTAATAATACAATGCAAGAATATTATATTTGATTGTTTTTTGTGATTTTTACAAATGACCAGAAGAAGGAATTTATTCCCATGATCAAATAACAAACTTATTTTTTCATGCCATTAGTCATGACTATTAAGTTCAACTTTAGAGGTACGCACTTATGAAAAGACAACTAATTGAAAGGCTGAATGAAGGCCCTGTAATTTGCGCAGAAGGTTTTTTATTTGAAGTAGAAAAAAGAGGCTATTTAGCTTCAGGCGAATTTGTTCCAATGGTTGCATTAGAGCACCCAGAGGCGCTAGAGAATCTTCATAAAGATTTTCAACATGCAGGCTCTGATGTGGTTGAGGCTTTTACATATAATGGCCATAGAGAAAAAATGAGAGTTATTGGGAAAGAAGAATTGTTGGAGCCCTTAAACAGAGCAGCACTAAAGATAGCAAAAAAAGTTGCTGATAATCCTATTGATGGCGGGGAACCAAATTTAATGGCCGGCAATATTTCAAACTCGAATATTTGGGCTGAAGATGACAAAGACGCTCAAAAAGAGGTCTATAGTATGTTTAGTGAAATGGTTGAATGGGCCGTTGATGAAGGCGCTGATATGCTTATAGGTGAAACTTTTTACTATGCCGAAGAAGCATATGCAGCATTGGAGATCATTCAAAAAGCTGGGCTGCCATCCGTAATCACAATAGCCCCCATGGCAGAAAATATTATGAGAGATGGAGTTTCTATCCTCGACACCATGAAGGAACTAGAACAAAGAGGCGCTGACGTTGTTGGGATGAATTGTTTCAGAGGCCCGGATACTATGATGCCTTATTTGAAAGAGGCTAGAGAGGTTCTAAAGTGTCATATGGCAGCATTACCACTCCCATTTAGAACCACAGATGAACATCCTACTTTCTTTAATTTGCCTGATGAAAATGGATGCACATGCCCTGCACCCCATGGCAGAACTTTTCCAACAGCTCTTGATCCTTTGTATTGTAATAGATATGAGATGAGAGAGTTTGGCAAAGAGGCTGCTGCTCTAGGTATTAACTATCTTGGTGTTTGTTGTGGAGCAACGCCTATGCATATTAGAGAAGTTGCAGAAGCTGCAGGCCTAACAGTTCCAGCTAGCAAATATAGAGAAAAAATGGAAAATCATTTTATGTATGGCACCAATGAAAGGACTGCTAAGCATATGCAAGATTATGGAGATAATGCCTAGCACCCCCATAAAAATAAAGTCTAGGATATCTGGTTATAAAATTTTTTTGACTTCTTGTTTTAGAGGGTTATATTTTTATAACTATGAACAATTTTAATAAAGCAACTTTTATTTTTGTAGCTGGGTTATTTTTTTTAAGCATCCCGGCTTTTTCTTATAATTTAGACATGCAAAAATGCATAGATATAACAGATCCTTCTGCAAGACTTAATTGCTACGACGCTCTTTCTCAAGAGAATAAATCTATTAAAGGGACAAAAATCATTCCCAAAAAAACTGAAGTTAAAAAAATAGATGAACAAAAGAAAAAGGATTATGGTTTAGAAAAACCAAAAGATGATTTGTTTGTCACTGCAAAAATACTCAATGTAAATAAACGTGGAAATTACAAAATCTACATCACCCTAGATAATGACCAAGTCTGGCGAAGCGTAAAGGATATCTATGATCGGGCCCCTGTAAGCAACGGGCAAACAGTTACTATTTCTGAGGGGTTTATAAGCGGGTATGTCATGAAGGTTGCAGGAAAGAAAACTAGTTTAAGAGTAAAGAGGGTTAAGTAAAATGGAAACAAAAATTCCACCACCCATAGTTACCTTGTTATTTGGTCTATCCATTTATTTTTCTAGAGGAATATTTCAGGCAGTCGAAGTTAAGTATTCTTTTTATATTGCGATCCTTTTGCTTATATTGGGTCTTACTGTCTTGATATCTGCTGTTCGCTTATTTAGAAAAGACAAGACAACCGTAAACCCTTTAAGTCCAGAGCAAGCAACAAAGTTAGTGATGGATGGAGTTTTTAAATATTCTCGAAATCCAATGTATCTTGGTATGGCATTTATACTGGGTTCGATAGCTGTATTTTTTAATCTGATTGGTGGAATTATTTTCATCGCTCTATTTTGTTTTTATATAACAAAATTTCAAATTATTCCTGAGGAAAGAGCCATGAGCAATTTATTTTCTCAAGACTTTGACAAATATAAGCAAACAACTCGAAGGTGGATCTAGTTTTGTCCTAAACATTAATGAAATTATCTACTTTTTTTCTTTTGTGGGTTTTTGGATTTTTTTTACTGTTATCTTTTGATTTATTTGTTGAGGCATTTGTCTTTGAGTGGTTGAGCTGGAACGGTACAGATAAAAATGATTGGTTTTTTGCTTTATGGTGGGGCTTGGTTGTGGTTTGGGCTTTGTATGGCTGTCTAAAACTCTACTCAATATGGAGCACAATCGATCAAGATTGATACATGAAAAAACTATTAACATGCTTATTATCTTTCTCTTTTTTTACAGTATCGGAGAATGCCATGAGTGCAAATAAGGAGTTCAATGTGGACAATCAAATATACAAAGTGCTTACACTTGAAGAGTGGGAGCAAGCACAGATCTCGGGATCAATAATCACAGCATTAGACAGAAAAGATGGTTTTACCCACTTGTCTACAGCAGCTCAACTCAATGCAACCCTTGCCTTATATTTTGCCAAAGAAAAGACGGTAGTCCTGTTGCAAATTGATTATTCGCAGACAAGTGATCAGCTAAAATTTGAGTCACCTGTTCCGCCTGGAAATAGAACAAGTTCATTTCCTCATTATTATGGTGATTTAAGTACCAATGCTATTTCTAAGACGTGGAATTTAGATAGAGGCGCTTTCGAGATACCAATTGAGGTTATGCTTCAAGCTGAGCAAGACCCCAACTCCTAATGCTTTGCTGTAAAATAAAAAATTTTAAAGAGTACTAAAGAGGAGCGTACAATTCATGATGACACTCAAAGAAGAGATCAAGCTTGATTGCTCTGCAGATCAGCTTTGGGATATTTTGTCTGATGTTGGAAGGTGTGACTGGGTTCCGACAATTGACAAGATTACATTAGATGGTGATTGCAGATATTTTGAAATGGCTGGCATGGGCCAGATTACTGAGAAAATATTAAAACAAGACCATGCCAGCATGACTCTTCAGTATTCGGCTATAAAGACCCCTGTACCTATTGAGCATCATTTAGCAACAATGCAAATTTCATCCCTGAATAACGGAGAATGCTTGTTGAAATGGACAACAGAAATATCTCCAGATATTTTTGCTGATAGCATCCATCAAGGTATGCTTATTTCAATTGAAGGGATTAAGTCCGTTATTTAAAAAATGATCTGTAATCTATGCAGGTCTGATGCCGCCTCAAGCTTTGATACTAACGATAATAAAACTTATTGGAGTTGTGATATTTGTGGATGTAAATATTTAGATAAGTCTTATTTTGTTGATGCTCAGGAAGAAGAGAAAAGATACTTAGAGCACAACAATGATGTTAATAACGCAGAATATAGAGCATTTTTATCAAAGCTCTCTAATCCACTCAAAGAAAAAATATCCCTTGGTGCTCATGGATTAGACTTTGGTTGTGGCACAGGACCAGCACTAGCGGATATGCTGATTGAAGAGGGCTTTAAGGTTTCGCTATACGATCCATTTTTTTATCCAGATAAGGATGTGCTATCTATGCAATATGACTTTATAACCTGCACAGAAACCGCAGAGCACTTTTATGATCCATTCAAAGAGTTCAATACTCTAGATAGTCTCCTTAAACCGGGAGGCTGGCTAGGAGTCATGACCTCCTTTTTGACCTCTGACGAACAGTTTGAGAATTGGTACTATCGAAGAGATCCGACCCATGTAACTTTTTATTGTGAAAAGACCTTTCAGGTGATAGCCTCTCAAAGGAACTGGAAATGCGAAATCCAATCAAAAGATGTCGTACTTTTGCAGAAAAACTATGATTAAAGCACCCACCTCATTTACTCAACGCTTAAAATTTATTGGACCTAGCATTATTGTGACAGGAAGTGTTGTTGGCAGTGGATCCATAGCTCTATCACCTTTGTTGGGAGCGGCAACTGGCTTTGCTTTGCTGTGGTGGCTTTTATTAAGTCTTTGGAGCAAACCTCTTATTCAAGCTGAAATTAGTCGTTATGTCATAGCCACCAATCAGACTTTCCTTGAATCTTTTTCAGATATGCCTGGACCAAAAACAACCCTCAGAGATAAAAAAGCTTCATGGTTAGTTTGGTTTATGTTCATTGGTGTCATCCCTTCCGTTGCAGGTATGGGCGGCCTTGCTGGTGCAGTAGCAGAAGCGGGGCATCTTATGATACCGATTCTTAGTACTGAAATATGGGTGCTAGTCGCGTGTTTTATTACATGGTTTATTCTCTACCTTGGAACTTATCAGACGCTTGAAAAAATTCTACTCGGAATGGTTTTCTTCTTTTCAGTTGTAACTTTAATTATTGCTATTTCTATGCAATCGACGCCCTATGCAATATCAAGCTCACAAATTTTAGGCGGCCTTACATTTGCATTTCCATTTGAGCATGCAGCTCTAGCTTTAGCAGTTTTTGGCTTTACCGGAATAAGTTATGGTGAAATCATGGCATACACCTATTGGTGTTTAGAGAAAGGCTATGCCAAACACGACGGCAATCAGCACGAAGTCAAAGCATGGATCAAAGTAATGCAAACAGACGTTTGGGCAACAGTCTTTTTTGTGACCTTAGGCACTCTTCCATTTTTTCTTTTAGGCGCAGCCGTCTTGAACACTTTGGGTCTTTACCCCCCTCCTGAAGGTGACATCATTCAGACCCTATTAAATATGTTCACCACAATTTTAGGAACCTGGGCCAAATGGTTTTTTATTCCGTTAGCGTTTTTTGTGCTTTTCTCAACCTTGCTTTCAGGAACAGCAGCGTTTACTAGAACGATTTCAGACTATCTCATTTCAATTGGTTTGGTTGCTGAAAAAGCAAACACTCGAAGGGATTTAATTAAGATTATTGCATTTGTCATACCTTTATTTTCATCCATTGCTTATTTTTTGCTGCCAAACCCTATAACGCTTTTATTAATTGCTGGAATTTGGGCGGCACTTGGATTGCCAATAATCAATATTGGCGCCCTGTACCTTACAAGTAAATTAAGCCGAGAATTACAACCCAAACCAATAACCAAAATCATTCTGTGGATCACTTTGATTTTGCAGGTCTCTATGGCCTCGGTAATCTTGTATAGCCTAATAATCGGTTTTAGCTAAGATTAAATTTTTAAAAGCTCTTTTTATGGCATAAAATGCACGACTAATTTGAGAAACGGCTAATGAGCAAGCAAAACAACAAAAGATACTACATTCACCCAGAAGGCTGGAGGTTTGCGGGAATCTTATTTACCACATCAATGATTCTTTTGTTTTTATCTATGCCAACTGCGCTTGTTACAGCTGGTTTCCTCCTTACCTTTTTTGTTTTATGGTTTTTTAGAGACCCTGAAAGAGACACCCCACAAGATCTAAATTTAATTATTAGCTCAGCAGATGGAAAGGTGTGTTTAATTGATGAAGCTTACCCACCAGAAGAATTGCCCATGGAAGCAGAAAAGATGAAGCGGATCTGTGTTTTTATGAATGTATTTAATGTTCATGTTAACAGGAGCCCGATTAAAGGCAGGGTAGAAAATATCGTATATAAAAAAGGGCAATTTTTAAATGCAAGTTTAGACAAAGCAAGCGATAAAAACGAAAGAAGCAGCTTGATTTTAAATTCCGAAAATGGAGCCAAAATTATAGTCGTTCAAATTGCCGGTTTAATCGCTAGAAGAATTCTAAGTTTTATCTCATCAAGCGACCAACTTAATCAAGGCGAAAGATTTGGGCTAATAAGATTTGGTTCAAGGGTTGATATTTATATGCCATTGGATGCAGTAGAAAAATGTAAAGTTGGCGATAAAGTTGTTGCAGGAGAATCAATCTTGGCCGCCCTTAAATAACAAATGAAAAAATTAGATTTTAAAGTTCTTCTTCCTAGTGTTATTACCTTAACAGGTCTTAGCTTTGGCTTGAGCTCAATTAGATTTGCTCTTGAATCAGATTTTAATTTAGCCATTATTTGTATTCTATTTGCAGGAGTATGCGATGTTTTGGATGGTATGTTGGCTAGACATTTACACAGTGAATCAGATCTTGGAGCTCAGCTAGATTCTTTGTCTGACTTCTTAAGCTTTGGAATTGCGCCTGGACTACTTATTTATATGTCAATCTTTAACCAAGATAGCAGCATAGGAGCATTCGCCGCTTTAGCCTTTATAATTTTTTCCTGCTTAAGATTGGCTTTATATAATGTAAGGCTAGAGAAATCCAAGGCCACCGACGGAGAGCCCGAGCACTTTTTTAGCGGTATCCCCACTCCTGTAGGGGCAATTTTAATTATGTTGCCACTAACACACTCATTTATGGGTTATGACTGGGCCTATGAAAACCTTAATTTTGTGGCTGGCTATATTATTTTGATTAGTGCCTTGTTAGTCAGTCGAATCCCAACTTTTTCAATTAAAAGAAAGCAAATATTTATTCAGTCAAAGCTAGGTTTTTTAGTTTTATTTTCTATCACTGCCTTAAGCATAATTAATTTTCTTTGGATAACCATTAATGTCTTAGCCTTTATTTATTTGCTTACCATCCCTGTCTCCATAATAGCCTGGCAAAGCGGTGCTAAGCAGAAGCCCTGATTAAACAGGGCTTCTTTCAAAGATGCACTACTTGGTATATTTGTAATAGTCTTCCATAGGAATCATTAAGTGAGCGTAATCTGTCCCTGCAAACATTACGTAGGGCGCTCCGCTCATAAAATCAGTAGAAAAATTTTCAAGGGTCACAGGATCTTTTGGCATTAACATTAGATGTGGTCCAGACTCAATCCACTCTCCAGGAGTTGAATCCTCCTTGTTAAAGACCCCAGCCTTGGTATTATCCTCTCCCATGTCTCCATTCAGCATCCACATGTAACTATCCCTTTCCATGTTTGGTTTTACGCCCTGCATGTATGCCATCATCCATTTCATGCCTTCATCATCATGACAAACTGCCATAGCTTCATGAGGATTCTTCCAGCCATTTTTTGGATATGGTCTTGGATTTGCAGACTGGCATGTCCAGCCATTGGTCCCTTCTCTAAGCACTTTTCCATCCGAACCTATAATTGCTGCATTATCTCCAATAAAAGAAGGAGCGGCACTTGAATAGGCCCATATTTGCCATTTATCAGAGGTATGAGATCCATATGGCTCATAAGCTGAAAGTGAGATTGAGATAGAAATTATCAATAAAGAAAATAAGCTAAGTTTTTTATACATTTTTGTTTCTCCTGTAAACAAACTATAGTTATTCATAGAGAAATTTAATTATGAATACGTTTCTTAAAATTATTGCATATTTTTGTATCGGCACAACTCCCATTCAAATTCTAATTATTTTATGGGGTATGCAGGTTGTGTTTTCATCGGATTATGGAATTCTGTCATTGTCCAACATTGAATTTATAAAAAACTACTTCACATTATTACTTCCAATAGTTGATTGGTTTTATTCCTGGTTTTGGAATGCCTGGCTAGATTTCATTTTTTCATTACCTCTAATTATTTCTCAAACTTTTAAAGCGATTGTCAGCACTTGGCTTGGTTTTTGGATACTTAAAAAAATAAATTAACACTGTGAAAAAAACTCTGCTTATCTTTGCATTCTTCCTCTTAGCATTTATTGCATGGGCTTTCCCTTATGTCGATGAATTGCGTGACCAAGGCCTAACATTTGAAACCGCATACGGATATTTTTTTGGTGGACCAGACCATCCTTTCAACCCTAACGATGCGGTTCCACAGCTTGATTATTCAAAAGAAACTTCTTGGGCATCTCTGCCCTTAAAAGAGGATGAAGCTGACTTAATTCCAGCAGGAGAAGAGGGCATCGATCAATTAAATTCAAAGGTAGATGTATTTTTTGTCCATCCCACTGGATATTTAAAAGGACATACCTGGACTGATCCCCTAGAAGAAGAGTCAGCAACAAAAGAAAACACCCAATGGATGATGGCCAATCAAGCCAGTGCCTATAATGGTTGTTGTAGCATTTATGCCCCTCACTATCGTCAAGCATCTATTTATAGTTATTTTGGGACGGATGAGCTTCGTGAGGAAGTTCATGCTTTTGTTTATCAAGATGTAAAAAAATCTTTTGAGTATTTTATAAATAATTTCAGCAATGGAAGACCATTTATTCTTGCAAGCCATAGTCAAGGCACTCACCACTCCATTAGATTGCTAACAGAAGAAATAGACAAAACAGATTTGTACTCAAGGCTGGTTGGGGCTTACATTATTGGAGGCGCAATTTCTAAAGATAGAGTGAATGAAATGAGCAATATTTCTATTTGTGATAGTCCAACACAATTAGGATGTCTTGTGCATTGGGATACATTCAATGTGACTTTTTTAAATAAGGAAATGCCAATTTATAAAAATAATATTTGCGTTAATCCTATCACTTGGAAAAATGAAGGGACCTTATCTGATTTGTCTGATGCCAAGGGTGCTGTTTATGCCTCAGGTGAATTTGCTTTAGACTTCGTTGGGGATGATGGCCCTAAAGGAGAAACTTTTGGTCCCCTAGAAGCCCCCCTCAAGCAATATGTTCAAGCTCAGTGTAAAAATGGATTGCTATTTGCATCTGACCAGACTGGAACTAGATTTCAGGCATTTGGCGGCTCTTCAGGGAATTACCACGGTTTAGATTACGCGCTTTTTTATATGGATATTCGAGAGAATGCTAAACTTAAAGTTAGGACTTATCTGGACAATATTGCCCAATAAGACAAAATTTATTTATGGTTAGGGATTGAGCTGGCAAGTAATTCTAGGATTATTCTTAATAGTAAAGGAAGGAATTCTTGTTAACATATATTCAATTCAATAATTTATTTTTAAGGACAATATGACAGATTCGATTGCCACCCTATCTCAAGAAAATGATATTTCTATTATCAAGCTCGATGATGGTAAAGCCAATGCTTTTTCCTATGACATGCTTGCCCAAGTTAACCAATTGCTTGCAAAAGTCCCAAAAGACTCAGGAGCACTTGTTATCACTGGAAGAGATGGCCTGTTTTCAGGGGGGTTTGATTTAAAAACATTAGCAACTGGTGACATGGAAAAAATTACAAAGATGGTTCAACTGGGCTATCGTCTTCTTTTAGAGCTTTATTCATTTGATAGGCCAATTGTTGCAGCTGTTTCTGGCCATTCAATTGCACTCGGCCTGTTTGTGACTTGTTCGGCTGACTATAGAATTGCCGTGGATGGTCCATTTGTCTGCCAGGCAAATGAAGTACGAAACAATATGGACATTCCGACACAAATCATGGAAATTCTAAAAGCCAGAGTTAATAAGAATTATTTTTATTCTGCAGTTTTTCATGCAGATGCATACTCTTTTCAGGATTCAATCGCTGTTGGCTATATTGATGAGGTTGTTCCGGAGGATAAATTTATGGATAGAGTTATGGAGAAAGCTACAGAGTTAGCAACATTACCCCATCCCTTTTATGCAAATACCAAAAAATCTGCTCAAGATGATGTGAGGCAAAAGATTTCAGATGCGATAGAAAAATATGAAGAAATTACAGGGCTCAAGCAATAGAACTGAATATTAAAACGATATAGACTAACCCCAATGACAAAATATAAAATTTTTATTCCTGAGCATTTGCGCGCATACAGACCTAGACCTCTTAGATGGCTGGGTAAATTTTTAATGAAGATTACAGGCTGGAAAACCACCGGCCACCTCCCTAAAGATGAGCGCGTGGTCCTAATTGCTGGTCCGCATACCTCAAATTGGGATTTTGTTCTTGCCATGTCATTTATCTTGAGTCTTGATATTCATCTTCATTGGGTTGGAAAACATTCTATTTTTAAAAAAGGTTTTCGCAGATTGCTGAGAAAAATGGGAGGCATTCCAGTAAACAGAGCAAATCCAGAAGCTCTAAAAAATGAGATTTATAATGTTACTGAAAAATATAAAGGCTTCATAATCGCTATTGCACCAGAGGGCACTAGAAAAAAAGTTGATAGATTAAAATCAGGCTTTTTACGAATTGCTAATGAAACCAATAGCAAAATCATGATGGCTGGAATAGATTTTTCAAACAAGACAATTGAGCTGGGTGATTTTTTTAGCCCCACGGGCGATGTAGATCAAGATCTAAAATTTATAAAAGAGTATTTTGCCAACTTTGCAGGGAAGCGCCCAGAACTTTCATAGCCTTTCAATAAGCTCTTATTGGAGAAAAAAATGTTAAAAAAATTCTTTCTTTCTCTTTTTGCTATTTTGCTTGCCTTGCTCTCAATTGCTTTATTTAGAACTTTCATGCATGCAGCTCCTGATTCAGAGTTTGTTGAAGTTAAGGCTGTTTCTATTGACGAGGCCAAAGCTATCCAAAATTTGGCTGCATCCATCAGATTTCAGACGATCTCATATCAAGATAGAGAAAAATTTCCTCAACAAGAGTTTGATAATTTTATTAACTGGGCGTCAATTACTTATCCCGAGTTTCATCAAGCATTAAAACTTGAGCAGTTTGAGCATTCCTTGCTTTTTAAATGGGAGGGCAGCGATCCAACATTAGCACCAATTTTATTTGAAGGTCACTATGATGTCGTTCCAGTCATTCCAGGAACCGAGGATCTATGGGAAGAAATGCCATTTGCTGGGACAATTTCAAATAATAGGATTTGGGGTAGAGGAGCATTAGATGACAAAAGTGGAGTCATTGGGCTAATGGAAGCCGCTACACACTTAATTCAAAAAGGTTTTCAGCCAAAGAGAACCATTTATTTTGGTTTTGGTCATGATGAGGAGATTGGCGGTGGTGGGGCGGCCCTGATTACAGAAAAACTAAGAAAAGAGGGCGTACAACTTCACTGGTCACTTGGCGAGGGATCATTCGTAAATAGAGGATTTTTTCCAGGTGTAGACAAATTGGTTGCTCCAATCAATGTTGCTGAAAAAGGAATTATGAATCTAATGATTGTGGCAACAGCAAAAGGAGGGCACTCATCAACACCTCCAAAAAGGACTGCAGTGACCATATTGGCTGAAGCTTTAGTAAAGCTTGAAGGTGAACCTTTGCCTGGGAGCTTAGAGGGACTAAGTGCAGCTATGTTTGATGAGGTAAGCAAACATATGCCATTTGGTTACCGTTTTCTATTTGCAAATAGATGGCTATTTGGAGGCATGATTGATGCACAAATGTCATCAACACCAGTTATCAATGCGATGATTAGAACAACAACTGCACCTACAATGTTGAATGGGAGTATAAAAAGCAATGTGCTGCCGATAGAGGCCTCAGCATTAATCAATTTTAGACTTCATCCCAGAGATTCTATCGATAGTGTTACAGAGCACGTAAGAAGAGTTGTTGGCTCGGAAGAGGTAGAAGTGCGTTCTTTGGGCGGGATGGAGGCATCAGCTATTTCATCTTGGGCATCTCCTGGATTTAAGATTGTTTCAGCCTCCTTGGATAAAATTTACGGCGATGTTGTTTCTGTTCCTGGGCTCATGATCGCAGCATCAGATACCAGACATTACTCTAAAATTGCTGATAACTCTTTTCGCTTTAACCCATTTTCTATACTTCCAGAAGATATGACAGGTTTTCATGGAACCAACGAAAGCATAGATGTTGATAGTTATGTTGCAGGCGTTAAAACATACATTGAAATTATTAGAGATGGCTCAAGCAGCTAATATTTTAGAGAAATGAATCCTCAATATAGACTGCACACCTTTTCTAATAGCAGCGACAATGAAGCCCAACTTAATGAAGCTCAATTTCAGTCAATTTATGATCTAAATCAGGCAAATACTCCTGAGGTTGGTTCGCTTGAATCTATTCAGCACTTAAAACAATTAATTGAATTTAGTTCATACAATTTATTAGTCTTGAAAGAGGATGAGATTGTTGGGTATATAATTTGTATGAGAGAGGGCTCTGCTTATGGGTCTGAAAATTATAAATTCTTTACCCAAAGGCTGAAGAAGTTTCTCTATGTGGATAGAGTTGCAATTGATGAGCAACACAGAAGAGCGGGTCTGGGACAAGCTATCTATGAAGACATATTTGCACAAGCCATCAGTGATAGTTTGCCTATAGCACTAGAGGTAAATACTCAGCCTGTTAATCAACCCTCGTTAAACTTTCATGAGAAGATGGGCTTTGATCGAATTGGCGCTAAAGACTTTGATGATCATAGCGTTGCTTACTTTATTAAATAATTTATGAAGCAAATTTTATATACCTTCGCACTTACTATCTTTTTGATTGGTTGTAACAATGCTCCTCAGCCCCCTATTCAGCTTAATGATTTGAGTGATGAAATTTCTGTTAAAACATTGGGAAAGAGGTTAATTGATTTGCCTTTTGGCTTGAATGCATTGGAGCTAAGTGAAGAGGAGGCTCAGGAAGTTTTTATTGCCGTCCATGGAGGAAGCAGTGAGGGCTATGAATGGATATACCCCATTAAAACAATTGATACAAAGCAAAAGCATATGCACTTTTATCGATGGCCAGATAATGGATGCTTTCAAAGCTCTGCAGAAGAATTAGCAAATGAGATTAGCAATTTATTAAGTCAAAACAACTCTTATAAAAAAGTAACATTAATGGGCCATAGTTATGGAGGAATATTGGTTGCAAATGTTTTAAAGCATTGGAATGCTGATACTCCATTGGAGGTGCATGTTGTTGCTTCTCCTTTATTGGGCACGACAATGCTTAGAAACATATGTGGCTATGCCCCCATTGAAACACTCCCCAACAATTCATCGCTTTTTGAATGGAGAACCCAGCATCAGCTAGATAGCGCGTTTAAAGATTTATCAGAAGATCCGCAGCAGATAAACATCAAAGGCAGTTTAGTAACTGTGCTTCCGGATACATATAAAGGTAATCGACTGGGACATAATTGGTCTATCAGCTGGGTTGCAGATGAGTTTTTTTAATTCCTTAGCCTCTATTTAATAACACCTTGGCTTAAGTTAAACTAACTTTTTTTAAAACAAAGATCACCATGCCTCTTCCAAAAATTTTACAAGATAATTTAGCAATCCCTGTAATTGGCTCTCCACTTTTTCTTGTCTCTGGACCAGAATTAGTTATTGCTCAATGCAAGGCTGGAATTGTGGGCTCATTTCCTGCATTAAACGCCCGACCTCAGCACGTCCTTGAAGAGTGGCTGCTAAGAATCAAAGAAGAATTAGCCCAAGCAAAAGCTGAAAATCCAGATTTACCAATTGCGCCTTATGCAGTTAATCAAATTTGTCATGCATCTAATGATAGGTTGATGGGTGATATGGAGTTATGTGTAAAGCATGAAGTGCCAATCATCATCACTTCGCTTAGACCGCCTGAAGAAATTGTTACAGCCGCACATTCATACGGCGGCCTTGTTTATCATGATGTCATCAGTGTTCGACATGCAAAGAAAGCTGCTGAACAAGGGGTTGATGGTTTGATTTTAGTTTGTGCGGGAGCCGGTGGCCATGCTGGAACGCTATCACCCTTTGCATTGGTCAGAGAGGTCAGAGAATTTTTTGATGGGACTATTATTCTTTCTGGCTCTATCAGTTCTGGTAGCGCGGTCGCATCGAGCTTAGCACTAGGTGCCGATCTTGCATATTTAGGAACCAGGTTTATTGCCACTGAAGAAGCCAACGCAGATCAGGGGTATAAAGATATGCTTATCGACAGCGTTGCTGATGACATCGTGTATTCCTCTTTGTTCACTGGCGTTCATGGTAACTACTTAAAGGGTTCGGTTGAAAATGCTGGTTTGGATCCCAACAATCTCCCAGAGGCAGATAAATCGTCAATGAATTTTGGATCCGGCGGTAACACCGATGCAAAAGCATGGAAAGATATATGGGGTTCTGGTCAAGGCATTGGCTCAATTAAAGACTCGCCATCTGTGCAAACGTTAGTGGATCAATTAACCGAAGAATTTAAAGAGGCCGTTGCCGATCTAAACCAAAAATCTACTTACTAGCTTTAGAAGAATTTAGTTTGGTAATGGCAATGCCATTACAAGTCTCCATCTTTTCTGTGCTCACTTCGATCAACTTCAAACTTTTCACCATACCTTGCTTCAAGCTTATCTTGGTTTTCTTTGATGACTTCATAGGGATCAAGT
>Ga0209715_1000892_pt1 | contig 25018 bp, 5 predicted proteins | sample COGITO_mtgs_1205_2_FD_184809 | JGI IMG/M metagenome (GOLD analysis project Ga0209715, IMG submission 184809) | Pelagic marine microbial communities from North Sea - COGITO_mtgs_120503 (SPAdes) (version 2) | ecosystem: Environmental > Aquatic > Marine > Epipelagic ... | reverse complement strand
TGGTGCGTGTATTAATTGCAACAGTCGCAGTGACCGAAGTCTCAACGACATCTGGGATACGAAGCGAAATAGTTCCGCTTGCCATGCCTGCAAGACCTTCTGGAGCAATCAGGAAGGCCAAGCTGCCACCCGTCATACGCACGCCAGTGTCATCGCTGAAGTCAGACGCGGTGCCGTTATCATCGCCAAGGAAGAATGCGACCTCTGAACCAGCGATGCGGATGACTGTCTTGGCTAGGACATTGCCCACTGCCGCAGTCTGTGAACGCTCAAAGTAGAAGTTACCTGAGAGCGCTTGACCTGCGACCGTGAGCTGTGCGTTGAGCGCAGCAAATCGGACGTAATTGCCCTCATCCATGGTTAAGGTCTCAGTGACCCCACCCACTTCAAAGTCGCGGCTGATGGCCGTACTCGTATTGTTGATCTCAAGGACAAGATCTCCGGAGAAACCAACACCTGGGATATCCTCAAGTGCGACAGTGCCAGAGAGGCGACCCGCTAGGCCCTTCTTCGTCACTGTATTGACCGTGAAGTCTTGGATCACGAAGCGACCTTCACCGTTGGTCAATGTGACGTAATTCTTAGTGCCATCGCCAAGTGCTAGGGAGACATTCGAAGCAGCCAGCGTAAGCACTGAGCCACCACCTGGAAGCGTGAGCTGCTCAAAAGCAAAGTTACCAGTGAGTGTTTGGCCTGCAATCGTGAGTGCAGCATCTGTCGCATAGACTTGGACATATGGTCCACTTGGCATGTCTACGACGCTGTTCGCATCACCAATCTGAATCGTTTCATTAATACGGTAGCTGGTCTGATTGATCCTCAGACCAAAGGTGCCACGTAGATCAACGCCTTCAATCAAGCCGTCCAAATTCACTGTGACTTCGATCAAGCCAGCAACACCACCGGTGCCTAAGACTGGTACGCCGTCAACGATTTGATCAGGCAAGAGTAGCAAGACGCCACGTCCATCGGTGACCTGAATACCACCGACATCAGCACTCAACTTATTGACCGCAAGTGTTAGACGTGTCTGGCCTTGAGCCATGGTGCGTTTTTGCACCAAAATATCCGCATTTAATACAAGGCCGGCGACTTCAAAACTTCCGCCAACCACTTCGATTTGGAAGAATGGGCCACCTGGTACGCGAGTCTCATCGACATCATCCAGTGTAACCGGAACCAATCCTGTATTAAGGACGAGTGACACTGAATCTGCAGAGATATCAACTGGTCCCAGATCAAGACTCGCTCCCATGGAAAGCTTGCCAGCCACTCCAGCTGAAGTCACAAGGAACGCACCATTGATGCCAGTCAGTTCCGCAAGGCCTTGGCCCAGGTTGAGCGATGCATCCTCAACGATGAAGCTCAGGTAACGTTCGCCATCCGCGCGTGCGCCGCGCTCGAAGCTAAAGTCACCTGTCAATGTTTGACCCGCGATGTTAACGTCTAGGTTGAGGCCACTGATACGAACGAATGGTGCACCGATCGCACCCGCGACAATCAGCGCCACTTCAGAGCCATTTGGCAATGTGATGGTTTCGTTGACGTCTGCTGTCGTTGTATTGAGAAGGAACTTAATGTCACCAATCAACTCGATGCCTGGGATGTTCACACCGACGGTGCCGCCCACCGACCCCACGACACCCGCATCAGTGATCTTCAACGCACCCGTGCCTTCAGTAATTGTTATAAAGTCTGTTTGTCCGTCGCCAAGTGCGAGCGAGACATTGTTAATTGCGACAATGACGGTTGTGCCATCGGAGCGGAACAGGAAGTCGCCTGAGAGGCGTTGGCCAGCGATGACGAGCAACGCATTCGTTGCAGCCAACTCGAAGTAGCTGTTGACCTGTGGCTTATTGGCGAGGAGCAGATCCGGATCATTGGTCGTATCTGTATCCGCATCCGCAGCACTATCGACCGCAGCATTGGTATCGACCCAATAAGTCGCCTCAGTCGTCTCGACGCCGTTTTGGTCGAAGTAAAGCGGCTCACCACTTGCATTGGTGATTGCCGAACCAGCAGGTAGGTTCAAGTCGAGTGTCTGATCACCAACCGTGATGCTTTGTTCCACTGCTAATCCGGTGGTGTTGACACGTAGTAGTAGATCGCCAGAGAGCTGAACTGTCGCGTCTGGAATGAGTAGCTCAACCGAGCCACCGATGTGACCTGCAAGGCCTGCTTCAGTTAAGATAAAGAAGGCGTTGCCATTGGTAAGCGAGAGCCCTGCATTCGCAACTGCATCACCAAGGAATAAGCTCACATCTGCAGCTGCAATGCGAACAATCTTAGGTGCCTTAATGTAAGATGCTTCCTTATCCGCCTCACTCAGTGAGGTATTTGTCTCGATCGCCTCATTCAGGCTCAAGGCAGAATCACCGAGCACTCCAGTTGCTTGTTCAAAAGTAAATGTACCAGAAAGCGTATTGCCGAGGATCGTGACGCTCGGGATGTCGACCGTGACCTTTACATATGGACCAGCCTCTATGGTGATCGTTTCGCTGCCGACGGTGAATGATTGTGCACTTGATGTGGTGTTAATCAGCAACTGCCCGCTGAGACCGTTGCCGAAATCTACATCAGTCGTTGGTAGATTGAAATTGATCGTCGCATCGATGTAACCGGCAAAACCATCCAAGGTATAGCTGAAGGCCGCAGCAGGGCTGGTGATAACCACGAAATCGGTCGTGCCATCTCCCATACCGATTACGAGATTCTCGACTCCAAACAGTATGCGTTCCTGTGTGTACTCGAGTTTAAAATCTCCGCTCAGTGTTTGACCCGCAATATCGAGCACCAGTCCATCGATTTCGATAAACGAGCCGGCCGCATCAGGCACATTGATCGTATCAGACTCAGTACCTGCGTCAGGACCATCTGGCACGGTTAAAGTGCGCGCGGTGCCGCTGGTCGATGCATACAAAACGCGTGCCGTGCCGCTCAATTCGAAATCAGGCAAACCCAGTGTTTGCACGGTGCCTTCAGCAAAGAAAGAGGTACCATCAGCAGACTGGGCTAAACGCGCATCGGTAAGCAAAATACCTTGTGCACCAGGATTGATGACCTTCGAGCCATCGCCCGCCAACTCATCCAAGAACGCCGGGCCTACGCCTACAAAAACCCATCCGGAACCTCCTAATATGCTGCCTTCAGTAATTTCAACTGTAATGAAATCACCGATATTAATCAGCGCAGATCCAAACAACTCGAAACCATCTGTAATGGCCTGCAGATCTATGACAAACGTGCGGGCTCCAACATGTACCGTCTCATCGACGACACGATTGGTGGTGTTGATACGAACTCCTACAGTTGCTTCTGCTTCAAATGGACCTGTTGCATCCGGTGTCTCTACTTTGCCGGTCAAGATACCAGCGACTCCATCGGAGAAAATGACGAGTGCGCCTTCTGCTGCTGCAATGACCTCATCGTCTACTGTCAATGCGGCTTCATCGATGGCCACACGTGTAATCTTTTTATTCTGTGCATTGGTTTCTTGATCAAAGACGAAATTACCCACAATCCCGACATTTGAGACCGTCAATGTAGCGCCGAGCACTTCAATGCGCACATAGGGACCAGCACGGATCGGTCCCTGGCCACCTCCCAGATCCATTTCGCTCAAAGTGGTATTTAACTCCATATTCGCCGATGTGGCTGAAAGTGATAGCCCACCGGGCAGTGTTGCTACGATGGTTGCATTCTCAATACGCAGGCCTAGCCCCTGGCTATTGATCACCAGTGTTGCGGATGCAGCGGTCAATACCAGCAGATCGCTCGCACCGTCCGTCAGTGTAAACGCGAAGCCAGTCGCAGCTAGACGGACAATCGATTCACCCGACGGCAGAGTGGTTTGTTCAATGGTAATCGATGCTGCTTGAAGTACTTGATCCAAGACGTTTAGGACCACGTTTGTAGCAACGATCTGGAAGCTGTCGGTCGTCGTATCGACTTGAATCTGAACGGAGGCACCAAATGTGACATCAGGTACTTGTAACAGCACAGTGCCTGAGAAATCACCGACCACACCATTTCGGTCCATAATGAAAGTGCCCTCCCCACCTGTGATCTTCACGAAATCAGTCGTGCCATCGCCAAGTGCGAATTCCACTTTAGAGAAGGTCGCACGCGTGACAACGTCGACACCAACAGTGGCTTGTTCGAAGGCGAAATCACCCTCTAAGCGTTGACCTAGTAGCTCTAAGCTGACGTCATTACCTGCAATACGGATGTAGTTTCCGGCATCGAGCTCAAGCACCTGTGGCAAGTTCTTTACGCGGAATGTCTCATCCACTTCGCGGCCCGTAAAGTTAAGCTCCAGCTTCAAAGAGCCACCCAGTATGACTCCTGGTAGATCCAAAGTAACGTCTGCACTGAGGCTACCGGCGAGGCCATTCTCTGCTGCATTTGGGCCGCTGATTAGCAAGAAGAAGCCCTTGCCATTGGTTAAAGAGAAGAATGCTTTCTGATCATCACCAAAGCTCAGTGACACTTCAGTCGCAGCTATGCGCACCGCAATAATGTCGTCGAGTGGACTATTTAGATCGGCACCTTGACTCAGAACGATCTGCTCAAAGACAAAATTACCTGCCAGTCGTTGTCCTTCGATCTCGATGACAATATCTGTACCGCTCAAGCGGAAGTAAGGGCCGCTCGCCATTGTCAAAGTCTGCACGACAGAACCGACTGTAAAGGTCTGATCGACTGCGAATCCAGTGGTGTTGATTTCAAGCTTCAGAGTGCCTTCGATTCGGAAGGAATCGGTTGGCAACACTTCCACCGTTGCATTGACGGACGCAACGAAGCCGTTGGCAGTTAGCAGGAAGAATCCGCTGCCACCGCTAATACGAAGCCCGGCATCCAGACTGCCGAATAGAGCGTTCAAATCAGTCACCGCGATCTTCACGATGGTCTCTCCCGAGAGTGTCATCACTGGCTCGAAACTAAAGTTGCCGCTGATGGATTGGCCCAGCATCGAAAATGCAATAGTGTTACCAAAAACACGGACTGTATTTGCGGCAATACCATCCAGCTCTGACGTAGAGGTATTCACCTCGAGGTTCAAAGTTCCGCTGAGCGTGACACCCGGAATGTTCAAGGCGACCTTCATGTTAGTCAGGTTGCCCGCCATCCCTGAATCCAAGAAGCGGAACTGCGCCGTCTCAACCGTCAAAGCCATTAAAGGAGCCGCGGTGGTGCCGCCTAAACCGATCGATACATCAGAAATATTGACCCGCAGCTCGGTTGCGCCAGCGAGCGTAGTTGCTGTAATTTCAAGATCCCCTTGAATACGAATCGAACCTACGACCAGTGAGACATCAGTGCCAACAAACTTCACGTAGACACCAGCATCGACATTCAGATTAAAAGTCTTACCGCCGACTTTGAACGTTTCGTTGAAACCTAGTGGCGATGCATTGATCTCCACAGTCAATGAGCCTTCGAGCGATACGCCAGGCACTCCAAGTGCAATATCACCGGTGAAGCTACCAGCGAGACCAGCGATCGAACGGACAAAGAAGCCGCTACCATTGGAAAGCTTGATCAGCCCATCACCCAAATCGATTTCGACATTATTAAATGCGATACGCACGATTGGAGTCGCGGGTCCAACACCACCGAGGCCATAGGAAGTCGCTTTTTCGAAGACCAAGTCACCGCTGATGATTTGACCATCAATTTCAATCCACGCGTTAGTTGCCTCGAAGCGGAAATAAGGGCCGCTCGCTAAATCAAGTGTGATGCGTTCGCCACCGAGGTCGAAGCTCTGGTTGATTGCAAGATTCGTGTTGTTAATGCTCAGGCTTAGGTCAGCCGAGATGTTATCGACGCTAGTTCCCAAATCGACGTCAATCGAACCGCCCAATGTACCAGCAACACCCGCACTGGTGATCAAGAATGCGCCGTATCCATCAGTAATGGTGATGACATCCACACCGTCAGCATCCAGCACGAAGCCGACTGAATTTGCGCTGATGGCAAGAATTGAAGAACCATCCGTCGCATCAGTCGCTTCGATTGCGAAGTTACCAGTCAAAGTCTGTCCGGCGATAGTGAGATCCACATTCAGACCCTGCAGGCGGAAGTAGCGATCCACTGGTCCTGAGCTAAACTCTAGCGAGAAGCTGCCAGTAAATGAAACATCGGGGACATTCAGCGATACAGCGCCCGTTACAGAACCAGTGATGCCACCATCAGAAATGGTCAGTGAGCCATTCCCGTTGATTAAGCCGGCACTTGCACTAGAATCGCCTAAAGTGAGGCTTACATTCACGGCACCTATCTCAATCGTGCGTGCACCTGTGCCGCTGATCGTTTGCGAGAAGCTAAAATCGCCGCTCAAAGTTTGGTCCATGACAGACACTTCGGCATTTACCGCTTGGAAACGTTTCACAGTCGCAGTTGTCACATAGGCAATAGTGACACCAGGGCCAGTGCTGCCAGCGATCGTCAATGTTTCGCTCAGTGCATACCCACTGTCATTCACTTCAACCGTCGCCGTGCCAATGATGGTTGCGCCATCGACGCCGACCAATTCAACCGTGCCAGTCGCGTAGAGTGCATACGTTGTATCTGTTCCAACGAACTTAATCAAAGCAATCGATGCATTGGTTAATAAGACACCCTTTGCCAATGGATTGATCGACTCATCACCCAAACGAATCGGACCTTCACCCAAGAAGATTTCCAGTCCATCACCAGCGAATGTGCTGGCCGTGACATCGCGAACATTGATCAGTTCATCGTTCGATGGATCGGCATCATTCTTATTATCGATTCCATCATTTACGGAAATAGTCGTATTACTGAAAGCGAGGTTACCGCTGATGCTGACGAAATCACCGATCGTAAGCGTCAGATCAGAAATCGAGATGTCGAAGGCCATGCCTTCTGCAGCGGAGAAGTTAATTGCTAATTCGTTGTCACCCAATGTGACCGTTTCATCAACCGCGGCACCCGTATTGTTGATGCGGATCGCAAGACTGCCACCGGCTTCGATCGGACCAAGCTTGCCATCAACACGGCCACTCATGAAACCAGCGATGCCACCATTTTGCAGGATAAAGACGCCTTCGCCCTCAATCAATTGAGCACCATCACCGAGGTACTGAATCGTCGCTGCGACATTTGCGGCAGCCAAACGTGTGACCGTTGAAGTCGAACCATCGGTCGCCGTGCGAGTGAATTGCTCGATAAAGAAATCGCCGCTCAAGGAAACGCCATCGCCACCATCCATTGTCAATCCGCCGAGGACCACCGATGCATTCAGGGCCGTCACACGAACATAGGGGCCAGCCATCAAGCTGAATCCAGCAAGACCGGGTAGTTCAGTCATCTCTTCAGTGACGGCAACCGGTAGCGTGTTGATTTCGATGATGACCTCACCGACCGTGAATGTAAGACCAGGAATATTGATTGGGCTACCGGAAACCACGATACGCGCTGCAACCCCAGTTGGTAGGATCAACAACTGCGCACTCGCATTTTGGATATCTACGTAGTTGGTCGAACCATCACCGATTTGAAGCGAGAGATTCGAAATGCCGACCTTCACGACCGTAGGTCCTGTAGTTGGAACAGTTTGTTCGAAAGTGAAATCACCTGTGAGCTCCAGACCAGCGACGTCCAATACGATACCGCTAGCCGCGAGGCGTAAGTAGGCCGCACCATTTGAAGTGCGTGTATTTAGCTCAAGTAGCAGTGAGCTGACCGAAAGCGATACATCTGGCACACCGAGTGTAATCGCAGCATCCAACGAAGCCATCACACCGTCGGCATACAGACCGATGAAGCTTTGGTTGATGGTCGCGATGACCACTCCATCCGCTAAATTCAATTCTGCATTCGCGACCGTCAGTTCAATCACAGCACCGCTGCGGAGGAACGCGAAATCACCGCGCAGCGTCTGACCTTCGACATTCAGTAATACGTCCTCACCGACGACACGAAGGTAAGGCCCTTCGGCAACGCTGAGGGCGATTGTTGAGCCACCAAGTTCGAATATTTCGTTGATCGCATCCAAGCCCTGATTGATCTCAAGTGCAAAGCTGCCTTCAAAAAGAACGCCAGGAACATTAAAGTTCACCGTGCCCTCAATGCGACCGGCGACCCCCTGCTTCAATCCGGCTTGTCCATCGTTATATTCACGAACCAACAACACTCCGCTACCGTTGGTAATGCGTACAAATGGAGCTGCGACAGGACCCATTTCTAGGCTAGCATTTGATAGTAGTAGTAAAGTCTGAGTCACGCCGCCTACGGTCAGCTCTTCAATGGCGACGTCTGCTGTCAGCTTTTGCCCCGCGATCTCGATCAACGCACCGATAGCAGAGGCACGTATGTAAGGGCCTGCAGGTAATTCGACTGTTAACGTCGCATCGCCCAGCGCCAACCTTTCATCCACTGCGGCGCCCGTCGTATTGATTGCGAGATTCAACTCGCTCGCTTGTAGAGTGAAATCAAGTGACGGCGCAAGCGTCACGCGTCCGCTCACTTCACCAGCAACTCCAGCACTGGTCACGATCAACAAGCCTTGCCCATTCGTAAGACTGACGAAATCAGTGCTACCATCGCCAAATCCGACAGAAATGTTATCTAACCCAAGCGTAAATACGCGCTCACCGCCATCAAGCACGACTTGCTCGAAATAAATGTCGCCGGCCAACGTTTGACCGAGGATGTCGATGCTCACTCCAGTGCCGATTAAACGCACATAGGGTCCAGCCGCTAGCGTCGAAATCGTCCTTGTAGCATCACCCGAAGCATTAACTGCAGTAATGAATTCACGCTCAACTGCTGTTGGCATACTATTGAAGATGACATTAAAACTACCTGCAAAGCTTACGCCTGGAATCTGCGAACGTATCGTGCCGCCTAATGCACCAGCAATGCCTTCATTGGTTACAAGCAGTTCCCCGAATCCTTCGGTCAATTCAACGTAGGTTTGCGACGCATCCTGCAAAGACAGGCTCGCGTTACTCATCGTCAACAGCAGATCGCGACGATCATCGCTTGAATCAGAAGCAGTGCCGTAGACATCACTCAAAATCATCTCAATCGATAGATCTGTGGCGATACTCTGCCCTGCGAGTTCCACCGTCAGGCCGAGGCCTGCTATCGAGATATAAGGCGTGCCGCTGCCGTCAGCGACTTCATTGGCCGCAAATACCACAGGTACACTGTCTTCGGTGCCAGCGATCTCGATCGTGTAGTCAAGCGCATCTGTCAGCGTATTAATTCTTACCCGCAGTGTGCCGATGATTACAATGCCATCCAAGCCCACCAACTGCGCAGTCCCGGAGGCATCCACTGCATAGTACGTATCCGCACCATCCACATACTTAACTAAACCGACCGTCGCATTATCGAACAATAAACCTTGTGCGTATGGGTTGATGCTACCATCCGCCAATCTCACGGGACCTTCACCAACAAACAAGCGCAGACCAGAACCTGCTGCTAACTCATAGCCGTTGCCTAGATCCTGAAAGGTAAAGGAACCTTCCACTGTCAAAACATCGCCAATGGTAAGGCTAGCATTGGCAAGTGAGACCTGCAGGAAATTTCCTTCGGCAGCAGTAAAGCGAAGCGAAATCTCACGACCATTTAGTTGCAGCGTTTCATCCACAGCACCATCGGTGTTGTTCATCCGTACAACCACGGTACCGCCCGCCTCAACACCACCAAGCGCGACTGCGAGGTCAGCGGATACAGCACCTGCGATCCCGTCTTCAGTTACCAACAAGAAACCTTCGCCGTTCGCAATGCCTGCGCTATCACCATTTAAAGCGATCGTCGCGGTACCTTTTGAAATCGCCAGGCGAGTTTGCCCATCACGTTGCTCGATGAACACATCTGCACTGAAGCTGATAAGGTCCTCGCCGGCATTCTTGGTATCTATAATTCCGACAGTAGCACCGTGTGCAGTTATACGTAAATAAGGTCCAGCAGCGAATGATAGCTCTGACGTAGTGCCACCGAGTGTAAACTCGCCCGTGTAGGCCGCATCACGCGTATTCACTTCAACACGAATCGTTGAAGTCGTCAGGCGCACGCCTGGGACAGTTAAAATAAATGAGCCAACCTCGAGTGCACCGACTAGGCCACTTGCATCAATAATGAAATCACCGTTGGCTGCTGTGATTTCTGCGATGGTTGTTACACCGTCGGTGAGCGTCATTGCGACCTCACTCATCGCGACACGAATCGTTCCGTCATTCGTGCGTTCAAACTGGAAGCTTCCGATCAGTTGTTGACCTGCAACATCCAGTGTTACGTTGTTAGCAGTTACGCGAACGTAGGGCCCTGCGCGCACCGGATTCGCAGACAGATCAACACCCGCAGCGACGAAATATGCGTCGACCTCTCCACTTATCGTGTTGATCTGAAAATCAAAATCGCCACCGACAGTCACATTTGGCACAGCTAGGCTAACTTTGCCACGAACTGAAGCCGCTACCCCACGCTCAAAAATCAAGATGTCGCCTGCGCCTTCGTTCAAAGTGAGCAATGCATCTTGTGCGTCGCCAAGCGCTGCACTCGCATTTGCAATGCTCAGTTGAAGGATCGTTTCATCATCTAGCTCGTCGCTTGGTGTACCATTCACATCGTAGCGAAGACGGCGAATCGCAAGGTCTCCAGCTAAATGCTGACCAGCGACTTCCAAGCTGATTCCTGATGCAAGAATATCCGCAAACACACCATCTGCAACAGTCGCAACTTCGCTGCCGGTGAATTTGACCTCAATCGCATCCTGCCCACCAGGTATCGTGATCGTTTCATCGATCGCCTCATCAAACATATTAACCCGAACCGTCACCGTGCCGACGACTTCAGTATCCTCGACGCCGAGCATTTGTAGCGTACCAGTGGCAAAGAGTGCATAGCGTGTGCCTGCTGAATCCGTGTATTTAACTAAACCAACCTGAGCGTTGTTTACCAGTAATCCACGTGCGCCTGAATTCACACTACCATCTGCCAAGACTGGAACTCCTTCACCAATGAAGAGGGTCATTTCGCTGCCACCGAAAATCTCACGACCTCCCGAGTTCGAATAACTGATAGAGCCCTCTAGGCGAACGACATCGGCAATGTTTAAACTCGCGCCAGATAGCGCAATTTTGAACAACGTGCCTTCCTCATCATTGAATACAACCTCAATGACTTCATCACCAAGTTGAATGCTCTCATTAACTGCACCGCCCGTGTTGTTAATATAAAGGAAAACTGAACCACCAGCACTGACACCAGATAAATCCGCAGACAGTACGCCGCGAACAACACCCGCAATACCATCTGCAGTGATCACGACCGCACCTTCACCATCTGCAATCGCACTGCTCACGCCTTGGTAATCAATGTTCGCATTCACATTGGACATCGCCATGCGCGTCGCGCCCGCCCCCTGCTCAAAATAGAAATTACCACTGAGAGTCGCACTTGGACCAGCCGCACCGACGGTCAGACCATCAAGCGTTGCACTCACACCTAAGAGTACGACACGCACATATGGGCCTGCTGGATACGTGACAGCCTCTGGACCGTTGCCAAAATCAATATCACCATCAAATACAGTGGCCAGAGTGCTCAATTCCACACGCACATTTCCTAGGCCGATTGCGAGTCCTGGCACAGTCAATATAAGACCGCCATCAGGGATCGCCAAACCACCGACTGCACCGTCTGCACTTATAATAAAGTCTCCAGCTGCAGCGTTCACTACAACATAAGGTGTTGCGATTGGACCCAATGACATGCCGACATCAGTAGCGCTCACACGCACAGTCGTTCCGTCTTCTTCAAATGAGAAATTACCCGATAAGGACTGATCGGCGATCGTCACCACCACATCTGTGCCATTGATCTTAACATAATCACCAGGCTCTAAATCGATCAAAATGTCTTCCGCGCCAATAGTAACCGTCTGATTCACAGCCAATGTCCGAGTGTTCAACTCAATTGCAAAACTACCCGCAGCTCCTAACGTATGTGCACGAAAACTTAGGTCACCTGATAAGATCGCAGCTACCCCAACATCAGCAATCAATAAGACACCTTGACCATTCTCAAAAACAACCAGTCCGTCAGCTAATCTCAGAGAAATATTGTTCACCACAGTGGTCAACTCAGCACCCCCCAAGCCTGCGCCAGGATCCATAGTAAAACGAAAGTCACCCTCCAGTGAACTACCGAGCACCGTTGCGGTTGCGCCCACTAACTCCACATCAAAGTAAGAACCACCAACAAAGTCATAAACCTGTCCTTCGTAAACATATGAGATGTCACCGACCTGTGTATTAACCATCACGACCGAGTTAGGCACATCAAATGAGATGTCAGTCAATCCAGTGAAGCCAAAGCCACCTGACAACCGAGCGGTGACACCGTTTGAATCAGCTAACATAAAGCCACCTAAACCAGTAAGATTCAGAAAAGCAGAACCAACAACTTGTGTGACATCTAACCCAGAATAAACGATTTCTAACGCCGCATCCGCCCCTCCCGAAACACCCGCATCAAGCACTAACTTTAACTCATCTGCATACACAGAACTGCCTAACAAATCGAAGGCGAAATTAGTCAATTCGACACCGAAGTAAGGTCCGGCGGGTACTGTTAAGTCAAGCACCACACCATCGACCGTAAGATCTAAATCATATGCAGTACTGAGTGTATTGATCTCTATCGCAGCACTTCCAGAAAAATCCAGTCCCGGAACCGAGACGGAAACGTCACCCGAGTTTATTCCAACAAAGCCACCCGACAGAATAAAGTTTGATCCAGTGAAATTCGTAATCGAACCAAGACCAAATAAATCTAGAGACACATTTTCAAAATCCGCCCGAAGCCCATTGAACCCGCCCAAATTAAAATCAACTAACCCAAAGGCCACGGTGTTGACCGCTGACAACAATTGAAAATTCATCCGTCCGCTTAGTGCAAAATCACCGAAGGTAAAATCAAGTTCACCCCCGAGTTCAAAAACTCCAGCCTCAGTTCCGTTCCATTCAGTGCCGGTCGTATTAAAATTAAATTGCGGTAAGCCGCTTAAATCTAAACTCCCGCCAACAATTTGAATATCCGGCAAACTACCAAGCACACCGTCGGGCGTAATCATAAACTCACCCGTCGTTAAATGCATACGAACCAGTGGCGCAGAAATACTTCCTCCAAAACTTAGGTCAATATCGCTTAGTTCAAAATGCCAACTGGGAGCACCGTCAAAAATAACAATGGACAATGCAAACCCACCCTGAATACGCGCCGCCTCAAGTTGTGCAGAAAAATCACTCGCCGCTAATGAAAAATAAGGTCCGGCAGATATCGCAGCGATACCATCTCCAGTCGCATTGGAAATTTTCACTTCCGCATCATGCGTATTAATCTGCATGCCGACGACACCACTGACCAAAACTTGTTCGCTCTGATAAGAGAAGCTGCCAAGAAAATCTGCAGCGAACCAATCCACAGTGACAACCGCACTTCCACTTAAACTCATGTCACCAATATTGATGCCACCAGTCTCCAATGAAATTTCACTGGCAGAAATCAAGAATACATTTTCTTCGCCAACACCAGCAATGCCTCGTTGCACTTCGCCAGTTCCCTCATCGAGTGCGCCATTTTCAAAAAGTAAATTTCCGCGAATGGTTTCACCATCAACAATTAATTCTACGCCTTGCCCACGCACACCAAAATAAGGACCGGCCGGAACTGTGATCGATGCATTATCAACTGCATCACCAGTATTGAATTCAACGGCGACAGTTCCCGACAACTCGAAGAAATTAATTCCGGAAATTACAAGTGTGCCACTCAACGAGCCATACGCTTGATCATCTCCGATATAAAAACTGCCCGACGCATCCGCAACTCCGATTGATGCCGACCCGAGCGACAAAGTTGCATTCACGGAATCGACTTGAACTTCCAGTTGATTTTGATCGACCAGAATTATCGCTGAACCAGTTAGTTGCTGACCGACAACTGCCAATGAAAAATCAGAAACTTCGACTTGAAGTGCACTCGAACCTGAATGTTCCATGCGCACTCCCGTTTCAGAAGACCCCGGAACCGGCAATGTGACATCAATCACTAAACCGGTCTCATTATATTTCAACATTCCAGTGCCACCTAAAGTTAGGTCACCCAAATTATAGGCTCCGAATGATCCACGCGCTTGTACCACATACTGACTACCTTCCGCAAAACCGAGGAATTCAACAATTTGAATATCCGCATCTTCAACGTAAATACCTGAAGCGCCCACTTCTTGTCCCCAGACTCCAGATGTCAATTCAGCTGCTGAAACAAAAACATCTAAATCCGTAACCGACAAATAGCGCACATCATATAGTCTGCCATTTATATCTAGCGAGGAGTTACTCCAAACGAGACCTCCACGTATTTGCAAATGAGCACCGAATTGAATAAAGGCACTTATAATAGCGACTTCATGAAAATTCGCTGCGGTTTCGGTATTAGTAAAAACCAAATTAACCGAACCATTTAGAAAATCTGCGCTACGATTAATTTCCCGACCGGTCGTGTTTGCACGAAATTGGACACGTGCTCCGGCACTAAACCCAGTTGCATCTGCAGCAACTGTTCCAAAAAGTGAAATAGCCACGCCATCCACATTTGCCAAAACAACTCCACTTGCTGCTTCGAGTGAGGCATCGGGAGTTGTTAAATTAAGATCATTAAAAGAGAAAAAGTACTCTGGGACAGCTGAACTCGGGCCATCGCGCGCTTTCATGATGAATGATCCGTTGGCAGAGAATCCTGCCAGAGTTAGTGCGATCGGAGTGTTTGCTTTTATTTCAAGCTCACTCGTACCGTCTTCACTATTATTATAGGCGACTTGAACTTGCGAGCCGACAATTCCCAAACCCGCAAAGGTTGCATCGAAATTCGCCGACAAGTCTAAATCAATCAAACCCGCCGCATCGATTGCAAATGTGCCACTCACATTCGTGATATTTAAATCAGCACGCGGCGTCTCTACAAAATCCAGAATTCCGTCGGTCACTGAAATTGACAAGTCAGCAATTCCGCTAGCCGACATCGCAACTTCAAAATCAAAAGTCAGCACGCCTGGCTTAAAGTCAATTCGCACATCTTGACCTGAAATTTTTGCGTCACCATCCACTACGGTTAACTCTTGTGAAATGGTCGCGGTGCTAAAATTTTCAGCAGTTAAATCACGACCGAGTTCATTCCAGCTCAATTCAAAATTCCCAGAAAATCCAAACTCACCGCCCAACAACTGAGCGTCTCCGCTTCCGACAAAGGCAAAACCCTCTGTTACACTATTATATATAAAGGCGAGATCCGTATTAAGCATACGAAAACCAGCTTCATCACCGCTAAATCCGTCTGATGTTCCAGAAGCATCAATCACGACTGCGGCATCTTCGGCTAAGAAAAAGATGTCGGAACCATTTTCACCAATCTCAAATTTCCCAGCGAAATCCAATACTCCATAAGACAACGCAAGATCAAACTCAGTGACCGAAAGCTCAGAGACATTGGCTAGAATGCCAGATATCAAATTTTCAATCTCGGCGTCGATCGAGTCGACTCCAGTCGTAAGATTCAAATCACCACCCAACAGGCTGACCGAATTTCCGGTTAACCCAGTCGACAGGGCAAGTAACTCATAACCAGAATCAGTCAGCACTGGAATTAGCTCCAGCCCACCCGCGAGTTCAAGCCCAGTGAATGAAGCGAAATCGCCGCTCCAATTTGAGCTATCTCCTTCGATAAACTGGAAACGGTCTCCAGACTCAGGTAAAAAGCCATCTAACAGAGTGACTTCAAGCGAACCGCCAAGATCAGCGCTACCTGTCACTACAATACGATCAAACTCTGTATCCGCAGTCCCTGCCAACTCAATCTGTAATGTGCCGCTGTTGGTGAAATCAACAACACTGATGGTGCCAGGACTGTTTCCTGGAGCCAAAGTGCCTTGATTATCTAAATTCGCATCGAGTGCGCCACTTCCTTGCAGCGTTTCAGCATTTTTCACGACGCGAGCTGCTTCATCATTGTTTACTTCTGTACTTGTAATTGCAGACCAATCAAAGACTTCACCATTGGCGATTAGTTCAAGATTGCCCTCAACTGCCTCCACTTCAGCCACCATCACAACCTCCGCCGAAGTGATTGGTACCTCACCTAAAGAGGCTTGATTTTGCACATATAGATGATCGCTGCCCAAATTCGGTGCATCTATCGGTGCCGCTGATAATAATATTTTAGGCTCCAACTGTTCCACAGCAAACTTTGAACGTTCGCGGCATCGTGCGAATACGTCCTCGGAGCGCTTTTTTCTGCGGAACCAAAACATTTAAAATGTGTATATAAATTTGGCCAAACTGCTGATCACACAGTAGACACAAGCCGCCTATATAAAGCGTCTAATCCCCGAGGAATCCAAGTTATTCACACTATTGCACACGGTTATTAACAAAATTCGACACAAGTCACCACTACACATTAGCGGCCCTTATCCAATTGCTGTATTTAGCCGCATTTATTTCGAGAAGCCCAGCGACGCACGTAGGGTCGTTTCATTCTCAGCGACTTGCTTACGTACCTGGCGCGCAATCCGTTCAGATCGCTTCTGAGCAAAATATAAACAAAGCTTGTTTAAAGGAGTACTGACTGATCGCAAAGAGCGAATCGTACTCAGTTTACCAAGCCATTGCACGATACGAGTAGGTACGAACTGCCCCCAGAACTCGTCTTCGAATGAGTAATACGCGCTGACTGAACCACGTGCACCTTGGCGCGCAGCTCGCCCAAACAACTGCCGCTCCACCCGACGACTGCTATGTGGTTCAGTTGCAATGACATGCAATCCCCCCAAAGCTTCAACTCCAGAGCCCAGCTTGATATCCGTGCCGCGACCAGCCATATTCGTAGCAATAGTAACATGTCCACGTTGGCCAGCCATAGTGACAATATCAGCCTCTTCCGCTAGGCGTGTGGCATTCAGCACATCGCAGGTAAATCCCATTGCCGCGAGTCGACGTGCCAAGCGCTCGCTTGCAGTCACACTGCGAGTTCCAACCAAAACGGGTTGATGATTAGACTTACGGCCCTGAATCTCAGCAAGAATTGCATCTTCTTTCTCTCCGATCGTGCGAAAGAAAAAGGTCCCTGCATGCGTCACGCGTTTCGATCTATTTCTCGGAACACGAATCGTGGCGAGTTCATAAGTCTGCCATACTTCAGCGGCAATCTCACGAGCGGTACCAGTAGCACCAGCCAAATAGCCGTATTTACAAAAAAAAGACTGAAAGCTAATTTGAGCGATCGTCATCGTAGGAGGCGACAACGGCAGCCCTTCTTTCGCTTCAACCATCTGGTGCAAGCCGAGCTTCCAACTGCGATTCGGCATCGGACGACCCGTACTTTCATCCACGATCACAATAGGGCTAGTCGATGTACCACAATAGCTTCGGTCTATAATATACTGTGTGCCTAGTTGAAAAAATTCCCTCGCTTCCAGGCCTAGGCGCACCAATTGGCGGCGCCGCGAAGGACAGGCCCAAAGCGGAGAATCGGGAAATCCACCCCGTTCAAACGCTGCATCTAGCCCCTGCTCGATTAATTCCAGTCGGTTTTCTTTGCGCCACACCACATAATCCACGTCCTCAATCAGTTCTTGCGCGACTGCCCACGCACCACGGCAGGCTGCCTCCAAATCCGCTACCTCCTGTTGCTGACTAATAATTAAAGGCGTCGTCGCCTCATCGATCAGGCTATTATCAGCCTCATCAATAAACGCTCGAAATAATCCGCGCTGCGTCATTCCGGCAAAATTCTGCCGTCCGCTGCCAATGCGCTTTGCAGTATAACGCGCACCAGAACAATCATTCGTACCCAAATAGATCCGGTCACGCAAATAATCAGCGGCAACTTCCTTCGCTGTCGTATAAACAACTCTGTTTAAATAAGCACCGGCTCGATTGTGCGGCTCCGTCTCACTCACGACCACTCCGACCGAGATTCCCAGCCGTTTATAAACGGGCATCATAGTCTGAGCGTCACGCTCTGCAAGATAGTCATTCGCGGTGATAATATGGCAATGCCCGCCTCCCATCGCTGCCAGTGATGCTGCCATGGCAATGGATAAAGTCTTACCTTCGCCAGTATCAATTTCGGTTAAGTAACCTTGGCAGAGCGCAAGCGCTGCCACCATCTGGACTGAATACGGGTTTAAACCAATACTGCGACGCGCCACTTCGCAGACCAATGCCAAGTCGTCCGCCGATGGTTTAACATGCATCGCACCCTCCACTTTAGTCAACTCACAACGCGCCTTAACGTGCTGATTAAAAGCACTATCCGACATCGCACTCAACTCATCTGTCAATCTTATCGCTGCTTCTACCTTGCCCTTCCACTTCTGCAATAACGACGTGCGCCTAGCCCAACGCCCTGCAAGCGACTTCGACAGCAAGTCTAAGCCTTTTAAAGGCGATTCACTGCGTTTTTCGTAAAATCTTCGCTGAAATTCGCTCGGTGCATGAATGGCTCGGATATAATCCATCGTATTTAGTATTGGTATTCACGCTGGAATGCCTGGCGCACCCGCAGATACCACTGACGACCAAGCGGCAGCTTCGGCAGTCGCAAACGAGCAATTCCCCGCTGCCCATGGTTTGCGCTCATGCCATCGGGAACCAATAGCTTTGCACGAATCTCAAAAAATGGTTCCGAAGCCGACGCTCCATTGCGCTTATCTGTATTCACGCCAAATGATCCACCTCCCATCACGCCCAATGAAGCGGAGGGTAACTCGCTCTGTTCTGCAGGAATCGGTGTCACCTCTGATAGTTGCAAGGTCTCGAACTCGACACCGAACAATTTAACCTCCGCAGTCCGATCAATGTCAGTAAATAAACGATCCACATCACGCTGGCGCACCACCGCCGAGAAGCGATAATTCGTTTCTCCGCGAATGAACCCCAAGGGCGCACCCCGCGGGACTATCGTAGTTGCATATTCATGCAGGCCCGGCGCAATCCAGCGGCCTGCTTTCTGCGCGCGTACCTTAAGCCGTGTTAAACGCTCTGCCAAATCTTCTCGGCGCACGACTAAAGCATCCCGACTCGCTATTAAACCACTTAGCTGCGTGCCATCCACACTGCGGTCCGAATATATCAAGGATTCGATCCGTTTCGCTTCAATTGCCATCAAGCGTACTTCTTCCAGTAATTCTTGATTCTCCATCGTGACCAAAACATCGCCCTCACGAACCATGGCCCCCGATGGCACTTCGATCGAAACAAGCTGACCAGAGCCCTCCGTATAGACATTCAAAAACGGGTCAGACTGAACAATGCCTTCCACCCGAAAATAATGCGGCACTGGGAACCAGCATAAAAAACCACACGCCACTGCCAAAAACCCACATGTGACACCAACTGCCCGAATTCGTTTATTCATTAATTGAGCTCCCCAAAAAACATAATGTGCCGCCTTCATGACAGGCACGACTAACCACATAATTGCAAATACGACCGCAATCAAAGCACCGACAATGAGCCACTGCTTTGATACAAAAAAGAGAATGCCAACGAGGAGAAATAGGCGATATATCCAACTCGCGATAAAAAAGACTGTCAGCCATGTTGCTTCGGAACGACTGTTCGCCGTAATCGTCTGGGTGTGGAGGCCAAACGCATAACGGTTCACCCAGTATTTCATCAGATTCTGAGCCTTCACTTGCAGATTAGGTGTTTCCGCCAAATCTGTTAAAATATGGTAGCCATCAAAGCGTAACAAGGGATTCAAATTAAACAACACCGTCGATATCGATGCAGTAATCGCCATATTGTAGGCGAGCCGCGTCAAAGTGCCTTCAGCCGCGTGCGCCCAGTATAAAATCGCCAGCGCCGCCACAAAAATTTCCACATACATCCCAGCAAAGCCAACAAACACCCGCCTTAGCTTACGCGTAAATGCATAGCTAGCAGAAGCATCCATATATGGCAGGGGATTGAATACCAGCAACATAATACCCATCTCAGGTACTTCACGGCCATAGCGCCGACACGCATACGCGTGACCAAACTCATGCATCGTTTTAGTAATGACCATGGCCAGATACAGCCACGGCAAATTCGCCAAGCCCAACAGACCTTCGGAGACGTCACTAAACTCGCCCCAATGTAGCGCCAGCGTCTGAAGCCCCCAGAACAGCATGCCGATCCAGATGAAAACACCAACGCCAGAGAAGCACCATGCCGTAGCACCCAGTGTCTTTTTAAGAAACGGATCGGGGTTAAACAGCGGGATCTTTAGGAACAAAAAATTCGACCATTGTTGCTTCAGCTTGGACTTCTTCTCGGCTTTACGACTGTCCGAAAGCGCTTCGATATCAATCAATTGGTCACCTCGCAACAACCCTGATCGATATAACTGTGAAAGCAATTGAACGACATCCCCCTGACTGGGCGCATTGGCCGAGTCAGTCCGTAAGACTTGCTCCCATGCCTCTGCGACCGTCGCAGTTTCTTCTAAATGACAAATAAAGGTGTATGCCTCTGGTCGGATTCTGAAATACTGATGCCCAAGCTTATCGCAGACCACATACCAACGTTCACCCTTAAAGTGCTGCCGCACCAACTCGACGCCCGGCAATAAACCTAGGTGGCGGTCTTTAACCCGAAACCAAGATTCATCAAAAACCGCGTTAGGAGAGCTCATAGATGCACATAAATACAGTAAATGAAGCGACCTAGAACCAAAAAATCAGGCGTAAATACTCGATCGTGCGATGCGTGAAGACCCAAGCAACGGAACGCTTGCCTGCATTAATCTTACACAAACCACTCATCCCTGGGCGCCACCAATCTTCTGGCTGATCCAATAAATGCACGCGCACACGAAAATAGGTACCAGACTCTTCGATCATCGCAACCGGCTCAAATTGACCCAACTCAACTTGATAACGCTCATAAGGGCGACTCGCGAACGAAATCGCCCCGTCCATATTTTTCCTTAAATAATTGATGTCGCGCTCATCAACCTGCAGCTCACCGTACAAGCCTTGCAACTGCACAATACGGTACAGGGTCTCACCTGCTTGAACAGGCGCAGAAAGACGTTCCCGTAAATCACCTTCAACGATAATACCATCAAAAGGAGCTTTCACCTCAGTGCGCGACAAGCGGTAATCGAGCACACGAAGCTTCGCATCCACCTGCTTTACAGTTAGTTGCGACAACAGCATCTCCGTCAGCTCACCCTCACCTTCAAGACGACGTGCATCTGTCAAACTACGATTCCGATCCGCCTCCAATTCAGAGCGTTGTACCAACAATTCGCGACGATCTAAATCCAACAACAAGGCATCTCGTTCGACAATATCACCCACATCTTGGTGTACTTTATCGATGTAGCCGGAAAATGGCGCAGTCAAATAAGCAGATGCCTCTGCCTTCAAAATGAAAGTCGCCTTCACACGATGCTCCATCGGAATCACTAATGACAACAGCACCGCGACTAGGCAAAAAAGCATCGCAAACTTAGGACCAGTATGGCGATAGCCCAAGAATAGGCCTAGGCCTCTGCGAATACGACGCCACAGGCGGGCACCGACCCACCCAGTTTGACGATACATCGCCTCCAAACGCGGCGCCACCAAATCGAGTACCACACGTAATCCTTCCACTTCCTCTGCGGAAATCGGATCATCCTCTGCAGCATGCTCGATGGTCAAAACTCCGACTGGCTTTCCATCAGAACGGATCGGCAGCGACAACACTCGGCAATTGGCATGCGATTGAGAATAAAGCCGATGCTGTAAGCAAAGCGCCTCGGTCTGCAATGACGGCTCGGCTACCTCGAGATCTTGATCATACGCCTCTTCCATCACTCGCAGAATCGAGCCCGCCTCTTCGGTATCATTACGCACACGACCACCATGGCTCGTCGCCATCAGCTTTAGCTTGTCACCAGCTTGCCATGCAAGCGTGACACGCATCGCCTTAGAGTGAATCGCTATCTCATTGCAAAGTGCCAATGCAGCCGCATCAAAATGCGCCGTTTCACCCAGCAACAGACCGAGATCAAGAATCTGTGATAGGCTTTTAACGGCCCGCTCAGAGCGCTTCGCAGTTTGACGTGCCTCAAACGCAGCAATCAAAGCCTGTGCCAGTGCCGCGAGCTGCTCGCCTTCAAACTCAACTAACTCACCGCTACCGCCTGCAACGAGCATGAGCGGCACACCATCGCCGTTCTCTAGTGGAGCCAACAACCAATGCGCATCGCCTGAATGAATCGACTGAACACGCTCAAGCGCTTTATCCGCAACTATCACCTGCCGCACTATTTCAGGCAGCGCTCCCAACTCAATGGAGGCATGACGCCCGAGTAAGCGTACTTCCGATGCTGACGAAACGTGCAGCACAAATACCTGTGGTAGCTCCCATTTCCCAGAAATGAGCCCAGCTAATTTGTCCCAAAATTGCTCAGGGCTAACCATATCACCAATGACATCTTCGAAACGCCCTGAGGCTGCATTTTGGTCTGATTGCATAGCAATTATTGAGCGCCCACTAGATTAACTTTCACACGCGCACCTGGTTTTACACCAGCCTGTGCATTATCGAAAAGAAATCGCACTCGAAACAAACCACTGCGCGAATCAATCTGAGGATCCACAAAGTCCAACTTGGCAGCATACGTTTCGCCCGCTCTAACATTCGGGAACTGCACCTTCGCCTCGAGGCCCTCGATCAACAACGGCAACTCCTTCGTGCTCATAAAAAACTGCAATTTAAGCTGCGAGTCATTAATCACCTCAAATAAAGGCTCGACTCGACCAATCGACTCACCCGGGTCTTTCAGGCGAAACACGACCGTACCGCTGATCGGTGAGCGTATAATCCTTTCATCCAAATCACTTTGCGCAATCTGGCGCTCGATGCGCAGGCTCCTTAATGCGGTCTCCACTTCTGAAAGTTGCAGCTCACTCTCAATTTTTTCAGCAACCAACTCAGAAGTCGCCTTAAAATCGACCTCGGCCTTTTCGATCAAGACCCCCAATCGCTCTAATTCGAGGCGCTCACTGGCTGCAAGTAACTCAGCCAGAACTGCACCTGCTTCAATCAACTGCCCTTCGCTGACATACACATCTTTAACGATTTCTTCAACCGGCGAGCTCACTGTAATACGCTCCAGAGGCTGACTGATACCGTCAAACCACTTGGCATCTGTCACGCCAACCGAAGCGCTAAAGGCTACGATCGTAGCGAGAGCAGTACGAGATGCGACACGAGGGAGCAACGATGCAGCTACCTGCTGCTGGATTCGAGCTAGACAACTAAGACTCATAGTGATGTCCCATCTAAAAAGCTAAGTTGAAAGCCCATCTCTTCGGAAAGCTTTCCCTGCAAGAGGAGCAATTGAATCCATGCCTTCTGCACTTCTACCTCCGCTGCGAGTCCCTCTGTTTGAGAGAAGCTCAGCTCACGTTGCTGATTGAGTACTTCATAATTAGTGGTCATCCCTTTGTCTAGGCGCCGTTGCTCTGCTACCAGCGCCTCACTAGCCAAACGCACAGAGTCTTTAATCAAGCGACGACGTTCTAAACCGGCTACAAGCTGATATACAGCATTATCTAAAGCGCCTAGCAGCTGTACTTCAGTCTGCTTGGCTTCCAGTAAAATCTGACGTTCGCGCTTCACTGAAGCACGATAACGCGACTTAGCGGTGCGGTTATCCAACGGCATCTTAAAGATTAAGCCAACGCCCCAATCCATATCATTTCGATTATCAAAGTCACTGTACGAACCACCGAAGTCATTTTCTAGCCCACTGGTACCCATCGACATCTTTAAGTTAATCTCCGGGTATACTTGATTTTTACTGAACAAGACACGAATCCCTTCCGACTCAACCGCCTGCATCGCTGCTTTATAGTCGGGGTTCTTAGCCAACATCTCCAGAACCAATGCGTCAGCCTGAACCTGCGCCGGCACTGGTGGCAACGATTCGGACACAGCAGTCAATTCATAGTCAGCGGCCACTAAGTCATAGCTAGCCTCGGTCAACTCTCGTAGCTGATTCTGACGCCGCTGATAAAAGGACTGCGCTTCAATTAATTCGGCTCGTGCCTCAGCCACACGCGCTTGTGCTTGTGTCACATTAATTGCAGACATACGGCCAAGTTCAACGCGGCGCTTGTTCTCATTCAATAGCGCTTGAGCCAAGACGATCGACTCTTGTTTGACTAACACATTCTCAGTCGCAAAATAGGTTTCATAAGACGCAAGTAACACACGCGCTATGACCGTTTCAATTGCCGAGCGGGTTTCCCAGCGCGCCTGCTCCAATTCAGATTTCGCAATGTTCAATGGCGCAAGGTTCACATCTAGGCCAAAATTGCGCAACAAAGGCTGCGTCACGGTTAGCTTCACACTCGAACCATATTCTGGATCGTAAAATGAAGTCGGACGATCCGTGTAAGTACTGCTGTTACGACGGGTCGAGGTCGAAAGCTCATATGTGCTACCAAAAGGTAAACGTCCAGAAAGGCTCGAACGCGCATAACGCACATCTTCGTCGTACTCACCCGAGAGCTGTGAACTTAAAATATCAGCGGCATTCTGTTGGCGATATAAGCGATCGATGCCGACCTCAAAGCCAAAAGTAGGGGAAAACTTACCCAACTCACCGTCAATACTATCCTCACGTATGCCAGCACCTAGTCGACTCACTTCAAGTCCCAGGTTGTTAGTCAATGCACGTGCAATTAGATCCCGAGGCGTCAACAATCCTCCTCCTAAGCTGCCGGCATCAGTTGATACAACCGCCTCAATGACTTTGACACTTTCCGCAGGCAGTTCCTGAGCCTGCAGTGATAGGTTAGTTGATGCTAAGAGTAGTAAAGCCGCAATCCGTTTCATTTGAAACGAGTTTATTTCGAGCAATGCGCTTACTTACAACTAATAACTCATTTAACAGCTTTTTTTAAGCAATAATTAGCAAAGCATATAAG